>Ga0194135_10000024_pt1 | contig 87783 bp, 175 predicted proteins | sample LitLau_LLRF_2013_FD_134024 | JGI IMG/M metagenome (GOLD analysis project Ga0194135, IMG submission 134024) | Freshwater sediment microbial communities in response to fracking from North America - Little Laurel Run_MetaG_LLRF_2013 (version 2) | ecosystem: Environmental > Aquatic > Freshwater >...
AAACCCATCGCGTGCCTGGGCACATAAGACAGCGTTCAACAAGGCTTTCCGCGAAGAAGTGGGATTTGGCCGAGCCTCGCCCACCATGAGCGCCCTTATATCGCGCTGGCTCCAAGAGCGGGAGAAACGCACGGGCGGTCTCAATTCTTCGGATCGACGATGACACGCTCGATCCTTAATGCGATTGCACTGCCATCTTCGCCAGTTAGTTCTTTTGGCAGTATCCCCGCGACTGTCTTTATGTAGCCCATCGGGTCCGCGAGCCGTGCAAGTTGGATCGTAGCGATACCATGCTTCTCAAAATCAGCACACATCGCACTCAGAAATGATTCGGATAACTTGGACCGCGCGCCAGGAGGACGGCCAGGGCTTTTCGGCGCCTGACCAGGTAAAAAGCGTCCAGCTTCCCCTCTGACTACATTTTCATCAGACACGCATTTTCATCCGCTTAAAATTGCGCCATATCAGATATGAAACGCAATCAGGATTGTGCCGTTCCAGGCCGTCGTCCCAGTGTTGGTCAACACGATAACAGTGCTGCCCGTCGCGTTCGTCACGCTGGTCACCGCGAAGCCGCCTCCGGTATTCGTGCCGGAGTGGACCTGAACCTGCGGCGCCGGCGCGCCGGCCACGAGTAGCGAGTTAGTCAGCGTGAAGGTATAGGTGGAACCAGCCGCCGTGGTCAGCGCCTCCGTCGTGATCAGCCCCGCGACCGTATTGAGGGTGGCGGCATGCACGGTGCTGGTCGCGGTATTGGAGACGATCTCGCTGGCTATCGCCGCGATCTGGAATGTGGTGGCCGCGACTGACTGCGGGACCTGACCCGACGCGGTTTCAGTATCCACAGGGATGAGCGCTGAGGCAGTCAGATTGGAATAACTCAGACCCTCCCCGCCACTCAGGGTGCCATTGATGTTGATGGAGTTCGCGGTGACCGTGACACCATTTTGGACCGGAGCGCCGATTGGCGGCAGGCCGTTCGATAACCAACCCGGCATTTAACGTACTCCCCCATGATGTTTATGCGGCTCCAGGTGCCGGTGATCGACCTCTCGAGTCTCTTCCTTGTGGTGGTGTTCGAGATGCTTCGCGCCTTCCTTGAGGTGCTTGTCCCATTCACGTTCTTTCGAACGATGGCCTTCGTGCTTATGCTCGCCGGGTACAGGGTGCTTCATTTCATCTTCCTCGGTTTGAGTACGCGGTCAGCGGCACGATCAATCTCGGCCTCCTGCCGTTTGGTCAGCTTGCCTTTTCGTTCTTCCTCGGAGGCCCGCGCCTTGGCGTTCCGGGCATGATTTGGGTCATTCACGGGGTACGCGCGCTCTTTTGGAAGGCCGAATTTAGAGCCCGGGATACGCTTACGGGCTGCACTGGTAAGCCGTGCCATTCGCAATCTCCTGGGGCATTGATTGACCCACGCGGCGGGTCTATGTTCTCATTTTGTGAGACAAGGCGCAAAATGCAACCCTACCTAGGCATAAGCACATTCCGTAATCATCCGTCAAGCCCTTAATCGGCCTCGGTCGTCAAAATCTTCGCCTGTGAAATCCCCCGCCGAGGGAGTATGATATGCGCCGCGCGGGGGTGCGAAGGTGGGGAACGACAGTCCCGTGGGGGCCATTTCCTTTGGCGGATGATAAAAATCAGCCAATCTGGCCAAGGCATCGCGCACATGCTGAATGGCATCCGTTACCGTCTTCCCGGCCTCTTGCGCCCAATCGGCCACGGGAACGCATTGGATAACCACGCGGTGTAAGCAAGTCACGAATCCTCCGGCGTGAATAAGCGCGGCCTCCAATCGTCTGCGGGTTTCAATTTGGGCAATCATAGCGGCGTTCTTGCCCGCGATTGGAGCGTCCGATCCGGAACCGGAGACCCCGAGATAATTGGCGGTACCCCCTCTGGGGCCTTCCCCGACCTCTTCCCAGTCCTGATAGAGTTGCCGGGCGGCGCGGCGGGATCGTTGAGGGCAGAAGCTGAATTCAGCACCCTTCGCCGGATAGCCGTTCTCGATTCGGACGCGAGGGCCAACGATAACACGGTCCGGCGCCCCCTTCTCCACTATGATCTGACGACGGATCGATGGTGCCAGAAATTCCGCCTTTCGTTCCGCCTCGATGGCTTCGCGGCGTTGCTGTTCGGTTTTGGCGGCGGCCTTGATTAAATCCTGGGCTGCTCGTTTTTCGCGGTGGCGGCGGACGGCTTCCTTAACCTGGCGGCGCCGGTTCATATCCGGGCCAGGTTCGGCGTTGGATATTTCAACCAATCCCACCCTCCTTCATCAGTTCAGCCCGCGCCGCATCCAGCTTCCTGAGCCGTTCCCGCGCGCCCGCTTCTGGCGCCATATGCGTCACGGCGTCCTCTCGCGCAAGCCGGAGTAGAAGTTCGAGTGCCGCGCGTTCTGCCGCGGTCATATCATAGCCCGTGCATATAACGCTTCGACCGCCGCCAATATCTGCTGGTGTTCCGTTTCCGTCAGGCTGGCGGTATGCGCGATCCCGCTCTTGCCGACCCAGGTCCGATCATAGGCCGCGAAGGAGATATCGCTCAAGCGGCGGCCGCACTCGCAGAAGCCGTTAATGCCGGAGAAGGTGTGGCCCGCTATTGTTGACACACGATCGCTTTCCCCGAGATATCATGCACCCAGCGGCCGTTGCGCCATATGGGCTTGTAGCCCGAGGCGCACCAGGGGCAGCTCACGCGGCCAATCTCAACGCAACAGGAGGCGGAACACGCGGCGATGCGGCCAATAGCCGTACGATCCGCCATGCTGGCAGGCGCAATGTCACGATAATTCCCATCACGCCTCAACCTCCTTCATCATCGTCGCTCGGGCTTCATCAATCCACTTGATCCGATCCCGGACCCCAGCCTCCGGTGCAAGACGCGCGATGGCGTCCTCTCGGGCGATGCGGAGCAGCATATCAAGCGCAGCGCGTTCGGCCGAGGTCATCGCCATATCCACCAAGCCAGCGCCACCAGCCCAACAATCGCAACCACCAGCCCGGCCGTGACCCACCGTTCCGTTGGAGTGAGCGGGGATGACGGAACCCAATCGTCGTCGCCAAAGGGGTCGCTCATAATTGCTCACTCACGAAGCGCGCCAACACCGCTTCAACCTCGGCCGGATCAAACCATCCGCCCTCGCCGTCCGAGTGCAGCCTCAGCGTCCCGTCCATCTCGTGCCACATCTCGAACCGCCCAATTCGGAACGGATCATATGGGCCGCGCGCTTCACCGTCGAGGACTCTGGCGGCGCGTTGTATGGCTCGGATTGGATTCGCGGGACTGAGCGACGAGACAATCAGGGCCATCCGACCCTCCGTTGATCGCCTTTCCGCTCCAGCGACCCCGACGCCATCGGGGGGGCGGTCGGGTCTTTTGGCGCCTTTTTGAGAGCTTCCTGTACAACGACCCGATCATCCTTCGTGACCGACCCAGCCAGGATATCCCGCGCCACCTGTTGCGCCCGATCATGGATATCGGCGACCGAGTCGCCATCGTTGACGCGCATCAGGGCGTTTCGCAGATCGGCATACTGGCCGCGTAGGACGGCAAGGCCATGGTTGAGGGTGGCCTGGGCTTCGCGCGCCGCCGTTCGGACCTCGACAACGGAGGGCGTGTACCAGGCGTGCTCAAATATCTGATCCGCCATCCGCGCGAACGCTTGGTCGGGAACTTCCCGCCGCGCGATCTCGCCATAGGTGCAATCAGCAAACATGGCCTCAAGAAAAACAGCCAAATCATGCCTGTCTTCGTCGGTGGGGCTGAACTGATGTGGTTCCAGCGCCCGCATCGCGCGGTAAACGTCTTCCACGTTTAAAGGATCGCCGGTCAGGCGCCCACCCGCCTCGATCATTTCCGGCGTCACCGGGATTTCAGGCCCAACCCAAACAGACGGCGGCCGGAAAACGCCATCCGGGTCAGGCGACACCGACATATTCCCTGTCCACCCCTCAAGCCCCGCGCCATCCGGCTCCGTCAGGCGCGCGGCGGCGAGGTCGGAGGGCGAAACAGGATTCCCGGCGTAGATTTCCGCATACGCCTTCGCGCGATTGCGCTTCGCTTCGGGCGGGACGGGCGTAGGGCCAACACACATTCCGGGAACTCCCCGACAATCAGGACAGTCTGGATCACCGCACAAAAACGGCATAATCCGGCAATGGTCCATCACCCAACCTCCCCAACAACATATCCTCGGCTTCGCATACACCGCGCAAACTCCCCGCGGGCCTCCGTTCTCTCCGTCTGCGCGACAACCGCGATCCCAACCACCGGCAGAAAGAACCCCGCCGCGAACGCACGCGCCTGTGCCTCTGGCCGATTCGCCCAGGTCCGGGCAAAATCCTTGCACTCCAAAATGTCCATCCGCCGGGCATCGCCCGAACCGGACACCGAGGATGCCAATTGGTAGGAACCGCAGGAAGTAAGGAAAAACAGGGGAATGAGCCACCGCATCACGCATCCCCTCCAAAATCCCAGCCATCGCAGATCAACGGGCCGGGCGCCGAGTTCCTGATCAGCAAGTGAATCAAATGGTTCGGGCAAAACAACTCCCTGATATCCCGCAAATCGCGCTGGCGGATGTACTCCCGTGTTATGCCGGACAACCGGCGGGTGGTTTCGGGATCACGCGGCGGAACCGGCGTGGTATCGACCGAAAAATATCCCCGATGGCCGGTCATGCCGCGATCCTCCATTCCCCACGCCTGACCCGCTTCCGCCCCGTCCGGTCACTCACCCCGAACGCGAGACTCGCCAACCGGATCGACATGAACTCCCCCCGATCCGTAACCACCGGACGCGCCCGGGGATGCCGATTCCCCAGCCGTAAATGATCCCCCGAAGGCCGGACCCTCTCCTTGATAACCCTGACAACCGGCGCACGAACAACCGGCGCGGCATACACATTGCCATCCTCATACCCAGAGACATCATCATGCCGCGCCATCCGATACCCGCCACGGCGAAACTTCGCCCGGTCGAGATCGTGTAATTCCCGCTTCCACCACTGATCCCACTGAAATACGGAGAACCGGAACGGAATACCCCTTGACCCGGCCTGCTCGCGATGACGGTCCCACGAAGCAAACACATACTCAGCGATCCCGTATGTGGCCTGCTCGTTGCGGGCGCGCTCATACTCCGGGGTTGAGGGGCGGCCACGAAGAGTCACGTCACTTCTCCCCACGCAAACGAGTGTCACGCTTCGGAAAATCAGTCATCGCCGGGAGGTTGAGGGACGCTATGGCCTTCGGGCTCGCCGAGACGGGCGCGCGCGGGACGTACACAGTAGAACCTCTACCACGCGAGAACGGGGGCGGAGGGACAGGTGTGGTAGCAACCGCGTCCAATGGTTCATCTGGCCGACGCATTTTAAGCCGGATCAACTCAGCCACCGATACGCTCATGGCCGTGGCGCGACGGCGCCAATCAGCCAGCTCCTCAATCGGAACGCGCATCTCGAATTTCTCAGACTTCGATGAAGTGCCCGCCATGCCGATCCCTCCTTAAGTGTCAGGACACTATATACAGGTGTGGGGACACCCCAGCAAGGTGTCAGGACACCAACATCACATCCTCAAGCCGATGTCGCGCTCCAACGACACGACCCGGACGGTCAACGCGGCGATCTCAGCATCCTTCGCCGCCGCACCCTCCACACTGGCGAAGATCAGACCCGACACCGACGTTTTTCCCTCGGCCGCCCGAGCCTGCCACCGCGCCCAGGTCTCGTCATCCAGCCTGAACGTGCGAACCTTCAACGCCATCAGAGCACTCATTCATCAACGATGCCGGTATATACCACCCGACCAGCCCGGTATATACCGCCAAGGTTAAATCTTATCCACGTCCATCTCATCCATGACCCTGTTCGCCCGCTCCCCAGATAACCTCCGCAACTCCCATTCCGCCACACTTCCAAGCCCACGCTCAACCACGATCTCAAGCTGAGCCTGACCGGACCGGCGTTCGGCCTTCGCGATAACGACAATCTTCGCCCATAGCTTCGGAGGTAACCGACAGGGGACAGTTTTTCTTTCCATGACCGGGAATGTGCCGTATTCGGAGCGTATGCGTCAAACCGAAACTTTTTTTGGGGTGTGGGGGGTGGTGTCACCCTTGTTTCAGTACCCTCCGTCCCATCGGCCGCACGATCTGAACGGGCCGGCGGTGGCCATTGACCCGGCGATGATCCGTCCCCGACTGGCCAGCGAATCCACCCCTCCGAACCATGCTGGTGACGCATAATATCTACTATGTAACTTCAAACACCTTATGCGAACCAATCCACGGTTGAATCTCGCAACCACGGCGGGAAATTGACACGGGACTTGCCAAAAGCGGTCGGATTGTTAGATAGTCGGGCGATGTTATCGGCTCATTGATCGATTGTCGGAAGGGATATCAGGTGGGCATGCCGCAAGCCGATCCGGGACTTTCCGAGCCGCTGAAATCGGTCGAGGTTGGCACGAAGGCCAGGCACACTCCCCAAGCAAGTAAGGAAACTCCTTACAGAACATGGCGTGACAACGGGTTAATCGCAAGTCGTGCGGTGGTTTACCTCTGGCCTTGGAAGGCCAGAGACTATCCTGGCTTACATAAGGGTATGGTTCTAACCCTTGGACGCAGGGTATCCCGTCAGACGGTGTTTGACTGGTGCAAGGGTCGTTTCCGGTTGTCGCCTTGGGCGGCCGAGGCCCTACGTGACCAGATACGTGCCCGCGCGATGATTGGCCTGGCGATAGCGGATGAACTCGACCAACACATAATCGCGGAATCACACCGGATCAAAAGGCGCGGCGGATTCGGCAGAGGAAGCTAGGGAAGCAGCCCAGAGGCGTGCCCGCGGATCACCGCTCCTCCGGCAACAGGCTATCCGCGCCCAGGGTTTCGATCTGGGCGGCGAGGTTGTGGCGCGGGATACGCCCAACGAGCCATTCGCGGATAATTCGACGAATCAAGGCTGTCCGGGCCACCCTTCCCATCGTATCGCGCGATTGTCGAGCACACTCCGCATCCAGAGCGTCAAGCATTTCGCGAGGAATATCTATCAGTGTGCGTGCCATGATGCGATATAGGCGCGGTGCCGCTCTGTTGTCAAATCCCATATCTCGTGATACAATCGGCGATACAAAACACAACCTAATTATTGTCACTTTCAACCGTAAGTTGGTATACATTCCGGTATCGCTGGCCTATATCTCTCTCACCGCCACCCACCAGGCGGACAGGCCACCCGGATCGCTCGCCCCTGAATGTGGGCTTCAAGACCGGGATCGCCTGAGAGATTAGCCTTCTCCACAAGGCGCGGGATTGTCCGCGCTTTATGATGGAGGCAAAAATGAGCGCAACCAAAGTGAAGCTGACGCCAGCACAGAAAAAGGCGCTGGCCGCATACGAGTTTCGCCTTCGCGAGGAAGACCGCTACCTCGGGTCTGTATTCGTTACCCCGATGGGCCAGCGTCAGATCGAAGCGAAAACCAAGGTCGCATATGATGAATGTGTGCGGCTCGGGATGACCTACGAACATGGATTGTAACGGCCAGCGGCTCGTAAGGGCCGCCACGCCTACCCGGCCATGGCCAGCATTGGGCTGACCAGGACCGGGAGGGCTTACCCAATGAAGTTCTATTCTCACTCATTCTCTGACACATGGAACGACGGAGCGGCACGCATCAATGATCGGTTTAACACGATCAAAGAAGCGGTCGCCGCCGCGATTGCCGCATATGGCGATCAGGTGGCCGTCGTCCATGTCTACTCGACTGACACCAAACTCCAACGGCTCGGGCAAGACGGTGTTGCCCGTTTCGAGGGCGCGCGACTGGATCGGTATCGCGTCTGAACGGCGGCGGGAGCAATCCCGCCACGCCTACTACCTCAAGCCCCCGGTTGGCGGAGGCTTTGGACAGGAGGATATCATGGCCACAAGCATCACCACGACACAGACCCGCTTCCCTCAACTCGCGGTACGGCACTATCGCAATGTGACGCGGGTCGGCGTTCCCGGACACGCGCGGCCGTTCCAGGATACCTGGCACCGCTTCGTTGACACGGACGACAACCAGGAAATCGGGCCGTCATTCCCTACGCAAGCCGAGGCGTTTGCCTACCTACCGGTCTATGCGGCGGAAAACGGATACGAGGCAGCCTAACCGGCCAGCCCCTCCCCAGGGGCTTAGCCTTCTCCGCAAGGCCCGGAATGGTCCGGGCGCTTACGGAGGATGCGAGATGAAACACGACAGTAAAATCATCTGGCCGAATGGTGCCGGACATCGCGAATGCACCGCCGAATACGCCGATCTGAACGAGGCGTTGCTGGCTCTGCAGCCTGAATATCAGGCGATCGATTGGGATACCCCTAACGCGCATCGCATGAATGGCGACAGCGCCAAGGTCTACAACGATTACCACATGCTGCAGCACCGGCTCGATCAGATGTCTCTTGAGGGGCATCTGGGGCGCGTGGTGCGTTACTGACACGGCGGGGCTTCGGCCCCGTCCAGCCTTCCGACAATGGCCCGCGATTGTGCGGACCATGCTCGGAGGACTGAATGATGGCGAAGAAAAAGACTGACCCGCGTTATCTGGCAATCGTCACTGTTTGCGCTGATAGCATCGAGCAACTCCGCACCTGCGATCTGCACCGCGCTTTGGATCAGGCGAAGGACATGGGGATTTGCCGCGTCTTCGCGGCGTGGCTCATGAGCGTGCGGCCAGACATTCACCGGCAGATAAACTCGGCCGCGTTGGATGTGTTGAACGGTTAATACCCTCCCGCACGGCGCGGGGATCATGGAGGATATGATGAAACTCAAAACCCTACAGCATCACCGCAACGGTATTTGCGGCGGCCCTTTCTGGATTTGCCTGTTCACCGACAAGATTGACGGGAAATCTCGGAACTTCATGGGAACCGCCTTCGCGGACTATGAAGAAGATCAGCACGGCAACGGGAAATATACCCTCCCGAATTGCATGGTCGCAGTCATCGACGTTGATATGGCGGCGGCTGGCAACATCACATTTGGCGAGAACTCCTGGCGCGGGGATCACTATGCAGACCAGATACTCGCCTGGATTAACGAGCGCGAAATGGCGCTGACAGCCTGACCATCCCGCGCTGTCTCTGGACGGCGGACGCAACACAGGAGGATACTATGGAAACCTGCACAGTAGAATGGACATTCGGCAGCCCCTCGCAATGGGCCAGTTCAAGCATCGCATGTCCGTCATTGAGCGATGCGGCGCGCGTGGCGACGCAGTGCCAGGACGCTAACCACACCTGTCCTCTCCTTTCTCTGACCATCACAACCGGCGACCACGCCGCACGGATCAGGGACGGCGTATGGGTCTCGGCACCTGAAGGTGGGTGGGAAGACGCGGCCTGATCATCACGTAAGCGGCCCACGGCCCACGGGCCACGGCCCACGGGCCGCGAACGCGATAACCAGGGGGACAGAACGATGTTCGATACTGGCGCGCATCATTGGGCTGAACAGCATAAGCGAGAGTGGGCGGACGCTCACAACTGGGAAATGGCTCTCGTGCTTGCGTTGCAGAAAGCCGGGTACTCCCGCGACCAAAGCCGCCGCATGGCTGAGGCTTACCGGAGGGGTGAGCCAATGCTGACAAATGACAACGGTGGCCCACCGTTGGACACTTAACCAGGAGGACGGAACGATGACAGAAATCGGCTTACGATCGGACAAGATCGGCCCGCACAGTTACCGGGCGGGCCGCTACATTGTCCGGATGATACGCGGCCGATGGTGGATTTTCGTCGGCCCCGATATTCTTGCCGACGATATTTCCATGGACTTTAGAACGCTCACGAACGCGCGAGCCTGGTGCCGCGCGAACCCCTGACCACACAGACCGCGTCCCGAGGGACGCGGAAGTGAACTATAGAGGAATAAACAATGACCGACAAAGAACATGCCGATAAAATTCGCTCGCTCGCCAAGGAACTCACAATGGCGATGAAAATAGCGAGTGGCGCGGGATTAACGGTAGAGGTCTCGCTGAAGGCTTTTTCCTGGGAGAGTACCTTCTACGGGCATCGAACAATGGAATGGAGTCCGGTCGTTCTCGTCACCCGCGTAATTCCTGTTTAATCCTGACATCCCCTCTCACGCCGCTCTGACCGGACACCAGAGCGGAAGCGAGGCGATGACTTAACCCAAAACGCGCGCGGCGCGGGAGAACGATGATGCGAATCGGATTAGTTTTATATGCAGCCTTCGTAACCACATGGGCATCGTGCATAGCGACCACCGGCTGGTGGACCATCACGGGGCATTGTTGTGGTATGTTTGTCCCATTTATAACGGGAGACGCGCTGTCGTGCCTTCCAGCAGGCGATCACCAATGGCCAGAAAAAATATTGATGTCCGGTCGGTGTGGAACAGATTGGCGGCGTTCTGGCGACTATCCGATATTCATGTGGCTGGCCTCCCACGGAAATGGAAAAGACTGACATGGCCCGGCATGAATCCTGGTGGCGCGACATCAACACGATCCTCGTCACCATGCACGAACCACCGGCCACGATGGGCGAGATCGGCCCATGGTATGCTTGTCACGCCGGGCCGGAACTCGCGGCGCGTGGGATCGTGGAACACCGCATGAGCCGTCGAGAGATTGACCATATCGACGGCGATCCCCGCAACAATGAGATCGGGAATCTCCGGTTCACAAGAAGGGAGTCGACATCATGAATCCCGATGACTTTGAGCAAATCGCCATCGATACCTGTGAGGCTTGCGCGCTGGCCTCGGATCGACACGTCCTGCATCGTGCCGTCGAGGCCGCGTTAGTCCGGGCTTACATCTCTGGTCTCAGAGAAGCCTCATATCTGACCACTGCGCCGCTCCACATTATCAGGCGCGTCCGGGCCGTTGAGAAAGAAACAGGGATAAAGTCATGACCCGCCGCACCGGCTGGCTGTCAACATCGAACAACTGGCACCTCGCCACCGGCTTGCGGGCACGTCGTAAGCGCCGGAACGCCTGGATATCGCTCGTGATCTGGTGCGTCGGGATGTTGACGCTCATGGCGTGCGGCGTGCTGGCGTGGCTGATTTAACCAAAGAAGGAACCCTGACCATGCCAACCACCCTCACGATCTCACTCGACCGCAAAACAGGCGCCGATCTGGCCCGATGCGGTGAATACCATACCCGTTCCGCCCGATCCTCGGCCGCGCGCGCCCTGGCCAGACAACTGATCGCGGCGGGGTTCGATCCTGGGCCATTCGAGGCCCGTGGGGAGGACGGCCGCTTACGGTATTCCGGCCCGAGCCTGCTGGAATTCAGCAAGTGGACGCTCGCGGAGGAGCCGCGCCTCCGCCGGGTTCGATTTGTGCCGTATGGGTCGCCTCACTGGCGGCGTGACGATGATTCCGGGGAGGATGACGCGCCAGAAAGCCGAGACCCCGCTCCTGGCGAACATGTATCGGCGGAATCGGTAAAACAACAAGGAGACCTGACATGCCAACCCTGACCCCGTGCCTACCAGCCTCGGCGCCGATCGTGGAGGAAGTCGTCGCTGTCCCACGCGCCAGACTGGCGGCGTTGGAGGCGGTCGCGACAGGAGGTTGCCGGTATCCGCGTTGCCACTGTGGCGATGACCGGTCGATGGGGGTGATATGCCCCCTCGCCGAGGCCCGCGATGCCGTGGTGCGCACAGCGATGGCGTGCTGGCGGCACCGTGGCGGCACGCCTTCCGCGGCATCCAGAATAGCACGGGCCGCGGCGCGCACGGAACTGGCGCGGCTGGAGAAGGAGATGGGATATGGCGAATGACCTCGAACAAGCGGTGATCGATGCCGCCCGATACGATGTCGAGTGCGGCTACGCGAGCGCGGCCCTGGAAGCCGCCGTGAGCGCCTTGGACGCCGTGCGCGCCCAGAACCCCGCGCCAGCCCCGGAACCGGCCCAGGCGGCTCTCGTAGCCGCCGCACGGAACGTAGTCGCGATGATGGACGAATTTGGGTATGCCGGGCTGCCCGTGGGGCCACTGGAGGCGTTAAAGGCGGCGTTACCCTCAGATACGGGGGAGACCGGCGTGGTGGACGATCTGGCGGGCGTTGAGTGGGTTGTTTACCTCGCGCCCGGCGAATCGCACTGGCCGCAACTCGCGAAGGCCGAAGATATCGCGAGGATATTTGAACGGTGGCCGGAGTGCGATCTCCGCATCCTCGCCCGGTTCCGGGTGCCGTCATGAACCGCTTCGGGGCGATCAATGACATGCACCCCGGAGCCTGGCGGTTGGAAGGCAGACGCCGGGAGAAACTTACCGTGCGGTGGAGGGGACGAAAACGCGGTCGCCGGATGATTCCCACAGGATGGGGTATCGGCTTCTGGAAGCACAAGGCAGCACGGAAAATGGGGTGGGGAAAGCCCCAATTGTATACTTCACAAAACACAGTAAATTCCTAGTGTGGGTCTATGGACTCATTTTTTGCTTGACAGGTCGGAATCGGGTGTTGTAGCGCGCCTCGTCTTATGGATCAGACTTACCCTCTAGACGGGGTGGCGCCACCCCAGAATCTCTTGCCGTCATTGCAGCTTCGCGCCGTTCGCGAGAGGATGGCTTGCGCCCCTTTGGTTCATCTGTCGGTCGCGGGTTACCGCCTTGTTCTTCCTGAGTTCGTTCTAAGTGGCGCCGCTGCTGATCTTCAGACAGCCAGCGGGGGATATGTAGCTCAGGAGGATTATACGGCTTCGGTTGAGCGCGTTTTGCAGGCATTGCGGCGTTATGGCCAGATATCTTTCCCTGCAGATGGTTTACGAGATCAGCCATGAGTTGTTCGGCATTCTCAAGAGGAATGATGATCGACTAAGCAAACCCCCGGTCATTCGCCCTGGTTCCGCTCGCCACGTCCCATCCCTGGGCAGCCATGCCAGTGCGCGGGTCTGGGCGGCGGTCATCCGAACCGTACTCCGTTCCTCGGGCACGAGAGCCCCTGACACGTCGCCTCCGATCCTGGCGGGCAGATGCAGCCATGGCACATCATCGGGCCTGGAGGGTGCGTGCAGGCGATGTGGTAGGGGATGCCCGTTAGATAATCCAGATCGCTACCGCGCACGGGACGGCCGCAGTAACCGCAAAGCGGGGTTGTTCCAATTGCAGCGGTCATGGTCCAATCTCCTTGATTTCCATCAAAAAGCAGCCCGGTCCGAAGTCACGCAAGGAGATTGTCGTCCATCGCCGTTGACGGAAGCCAACCGGCGAGATCACCTGAAGCCGGGCGCGGTTCCCCTCCAGTATCTCGATAACCTCGAACCGTCGTCCGTCGCGGGCGCGCCATTTTGACCAGAGGGCTGGAAGCATGTTCTCGGTCATGGCATCACCCTTCCGCCGTAGCGCAGCCTGGGTGCATCATACGGGATATACGGGGGAATTATATACATTACTCCTTGGCTCTGTCACGGCCCGGTTTTCGCGAACAACGGCGCATCCAGGCCAGACCACCGCTTGATCCGATGCTCGATGTCCCGCACGTGCTGCGCCTCTTTCTCGATCAACGTGCAGACAAAGCCCGCGAGCATGCACGCCTCGCCAGTTGTGCCCGACCCGGCGAAGCAATCCAGCACATGACCGCCGGGCGGACAGGCGAGCGTGACAAGCCAACGGATCAGATCAACGGGTTTGACGGTCGGGTGTTTGCTGTCCGCCCTGTCGGCCTTGTCTGCCTTTGCAGTGTAGAAGAAGCGCGCGGCGGAACCGGTGTCGCCGAAGCCAGGATCACCAGCCGAAAACATCCCGGTCGGAACATTTTCCACGTTGCCACCGCCCGCGTTGCCGATCCGCCCGCCAGACGATCTGCCTAAAACCGGAAACCCCGCCAGCACTTCCTCGCTTCCGTCGTGGGCCACGTTCGCGGGAAATCTCCCGAGAGTTTCAGCGCGCACCACGTTGGCGCGGACCTTGGCCGCGAACGCCTCAGATGCTTCAGGATCGTCCATCCACGGGCGTCGCCACCCTTCATTTGTGAATTTTCCGGAGGTCTCCGCCTTCTCTCCGCCACCACCAAGGCTGTCGGCGGTCGGCACTCGGCACGCATCCACATTGATCGCGCCCGTTCCCCACCGCAGCACGTTCGCCGCGACCGTGCTTTCGGACAGCGGCTTGCGCGCGACGACAATGGGTTCAAACGCAGGCTTTAGAGCAGTGCCAAGTCCGAGTGGAACAACAGGTTTACCGCACCGACCACAAAGCGGCCATGCTCCGCCAGCTTGTGGCTCCGGTTGTCCGGCCATAGTTCCAGGTTCGTCCGGTCCTGATTGTTCAATGGCTGATGATCGCAATGGTGGACGCACTCCGCACGGGTCAATGGACGCCCCATCCAGCGGGCCATCACCAGCCGGTGCTCCATCACGTAGCCGTCCCGTCGCGCCATGCAAATCAGGTCCGGCGGACAACGGACGTACCGGACTTGCTGATAGTTTCCCTTCCGATGGCGCAGCGTCACGCCGCCTTTCCATGCCGGGTTGCGCGCGCCCCTCATCTTTTGAATTGCGTTCCGACGCCCCTCCGGCGATACCGCCGCCGTCCCCTTGTGCCCGTGCTGCGCCCACTCCCTTCCGCGAAATACCCCGTTGCACTGGTAGGAGCAAACCGGCGTCTTGACCCGAAGAAGATGCTTTGTGTTCCGCCAGAACGGTCGGCCGCAATTCGCACAAATCGCCTGAGACACCTTGGTTTTCATGGTCGGAAGATATATTGGATATATGGCACTGACAACGGCTTTCTGGTGATAGAGCTTTGTCAAGATTTAGACTTTTTGGGAATCCGCTTCCGTACAAGTAGGCCACCGTGTCCCGTATCTCGAACCCGGCATCCTCGATCGCGCACACCAGTCGGTGTGAGGTCCGCGTGCCACCGAAGGCCAGCAGATAAGCGCCGGGCAACAACACGTCATAGACGGCGCGTGCCCAGGCTTCGCACCAGGTCTGATAGGTCTGCATCTGCCGGTGACGGCCGTACATCTTGTCCGGTGCAGCGCCCTTCACGCGCCAGTCAGGGCTGGCGCACGCGCACTTTTTCTTGCCCCGCGCCCGTCCGCCGCACGTCGCGCAGGTCGGATTTGCCCCGCCGAACTGGTCATTGCCGCTTGTGAACGCGGGCCATGGAGTCTCACGTTCCCCGATTCCAGGCTTGGCGAAGCCAGCGCCCGTCTGCCACGCATCCCCTTTCCACGGCGCGTCCCAATCCCGGCCCATGAACTCCAACCCGTAAGGCGGATCGCAAACGCAGGCATGAAACCGCTCGCCGGTCGCAGCGAGTTTCGGTAGTTCGACCAGGCAATCGCCGTGGAGGATGCGGATCACGTCATCACCCCCACCAGCACCGCCACAAGCCCGCTAAGCGCCATGGCCACCAGGAACGGGCCTCCGTGGCTAACCGGCGGCGGGATAGGCTTTGGACGCCCCAGAACCGGCCAGATTGTTTCAGGCGGCGGTTCCTGGGAGGGACGCGAGGCGCGGAGGTCGATTGGGGGGATGATGGGCACGGCTAGATTGGCCAAAGGTCTGGCTTTTCTTCAATGACGCGGTGATAGGTGTCGTCTGCCGTTTCCTTCGGCGGCGCCCATCCCACCACGGTCATCGGTTCACCTAAGCGGATTGACACTTTTTTGTGGTTGACGATGCCCTCGATCCGGTCGCGTTGTTGACGATCCAGGTGCCGCAGGTTGGCGGCGGTCACGGGGCTTTCGTACCAGAGATCAAGGTCTTCGGCGGTTTCACGTTTCATGATCTCCCCAATCATGCTGTCGCTCAACACATCCAAAATGGTCTCGGCATGGGCACGGCGAATGAAGAAGCCCGTCTTATGCAATTTGAGCATCATCTCATCCAACTCGTCACCAAATCGGTCCATATGAGCAGCGACAGCAGCAATGTCGTTCGCCACATCAGGGCGCTTCCATTGAGCAAAATATGGCGGTGTGTCTTCATTATAGCAAAACAGGTCATTCAGTGTGAACTCGCCGATCCACATCTGGCCTAACACCTGGATACGATGCTCGGAACCCGATCCTTCCATGTGGTATCGGACCATCTTCGGCGGAAACAGACTTTTAATCTCCAGGCCGTGCCGGTCATCCCCTACCACCAGCCGGTCTGGCGAACAGCCAAAACGCTTGTCATCGGTGAGGATCATGGAGATCGGATAGGTCTCAACCTCGTTGATCGTCTCGTATTGTTGGATGGCTTTCGGTTCCTCTGTCTTGCCTTTTTCCACGAACTCAAGCCCTTCAAGGGACCGGGAAAATGACTGATTGAGGAACTGTTCCGCCGCGAGCCGGTAGGCAAAGTCGAACCGCTGCTTGCTCAGTTCCAGTTTCGCCGGTGTGATGACGCGGTGAAACTCCGACGCGGTGGGGCGGCCGATGTGCAGTTCGAACCACCTGTCCGACCGCTGGGGAGCCTCGGATTCCAATATTATCTTCATCGCCTTACTCCTGTTTCACCGCTTCCTGCTGCACGATTACCTTGAGGGTGTTCAACACACGGGGGAAGTCTTTAACCTCGACATCATTGAACGATTCCGCTGAACTTCCATCGATCCGGGAAATCATGGTGCGAATGAACTTCGCCTCCGTCCGTTTTGTCTGGCCGATCAGGTCCCGAAGTTGCTGTATCTGATCGAACTCGATGAAGGTCTGACCACCACGAACGCCATCGTCATCCACGAGGGTCTTGAACACGACGTTAAACGCCCCCGTGACCGCATAGCGTTTGAGGAATGTTTCGGTTGACCCACCGCCATGCAAAACGGTTTTGACCGCCGTTCCTTTCGGGCCAAGCGTGTCGGCGGGGGCCTCGCGCCAATACTTTTTGGAATGACGCCCGAGGGATACCTCGCACTCGACCCGGATATTTCCAGGAGTGAGCGGAGGCACCGTGTTGTAAGCCACGTTGAACCCATGGCGCAGATAGATAGGCCTGATTGCCGCATCGACCGCTTCCAGCTTGGCATACCAGCTTTTGGTCTGGCTGTTCTCAGCCGTACGCGCGACGGGTTCGATCTCCGACTGCGCCGCAGCCATGGCTTCGTTGAACCGTTCCTCGGCCTGTAGCGCCTTTTCCTGGGTCTGGAACGCCATGAGACGATCGAACATGCCCTCGTTGATACCTGGGATACGCGCGAACGCCACGGCGGCGGCGAGGGAGGGATCGGCCGCGATCAGAGCGGCCATGTCATCCTGTGCGGATGGTTGGGTCACAATGGGCGTCTCGGCCATCAAGGCTATCTCCTTGGCTGGTGGCAACAGATTATCGACGGCATCCACTTCCCGCGGATCGGCTTCGATTGTCAGGGCGTCCATGGTTTGTTTCCTTTTGTTCGGATTTGTTCACTCTCGGCCCACAAGCGTTCGGCCAGGGCAATAGGGTCGATTCCCTGGCGCTCCCACCAGGAAACCTCGTCTCCTGTTTTGTGAACGCCATCGCGGGCGGCAGCGTCATGGTGGCAATATCTTCCCAGAGGAACGACCCAATCATCCCCGGCGGTCACGCTACCTCCCCCTTGCGGTCCACATTTCAAGTGATGCGGATCAACATCCCATCGGTTGCCACAGACGCAGCAAGGCATCCCCTTCACCCTGTCCAGGTGCTTGCGCGATCTTATCCGGACTGGCCGGAAGTTGGTCTGGACCTCGGTCATGCGTAGGGACGCAGCAAAGTAGCGAGCCGGTCGAACTTCTCCGGCGACGCGGCGATTAACTCCCCGTAAACGTCTATCACTTCCGGGGCGAACCGCTTGCCAATCCGGCGCATGTCATTGACGCCTGAATGAGTGCAGAAGATCGCCACGTCCCCTTTGATCGTCCCGGCGAATTCCTCGGCCGAACCGAACAAATAAGACACATTTTTCGGTTTCCCGGCGAACAGACAACCCACAAATACGCCCATCCATGCGGGGTTCGCCTCAATGCACCAGACCCGTTTGGCATATTGCCCGAGGTGAAAAGCCAACAAACCGATACCGCCGCCGATCTCAATGACGGTTTTGCCTTCGATGCGCGCGGCAACGTGCGATGCGATCATGTCCGCTGTTTCGTCGTCGATTACCGTCAGAACGGATTGTGACAAAACCGCGTGGCGACGTGTATAGTCGTCAACCATTTCTGATTCTTGCATTGCCTCTTGCATGGCATCGACATCTTCCTTGAGGCTCATTGTTCTTCCTTAACCAAGTTTCCTGAGTTCAGACCCGGAGCATCGGCCAGCGGTCGCCCACACGCTCGCCATCAGGCAAAGCGCATGAACCGCTGGCCGGGCGAGGGTTTCCTTGAGACGAGCCCATCGCATACGACCAGGCTTTCAGGCGTGCGCGCCCTCTGCCATGGAGACACTTTTTCTTGCCGACGCACCAACCTTGCCGCGCGATATCCCATTTCCAGTCGCCGCACGCCCGGCTTTCGCAAGCCACCATGGTAACCGGGTGTCTTCCCCCGCGCGCCACTGGTTCACCCGACCACGCGAAGGGTCGCAGACGAACTGGAATCCGGGCGAGACAGAACGGTCACGCGAACAACGGTTGAAAATGCGGCGCAGGCGCAGTATGTCCTGCGGCAATCTGGTCAGCGGTGCTCTCATCATCGGTCTGGCCCGCGTCCGGATTTTGCTGATCCGTTCGCGACAGTGGCGACACTGGCACGGAACCGGAGGATTGGTCAATAGGCTTTTCCTTCGGCTTCCAGCTTTTTCGTTTTTTCCGATCTTGGCCCCGGTGGGGAAGAGGCGTCAGCGCCTCGGTTATGGCGTTCGTTCCCGATACCCCGAGGGCTGCTTCCAAGTCAGTCAGAAACCCTTTGCGGGTGTGCCCCCAGAATAAGGACTGGCGCCGTTCCGCGTCATCGCCTAGCAGAGCGGCCGCTCGAAGCAAGAAGTTCCGGGTTTGCGCTTGCGATAGCTTAGGCATCGTCCACCTCATGGTAATTCCGTGGGGCGCCGCCGTAGTGGTCTGTCTGCGTCGGGGTTGAGTACCGCCCCACCAGAGGGTCGAAATCCAGAGGTGCGCTCCCTCCCTTTTTACCCCATCGACGGACAAACCGGGCTTTCCAAAGATGGACCTCGGCCCGATCCGGTCCAGGAGAATGGACCGTGATTCCGATATCGGCCCTGTTAAACCAGTGAGCTGAACCGTTGATGTCGTACGGACCAGGGGCCGAACTGCTGCCCCCTTCCTTGTTCATTTGGGGCTTGGTCGGGTGGACATTGACCCATACGTTGACGCCATACCGCAGCCCGAAAGAGGCGAGCCGTTGAAGCTGCCTGCCGATATATTCGGTTTCGGTGATCCCTGGGTTCCGGGAGTGGTCCACCTGATTCCATGGGTCGATCCACAGGTCTGTCGCTCCGTCCCGTAAGACCGCCGCGCTCGCCCGTTCCATGATCCAGTCAATAGTCGGGGCGTCCTCAATCGCATCCGCGACGATCATGGTGACCTTATCGCCCAGCCAGGTCTCCGCATCCTCGATTTCCGCGTCGTCCATGGACTGTAACCCGGGGATCGGCCAGAACGATTTGCCGCTCCAAACCTCGGCACATTCAGCCGCGAATTGCTCCCAGGGCTGCATTTCCGGGGAGAACACGACCCACCGCCGATTATGGTTCGCAGCGGTGTGTATCATGACGAAACGGACCCAGGATGTTTTGCCGCTCCCGGGATACCCGGTAGTTATGATCAACCGGCCTTCCGTTGGAAGTTTCAAGATCGCGTCCGTCGCCCTCGCCCCGGTTGTCATCGTGGTCGGGGGAGGGAGCCGCCTGAGTCCCTTCAATGTCCCTTGGCGGATACGTTGCAACCCCTCGATCGGATAGGGTTCAGCGGCCCTCAGGGCGGACGTGATGGCATCAGGCCCGTGCCTCACCAGAACCTCGCAGGCATCCTTGCAACCCTCCGGCCATGCCACGAGCCAGCATCTGTGCCTGCCAAGCCTGCGGGCCAGTTCCTCTCGTGCCTCCCCTGGAGGGGCGCACAGAACCACCTTCTTGCAGCCCTGTAGGCCATCCGCATGAACCTTCAGTGCGGTTTGCGGGTCCGCGCCATGAACCGATACGACGGTCTCAACCCCACATTCCAGGATGGCGGCGACATCGAGTTCACTGGCTGCCCAAACTACATGGGCCGGTTTTTCCGCCAAGGCAGAGGCGTTGAACAACGTCCCCGAGGGAGCGGCGCAATAGATGATCGTTCGACGGGCGCCGGCGGTTATCCCGAGCGCATCCACCACCCGCGCGCCGATTTTCCGGTCGGAAAACCAATCGTATAGCCAGCCCGGCCGAACCTCCGCGGGTTCCTCGTCGTCCCAAAAATTAACGGGTTCGGACATTGGCGCGCTCCGCTATCAGGCGTTTTCTGTAAATCGGGTCAGCCGCCGCGAGTGCCCACCGCATCTTTTCCGGCTCCCGGCACCCTGAGACAACAGTTTCGTAATAGGCGATTGGATCGCGAAGCCGGTCCCGTTCCTCCCTCCGAAGGGTGGTGATACCGGCCTCGTAAGCCCCCCAGATCAGGTCGGGGACATGACCGGTCACCTTCTCCTGCTGGTCCACGGGAAGCAGGCCCAGACCGGCCCGGACGGCGATCATCTCGACTTCATGCCGAGCCTCGCCGAATCCGGTCTGATCCATCGCGAGAAGAAGCCCCTGGACCTTGGCCTCGGATCGCATCATCGGAATCACTCTGTCCCGGAAATCGTGCGCGAATGTCATCAGACGAACCTTATCCGAATGCCATCGTCCCGAAGTTTCCGGGCGATTGCCAGCTTAACATCCCGTAACGCGCGGGAATAAACCCTCATCTCCTGGACGGCCAAACTGCCCCTCACTTCAAGCAGTAGGCATGTCGGAGACTCGTCGGTCAGCTTGACAAACTGATGGCCGGTGCTCCCAGCGTATTTGATGATTCCGCATGACAATTTCTGAATTCCCTTCGTCTTCAGGACGACATTCCGCCTGATTTTTTCAGCCAGTTCGATGTAGGTGTGGTGGCTATTTGTCTGCCTGACCGACATTACGGAACCCCCGTCAGTTTGCTAATCCGGCGTCCGGTTGGGTTCGAGACGGAAACCTCTGTCACCCATCCCTGTAACTCGCGTTTCAGAACCCCTTTGGCCGGGAAGAACTCGTGCGCGTCGGAAATGGCGCTCAGGCTTTCATCGGTGAAAACGCTGATCGGCATCTCATCCGCGAATGAGAGCGCGTACAGCCCGATCTGCTGCTTCGTCACGGGCGTCCTGCCCCCAGAGGTCAGGAGCGCCAACTTAGTCAGCCACAGCGTAATCTGCTGGACGTGCTGTGAGTTTGCCATCGCGCGTCTCCGGGAATTGCTCTGAGATCGGGGTCATCAGGTCCATGCCGATTTCCTCGGCCAGTTCGGCGGCTTCATGACGCCTACCGTTGCGCTCCTTCACGACCGTCGCTGGTCGGGTGTCTTGCTCGTGCATCCAGCACCCCTCGGACAACCACCTTGGGGCGGTCTTCTGGTAATTCGGGTCCTCCCGAAACGGATAGGTCAGCAGCCCTGTCATGATTTCCTCGGCACTCGCGATCTTCCTGGCGGCGGAATACGCCTTCTCGGCCAGGAGACGCCCTCCCTCGGATTTTTTCGGGTAGTGGGACCAGAACCGATCAAACTCCGCCGCCAGATTGGACGCGATGGTGACCGGCCGAGGCTTCGGCGCCACGGTCAACGCTCCACGCGATGCTCCACGCGAAGCGTCCTGTGGAGCATGACCGGTCGCGGCGTCGTAAGCACGCACCGCAGTCCAAAGCCGTTGCCTCCAAGCCGGGCGGAACTTCCAATCGGGGGAGTCTTCTCGGGTTCCCTCACGGGCAGCCTCAACCAACTCGTGCAGAATTTGCACAAGTTCAGGCGATTGGAGGGATGTCGTCCCAGATGGCGGGAGGGTCATTGGAGGAAAGTCGTTTGGGTTCATGGGCTGATTCCGGTTTGGGGAATTGATCTTTGATTGGTGTTGCGAAGTCCAAAGTCAGATCGAGTTCATGGCCGTTCACCTTCTGCGCGATGGTGACGGGTGCGGTGTCCGGCTGCGTCAACCACCGCTTCTGATGAAGCCACGTCGCTGCCATGGGAAGCCACGCCGGATCGAACTCATATCGCCGCAGCCCGTCCATGATGGTCTCGAAGGATGCCAGTTTCCTGGCAATCTTGAATTTCGGCAGGCACGCCCCAGGCCCTTCCTTTTTTCGAGGGTAGATAGCCCAGAATTGGGCATGCTCGTCTTCCAGTGACCCCGCTAAATGGCGCGAGCGACGCGAGCGTGAATCTCCCTCTGACTCTGACTCTGTCTCTTCTCTCTTTCTTTCTCTTACTCTGTCTTTAAGGGGTGGGTTAACCCCCCCCGTTATCCTAAAGCGATAACCTGACCCGTTATCTACGCCTGGAAGGTTGCCAGTTAAAAGGGGATTACCCCCCTGCAAACCATATTCCTTGCCTTTTTCCCTAGCGGCGTTATCCCTCACAAGCCGTCTTGACTTGATCATGCCGTCTTCTGAACGGCTAAAAACCCCATTAGTTTCAAGTTCTTGCAATAAGGCGGCGACTTCCTTTTCAGTTGTCATGCCTACCATCGCGGCGATCTGTTTGTTAGTTGGAGGCTTCCCGTTCAGGGACAAATGACCGTAGGGTTTACCCCCGTGCATGAACGAAAGAAGGTCGATCCACAGTCCGCGAGCCGCCAATCCACACACCCGTAAACCTTCGTCTCCGCGCCAATGATCGAAGCGCCATTTTACCCATGAGACCGCTTCGGTCATCAGATTTTCCACCGTTTTGTGCAATGCAACACGGTTTTTTCTCCCCTGTTGACTCAGGCCGGAACGGCTTCGGGGGTCCGTTGTAATTTGGCTTCGACAGCCTCGCGCACGAGATCGGTGATAGTGGTGTCCCGGAGCGCGGCCTCGGTTTTGAGGTCTCGCGCCAGTTTGATCGGCAGACGGACAGCTACGATCTTGGTGGAATCGGACATGCCTAACCTCGCTAACTATCAAAGAAATTAGCGCGCCAGCCACAAAACTGTCAACCCCCTCCATGAGTAGATTCCCCTATTCGTCCGTTGGTGCTGATTGAGGACCGCTCAGAACCCGCACGGTTCCGTTCGGAAACACCAGATGCACGGTCTTCCCGCGCCGCCTCGCATATCTCACGGTTGACCATGTTCCAGAGCGAATCTGTTCCTCGACCTCGAACGGTGCTGCGACCAAACATGCAGTGGAATCAACGATTCCCTTGTTTCGTTCGAGATAGGGCCGCGGTGGCGAAGCGGTATCACCGGGCTGGAAGCAGAACGCCCGCTTTTTCGGATCGGTTGGCGGGTGAATATGGATTCGGCACCCGACAGACCGGGCGATGTCGTCGGCCTGATCGTCGGACCCTTCGCAATCTCCGTGATGCACGGTGACCGCTCCGAGATCGAGGAACAGGCGCTGGACCGCGACACGCTGTTGGTCCGTCATCCCTCTTTGCGTCCCGGAGAAGCCGATGGCGGTCATAGCAAAACGCTCCGCACCACCTTCGCCCGGCCATCCCTCTTTATCCTGGTCACCATTAGTGGCCAGACCGCCTTATGCCCATAGACCCACCGCTGGACGGTTCGGGCGGACACACTGAGCGCGCAGGCTATCCGGTGCGTGGGGATACCCCTGGCACGCCAGGACCGGGCTTTCTCCTGGGGCGTCACTCCGCGGGGACCACCGATTCGGCTGGAGCCGGTAACTCCAGGGCCAATGCGATCCGGGCGAGTCCCTTCGTTGTCACCCGAACCCGAGAGACCTCCTGGGTGCTTCCACCAGCCAAGGTGATCGAGTTGGTCGCCATGGTCAGAACCCCTTGGTGGATTCGGTTCTGGTAGGCCGCCCACTCTCCCCGGCCGCCGGGCCGATAAATCCATTGGTTCTTGGCCAGCCACTCAAAAAGCCTACTTGGTTGTAAATTCAACGTCTTAGCCGCGATTGTTATGCTGAATGTGCCATCGTGGGAGGCGAACCGATCATGGGCGGCGGCAAGGGCATCCGCCTTCTGGGCTATTTCATCGCGTTGCATCGCAACATGCTCAACCCTGGCATCTGCCGCTATCAACCGGGTGGCGTAGTCCCCGATCAACCCCAGAACCCGCGTAGGGTCACGAAGCAGTTCCATCATGGCGGCGGCCGGGTCCGCGGGGATAGCGGGGGCCACGACAGCCGGAACGGCGGAATAGGAGCCGGTTTTGCGGATAGCCGGGAACACGACCTCTGTCGCCCAGGTCTGGAACGCATCGGCCACGGGTTTGTCCGACCGCATGACGAGCCGGTAGAAGCCGGATTCCGAGATTACGATGAGCGATTGCACCTGGAGACCGATCTCAGGCATCACGGCACGGATACCAGGCGTCAAAGTAAGGGTATGCCGTTCATGCTCTTTGAGCCGGGAAGCCGCCCGGCTGGGCTGTGTCAAACCCAGCACGCGACCGACATCGGTCAGGACGAACCAAGGGTCACCGTTCCGCAAGATGGTCCGTATCGGGGCGTCGCCGAACCGCCATTCCTGCGCCTGCCCCCATTCGTTAGTTAGAGGTTCGATTTCGTTAGACATTTTGTTAGTCTCCTACTGGTTGCGCGGGTAGCGAGACAAGTTCATACCATTCTACATCGGTGCCTCTGGGCCCATTGACGAGCGAGAGGCTCTCCCAATGGTCCAGATTGCCTCGCACAGATGCGACGTAGCGAAACTTGCTAATTGCAGCCATCAAGCCAATAAGCGCGTCTGGCGGGATGCTTTCGTCCAGTGTCGCGATCAGAACCTTAGTAGACGTGTTCGGCATGGCTTGGCTCCTTGATCTCCTGTTGAACGCTTCGTGTCGGCACGCGGTTCGGCGGTTTGAAGGGAGGGACGCCAAAGACAGCCCCGAAGTTCCCGCCTTCGTCGGCGTCCCACTGTTCCTTGGCGAGTTTGGCGGACCAGCCTCTGGGGCGATGGCCACCATGCTTTTTGATCCACCCGAGGATATCGGCCTCGGTGTACTGTTCATCGTCCGCGCTGTAACTGACGACCTCCAACAGGTCCGTCATCGGCACGCCACGAACGAACAGGTCAATCGCATACCGCTCCGTCGTGAAATCGTCGGCACCCTGTAATACGCTGGTGAGATATTTCTTCTCCAACGCCAAGGTGTAAATCTGGACCGCGAGTTCCGCCTCCCGTAAATTCATGCGGAACAATTCGGCGATGTCGCTGTTATCCTCGATAGTGGGTTCGCGCCGTTCAAGTTCTCTGACGGTGACTCGCATCCTCTGCGGCTGTGTGTCGGGCACGGGGAGATATCTGACGGCGACACGAATAAGCGCCCTCGCTTGCAGCAAGCGGAGTTGGTCGGCAGCCTCTTTGTCATCCCATGTGAAATAGTCATGCAGAGGGGAGTTTGGGTTTCTCGCGTCCTCAAGAACGGCCTCCGGGCGCAATTCCCCGTGGGTGCGCCGGATCAGTTCAAGATGCTCGCGTTGAATTGGGGTCATTCGCTCGCGCCTCCGCAACGGATACAAAGTCTGTTGCCCGGGCCGTCACTCATGAACAGTTTCTCGCAGCGTAAGCACTTTCGCTGCGCGCGACGGTCGGCAGAACTGATGGTTGGCCGATTGGTCTGAGCCATATAAGGAGTAGGAGGATTAACCGGAGCGACCGCAGCCGGTTTGAATATCTGCGCGGTTCTTTTTCTCATTGGGCATAAGGAAGCCACGGGATCAGAGACTCGCCTAAGAGGCATCGGCCGAGGAGCCAGTTTCATTCTGCTGCGCGCGCAATAGACCATGGCGATATACGGAAACTCCATTATCTTCATGATTTCTGAGCCGACGACACCGTCGTTCCAAAGCTTGGCGAACTGCGCCTTCTTTTCTTTTGACCATGGCGGCCCGTAGCGGCGGTTATGGCCAGCACCCATCGGACAACCGAAGCTGCTTAGCATCGGTTCTGCTTTCCGTTTTGTCATGTCGCCACCATAACCGGATGCTCGTCTTTAGGATCGCGCACCGTAGTCGGGTAACGCCGGTCCAGATATCGGCAGCGCATACATAGCCGGAGGTTCTGACTGCCGAACCGATGACCACTAAGGTCACATTCGTCTATAGGTGCTGCCGTCGAGGGCACGATTGTAAATTGCAACATACTGCGCCTCACGATCATTTTGCTCCTCGGGTTTGGGGTGTCGTTATTACCGACACCCCTCCCCGCGTTGCGTTGCCTGTCCAGTCCCGGCCACGCGAAGCTTTGCCTAGCCGTTCCAAGCCTGCGAAGCCTCTCCCGGCGATTTCGTACCGAGCCGGGCCTCGCCATACCAAGCCACTCCTGCGTAGCCCTGCCGTGCCAGTCGCGGCCACTCGTGACCGCGCCGGGCCTAGCCTGGCCCATCCAAGCCTGCGCTGCCGATCCGTGCGACGCCATTCCAATCGACGCCGCGCCGAGCCTGCGTCGCCATGCCCGGCTATTCCGTGCCAAGCCTTGCTTGTCGCGGCCTCGCCATTCCTGCGATGCCCCGCCACGCGTAGCCGTTCGTCGTCTCGCGACGCCTCTCGACGCTTGCGAAGCGTTGCGTGGCCGTGCCAACCCACACCAATCCGCGTCGTTCCTTGCCTAGCCTGCGGTGCCACGCCGCGCCTGTCGTGACCGTTCCTGTCCTCGCACCGCCTTGCCTGCGGAGCCAAGCCAAACGTCGCCTCGCCGCTCGCCGCCTTGCCGTTCCTGCGCTGCCCAACCAATCCGGGCCAATCGCGGCGCAGCCGTACCGTCCGTGCCATTCCTGCGTTTCCAACCCTATCCGCGCGTCTCCTGGCCCCGCCTCGGCGTGCCGTGCCAGCCCTGACCACACCTGCCATGCCAAACAAAGGGGAGCGAACCCTCAAGCCGCATCGGCCTCTCTAACCAGTTGATCCGCATGTTGCCGTTGTGATCCTGATGAAATCGACCGGGAAGCCAATCCGTTGTCCAACTGCGTTTCGCCCTCTTGGACGATATCGAATGTGCCGAAGCCGATGCCCGCCGACATTTTGGAATCCGGCCTTCCTTCCCCAATTCCCCCTTGCGCTCCAACCCGGGCCAAGAGGTTGATGACATCGGCGGGGGAGAATTGATCAGCGTCGAACTTCACCCGAAGGGTCGCGCCCCATCCGCCAGCGGGCCACTGCGGCCGCACACGAAGGTCAACCACTCCTGTCGCGTTTCGCGCGGCCATCACGGATCGTTCGGGCCTGCCGCCGGTAATCCGAACCAACGGCGTCCCATCGTCCGCGTCCCACCCGTCCGCGATAATGAACAGACTGAGTTTCGCCAACGTCATCTTGAACCCCACCAATCGGCAGGCCGAGATCATGCCGTTGCGAAAAGCCCCCGCCGCGATGCCATCCCATCCTTCGCGGGACAGATGACGCGCACCGTTAAACACGGCGTCGAAATCTTTAGGCTCGCGCTTCCGCCCCTTGTTGCTCTGGGACCCGGCCTGTTGGGTAGTCGCGATCTGCTCCAACGCCTTCGTTGAGAACTTGTTGATCATCAGGGGAGCCGTTCCGACGATATCGACAACCAATTCCCTTAAATTCGGTGGACTGATCAAGACCTGTGTCTGCATCCCCACCGAGGCTTTAGTCGCTGCTCTTGCCATCATTTAACTCCTTGTTGGTCGTGTGGCCTATGTGGCCACCGGAGTTAATTCTGTCAACCTTTAATTTCCCTTTGCTGCTTTTTTTCCGCCATCAATGCGAGAACAACTCTGGTCTGTTTGGGAACCTTCTTCATTCCCCGATAGCGTCTCGCCTGCCTGGGGCTGATTTCAAGCAGCGCGGCAACTCTCCTGTCCATTTCCAGGACGGGGAGAGTGATCGAAATTCCATTGGCCCTCAAAAGAGTGGCATACGCCTGGTCTATCAATGGAACTCCGTCCCGCCCTTTCGGGTCAGATATTCTGGAGATATGTATTTCACGATGACACGCCCGATCCGGGGGTCTGTCCGCTCTTTTTGTGATCTCACGACGACTCCTTCTCGCATATGCGCCATATTACCGGATATGGTCGCACCTGAAGCCAGCCGCTCGACGATGCCGCCAACAAGGGGGCCGCTGTAGAGAATCGGAACCGACGGCGCGATCTCTCCGACAACCCGATTGAATTCCTCCCGGTTAAGCCACCGGCCGCGCCCCGGAGTGCCCAGGTAAATATCGAAGGCCGAGAAAGTCGGTTCTGCCTGCCCATACGACAGGTCTTGAACCGTGCCGCCGTATATCTCCCCGAAAACAGTAGCAGACCGGCCATTGAAGGCCCCTCTTAACCGGCGTCTCATTCCAAATGCTGCTTTGAGGTAAAGGTTCTCAGGATTGGGTGCCTTCAGGACGTGTCCTGTCTCGCCCAGGCTCTTGCTGTAAACAAGGGTGTCGCCGTCCGGAAGCCGAGGGTCGTTCAAGCCGGGAAGGTAGCCTATGGCGCACATGGTCCCGTGCAGCTTTTCGGTGATCTCGACTGGCTCTCCGTTCCTGACGACATGAGGCCAGCGCCGGGCGCTTCGTATATCGTAAGCGACTGTCGAACCAGGAAGAAAGATGCACTCCCCCCTCCATGGGGTGGGGATGGGTTGTTCGTATTTGACCACCCCAAGGGAAACTGAAACATCCTCTCCCACCTTCCCGCGGGGGATAGGGCCGATCAGAATACCCTCACTGAACGCCCCCCGGAGCCTGTAGGGCCGCACCCGATTCTTCTTCTCCCCGAATAGCTTGGCCTGCCCTTTGAGGGACGCCGCAAGATCACCGGGTAGCACGGAGTCAGGCGGCAGGTAGATGGCGTTATCGGAATTCCCGTAACGTCCTTTGGGCACAATCACATCGATATCGAAAACCTTGGCGAGTTCAATCTCGTCGGCCCCTGGGATGGGACTAATCGACTCAATCCGAACCACGGGGCAAGAAAAATCGCTCACCGTTCATTTTCCCCCTTGACTGTGCTGGCCGTTATGTCCATGTTGCGGGTGTCCAGCAGACTCCCCGCTGGACTGACAGACGGAGAACATGATGCCATGGGCAACTTTGGCTGCGATGCAATCCTGGCAAGCGGCGCCCTCTCGGGCGCCGCAGCCATGTCAGGGGTATATTTCCTCCGCAACTCGCTAACCGTTTCATCGTAGATTTCGACCAAACAATCAGAGCGCAGCCTCGCGGCATTGATCACCGGAGAGGCAAGCCGCATAAGAGTTTCCGCTAAAACGTACGGCGTGAACCTCAAATTCGATATTATCTTGTTCCGCAAGCGATCAGCGATGCGCTGAAAGCCAGCATCGCTGACAATTATCTCCCCCGCCGCTCGGCGCAATGACCCAAATAGAACCGGCGATAATGGTCCGCTACCGTCGCCATGAACTGCATATTGATGACGACAGGAGCCGCAGCGATAGGCTCGTCCCTCGATTACTCGGACATCGTCCGAACCACACCACCCGCAGAGCCGAACCGTAAGCGGTAGACGCCATTGGGCCAGAAGCCTAGCGCCGTCCGCTGTGTTGCATTTATGGCACGCCGCCGCGCAGGTCTCCCAACAGACCCTGCCCCCCGCACTCGCTGGGATGACATGCTCAATCGTGCAGAGTGTATCGCCTCGCCGCCAACGGTTCATCACCACGCCGCAGTAGCAACAGCGCCAGTTTTGAGCCTCGGCAAGCCGGTCCCGCAGAAGCATGGAGGGGGCAAGGGCGGAATGGTTCTGATCAACCTCCATGAACGCATAAGCCGCCTTATGGTCCCATCGGTCGATAATCATCGGAACGCCTCTTGTTCGTCTTCGGGGAGAGCGTTAATCGCCGCGCTTTGCAATGTCATGAACATGGACAAGCCAAGCCCTTCGACGAAGGCTGGGTTTTGGAGATTGTCCTTCCCGATCTCCTGAAGCAGCCAATGACCGTGCCAGCCATAAATCCTGACCAGAGCCGCCAACAGTTCCTTCATGGACACAATCATAAAGGCGGTTGGCGTGATCCATTGCATCGAACCGTAGTCAAGGTTCTCTAGCCTGCCGACATGCTCATAGGCAAAGCCGTCATCAAGGGCATCGTCATCGGGGATCGGAACGGCAGCCATGTGGTTCATCGTGACGACAGTTCATGAAGCATGATTTTCCGATACCTCTCCACGGTGCCTTTGCTGACACCAAGATCGGCCGCGATCTTCCGAAGGCTCTCTCCGGCCTGCAACCGCTCGATCATCATCTCAATGATGGCCTCCGGCAGAAAGTTTCCCATCACCACTCCAGGGCGTTCAGGACACCAGCGGGAAGCGTTGAACCATAAGAGTCGGTGTCATCGTTGTCCCACTTCGGAGCATCCAAAGAACCCACCATGTAAGGGTTGTCCTGGCTCTTGCGGTAGGATCGCACAAAGGCACGCAACACATCCGGCGACCCCTTGAGGTCGTCCAGAGAGGTTTGTCCTTCCAGGATCGCCAGCAGCACGATCTGGCAAACATCGGCCCGCATAAAGTCTGGGTAAGCGCGAGAGACCAGTCCCGAGACCTCTATCGTCAGGGCCGCGCCATTTGCATCCGCGAACCTGGGAAGCGTCGGCAGATATGGATAGGCGGATAGGATTTTCGGTTGCGCCGGAACCGATATCCTCGGCTTGGAAAAGAGCGGGCGCCAACTCGCCGGAATTGTGACGAAAGGCACATTGTCTCTTGCGTACCATGCGATGGAAGTTGCCGACCGGCCCAAGGCCGCGGCTGCCTGATCTGGCGTCGCACCCGCCTCAGCCAAGGTCGTAAGATCATGTCTCTCCTGCGGCGTCCACCAGCCGCGAGTGGACCAGAGATACCCATAGGGGTAACGAGGCGCAGCAAGCAAATCGGCCACACTACGATCTATGATGGGAGCGGCTTCCGCTGTTTCTTTACGACCCTGCCAGGACTGGCGCATCTTCACGGAAAACGCGCCGTTTTTACAAGCTTTGCAGACGGTCGAAGTCAGGCCCCATTCTCTAGCCGCGCCGCTGCGGAATTGGAAATCCGCGGAAGGTTTCTCCTGGCCGCAGTCGCGGCAAATCTTAGTAGGCAACAGCGCGTCCAGTTTGGCGCGCGGCGCGTCAGGAGCCGCCTTCCCCCCTTGCCAATAACCGGTGAAATGGCTCTTTCCTTCCAGATTTCCGCAAAGCATTTCCTGCGCTTTGCGGAACAGGATGTATGCCGTCTTGAAATTGCACCCGATGTCTTCCGACAACCGGCTGATCGTCACGTCGCCCTTATTGCGCTGGACGGCTGACAGGAGAAGCAAGATCGTTCTGATCGGAACCTTCAAACCGGCGAACACCGTCCCGCTCGTCAGACTGAAACAAGGATGGCGACCCTTGCATTTCCATCGACTGGCGCCGTTTGCCTCGCGGCAACTGTAAACTTTCGTGCTGCTGCACGTTGGGCATGTCGGTTTCCCGTCCGTTCCGGGCCATCGCAAATGACGCCACATTGCTTCGGCCTCTTCGTCTGTGAGGCCCTTTATGGTGCCCTCGTCAGGCAAGAGCGGATAAGACGGAGCCGCTTTGGCGCTAACCGCCTGAGGCGGCAAAAGTTTCTCCCACTCCGAGGTTTTCCAGGAGTTCAGAAACTCATCAAGGTATGTGGTTGTTCCGTCCATACCGGGAATGTGGCCAATTAGGCCACCACAGTCAAGAGGCTTTGATCACTCGTCTCGAATAATATGTGACGACCCATCCGGTTCGATCCACGCGACCACTTTCGGCCATTCCGGGGTGGATGGAGGCACCACAGAGGCCCAGAAGCCCGATTCGTCCAGTTTACGCAGCATGGTCCCCATGTCCTGGGCAGCCGTCATCATTAGATCCATAGACACGGCATTGGGGGCGAATCGATAGACATTGGCGGCTTCCTGCAACCGGGTCGCCGCTGTCTCCAGGGCGCGTGCTATGGTGACCTCTCCGAGGCTCACAACGGCGTAACCTGAATTGAAACTCCTCGCGGGCCATCGGCGCGAGCGACTTCAAGATGCGTCATGTTGCGGTCATTCCTGACCATGCCCATCTTTTGCAATAAATCGCTAATAGGCTTCACAACATTGTCGATGTCCATCGCCGGAGCGCGCACGACAATCGTCAGTTTATACGCTCCCTCAATCGGCCTCCACGCCTGTCTGCCAGCACTGATTTCTCCCTTGGCGGTTTTAATCCATGCACGATAAGCCGATGTCTTGCGACGGCCTACGCCCTCTACATTGGCCCACGCGCCGTTAACGGATGGCGGTAATGACAGATTTGCAAAAAACGGTCCTGGCCGCTCGATCTCTTGCGCGACAGATTCTATTGGCACACGCTGCCGGGCCAATCCATGGCGCCGCGCCTCATAGTCAGCCAGCCATTCTTCGCTAAACCCACTCACCCCGGCACCCCCACGCGGCCCGTGCGTTGTGGTGCGGGCCGCGTGACTGGCGGCATCGTACCAACACTACCAGAACCGCCGGGTTCGCAATCGGGCGTCACTTCCCCGGCATCGCGCCCATCTTGAGAACAGGCCACGATCTCACCGACAATCCGCTTCGCCAGCGAATTGACGAAAAATACACGTTCACTTTTCGATAATGCCGTGAACCACGAGGGATGGCGGCCCATGGTGTGACGGATTTGCCCCTCGACGCGAGGTGTCCAGAAGTCGTGCATGGGGCTGTGTTTGCGGAGAGTCATGGCTCCTCCGGCACATCGAACCGCGTCCAGTGCGTATGTCCGCCGGTATAATCCCGATCCAGTGGCGTCCCGGCATAAGGCGGTTCCACCACCGGGAAATGCCACCATAGCACCGGGCCATCAGCCTCGGACCAATCCGCCAGGGCGTGGAGGCGTTTTTGGTCAATCATTGCCGCCTCTGATTCAACGGATTCCCACAATCCGGGCACTCAGACCAGCCAAACGTTGCGATACCGCCGAGGCGATTATCAACCCATCCACTATTATTACAGGTCTCGCAGACCAGAGCACACCAGCAACCACAGCCCCCAATGGATTCATCGTGGTGAGGCGGAACGAACGCAAGAGCGCAAACATCGGATTCCGGGATCACCTTCCTGCAATCACAACACCACCACAGAGACTTGGATTCAGGTACGCCATCTTCGCGCAACGCGGCCATTCCCCGCGCGATCCCGGCGAAGTCATCGGCGATGCGGTCAATCGGCGGCACGACGCCACCCTTCCGGCACATACTCCCGCTGATTCCGGACTTCATATATCCCTGGTTCCAGCAAGAGTGAGTCGTGCGTGTCAAAGTCACGAAGATGCACAACCTCGGATGGTTCCGCGACTTCCAGCCACGCGATGAATGTGTTGGTATCGTGGATGAACCGGTCAGCGGCACGCGACTCGATAACGTGGTGATGACCAGTTTCCGAATGTGCAAGGATGTGGTGGCCATTCTGAGGGGCCGATTTCTTCGCGCCATCTGGCACGATAGCGATGCGGCGGATCATCAGATCGCCCTGGAAGGACGGGCGGCTGGTTACGATTTTCATGTCCTGTGTTCCTTGAGTTTGAGTAAGTCCGGCGGAATATCGTACGTCCAGCAGTTTCCCTCCAACGCCGTCTTAACCGTTGGAGGAACTGGTATGGCAAACGAGCGGCCCGTACCACATTGAACGCGAAGAAACCGCTCCTTCGGCGCGTCCGGCAAGCTGACCTCAATCAATTCCCCGATCTGAGGATCGTCATCGCGATCGATTGTCGTGCCCTTCAGATCATCCAGGATACGCGTCCAGCCCACGAGCTCGCAGGCCGCTCGTCGCTGTTCGACGTTCGTTTGCCCAAGGGCGATCTGGGCGGTCAGGCCGGTTTTGTTCATAATCCATTCAGAAGGCACCGCGACCCCGTGCCAGTGCCACAACGACCATCCGTCCTGATAAAGCATGGACGGACCTGTTTCATTATGCAATCGCCCTTGGTCATCACGCAAAATGGATTTAGGTCGATCCGAGATCGCCAGCACATCTTCGTGCCACCATGTCCAACCGCAACTTTGAATCAGGTCTTCGTCTATTTTGAAACGTTCGAGAACGGGATTGTCCCAATCACACACATCACGGAAGAACGAGATATACGCTCCCCATGAAGCATACAAAGCACTAGTGTAACTATTATTCAAGATGCTTCCGACCTGGCTCTCGACCTGGCTCTCGACCTGGCTCCTGACCTGGCTCTCGACCTGGCTCTCGACCTGGCCCTCGACTTGGCTCCCGACCTGGCTCCTGACCTGGCTCTCGACCTGGCTCCCGACCTGGCTCCAGACCTGGCTCTCGATCTGGCTCCCGACTTGGCTCCTGACCTGGCTCCAGACCTGGCTCTCGACCTGGCTCCCGACTTGGCTCCTGACCTGGCTCCAGACCTGGCTCTCGACATGGCTCTCGACCTGGCTCCCGACCTGGCTCCAGACCTGGCTCCCGACCTGGCTCCAGACCTGGCTCTCGACCTGGCTCCCGACCTGGCTCCTGACCTGGCTCTTAAGCCCTGACATTTCACGGAGCATACTCCAGGCAGTAACGCCCCCCAAACACGCCGCCAGCGGACTGCCCATCCGCAACACGATCTTCGGCTTTTTCAGACCGGCCAGTTCGTAAGCCTGCAACGCCGCCGAGGTCGCGAGATCAAAATCTGCCGGTTCAGTGGATAAACCGATCTTGATCCATTTTTCCGACCATTCGGCGAAACGTGCAGATTGTTCAGGCGTTAATTTTGTGATCTTGTCAGCCATGTTTCCGCTCCTTCTTCCGCCGCCCTGCCGTCGTAGCCATGATCTGTGCCGTTTCGGCACGCAACGCGGCCATTTCGGCACGCAACGCGAACCGAATCGCTTCACGGAAATTCAGATCGAGAAATTCGGCGATCTCACCGATAAGATCACGATCTCCCTCAGTCAGGTTCATCGCGAAGCGTGCGGATGGCTTTTTCATGCGGCGCATATTAGGCGCATCAGCGGCGCGGTGTCAATCCAAAATTCGCACCGTCCACCCCATCCTGGCAAAATACCCCCGCAACCAGTCCCGAGACTTCCCCTTGCACGTCCTCCGCAAGATCGGCGCGGCTTCCGTGCAGATATCATCAACAAGGATCAACCCGGCGACGAACGGCCGCCGCGCATCAGGTGGAGTGGAGACCTGGCAGAGCAGTTCGGTCACACCCTCGGATTAACCGTCCCTCCAAGCATCGAAAACGGCACCGGCTTCGGACGCTCAACCTTCCGCTCCACCCGCGACTCCCGTTCAACCCGAGGCACCGAGGGACCAAGATGCGGCAACGATAACCGCGCCGACACCTCCTCCCGACGATCCATCGCGACCATCAGCGCGAGACGTTCCCGCCGTTTCGCGTCAAGTGCGTCTTTCGCCCGGTTTCCCTTCAACGCGGCATTGATGCGGACGCGCGATTTATATTCGGCTGAACGGCGCAGATGCAGACGGCTGTGGCTGTACCATTTCAGTGCCTTGACGCCGGGCAACGGCTCGCCGGGGAGGTCGTTCATGACGGCGATAATATCGTCCCAACTGGCATCAATCTCGAAGCCGTGGCGTATCGCGGTGTCACGTTTTTCAGTGGTCCATTTGCCAGGAGGTTGTGTGGGATCAGACATTGGGATGATCCTCCCGCTGGTCGCGGACACGCTCGTAGGCCACACGGACATGGCTCTGGCAATACGGGCGGCCCGGTTCGGATGGCACATCGCAGAAGTGGAATTCCTTCGTCCCCGGTTCGTCGATCGGCCAGCAGCACTCGACCACGCGCCCATATCGCTTCGGTACCGATTCCGGGCGCGATCTAGCGGGTGCCATGATAACCGGCGGAGCACGCCAGGGAAGCAGAGGCTTCGCGGTGATGACGGTTTCCGCGATGCGGCGGTCATGAGCAGCGGTTATCATGGAGGATGGAGGTGGCGCCATGATCGAAGCCAGAGGTGCCAGGGTTGCCTTTGGCGCGCGCGGCGGCTTTGGTGGTTTCGGGGAACTGCTCCGCCTGATTGGCGATGGCCGGCTTTCCATGCCCGGGTAAAAATGCGGTTCGTTCATCATGCGGTGCGTCTGCCCGATGATGCTGTTTCTTGTTTTGCCGAGGCGCTTGCCAATCTCGCTTATGGAAAGACCCTGCATGTAGAGTGGGTAAATCGCGGCTCTGACGGCATGCCGTTCTGATTGCGGGGCTATAGACGGTGAGACGTAGGGCTTGTGGAGTATATAATCTCTCCGGGACGTCCCTTTCGATGACGGCGCTGATCTGGTCGAAACCGTGACGCAGCCCTGCTCCATCAATTTTTTGAAAGCATATGTAATCGTATCTGCGTGTAAGCCGAGTTGTTTCTCAAACCATGAAATCGGAACGCCGGATACGACATGATCGACTGCCAAATCATGAAGCAGCGTATAAAGAGCTGATGGTGCTGACATTCGTTCCCCTCCTTGCCCAATCCCAACCGCCCCGGCGGTCAAGGATATGCGTCCTGATTATCGCTTACGCATCGCCGCAACGGCGATGGCCTCGGCGTAAACCCGTTGCGATGCGCGATGCCGCTGATGACGTTTTTCTTCACACCCAGTTCCCGCGCGACCTGAGACGCGGTTAATTCCCGATCCCAAAGTGTGCGGGCCTGCGCGATAAATTCGTCTCCGTGATGCCGTAGAGATTTCGGCCCGCAGGTTCGGCAATATCTGATTGACCTATGCCGCTCTGGCACGAACAACACATCGCACGCCTCGCAGTTCATCATGCCGTACCGGACACGCTTATCAAGCGGCGCGCTGACGCGAGGAATGGACCGGCGACGTAGAATTTGTTGAACGCGCTGCCATGATATTCCAAACATCCGTGCGATATGACCCACTCCTTGTCCCGCATCGGACAAGATGTAAATTCGTTCGTTGCGGTCTGTTTTTTCGGGTTCTGCCATTATCCTGGCTCCTTTTTCTGCCTCTCCATTTCCGCCAGCGCCGCACAGGCGAGGCGCATCCAATAGTCGATGTATGCCTGCCCGAGGAATTCATTTTCCCACAGCCGTTCGATCTCGTCACGTCCCAGCCCGGTGCAGGCCCCGTGGAGCGCGATGGCGATGGCGCGGGGGTCAGTCATCGTTCCCCTCGAACAACCCGGCCTGACGCGCGGGGACGGGGGTGGCGCGGGGGATGAACAGATCAGCCTGACGGTAGGCGGCTTCGATGCGGCGGAGGGCGATGTCGAAGTAGGGTTCGTGGATTTCGATGCCGATTGGAACACGTCCCTGTTTGATCGCCGCGACCATGCTTGTCCCCGATCCCATAAAGGGGTCGCATACTGATTCGCCTGGGTCAGTCCATGTCGCGATGTGATCGTATGCGAGGGCGTATGGCATTGGTGCCGGATGATCGCCAGCGTCGCCCATTTCGGCGTTCGGGATAACCCACCAATTCCGCCGCAACCCCGTGGACGGCACAAGTTCGCCATTCCGTTTGGGGACACTCTTACTGCCGTCCGCCTCACGCCGATTCCCATGAATAACCGTTCCACCCCATTTATTGCGCCAGTCCTTAATTCCGTTGAAATGAGCAGGCGCACTCTTTGAGAAAACAAACATGTACTCAAAGGCGGGATGGTAACGGTTGGCGTCTGGGAAAGTGACACCCTCACGGCAATAGATCATCGTATCGTGCAGCCGTAAACCACACTCAATCGCGTGCAACGCATGACGAAAACTCTCGCCTGTTTCGCTGCCGTCGATGACCTGATCCGCGACATTCCAAACGCAAACGCCGCCCGGCAACAACAAATTGGCGATATGGTTGATTACCGCGAGACAATTTACAGGTGCGTGGCCACCATAATCGCGCACATTGCCGTACGGCGGGCTCGTTACGACGCAGTTGATTGGGGCAAGCCCCGGCAGAATCTCCCTGCAATCGCCCAAATAAAGTCTGGCATCCCCGATCACTTCAACCCTCACGCCCCACCCTCCCGCAACACCCAGTTCCCGTTCCGCGCCTTCACGAATCGATAACCGGCATACTTTTCCCGTGGCCGAATACAATAGATACAATTTGCGCCCGCCATGTCGTCAATATGATACCATCCAACACTAAGCATGGTTGCGTCATGACTCACTATGGCAGACGGCCACCGGAACCCGGCCCAGATCGTGGCGTCGGCACGGTAGACGGAACCGTTGATCTCGATGGTTGCCGGGGTCAAGGGGAGGGTGCGGGTCATGCTCAATCCTTCAACACCAGCGCGGTCAACTCAATCTCCTTGGCCGCGATTTCCCGGTCCAGTCTGGCCAGATCGCGGGCCTGACGATTACGGTCGTGGCGCAAGTCTTCCAACATATGGAGTGCCTTCCACCACCGCGCGGCGCGTTCTGGTGGTCGCGTGTCGCGATCGGCAAGAAAAGTTCTGGCGCTAGGATGTGTCATCCCTCAATCCCCCAACGCATGTTCATAAATATCCACATCGCTTTGCAACGCCTCGGCCTTGGCCTTGTCCTGGGCACGATTACGAAGCAGGACGCGGATCGCTTTTGGGTTGAACCCGGCGCTCTTGGTCTCCAGCATCACGTCCTTGAAATCCTCGCCCAACGCCTTGCGTTCTTCGGCCAGGCGTTCCAGTCTTTCGACCAATGAACGGAGGCGGCTGGCGTCGATGCCGCCGGTATTGTGACCGGGGCCGGGTGTGTCAGTCATGGCAGCACTCCCGCATCGGCGATTTCATCGAGAGCAAGTTTAAGGAGGATGTCAGCACGTAGCCAATCTCCTCGCGAGCCCGCGTCAAAGGCTGCACTGATATCACCTAGCGCATCGCTCAATAGATTATCCTTCCGCATCCTATCAGGACAGGCCGTTTCTGTTGCATCACTCATGGCGTCAACGCCAACGCTTCGGCCAACTTGTTCGCCTCGGTCTCCGCATTTGCCGGAGCCGCCCCATTCCCCCGCATCTTTCGCGGCGCTCTGACCCGCACCACGGGCTGTTCGGCGGCGGGATGATCCGAACGATCCAGCGTGAGCCCAGCGGCCTCCAGGATGCCTCGGGCCTTGACGATGGCGGCTTCATGCTCTGGCATTACCGTGGGGAGGCCGAGCGGGGAGTCCTGGAGGCGGACTTTGGTGTGGAACAGAAGGTGCGATTCGGTCATGACGTTAACTCCTTGTCTGTGGTTCGTTCGATCGGGCAGTCAGCGATGGATGATAGAAGATCGCATCTTTCGATCAGATCACCGCTTTCGTTGTAAGTTTCCAAAAATCCGCTCTCAAAGTCGATGCTGATACATTCACTCACTGGGCCTTTGTAATTTGGGTGCGGCACCAGATTGTAAATCTGCATGATCCATGTATCGGCCTGGTCCCATCCGGTTGCCGTGCCGATATTGCGGCCACAGATAATCCAGTCGGTTGGTTTGTCGGTTGTTAGCCAGTCGCTTGGCTCGTCAGACATTGGTTGGGTCCTTCGTTATGGCGCACGTTGCGCCTGGGTTAAGAGATAACGGGCTCCCGGATGTACTGAACATCGACGGTTGTAATGCCTACAGGAATTTGACGGCGGTTGGATTCAATAGTGCGGCCTTGCAGATATGTATCTGTCAAAACCGGGCGTTTGCCCCAAAATTCCAGTTCATTATCGCAGAGAGGGTTGGCGCATGACATTGAACCAGAGCCGGTTTCAAACGACACCCATTCCGCGATTTCGTCCTGTGTCGCACTCACCGGCAACAAGAACTCAAACTCGATTTTGATTATGCGGTCTTTTGGAAGCTGCGACATCACTCACTTCCTTTCATAAATGCCAGCCCCGCGCGCCTGCGTCTGGGTGAGGGGAGCGCGCGGGGCCGGCGAGCCACGGCGGGGAGGAACGCCGGGCTTTGGGGTTGAGGTTCACGTAGACTTCATCGCGGCCTGCAATCGCCGCAGATCGCCTTCCAGCCGTTCCTGAATGATCTGTAACGGTTTGATCTTGGCCTCGCGCGCGATCCTGCGCCGTTTATGGCGAGGAGGAATCGGGAAATACCGCATCACACCGATTTGATGTTTGATCATGGCTATCGCGTGGACGTAGCCATGACTGACGCCGATAGCGCGCTCGATTTCGTTCGCTTCCATTATGGCGCCTCTCCAAGCATCGCAAACCGCGCCTCGACCTCTTCAATCGTCGGCATTATATCAGTCTCGAATCCAACCGCCGCGAAAACACCATCGCCGGGAAGCAGCCAATGAAGTGCCTGAGTGTCGAGCAACGCGATTTCGCCCTGCACAGCCTCATATTCGACGCGGTTCCGTGGGCGTGGGTGCGTGTCCCGATAAAGATCAGCGGGGCGAGTTTTGGAAACCCCTATCCGGTGGCCTATCGACCGCATTATCCATAGTGCGACGTACCGCGGAGATTGATCATCAATATGAGGCTTCGCGGACAGACACGCGATAATTGGTAAGCCACCCCGGAATGCCGCCATTTCGATCATGTCCGGAACAGTCGCTTCGCGAATGGCCCGATTGCAAAACGCTTCAGCCTGGATCGCATCGAAGATCGCGGCCAAAGATGTGGGTTGCCAATGTTTGACGAGGACTGTCATGGCGCCCCCGGTGGCGCGGCCTCGCGGGCGATGGCGTTCTCCAAAACTTTCCGACCCTTCTCCGTCAGTTCGATCCGATAGGAAATCTCAGGAGGAATCGAATTGCTGTTACAACAAAGTTCCGCGATGACGTTGAGCCAACCCTTCCAGGCAAGCGGCCACGCATCTTTTAGATAATGGATGTGGCCATATTTGTCTTCTGGCTTCAGCGTTGCCAGCCAACTCAATGTCGAAATCGCGCTCAGTTCCGGGCGATTCATCATGGCTCGTAGGTGCGCGGCCAGTTCGGCCCGCAGTTCTTTCCGAACCTGGAACCGGAGATTGGCATCTTCCCGATCGCGCTTACGTTTCGCGCCCACGCCTCGCAGGTCCGACAAGTTGGTTTCTTCGATCTGCCGGGCGGCATATTCAAGAGTGGCATCGTCGATGGCATCCGGTTGAATCATCACCCCTCTCCCCGCCCTGACACTGGCTCGCGGGTGTTAGCCAGCGCCACGGCTGCATTATTGTGAATCTCCCATGCCAGAGCCTTCGTGCGCCTGTGACCCGCTTCTCCGAACGCATCCATTAAGGCAATATTGATCGGCCGCCAGTAATCCGCATCCCTGGACACGGCCAGCCCGATCGCCACGGCATATAGCGCGGCGCACGTTGCTTCAGTCGCGCCCTTGCGGACGGCTTCGGCTTTAATGACGACGGCGAGTTGGTCGGCGTTGTCCATTATGTGGACTCCGGTGGTGTGGGCTCACCCGCGATGGCGTCCAAAGAATCCTGTTCGCACTCCTCACAGAAATCCTTGCCGCCCTCGACGCTCCAATGGTTGCGCTTGAGATAGCCTTTCACATTGCGGGCATCCCATCCGCCGCCGCCAAGATGGGTCAACGGCACCAGGATCGTGTTTTCGCAATCAATTCCGTCGCACGAAACGGACATTTCTGCGGATCGCATCACGCGGGCTCCTGAGTTGGAATTGCCCGGATCAACTCGATAACGGATATGCCAAGGACCGTGGCTAACGGCTCGGCCTTATCCAAGGGGAGTTTCTGTTTTCCAAGCACAATTCGTGAGAGTGCGTCTTCCGAGATGCCGATTTCTCTGGCGATCCAGGACTGCTTACGGCCTTGGGCCTCAATGATGGTTTTCAGGCTCATGACGCGGTTCTAGCGGGTATCGGCGCGGATGTCAATCTATCAATCGCACTTTTCTCGGAGGAAATCGTAAAAAGTTCTTGCATCCCTCCGCGCCTTCCCCTACGTTCCCTCCCCGAGCCGCCCCTCTGGGCTGCTTGGACGTTTCCTCCCAAACTGCCGGGCCTTCGGGTCCGGCCTTTTTGGGCAAGATGGAGAGAGATGATGAGCAAGGATGCAGTAGCGACCATGGGCGGCTTACTTCCTGATGATGCTGGTGGTCGCGATGCCGTGCATGTCGCGGTTTTCTCCGCCCGCGCGCCGGTTCAGGTGTTCCCGGGCCAGCATGTCGGCCTTGTAGACGCCGAGCCTGTGGAATATGGGGATACGGTCGTCTCCCCGCTCGCGCCGTCGGTAGCCATCGTAGACCCGTTCCTGGCCACCCACGCTAATCCTGGCGAACGGTTCTGGGCCTATCTGTACCCGCGCACGATCACGGCGTTATCACATCGGTGGTCTCATCCAGCGTTTGAGGATAGCGCGACGGTTTATGCGCCGCCAGCCTCGAAATTGGAATCGGAGGCCTGGCTGCGGCACTTTTGCGCCACATCGGATTGTCCCTCTTATGAAGAGGTGCTTGGGTTGGCAGTTTCGGACTACAATGAAGAATATCTGCACTTCGATGGCCAGGACGCTCACGGTGAAATCCCAGATGAATTCTGGCGTCACGTCGAGGTTGTGATCGGCCGGAAATTGGATGGCGAACATCCGAAATACTTTTCGTGTTCGTGCTGACACCTCATCGCACCGGAGACGAACATGATCACGCTCGACATGACCAAAGCCGCCGACTCCATGACCGCCCAGGACCTCATGACGTTCCAGATCGCGTTGCGGAAGCGGCTCGGAGACGATGCTCATGTGGGGTTCGGATTGTGGGAGCGTGGCAAGTGGAATCAGCAGGACCCGAGAAATGTGGTATCCGTTGGTCTCTACCCGGACGGTATCGGCGGCACGGAAGGCGCTACGCATATCTACGTACAGACCTGGCCTGAAGCCATCGCCGCCGCCGACCAATGGATCACCAATTATAAGACAACGCACCGCAACGATATCGTCAGGCGCATGGCGCTGGCGATCATCGAACTGACCGACGAACATACCCGTTGCGATGATGCGATGCTGCGGCGCAAGAAATTCTCGGCTGGCGAGATCGCGGAGTTTCACCTGGCTGCGTGCGCCCGAGCCGGGGAGATGTGCGGCAATGCGCCGTTCCGGGTGGAGTTTTTTGGGAGCGAGACCAAGGCGACGGGAGATTGACGATGACCGCCGTCCCTATCCGCTGCGACGATTGCAACCGGAAATTCGCTGACCTGAACAGCCCCGCCGAGCAAGAGGATATGCCCTGATGCCACGCCCGACCACCCGCGCCGACATCTACGCCGCCATAGCCCAGTCCCTCCGTGAATTCGGCTACGACCATGTTCGGCCAGATCAGATCAAAGACACACACGAGGCCATGATCGCGGGAACTGAAATTCCGCATGGTGTCATCGGCCTGTTCGCGAAGGACCAGTTGCAGGATTGCATCGACCAGGCAGAAGCGATGGGGAGGGTGTTTTGATGCCTGACACCCCTGACACCCTGACGATCGACCAGATCGTTCGCCTCGCCGAAATGGCTATTACCGATTTGCTGGAAGACATGGAGGGCGACTTGCGCCGTAATGGGCATGCCACCGCAAGAATAATTTATGTTTCCGTCGATGCTGGTAATCTCGGCGTCGCGATTGAGGTGCGGCCATGACGATCCCCTGCGACACCCAACCCCGCATCGACCGCCTCCTGGCCATGTCCAGGGCTTGCGCTCCAGGCTCGCTCGCCGCCGCACGGCTGGAGGAACGGGCTATCGCGTGCCGGATCATGGTGCGAGAGGATTTGCGGAAGGAGGCAACGAAGTGACACCGTTAATTGATCTACCCATCATAACCGAATTGTCCGGCGCGATGCGACTGGCGGATGGAGGTCACAACTTTCCCAACATACAAGTCGTGATCGACGGCGCACAAACTGAAATCGTTGATCGCGAAGTTTATTTGGTGTCAGTCCAGGATCGCGGCCCGGTGTTGAAGCGGTGCATTGATCGCGGAAATTCGGTTATGCTCCACCCCGTATTCATGGGTCAGGACAGGCTGAAGCCGCTGATGCTGTTCGGCTACGAGATACCCTGCTTTTCCATCGAATTCAGCGACAGTTTTGACAAGCGGGTTCTGACTGTTCATGGGCGGCTTGTTGGGTTCGCGCCGTTTCGAGACGACGCATCTATTTCATCCGGCACAACGGAGGCGGGACGATGATCTGGCGCACCGATATCGAAAATGCCCCGAAAGAGAAAGGAGATAAGTTCCATTCCAGGCAAGAATTTTTGGCTATTCGCAACGGCAAACTCATAATCTGCTGGTATAATGATGACCGCTACGCAACGAAACCAAGGCCGTACTGGGACGGTTCAGATGGCTTCATGAATACATTGTATGTGCGGCGGAACCGCTGGAAATCTGGGAGAGGCCCTATGCCTACTGACATGATCGACACCCACGCCCTCGACCAGGCCGTGATGACCGTCATGCCCGATATCGTGGATGCGATACGAAATGATTCCTGCCGGACCTATTCCTTCGCGATCAAGGCTTACCGACCCGCCGTGGTCGCTGAATACCACCGCATCCGTGCAATCGAAATCCCGTTCTGAGGACCCAACGATGCCCCTGATCCAATCCCCCCGCGCGATCGAAGCCTTCTACGACACCATCCACGGCAACCGTGCCGCCGAGGAAGCCATGGCGTTCGCCAACAAATGCCGCCAACACCGCATCCCTCTCGACACCCCGATCCCCAATGCGGCGATGAGCGCGGTGCTGACGGCGTATCAGATCGGAGCAGGACCATCGGCGGCGGGTGAGGCGGATCGAGCCTGGAAACGGGCCAGGGCGCTGTGTGGGGTGGTGTGATGAACTCTTCCGCCATCGAAGCCGCCCGCGTGGCCGCTGAGCAGTTTCTATTGCGTCTTGCTGCCTGGGATGTCGCCCAATCGACCTACGAATCGAATGGTGACACGTTCACCAATCCGACGCCTGTGGAAAACGGCGCGCTTCGGCGTGCAAGCATGGACCTGACGCGGGCGCTGGCGAGGATGCGGAAGCCATGATCTCGCTTATCCTCGCCGCCGCGCTCTACGTCTGTCCGGCCCGCGACGTGCGGATCGAGCAGACACCGGACGGGCCGAAGGCGTGCTGCATCGTTGGGCCGAGGGAATTTCATTGTAAGGAGACGTGATGGTAACGCATCTATGCGCGGATTGTAGCCAGGAATGGTGGCAGGGTCACAAGCCCACCTGCCAGCGCGCCGCGAAAGAGTTTGTCGAGGAAGTAAGCCGCGACGGTTGGGCAACCGCCAAGGATTATCCGCGCTGTCCGAAGTGCGGCGATTCTCATATTTGGTGGACTGATAATGCTCCCGCACATGCAACCGATGGATCGAAATGGACGATTCAATGCAGGGGATGCGACCACGAATATCCCGTAGAGCTTGTTATCGACTACAGTTTTCGTGTTGCGAACCCGGAGGAAATGTCATGATCCCCCAAACCCGCGACGACGACCTCAACCACGACCTGACCGACCGGCACGCCTACGAAACTGACGACAACCCGCGACCGAGTTGGTGGCCCTTGTTCGGAACGGTCATCGTCCTGAACCTGCTTGGCGCGGGCGCGACGTGGCTCGTGATGCACATGATCGCGACCGGGAGGATATGGTAATGCCCGGTCACACCATGACCCATAATTGTGAAACCTGCGTCGCCTTTGCCACGCCGGAGCGGCCAGAGAAACCGACGCTGTGCGTGCCCGGGAGGCTCCGGAACCATGACGTGCCGGAGTGGGCCGGGCAGCATCATGTCCGCGCGGATCAGGGAGAGAGTTGCCCGGCCTGGGAAGCGAAGGAAACCGACGCCATGACCATGACAAGAGACGAGGCGATCAAATACCTGGAAACGACATTTTACTTCACGCACGATCCGCTGGTGCACGAAGCCATCGTTGTCCTGACGCCGGAGCCCGGCGCAGATCGGGTACAGGCGGCGCTGGATGCCCGCCGATACCGCCGTCTTCGTATTCTCGGAGCGGCGCCTGCTTACACTAATCACCTTCGCAACGGGAACGTGATGCGATTCAATAATCTCGATACGTTCATTGATGACGATATCGAGGCTTATCCATCGCGTGGAGAAGCTGAAGAAGTTCTTTCTTCAACACGTCAGATGCCACAACCCGAGGGCCAGGGCGATTGCATCGCAGCCGGGCCGGAGGATGACGAGTGGATCGAGTGGCGGGGCGGTGTGAAGTGCCCGGTGCCAGCGGGGGCCAGAACTAAACTCCGATTCCGCGACAACAACACAAGTACAACCGTCGATCCTGAGCTATATCGTTGGGAGCATCAGCGTAGAGATTCATATGGCGACATCATCGCCTATCGCATCATGAACGAGGCTCCCGGCCACACTGATCTCATGGTTTCACCCGAGGCGATCGACGAATTTATGGCCAAACCGGAGAACGCTTGGGCGCTGGACATCGCGAATCGCGTGGGGAAGCTGGAGGAGCCGCCGGTGTGGACGAAGGAGAAGGAGCGGTTATTCCGAGAACTGGCGGTTGAGTGGGTATTACTTTCTCCTAACGATGGAGCCAGAGTCCATCGAAATAAAATCATGAATGCCGCTTTCCTGGAGAAACCAGATGGCCGGTGAAAATACACCCGTGCGTGCCTGGGCCGCGAAGGTGGATGGTGAAATCCTCACCATTACCATAGACGAAGATCACACTCAGACCAGATTAAGGTGGGACGAAATACGACGCCTTTCACTCTACTGGCGGAGTAAGTCCGGTAAAATCGTCCCCGTCGAGATCAGGGAGATCACTAATGAGTGATAGATCGGACGGCCGATGTAGGACGTGTGGTAGGTCAGGTATCGTGGTCGCTACAGAGGCTGCGGCCCGAAATACTCCGATGGCCGAGATCGAACGGCTGCGGGCAATCGAGGCGGCGGCAAAGATCGTCGCGGACAACTTTGGAAAAATGCCAATAGAAGCTTTTGTTAAAAAGCTCCGCGCCGCGCTCGCGGCCAAGGGAGGCGGGGATGGAAAATAACGAGAAATTCTATGACGATGAAATTGCTCCAACCCTCTTACTTCTTTGCAAAAAATGCCAGGATCAGGGCATCCCATTTTTAGCGTCGATCGGATATGCTCCGGGCGAAATTGGGCGAACAGCTTTCGTTCCTGTTGGGTCACACGCCGTCATAGAGATCGGCAACGTGCTTGCACAATGCGGCGCCATGGGCACAGCTATCAACATTGATAATTTTTTATTTTGGTTAATGAAATGGGCGCGAAAGGTAGGCCACAGTTCGATCATATTGAGTCAGCTTGGCGTTCCTATGTTGCCAAATCCAGAACCAGCGACCGGGGAGCGGGAGTGATGCTCCACAAACTAAAGCACTGGCTAGTCCCTCAACGCGGATTCGTGGTCGCCGCGACCGACAAGAACGGAATGGTATGGATCGGATACAAATGCGCGACGTGCGGGCGCGTCACCGGAAAATTCGCGGCTTACGATCAAATGCCGCCAGACGATAAATTCACCTGACCACCCGCTCGGCCGCTGACCGAAGCCGACAGGTCAGGCGTTGAAGCGGCTGGCACAAATTGCATCGCAAAATCCCGCGATCATGTGCCGACCGTCCGGACTGGATTTATAATAGACCGGCGCGATTACGGTCCAAGTCGGAGGCGATTCGGGATGCCGTATGACACCGACACGGTATTCGTGCCGGATGCAGGTAACTTCTTTCCCGCAGACGCTACAGGGCATTGAACCGGCGCATCGTTCTTGAACTCGCCGCCTTCGGTCTGCATCGCGGCCCCATCCGCGCCGCGAAGTCCTGGGTCCATTGACCATCCGGCAACCGTCGCTTGCTGATGTAGCCGCCGTCCGCTTGCGTGAACGGCGCATTGATCGCGAGGATCGCAGGATAGGTGAACGGTGCGACACCCTTTGGATCGAACCAGGCCCGCGTCATGAAGGCGCTGATCTTGATGCCGTCAATCTCGAAGGCGAATTGATCGTCTTCGCAGGCGTCGGCGCATTCCATGGCGATTGTGTAGGAGACGCCAGCACCGTTCGTCATCTGGACCACGCCGGTAATATACGGGTCTGCTAGCATTTCCCAGATTTCGTGGCTGGCCGTAACCTGCCACGAGGTCCCGTCCTTCTGATCATCCTCGACGGCGACGAATGCCTCTGGCGATGCACCGGGACCGCTCGCATCGTGAAATCCGAGGGCTGATGCCTCGGTCGAGTTGTTGACCAGATGCACCTGCCATGATCCCGCCGGGATGACCTCGCCGGGTTCGATGGGGACAATGGTTGCCGTCACGCCCCAGGCCAGCCCGAAGTGCTGGTCCAGGGCTTTCTGACACGCCGAACAGAACGCGGCGACATCGGCCTGCATCAACAGGCCGGTGCTGCGGATGACGGAGATTACGGCCATCGAATTTTCCCTTACATCACCAGCTTCAACCGCCCCAGAGCCGGGTTCGCCGCCGCGGCAACCGGAACCGCGACCGTGGCCGGAGAGATAATCGTGTTCGCCAGCGCCGTCACGGCGGGCCAGAGCGCCCCAACATCCTTGGCGATGTTGATCGCCGCCGTGATCGTCCCGCCGCCCGGTAAAACGGACAGCCCGGCTACAACGGCATCGACGGCGATGGTGCCGAATTTCTCGACCGTCGCGAGCGTGGTTCCGGTCGTTACCGTCGAAAGCCCAGAGGTGACCGAGGCACCGACCTGAGTCGCGACATTTTCGAGATCGGTCATAGCCGCGCTGACGGTGGCCGGGATATTAGCCCCGAACGCGACCAGAACCGCGTTGAGGCTCGATACACCGGCCTGCACGTAGGCAACGGCCTTGGTCACGGCGGCGGAACCAGCGGCGGCTCCGGCGGTAGTGGCGAAGTTGGAGCACGCCGCCAAAGCGAACGGCACGGCGACAAGCGCGGTAGTCGAGCGAAACGCGGCACGGCGAGAGAGATCGGTCATGGTGTTGTCCTTTTCAGATTGTCATTGGTTCGTTCAGCAGTCCGGGATCAGCGCGAGTTTGTTCACGAAGCCAGCGATTGTCGCGCTCGACCTTGGCGAATAGTGCATCCATGGTCTCGCGGTCGATTACTGTCGGGTGACCTTTGCATTGATCCTCGCAGAATTGTGGGTGAGAGCAACCATTTAGGGGATAGGCCCTGCAAATCATGGTGTGTCCTTTCAGGTTGGGTCGCCAGGAAGTCTGGCTCGCGATGGCTTAAAGATCGAGCGGTTGATCCACATCCAGGCCGTCTCAAGTTGCGTGCGGCCGATAGCGAGCATCCGTTTGTCGATCTCCGGCGACATCGCCAGACTGTCCAGCGCGCGGAGGGTTTCTTCCTCAAGCTGCTTGTTGGCGTTGACGAGATCAATCGCCGCTGTTGGTTGGGCGCGATAGCCGTGGACGGGTAGACCGTCGTGCAGAGGTTCGGTCATGGTGTTGGCTCCTTGTCAGTTTTTCAGCCGATCACTCGTCGTGACTTTGGTCCGTGAGTCGAGCGGCAGGATCGACGCCATGTGCGCCTCGGTTTCGCCCGAGATTATCATGATGTCGCAAGGCAGCCCGATTTCGTTACCGTCGATCTTGATGTAGGTGTCACAGGGTTGCGCGCGGAGACGATCCAGGTTTCCGAACGAGAAGCCGAGGACCAAGAGTTTCTTGCCGTCCGGGCCGGTTGTCATGGCTTTTATCATGGCCAGTCCCTCGGTGTGGTGACGATGGAAAGCCAGACGAGGAACACCGCGAGGATGCCACCGCCGACCGCGAAAATAAGGTTCGTCCAGGTCATGTCACGACAGGCGTGTAGCCTTCCTCGAACTGCTTGGCGGGGCTGATTGATTGATAGCCATCGCCGTCATAAACAACCCAGAAATCGCCAACGACAGGCGTGTATCGAGCCGTCATGTTCGGCGCATATTCACGAAGAACGGCGGTCCCGTCAGCTTCTTTGACGTAGCAGCCATACTCGACCACTTCGGTAATTTCGCCTGCGCTTACCTGCTTGATCGACTGGAAGCGCGCCAGCCCGGTTGTCGGTTCGTTCATGGTGTTGGTTCCTTTTCAGTGCCATGCGGGGCGCGGCACGAACTGGATTTGCGTGTTCGACAGCGGAATAGACAAGACTTCCAGATCGGCGGCCAGTTCGTTCAGATCATCGCGGCAACCAACGATCACACCCTCCCACGCGGCGACCCATTTCTGATCGTATTCGCGCTGGACGGCCGGTGAATTGATGCGTTCGCATGACTGAGTGAAACTTTCCATGCTCGCCGCGATTTCAGCATAGGAGCGTTTTATCACGACCCGTTCGGCGGCTGTCGATGCGCGGGAAAACGGGGCCTGACGTGTTGTCCTTTTCATGTAGCCGGTTGCCGTCTTACCAGACGGATGACAAGCTCGCGCGTGTCAGTAAGATCGTATTTTACTCCACCGAATGGGATATTGACATCCAGAACGGTTTCGGTGACCGTGGCGCCATAGCCGCCCTCGGGCGACGGCACGCGATCCCGCGCGACGATATCGACGCCCCAGTTTTTGATGACGTGGCCGCGTAGGATGTCAATGGTTGTTTTCATGGCATGTCTTTTTTTCATGGCATTACCTCCGGCGCACACACCGCGCGTGGGCCAAACGGATGGCGATTGACGCAGTTCATCACGTCGGTTGAGCAGGCCGAGAGGGCGATGGCGAGCAGAAGCGCGATGGGGACGAGGCGGGTCACTGGAAACACTCCGCGGAAGCGATGTCGGTCATGTTGATTGAGCGCGTAATGCCGGTGCTATACAACAGTCCAAAGTACTGAACATTATATTCGTTTTTCTCGTCAGCGCACTCTGGATGCTGTTCGATTGTTTTTCTGTGCGCCTCTTCTGTCTCTTTCGCGAGTCTCTCCTGCCGCGCTTTCTCGGCCGCGATTTCCTCATCCGTCGCTGGTTGCCCCATGACCCGGTGCATCACGAACTCGCACTCATGCCGCGTCAGGCCATGCTGCACTGAGCGGATGAGACCGTCATACTGCCGTTGGAGGAGATTCCAGGATCGGTCTTCGGGCGGCATACTTCCTGTTGGTTGAGAAGACCCATCGCATGTGATCGATCCGTCATTCTTAAAATGGCATACCTGATACAGTTGTTCTTGGTTCAAACCCGTCAGGTCCGCTCCCCACGCCGCCTGCGCGATGACAACGCCGCAGAGGATCAGGGTGAAGCGGGTCATGGCTTCCCTCCAAACCCGAATGGACCGCGATCCGGCGTATCCTCGCTTGAAGGCTTTCTCACTCGCATGGCTTCCAGTCTCGTGATCGCGGCATCCAACGGACGTTCAAAGCACCTGACCAGGATCACCAGTTCCCGAAGATGTGCAACCGAGAAGCCGTCTGTCCGGGCAACCCATGTCTCAAGTTCCGTACCAGTGAGCGCAGGTTCTTTCGCTTGCAAATATACACGACGGGCTGCCGCGCTGGGCATCCCAATATATTCGACGGTATCGAACCGCGACGGCCTGTCCACGAAACGTCTGTCCAATCGCTCCGGGTAATTGCAGGTCGCGATATAAACGATGCGGTCGATCTGCGTTTCCCCGTCCAGAAGCGCCAAGAAATTGTTTTCTCCATGCCGCTGCACCAGAGCGTCGAGGTCTTCCATTATCGCGATGATCGGACGTTCCGGCTCGATCTTGCGAATGAAAGCCAGACAGGTCGCGGCTAGTTCCGGCCCGTCAATTTGAACGACAATGCCGCGCTGTCGCTCGATGATTTCCTGCGCCATCAACATCAGGGACGTGGTTTTCCCCGATCCCGGAGGCCCCCATAGTAGAATACCGCGTTTATGGAGGAAGCCCCGCTCGGCGAATCGGTGCCGTAATTCCCAGAATGTTTTGAACTCGCTTATCACCTTCTCGCCAACAGTATCAGGCAGATGAATTAAGCCATCTGTCGTGATCGCGGCACGCCGTAGACATGGGCCGATGTTTGGCATATTGTCGAAGCGATAAAATCCTGGTTGCAGAACTTCGCAGGTTTCAGACGCGGGCCAAAATACATCATCGGCTCGCGCCCATCGGCGTGCCGTTATGGCACCCGGAGTTATTTGAGTAGAACCAGCGGAGAGCGATTGTCCCTCAGACGGGTTAAGATGCAGAGGAGGTGCGGGCTCGACATCTGTGCCGACGCGCTCAAAGAAGTTGCCGCTCATATCGCACCACCAATCAACATCGACACAATCGCCGCTGCGGCAAGCAGGAGCATCGCGACCGCGAACGCAGCGAAGTGACCGGGGCGGGTCATCGCCCCATCATCCTTGCCTGATCGCTGCCAAAGTCCCGGAACGGATCGTGTGCCAGCCGGTCATCCTTCGGCGCGACGTTCGAAAGCATTGATCGGCGGTTCATGGTGTGTCCTTTCAGGTTATCGTCCAAGCGCCACCCGGGCCACCCGGGCCAGCCGGATCGCCTCCGCCTGAGCGAGCGTCATGGCGAACGGTGCCGGTCGTGGTGTCAGGCCGGTTGATGGGGTGGATATGGCCAGAGGGATGCCAAGGTAGGGGGTTGAGGTCATGGCGTCACAAACTCCATCAAGGGCTGTTGTTTCATGGCCACGGCTTTCCGCGACCACTTCGTGACATCAGCCTTGATTTCTTCCCAGTTCCGGGGATGACTGGCACGGAAATCGGGGTAGCGTTCTCCACGAACCCAGACACCATCCTGTGGGAGCAGCCATCGGGATTCGGTCCAGCGCCGGATATCGAGGGCTTGTTCCTTAAAATCCGCGCGGGTCAGGAACCCGGTTTCTTCCAACAGAATCGAGACCCGGATCGCGGCAATTTTCCAGCGCGTCAACTGCACCGGAGCCGAAACACCGGCCTGGACATCTGGGACGTACTCCGGCACCCGGCAGCGTTTTGTTGGCAAACGATCAAACCAGTGCCGATTGTCGTCCTGGGGATACGAGTCCGGCAGACCAGGACTGAATAATGGATAAACGATGTATTTTGTCTCCGGGGGCTTCCGCATCGTAATCACGGTGAGACAACAATGTTCCGCGATAGACGCCAATTCTCCGGCCTGCCCATACGGCACCAGGCAGGCCCGATAATCCGGGCCGGGGCGATCCCAGGAGTCTTCGATGGCCTGTAACAGGACCTTGACATTGAGTTTCAGTTTCGCCTCGATCCCGATCTGACAGCCATCCCCGTGACGAACCAGCAAAATATCCCAGCCATCGGTTTCCGGGTATGCGGTCCATTCCTTCGGTATAGCAGCGATAAACGCGGCACAGAGATCGGCCTCCTTTGAAAATATGGAGGGTGTTTTGCTCACCTCGTCCCCTCTTCCAAACACGGCACAGTCGGCCAGGCGTAGTCGCATACCGGCGGCGCACACCCCGCGAGGGCGAGCGCGGCGAGGAACATGGCGAGGCGCATGGTCACGGTCGAAGCCTCAATCCGTCAGCGCGTCTTATCGCACCAAATACCGCATGCGATTTCTCGTCCTTCGGTTCAAGCGGCGCAACGTTGCTCACCTTGAACGCGGCGAGTTCATTCTCAAGGCGTGTGACTTCGGATAGAAACCATCCTGCCGCAAGCTGATAATCGGCCAGTTCGGCGCGCAACCCTCGGATCGTCTCCAGGAAAGCCGCCTCTTGCTCTCCATAGGCCTTGGCCATCAGGCGAAGTTTTTCGTGAAGGGATTCGAGGGTATCGGTCATGACGCATCTCCTCCAGTCATTGCCATCGGCACCGCATCATCCGCCGCGTCGAACGTCGCCTGAAACGCGGTCATTCCATTGATCCCGCCGTTCACGAGCCGCCGGAGCGCCACATAATCCAGATTGTCCGCCGCGAGCAGGACACGGAACCGCGGCTCCTTGTCCGCCAGGAACGCCGCCAGCAATTTTGCCGCGATGACCGGATCACAGGCCAGATCGGGATCAGCGATCAGATCGGCGCCGACCTCGGGACCGTATTTGGCGTAGTTCGACCTCCCGGTTAATTGGATGAAGCCCCGGCCTGGAAACAACGGGCCGTCGTGGGGGCCATTTCCGAGGTCCTGCCGGTTGTCATAGAGATCGAAGTGCTGACCGCCCGGCGATGTGTTCCATTCGCTCGGCGCACCTTCCTTGACCGGCTCCCATGATGCCGTCTCGGCCGCGATGTTCGCCAGCGCCACGCACACCATGTCGTGATCCCCGATCTGCCGCGCCGACAGCGCGGCCAGGACGTGCGGCAGGTTCGCGGCGATGTTGGCTTGCGGCGTGGAGGGAAACAGTCTGGCGACCATCGGGACGGTTACCTGGGCAGTGATGTCGGCGGCCATGTCAGGGTCCTTTGTGCGATGGTGTCAGCCGCTCAATTTCCATTCCAAGCGCCTCGAATTTCGCCGCGACCATTTCAGAATCGACGGGATCGTAAGCGCCGCTTCGGAACATCGCCGCGAAACCAAAAGCGCCCAATGCTCGGGGATTCCCCTGGCTTTGCATAAGCAACGGTGTTGAACTTAGACACGCCTCATCCGGCGCCGCCCCGCATGTCTCGCATCGGCCGGTGTCGGCGCGCCGGCAGTTTGCCATCACTTCGCCCCCGCCACCGGAGCCGCCGCCCGCGCCGCGAACCATTGCGAGATGTCCCCCGCCAGGATGGCCGTGCCGATTGCCAGAAGCGTCGAGGTCTGCCCGTCGATGTGGACGCCCCAATAAGCCGCGACCGACACCAGCGCGCCGGCACCGAGGCTCACGAGCGGGTTCTTCTGCGCGGCGGCGATCTGCGTCCCCGCGATCTGCTGGAGGAACGCCATCAGCGCCGGACTGTTGGCGGCCTTACTGGCGAGATCGACGCCGTCCTGGGCGTCACGGATCAGGGTGTTGGTGGTTGGGGTGGTGGTCGCGCTCATGAGATTTTCCTTGTGCAGATTTCTCGGATTCCGTTTTCCGCCTGGATTGCTTCGCGAATCTTCCTGGTCAGATCAAGAGCCAGCTTGTCCACATCCAGTCTCGGACGATTCCGACCCGCCAATGGACGGCCCTCGAATGCGGCTTTCAAGGTCATCGCGATAGCACAGAACACCAGCCCGGTTTCATCTAAAGGTAATGACACCGAAGCTACATCTGGTGTTTCCGGCGTCTCCCATTTACCATCCCGCAATATACACATCGCACCATTTGTATTTGTGCTCCACATCATCTTAGGCACCTCGGGAAGACCCCAACCTGGGACGGTCGCGCTCATAGTGTGTCCTTCGATATAAATCCGTGAATGTTCTGCCACACTCGCGCTTCCGGTGCGAACCACGGCGTCTCATGCCGGTGCCGCCAGGGCCAGGAGATTAGCAGGTAGAGACCGGCGAGGAGGGGGATCATGCCGCCTCCTTCGGTTCGGGTGGATCAGACCGTTCCCACAACGCCCGGTGCCCGTCTTCTTCGGCCGGGGGCGAATCAGGCTCGACCCGCCGCGTTTTTCTGACCTCTATATCAGACTGGGCCGCTAACGTCTGATAGTAAAAGCGGTGCAAGAACCCGATAGCCAAAGGGCTCGCGGGGAAGGGTTTTTGGAACATTACCCAAAGCCAGACCGCACGTCCTGTGCGGCCATTACCGTCCATGAATGGATGTAACATTTCAAAGGCAACATGCAGACTCCAAGGGTCAGCGTTATTCAGAACGTGCTCAAGTTCCTCTCGCATATTCGGATTCCCCGGCGGCGCGACATAGCCGCCGACCTGGACGTTCATTCCGATTTTATCCCGCAATGGCTTGCCGGGCGCATAAACTTTCTGAAGTGCGATCACATCTTCCGCAGATGAATCGGAGCCGAGAAACGCGCATGTCGCCTCGATCTCCGCATCCGTTGGCTCGCGGCGAATGCCTTCGATCATAAGGCTTTCCCGGAGAAACTCTTGAATGCTGATCATGCCGCTCTCACGATCTCAACGCGCCACGTCTTCCCGCCGGTCTTGGTCCAGTGAATGCCGGGCGGCTTCGGTGGGGTAGCGAGCGTGTTGGCCATCCAGGACGCCCAGAAACTATTTTGTTCGACTTGAGCATTCGCATTGACCATGTGATATCGAGAACCCGGAGCGCCGAGAAGGACGGATGCCCCGAAGATTGCGCCGGTCAGGTCACTCATGGCCAGGCTCCTGGCGAGATCGGTTCGTAACTGATGACCCGGCGCAGTCCCGGGGCAGAAATCACGGCCGGGTCAGGATCACGCTTACTTGTGAGCGCGAAGCTCACGGCACTTCGGCTGACACGCTTCCCCTGCGCCCATTTGGCCTGAGACCCGGCCTGTTTGACCTCTAAGCGTAGTTTTTCGAGAACCTGTTCGAGCGTCATGATTACATATTCGCGGATTTGTGGTTGTGTGTCAACCCCAATCGTGCTATCCTATCGCCACCGGACGGCGCGGGCATGCAGTGAGCGGCATATAACGGAGAGGCAGCGGGTTCGATCCCCGCTATCGCCGCCAAACGCAAAAGCGCCCCGAGCCGAAGCCCGAGGCGCTTGATCTCCCACACCCGTTCTGTGGCGCACCCCTCAGGTGGTTCTGTGCGCTATGGCGTGGTCAGGCGATGGAGGGGCCGACCGTGCCAAAAACCGGCGAGCCCGGCAAATCCGATCCTGTTTCCGCGATTCCGTTCGGATCGGGGGTGGCGACTGGCGTTTGTGGCCGATGCACCTTGACCAGTTCATAGGCCACGATATCGGCCAGGATGCAGCGCCATGTCTCCTCGGTCAAAGCCCCGTCAGCGAGATCGTTCCCCCGCGTCCAGTCTTCTCCGGCGCGTGGTTTGCGGCACGACGCGATGCAGCCGAGATAGCCATGATCGGGGGAGCCATCGGCGCGCGTTGATCCATCTGCATCCCGTGCGTTAATATGATAGGCGTTTGTATCGGTAAAGATCGTGAACCGCATCGCTTGGCCGCCCAAGGGCATCTCAAACAAAACGCTCTTGTCCGAACCGCCAGCGCGGCAAAAATCGCGATTGATCCAACCGTATAGTTCGTCACTGGTTGCCATAACGGCCTCCTGGTTTGCGGTTCGCGCCATAACGACGCCCCCGCACCATAGCCGCCCCGCCGCGCCAGCGCAAGACCGCCAAACGAAAAATCCTGGTCACCGTTTCCGGCGCCGGGAAAGTTTAGGGAGGAAACAGAACTCCAGCGCCTCAAAAAGAGTAAGGCGCCGCATTCGCATCCTGAGGCCACGGCGGATCGGCGTCGAGCGTTACAGCCGCTCCATGACCATCAGCATGATAAACGAACTCAGGAGTGTCCCGCCGCCCCACCACAGTACCCGGCATATCCGGGGATGACCGCAGTGCCAAATGACATACGTGTTGAACCAAGGAAATGCCCGGCGCGCCCGGGTCACCATGGCATCCACCATATCCAGATAGCCGCCGTTTCCGTAATGGATCGCATCCATTCTATGATGGCCTGCGCCACGGCCGTCGCGAACGCGGACGCGATCGAGCAGCCAATCGCGATGAGAATCGTCTGACGGAACAGCCGGGACTGACGATGTTCCTGGCTTTCGGCATACCATCGGGTCCTCGCATCCGTTGTGTCGCCATCTTTTGACGCCCGGTTAACGTCCAAATCATGAGAATTTTCGTCGATTTGATGATGCAACGACTTGTCCGAGCCATGGGCGCCACCGGGAATGTCGCTGAAGGGATCATTCTCCGACACTTCTTCCTGACTTTGGTGTGACGCAGATCACAGTTTTCGACCCTTTCGCAGCACGGCAACCCCTACCACGCCCACCATGAACACCGCCAGGGAAGACGGCTCCGGCACGTCCTGGACAGCCGGAGAATACGTCAGGACCGGTGGCACGGCGATCAGACGCGGGACGAGCGCGGCACCCCCGGCACAGACCAATGCGGCGGCTCCGGCGACGATGTGCGGCGTCTTGCCGAGCATGATGTGTGGCAGGGCGGACCATTGGCGGAACGTGAGCCAGCGCCAGAGCCAGACGCAGTGGATGCGGATGTGGGTGAGGATCAATGTTCCAATGCTCCCGCGTCATATTGGCCGCCTTGCGGCCGTGCCGTGCCGATCATGTCCGGCGTATCTCGGTAAATTAGCAGCGTCATCTTCTTCCTCTCTTTCCAGAGAATGGAGAGCGTTGGCCACTTATAGCCGCCGCGAGACAAGCATCCAATAATGGAAACGGTGGATTGGACCATGGTGCCGGGACGCCCGTAAAGCCCGTCGTGGCCGTACCATTGGCGGGATTTGTTATAATATACCAAATATCGGCGTTAGACAATTTAGGTCCGAGACCGGCATAATAAGCGCACATGAGATATCTAACGATTCCAGACATAATTGAAGTGGCCATGGAACATCCGTACCAGGAGGTATAAGTGTTGCTTAAACCAGTGGTTAGTAAACCTGTCGCGGCTGTTCCAGCACAGGTAGCGACCACGCAACCTCGTCCTGTCTGCGGAGGACCGACCAGAAACGGTGGCCCATATCCTGGTGTCCAATCCGTGGGAATCGCGAATGGACTGCCTCCTTGACCCTGCGTGCCAGTTGTGCAAAGCGTAAAATCACTAACCGATGCACCATTAGGTGCCTCGATTGAACTTATATCCTGTGACCCGCAACAAAGGAAAAATCCCATTTTATAAAGTGTCGGAATTGTAGTTGTAAGTGAAATCGTTAAAAGTGAGGACCCGCTGAATGGCATGTTGATAGTTCCTGGAGGAGGAACATTACTAATAATCCACTGAAAAGCTGCTTCTACGTTTGTTGATGATATAGAGCCAGTAGTACTAACCTGTATAGGAATAATGGAGCCGCCCCAGCCGACGCTCGCGACGCCAGCCGCGTTATTCGTGGCCGCACCCTGATATCCGATACAAGCAGTCCCATGTCCGATAGTATCGGTTAAGGTGCTACTGCTATTTACGATATTCCATTGACTTATTATATTCGCGGATAGATCGGCCTGTGAGGTCTGACAACCATTGTTAATATCAATGCACACAGGCATCGTCGCCAAGGGCAGATTGTTAAGTTGAAGCGTGTTCCACGCGGCCGGGCAGTTCAGAACAGGCAAGTGTCCCTGGCTTCCATAGTTCGTGTCGTTCGGTGTACCGTTTGTTTCAGATAGCCCGTTTGGTTCAGCATATTTTACCAGATTATTTTCTACAAGTTCCCTCGCCAACGGTTCCGCATCCGATCCCGCAATGGTAAAATGAAAAACTTTCCTGTTAAAAACCTGAATGAGTTTTGCGCGGTGCCGCGTCAGAACAGAAGATACGACTGGATCAGTGAGATCACGTCCATCCATGAACTCGACGACAACATCTTCAGGAACTCGCTTGCCAGTCCAGGCGGCATGCCGAGACATACATTCCGCGGATCGCCAAGGTAGCATCAATACACTGGCGGCAACGATGGGCGGTATGGAAAGGAAGGTGCGACGATAGATCACTGGCTTTCCACGACCAGGATAAAGCCAGGAAGACCAGCGGCGCCCGACCCCGGAGTCCCCGAAGCAGAACCGGCGCCGCCCGAACCGCCGGAACCATAACCTACCCCAGCACCACCATTGCCACCATTACCAGTGGTGCCTCCACCCCCTGATCCGCCGGGGCAGCCAGGGCCATAATAACCAGAGACAATAGCGGTAGGTGAGCCCCCATTCGCCCCAGCTGCTCCCGCGGCTCCTTGAACAGAACACCCCATAGTGAAGGTTCCGACGGCCCCAGGATCAGCTAAAGGACCCGCACCGCCCGATCCCCCGGCGGCGTTATTTAGCGAACCAACGGCCAATGAGAAGGTGCCGGCCGCCGTGGCGCCGTTCCCGCCGGCCGTTGCTCCAAGATAACTTGAACTGTTGGTGCTGGTAGTGTTACCGCCAGTTTGACCAACATCAAATGGTGTGCCTGGAAGGCCGGTCCCAACTGCATTGCCTGGCCCAAAATAACCACCCCCCGCGTACAGAATGTTGCCCGACACTTTTGTCGATCCGCATGTCGAGCCGTTTCCAAAACAAGTTGACCCTCCAATGGTCGCGGCGGTACTAGGAGGTATCCCGCCAGTCCCTCCGGCACCCACGGAAAGAGTTTGGCTAGGAGTAAGTTGGGAAGCGGTAAAGGTGCCAGACGGCATATTGGGGCACCAACCGGCAGCACCACCAGAGCCACCCCGCGTGGTTCCGCCATATCCACCGCCGCCGCCGCCTCCACAAACCCAGACTTGTATTTTGGTCGTATTAGTCCCCATCGTCCAAGTGCAGGGGGAAGCCGTAGTGCAAGACGTTGAATAGGCTGTTATAATCGACGTGGCCGGGATGTCCGCGGCAACAAGTCCGCGGAAAGTTGGCGATGCCGCTGATCCCGTCGTTGGCCCGGCAAATACTGTGTTCGCGGTCTGCGTATTGAGAGCCGCCGTAAGCGTTCCCGCGGAAGTTACCGGCGAACCGGACCAGGTAAGAAACCCACTCGGCCCGCTAGCCGCGACGCTGGTGACAGTGCCTGATCCTGTCAGCGCGATGCAACCAAGCGTTCCACTATTATTATATAATGCATAGCCGTTGGTGCATGTACCCCCTATCGTTGTCGTCCCTACGGTCAACGATGATCCCGCTGAACTCGCGAGAGGTCCTACCGTTGAGCCATTGATCTGAACATAGATGCCAGAGGAGGTCGTCCAGATATCACCATTGACCGGAGAGGCCGGCGCCGTCCCGGGCGTGATCGTAAGACCGGACGATCCCGCGGCCGATGCCGCCGTGGTGGTTTCCCCCGTAGCTGATAGCGTTGTGAAATGGCCGGCCGCTGGTGATGAACCACCAATGGCGGGAGGGGATGCCAGATAAGTTGAGAACCCAGCGCCTGACACCGTGCTGGATGCCGACAGGGTAGAGAACGCGCCGCCGGCTGGTGTCGTGCCACCAATAGCAGGGGGTGTTGCATAATTTTGCGTCGCGAAAGTTCCAAATGCGGTTCCACTGGTTTTCGTGACGGTTAGCGAACCTGTATTTGAAATCGTGGCATCACCGGAGACGGCGACGGCGGTTCCGACATTCCCCGCACTGCCGACGATAATGTCTGTCGCGGGCAGAACGGTGTTGGTTGCTAGTCCGGTATAGCCGCCCACATCCCATTGGAACGGAGTCGTAGTCGTATTGGTATCTGAAGTTGCCGTTACAGATCCATTGGGTGCGATAACAGTGGGGCCGCTAATCGTGCTGGCTGATGACAACGTGATATTTGCCGTGCCGGAATTTTGGATCGTAACTGAATTGCCGTTCTCGAACCCTGGTGACCCTGCTGTCGGCAACGTCCAGGTCGAGGCGACCGTTCCGGTAAAGACAGCAATGCCGTTAATATCGGTAGGAGCGATCGTATAAGTTGTTCCTGTCTGAGGCCCAGTTGGTAAGGTTTGCAGGTAGAGAGTCTGGTTTGGCTTGACCGTCGCGGTTTGCGACGACAGCGAACTAGATAGCCCCTTACCAAGGTTGATCGCGGCGCGCGGCCCTGTCAGGACGTTCCCGGCCTTTGGGCGCTGGTCCGGCATGAACCAGCCTTGCGCGCTGGCGTTTCCCGCGAGACCCGCCAGGAACGCAAACGCAAGAGAGAGACGGATTAGTTTCATGGATCAGAAATCCGCGCAATTCACGACGATGTTGATAAGATCAGAGGAGGTCAGAGTCGTCCCAAAGGTCGCCTGAATGGTATCGCCACTGACCAGCGTGATGAACGGATTACCATCGCTGTCCAGTGGAAGTCCTGGCCAGACTGTTCCTGTCATCAGGTTCTGCGCCGCCGTGCCGGAGACAAAGCCCGCGCTGCTGACGGAGGTCAATGCCGTTCCGCCATACTTCACGGCGCTGTTAACGATCTGGACTGTCACAAGATGCGTCGCGCTGGCATCGTTGTTCGTCATCCACATCGCGTTGCACTTCGATCCGTTCGACCCCGCCGTGTAGAGCGTTTTGTAGGTCCCGGCGCTATCCGTTCCTTGAAGGAACTGCACGATGCCGCGGTTCGGCGTCTGGGCCGTGACAACGCTGTTCGGTGTCGTGGCGCCAAAAGCCGGTGTCCAAAAAGAAACCCACGTAACGGCGACAAAAAACAGAATACTCAAGCCAATTACATACGCATTATTCTTTAGTGCCTTACGGAACTTTTTCATCATAGTCCTCCAAAGGATGCCATCGCCACGGAGGCGGTCATGGCTTTTACAAACGGGGGCATGTCCGCGACCACTGCGGCGCGGAAAGTCGGTGCGGCGGCCGAGCCAGAGGCCGGGCCATAAAAGCCGGTATTGGCGTTCTGATTGGCCAGCGATCCGGTCAACGTGCCGGAAGTGGTGATCGGCGTCCCGGACCAAGTGAGTAGGCTGCTTGGGCCGGTGATTGCGACGCTGCTGACACCGCCGGTTGGCGTCGCCCACGTCCCATCTCCCCGCCAGAACGTGCTGGACGAAGCCGACGTGCCGGAGTTGAGGTTGTTTACGGAGAGGTTCCCCGATACGTCCGTCGCCAGCGCCACCGCCCCAAATGTCGGCGCTCCAGCAGCGTTGCCATGCAATACGGTCGAGGTCGTTCCGAGCGATCCGAGAACCGTTGGCGTCGCACCAGCGCCGCCGCCAAGCACCAGAGCGTTGGCTGTCAGCAAGCCCGATGAAGCCAGCGTTCCGCTCGCCGTGTAGCCAAGGATACCGCCGCTGGTGCCGCTCGCGAGGTTCGTGCCGCCCGATGCCACGGGGACCAGTGTGATCCCCTGTATCGTCGTCGCCCCGGTCCACTGAGCGATCTGCCCGTTCGTCGGAGTTCCGACGTTGGATACGTTGCCGCCCCCCGTGGGCGATTGCCACGTCGCCGTCGTGCCGCTGGTCGCGGTCAAAATCTGGCCGTTGGTTGGAGCCGTCGCCGCGCTAACCGAAACCGTCGTGGTGGCCGAGGTCAATCCATTCGCGGTGGTCGCCGTGCCCGCCGTCAGGCCCGAAGCCGTCCCGGTCAGGTTGGTCGCGACACCGCTGGCGGGGGTGCCGAGGATTGGCGCGACAAAGGTTTGCTGGCCAGACCATGTGTTCGCGTGACCAAGGGCGATAGAGGCAACCACGGCGCCCGTGGTGGGGGAGATCGTCAGGGTGCCGTCGCTGTTGGATACCGAACTGACGGCACCCCCACCACCCGCGAAACAATCCGCGCTCGCCGTCGAGAGAATGAAATTCCCCGAGGCATCCACGCAAACCGCGTTGGTCAGGGTGCCGGAGGTAAGGAGGCCGTTGGCGATGACGTGACCATTGAGATTAATGGTCGCCGTTCCGGATGGCGTCAACGTAACTTCCACATTGCCAGCGGACTTTTCCGTCCCGGTGACGCTAGCCGTGCCGGTACCGTCATTCCAGCCAATGCCAGCACCAGGCACGCTCGTAACGCATAATCCATCATCGAATTTCGAGTTCGAGGCACATGCATATCCGTGCTTAAACTCACCCTGGGCCTGTGCCGGGGCGTAGGGGACGAGCGTGGCGAAACTCATCCACTGATTCGTGCCGCCGCCCGATCCGCTCGCGCTCGCGGTACCTGTACCGGTGATCGTGAAGTTGGTCGAGGTCACGTTGGCGATCGTATAGTTACCACCCCCGAACGTCACGCCGTTGATGGTGTATATCGAGGGAATGTAGACGGTGTTGCCGTTGACCTGAGATACACCAGCAGTATTGTTGGCGATGGTGACCGTGCTGGTACCGTTCGCCGTCGTGAATGGATTGATGCTTAGAAACTCGATCGCGCCCATGAAATCGTAGCCAACGCCTCCATGACCGCTCGGATCATTAGCTGCACCGACCAGGGAATCCGCTTGGTTCGAGTTGCAATCGTAGATGCCGACCAAGCCAAACGCTGAAAAGCATGAGTAGATCGTGTTCCAGTTGTGACCCGAACCACCACCGGGAACGAAGCCAGTGACGGTACCCCCTTGAGCGCCATACCACATACCGATCGTCGGGCGCGGCGCAGCATAGAGATTTGGAAAATATCCTTCATCGGAACCCCGATTGATGTAATCTTGCTCGTGTCCCGTCGCGCCGAAGTAGTGCGTTTTTGTTGTGTCGTTGGGCGTATAAAACTGAGAATAGAACTCCTGATATTGAGGACCTACACCCGCCGCCGCAAGCGGAAGAAATGACGGATTTGCGATGACATAATCTGAGTGTCCGACCGGAAAACCAGTTGCCCCACTCGTGAATGTTGTAAAGAACTTGCTCCCTTGCGTAACAAATGACGGCTGTGCCGTGACCGATGCCCCACCGCCTGTTGCGCTGCTGGTCGCGTTGGATGTCCATGTCACCGTAAAGTTGTTCGCATCTATGAGCGTTTGGACCTGGAGCCAGCCCGAGGGAGTGATGCCGCCAACCGCCGCCGCGCCAGAAAGATTGACCCAGGCGCTTCCGGTTCCACCGAAACCATAAAGTACGCCGTTGACAGCACAGCAGTTCGGCCAATTTACCGTAACGGTCGGTGAACTGTTCACGACTGTCAGAGGGTTAGACCCTAGCGTGGCAATTGGCTGAGCGTCTGATGTCGTGCCAAACTCTACATCGTTCCCGATCACGCCGCCCGGCGTGGTGGCACGAGGGGTCTGTTGTACAAAGGGTTGCATATAGCTGAAGTATGGTTGACCAGTTCCGAACGGTCCGCTCGCACGAGACGCCTGGAAGAGCGACCCTATCGTACTACCAGCGTCATTGAACGAACGCATCCAAAGACTTGTGCCGCTATTATTCCCGCTTTCCGCGTCGTTCTGCCCGAAGAGTTGCCACCGCTGCGCCCCGCTTGTATTGATCCTGTATGCTCGCTGCGTCCCAGAGGCCCCGTCCACCGATATTGTCGATTGGAACGTCGGGCTTGTCGCCAGCGCGATCCCCCCCGACCCAGTGACTGCCTGACCAAGCGCCGTCCCGACGCCGGTTCCGAGGCCGGTCAACCCGGCGACCGGCAATCCCGTCGCGTTCGTCAACGTCAGCGTCAGTGGAGTCCCAAGCGCGTTTGAGGCACCGGTCAATGACACCAGCCCACTCAGTGCCACCGGACTCGCGCTGGTCAGGGTGCCGTTGGTGCCGCCTGTGATGAGGGCGTTACCGGACGCGGAACCAAACAGTTCGAGAGAGCCGATGACCGAGCCGTTGGTCCCGAGGGTGAGGCCGCCGTTAGTGATGTTGGCGCTTGCCGCCGGATTACACGTCCCCCCGGCGCCGTTAAGCAGAAGGTTGGTCGTCAGACCGCCGGATGGGACGCAGCCGGTTCCACCACCGCCGCCTCCGCCCGAACCAGGACCCCAAGGCCCATACTGAGCCTGAGCAAATGCCGGGCTACTGGCGAGAAGTGCCAGAAGAAAAAGAAGGATACGGGTCATTGCAGGCCCTCGCCGCCGAGGCTTACCGAAGACCCGGAGGAATTAACCGAAACCGCATGAGTGCTTGGAACCAAATAGAACGGGACGTTCTGAGCGACGCACCCGGTCGATGATGGCGTCCCGGTTGTGGTCCCCGCTGTCGTGACCTGATCGACGCAAATACCAGCGGAATTCGCGGTGGCGAGCCAGCCACCAGCCGCGGCATGACCGGCGTTCAGCGCCGTGACAGCCGTACCGCCGGTTGTGACGGTGGCGATATCGAGGGGGATGATGGTCAACCCTCCGGGCTTGGTCGCGGCCTGTCCACATATATTGCCGTTCTGATCCATATATCCTTGCGATGACCCCTGCGGAGGCGATGCTGTGTTGCATGTAGGGATTCGGATATAGCCGGTCTGCGCCCATACGGATGCCGGCGACAGAAGAACCAGCGCGAACCAGAGAAATCTCATCGGGAAAGCCTTTCGTTCATGTTGGCCCGACAGCGAACCAGAAGAAGTTGGCGGCGACTCCAGTTGCTGGGGCGGTGATTGTCTCAGCGGTAAAGCCCGTCGCGGAATAGGCCGTCGTCAGTTCGACGAAGACCGCCAAACCGCCAGAAGGAGCGTCTTTGAGCGTGCATTGCACCGAATATGGCGTCGCGGAAAACGCATACGGGAACGTGACGGTAGCTGTCGGCCCCGAAGAGTTGCCCCATTGCAGCGTTATTCCGTTTGGCAAATGAATGGACCCAGCCGGGTTGTTCGTCGCGCCGAACTGACTGAAATTAACAACCTGACTCCCCGCCGTCCCGTTCGCCGCCGTGATAACCCCCGTCGCCGCGATCGTCCCATCAACCGTCAACGGTCCCGTCAGCGTGCCCCCTGTCAACGGCAGAAACTCGCTCGCGATCAACGACAGTGGGTCCTGGCTAAGACCCGAATAGGCCGGAACCGCGTTACCAAGGGCATCAGTCACTGTAATCTGATAGGCGCCGTTACCATATAGAAGGCACGATCCGTTGGCATCCAAGGTGACCGGATTCGAGTTCGGCGTGGTCTGCATATCATCTTGCCACGTCGTTTTCGGTGTCGTGCCACCGGGGACGTAGGTATAAACGAAACCACCGGACAAAGGGGCGCCGTTTGCGTCATAGAAAACCGCCCGGGGTTCTGGTAGAAGGGACGCGGAAGCAGACATCAGGAGGTGCCTATGTGGTTGGTATGGACTGTCTTAGGTGGCGCGCTGGTATACTTCTGGGCCATGGGAAACCGTCCCGCTCGCATCGGTATATTTTTAGTCTTTCTTCCCGTGTGCCTGGTGATCATGGACAGAATAACGGGGGCGTTTATTAGCCCAGAAGAAGCACTGATATGCGTTCCTCTGTTGGCGTGGATTTTAAGCGGGATTCCATCTTTCATTCGCAAGAACCGCGCATTCGTAACAGATGAGCCGTTCAATTTAAGGTTGCCCTGAAAGAGACTGAACGCCTTTATTGTTTATGTTCAGCAATCTGTCTCTTAATTCCTTCATCAACATTTGCCGTCCGGTTTCCGCTCGCGCGGCGGCGGCAACGGCTTGTTTTTCGGCGTAACCTTTCGCGACACCAGATATCGCGTTGCCAACCACCGCGCCTGTCAATCCACCACCGCCCGCTACCATATCGGTTAGCGCGCCGACGCCAGTTCCGACCAGCGCATTACCGACGTGTCCGGCAAGTCGCCCCGTGATAGAATTCGTGGCGAGATTCTGGAATGTATTGCTTCCCAACGCTTTCCCCGCCGTCGCGGTAAAATGTTCGCGTTGAAGTTGCTGGCGGATATCCTCAAGTTTCGATAGGGTGTCAGGAGAGAGGCTATCAGCGGGCTTAATGCCATTCGCACGCTGCTGTTTCGCGATATCATCCATCATGGATTGCAGCTTTGGCAACGTAGTCTCGTCCTGCAAATTAGTTAGCTTTCGGCTTTGCAGATACTTCATTTCCGTGACAGGCTTTGCCAATTCAGCATATTTCGCCATATAATCGTTGAAACCAGGGGCGCCTTGCTCAATCGCCCCTCTCAGTGCGTCGCGAACCTGCATGAGTTCCGAAGCCGCCAATCGGCCATCCGCCTTAGTTCCGGCGGCGAGGGGCGTCATTGCGTCACGAATAGCCTTGTCAACGCCATAAAGTTGTTCAGGGTCAGTCGCTTTTGGTAAAATTTCGCCGTCTTTATCAACCAATTTTGTAAGCACATTCCCCAGACTGGATACCACGGCATCACGTTGACCCGCCGGGCTCGCCAGGATGTTATGAATCGTATCAATGACAGGCGTAGGATCAGTTTCAGTCTTGTTCGCAAAAACCGCATCCCGCATCGGTTTTGTTTCAGTTTCTAACCTGTTTGCGAGAGAGCCCGCTACATCCGGATCAACGTCTTCCGGCTTTCCGACAAGGTTTTCTAGCTGTTGGCCAATTTTGGCCTTCCCTGCACTTTCCAGTGTCGTGAAAGGAACCGGCGTGTCAGAATCGCGAACGGCGCGGTAAAGTGTTGCAAGCCCAGAGTTTCCGGTAATGGTTGGAAGGGAACCTTCCGCGCCAGGAATTGGCGTTTTGTTTCCGATGCTGGCGAAATGATTGATGATCTGATCGGCTCGATTGGCAGCATCCGCCGGGGTACGAATTTGTCCTGACATCGGCGGTAATTCTGTTGGTATATGTTCGAATTCGGCTACCTGCGCGGGTGTGAGCCCGTTTGGGATCATTTCCGGTGCCGTCGCGGTTGACGCGGGGGACGGAGCGGGTGGATGAACAACCACATTTGCCTGTGGAACAGTCGCGGGGCCACCGCTCAGCGGATTAGCGGGTTGTGCCACTGGCGCGTACGGTCTCTCGGCATTTAATGGGTTGTCAGTTGCGTTTGGCGGAATTTCCGTGGGGCGTGTTCGCGCCATCGCGTTATCAGCCTCGATCAACTGCTGAATACGCGGTAGAATTGGAACCTCCGCCCCAGGCGGCACAAAACTGGGAGCCGGAAGAGCGGTCGGAGTCGCCAAGGGATTAGGTGCAACCACGGGAGAAGCGGCTGGCGCGGGCGGTAAATTCCGGGCTGTGTAGGCATCGGCTATAGCGCGCCCGGCCCCAGCCGCCGGAGAGGCCATTAAGCCGGGAACAACATTAATCAAAGCCGCCGTGGCAGATGGTGTCACGGTTCCCAACGCAGGGCTAAAAGCAAGATCAGTCGCGCCTTGCGCCAATCCGCGCATCCATCCCGGAATACCTGGACCAATCGCGCCAGTCGCATCATTCCGTGATAGTGGATAAATCGCGGAATTCGTATAACCCGTTGGTGGTGCCAGCGCGTTCGTTATTGTCTGATAGGCTGACGAAAGCGGGTTCGGCGCGGCATTCGGGATGAACTGATCGCCACCAAGCGCATTTTGAGCAACGCGAGGGTCGCCCATGACAGGGGAAACCGGGGCAGGCTGCGCCATGGTGGCCGCAGGGGCAGCAGCGGCCTTCGCGCCCGTCGCGGTCAGAAAATCTTCATCGCTTGGTAAGGCAGGAGTCTCGGCACTCGGATGGATCACCATCGTTTGTACACCGGAAACCGGCGCGGCGCCTCTCTGCCCGGTTGTTTGCGCCAGAAAGTCAGCGTCCGATGGTAGAGTTTCAGACGGCGGGGGCGGGGAAGCCTTTGCTTTCGCGAACATCGCATAATTTGCCGCGACAGATGGCACATAAGCGCCCGTCTCGGCGGGGAGTGGCGTTCCGTTTGCCAGATGGGCGTCCATCCTGTCAGGCCCAGCATTATACGCCGCGACCGCCAACTCTGGGCGTTGATAGCGGTCAAGCATCTGACTGAGATATTTCGCGCCGCCATAGATCGATTGGTAGGGATCGTCGGGATTGGATACACCAAGACCGGATTGCGTTTCCGGCATTATCTGCATCAGCCCAGCCGCTCCGGCGGATGATCGAATCGGACGACCGCTTTTATCGACTGGATTGCCACCGCTTTCCTGCTGCATGACAGACCGCAATAGGTTCGGATCAACGTTCCACTCTCGCGAGGCTTGTTCGATAATTGGATCGTAATCACTGACCGGCATTTGGCGTCCCAATCAATCCCTGGGCTTGTGCCCATCCATAGGACTTTTTAAGCGCGGCTTTGTCTGCTGGGCTCATGCTCTGGAAATAGGTTTGTTTCTGCGCGGGCGAAAGTTGCGCGAACTGGAACGCACGGGGGTCGAGATTCGCCGCTAACCTGGCGGTAAATCCCTGGTAGTCCGTTTTATCTGGATATTGAACTGCGAGTTGCTGTTGGGCGCGGAGATAATCCGTATTGCCGCGAAGTTGACGAATGATGAGATCAGCGCCTTCTGGCGACAATCCGGCATGCGGGTTCGCGGCTTGCGTCACATCGAGACGATGATCGCTTCCCGCTCCCTGAGCATCCGCGATCTGGGCCGCGAGTTTGTCGAAAGACTCGTTTGCCGCGACGGACTTTGGATCGACCCCCAACGCGGGCGCGAGTTGAGGTGCCCAGGAGACAATCGCCCGTTTGAAGTCGAGTGTCTTATTGACACCAGTCCCAGAAGCGAACTGCGCCAGATCGTTTTGCATATTGCTGAGAATGGCGTTTTGCTGAACGGCCTGATTCCCTCGATCTGTAACACCTTGGAATGCGACCTGGCTTTGTGGGCCTTTCGTGGTAAGAGCGGCTTGTGTCGCCGGGTCCAGAGCGCCAATAACGGGCACCGGTGTCCGATTGGGGTTGAGTAAAGCCGGGGGCAACCGCCCCGTTCCCATGGGGCTTGGACCAGACGCTCCGGGCGCGGGATTGACCAGACTCCCGGCCCCTTGCTGTTGAAGCCGTTGGGCCAGCGTTTCGTTGATGATCGTGCCGGGAGGGACACCTAACGCCACGGCTTCTTGCGCTGTAACGGGACGACCAACCTGAGAAGCGGATTCCGAAGGAGAAAGACCAACCGGCACCGCGCCGCCGTGCGCCTGGAATGTACCAAAACCGGGAGCGCCAGGGCCGGGAGTAATGCCCGTCTGAATAAAAGGTCCCTGATTGATTTGCGTCGGCGTCCCCGTCACGGCTGCGACGGAATTCTCCGGACTCTTCATCGCCTGAGACGTGATCAAGGACCTAATCGCCTGATCAAATGCAGGGCCGTCACCCATCGGGGCCATGGAATTGAGAGCCCCCAGGAAGCCACCCGTAGGCACCCCACGGGCCTCCACGCCGCCGAGCGCATCGGTAAGCGCTTTGTGTGTGATGCTGCCCGCGGGCTGCGCCAGAAGCGGCGTGAGGCTCTGATTGACAGCCTGATTGATCTGTTGCGACAGATTGACCGCGCCGCCTTGAACCGCCTGCCCTTGTAACGCTTGCTGGCCAGGGAATAGTTTTAATTGATTTAAGGCGTTCGCGGCATTGGCGAAATTACCAATCTGGGCAATCGGATCGGGGGGCGGAGGCGCTTTCGCCTGCAAAGGGATACTCGCATTGATGCCGCCAGTCTCAGACATTCGACACTCCCGGCGTCATCGATGCTGGCGGGGGCGCCACGCTTTGCAGAGGCGCCCCCGCCGGAGCGTTTTGCGGCGCCTGCGAGGGTTGCTGAGACTTCTGGATGATCGCTGCCTTCATATGCACCTGAGCAGCCAGATTCGCCGCGTAGAGAGTTTTGAGCCATCCCTGAAGTTTGTCGGGATCAGGCGGCATTCCGGAGATAAACTTAACGGCCTCATCTGGACTGACCTCGCCGTCCGCCGCTGCCTGAGCCGCCGCCTTGATCACATCCTTGGATTTGACGTTCGGATTCCCGGCCAGTTCGCCAAGACGTGGAAGGATATATTCTATGGATTTCGATTTTTGGATGACATCAGAATACGGCAACGAATTGACGTGCTGCCAAACACGGGCATGATGCAGCATGAGATCGTTTGCCGCGATCTTTTGGGGACGGTCAGAGGTGAGAGGGTTGGGGGATGGCATTTAATAATACCCGCTTGAAGCAGCGTTTCCAACGCCCACATTACCACCCAGCAACTGACTATATAGCGCATAATTCAGCGGCGCGTTCGCAACCGAGGAAAGCCCCGATGTCAATGCGTTTGCCGCCCCCACTGTCCCGGCTGCTGAAGCATTCGCGCCGCCCACCGCGAAAGCATTCGCGTTCTGCGTGGCCTGGAGGCCCTGCTGGCCAACCTGAAGTCCTGCCTGCTGGCCGGAATTAACGAGGGATTGAAGGGGTGTCAGCACGTTTGAGAGATTTTGCTGATAAATTCCCTGCTGAGTCGTAAGGGTGTTATTTGCAAGCCCGGTCGCATAAGCGGCGGCACCCTTAAGGGCATTACCGGAGACCCCATTTCCCGTCGCGGAATTTGCATTCTGTGTCGCCTGCAATCCCTGTTCAAGATCGAATTGATAACCCGGCGTTGCTTCAAGTTGCGCCTGAGTGGGTTGAAACGTGAGACCCGGTATCCCGTTAGCCGTCAGAGGATTATTCGATGCCGGACCCGCGCTACCACCGGGCCCGGTTGTGTTGGGCAAACCAAGCCCGCTTTCCAGGCTTCCAAGCGCGGTTGAACCGGCCTGGACGAAAGGCGCTTCCGTCTGTTGCGTTTGCTCAAACTGGGCTTGTGCGGCGGCCGTGGCATTATTGGCGGCGGCGGCCTGAGTGGAGGCAGCAGACTTCGACGCACTGGATGAGATCAGCGCACCGCCAATCGCGCCAACGGCGCCGACCCCTGCTGCTACCGCTGCCCCGATTCCCATCTCAATGCACCGTCATGTTGAGTTTGAACATCTGCCCAAAATTTTCAGCACCCAACCGGCGATATAGAACATCCAATCGAGGGCCATCGCCGCGCGTTCCAGCAATCCAGAAAGCCTCGTCTACGCCACGTTTCCGGAGCGCCGCGAGAGAGGCCCGCTGTAGCTTCATCCCAAGACCAGGAACATCGCGAGATGCAAAAAAGGTCGTGTGTATCGCCGTTGTGATCGCTTCGGACTCCATTGAAGGATTAACAAGGGCCATGAGGTATCCGAACATCCGTCCATTTGATCGGGCCGTCGTGATCTGCATAACCCCCGCATCGTATAAATGCCGCATCATCGGGACGTTCTTGTTGAGATAAGCCCCTGGCTCTTCTCCTACCAAGACCAGATGTTCGTCAAACAAATGGCGGCCATCCTGGAAAAACGTCTCGAATGATTCCTGCTGAATGGTCATTCCTTCAATATCATACGTTCTTGGTCTCATATCCGCGAGAATGCGATGTTTTGCTATCGATGCGATTTTTGTTAGTTGAGGCTGATTCGCATGATAATAGCGAAGACACGCGCCAAAGTTCATTTGAATGTTCAACGGAACCATGACCGCGTACCATTCAGGATTGAGCGGGGCGCCCAGGCAATGCTCAAAAACCGTGGCGCAAACACTCTCTGTCATCAGATCAGAGAAAGTCACAGATAACACATTGGGCACGCGCCGTTCGATCTGATCAAGTTTACGGTCAAGGTGCCGGAGGTTGGTGGCAACGGATGTAGGATCGAAGCGGAGCCCAAGCCGCGCCATGCTGTCCACGACCTCGTCAACTGGCCTCCGCACCACGACCGTCTTAATACCTGGCTGCATATTCTGAACCAAACGCCACCATGGCGCGGCGGCAGTTTCCACGGTCCCGGTAAAGTCCTGAGAGAACCAGGATTTTATATCGTCCATTGACCGCGCGTGTCTGATCTCATCGTGGCCGCAATGCCATTGGCCGAATGACAGAAAACGCGAGAGCCAAAAAGTGCGGGACCTCGGCAGACCGTAGACGATAAACTGGGTCATACCCCAGCCACCGGGTTCCACGTCCCGCCACCTTGACTGACGTATAAGGTCGATCCCACGCCGCCTCCAACACGGGAGTAAAGAGAGCCTCGCGGCATTGTCGATGAAGGAACGCCGCCACCTGTAGACCAGGTAGGACCCGCGGATGTTCCGACCGCGTATTCTGGCGAGGTTGCTACCCCCGTGAATGTGGGAGACGCGATCGGTGCCAATAGCGCCTCCGCGGCCTCGGCGCGGGCAGTCTCAGCAACAACATCGGTAATCGCGGTATTCGCGGTCGTTTGCGCCGTCGTGGCATCTGTCAACGCGGTGTTTGCTGTTCCTTGAGCGGCGGCCGCGTTGGTCAACGCGGTGTTTGCTGTTCCTTGAGCGGCGGCCGCGTTGGTCAACGCTTCATTGGCGACAGCCGCGACATCCGCGGTTCCGATCCCCAAAGGACCGCCGGTCCTGATCAGGAACCCCTGGAACATATACCAGAACGATGTGGTTGGAGTACCCGTCGCGGGATCGACCACGGGGACTTGTCCGTGGGGAAAGTTGATCGCGAGGGGGTTCAGGGCCATCGTTAATGCGGCTTTTCGGAAGATTCAGGAGCAACGGATTTTGGCGCCCGGTCCTGGATCGCCTTCGACACCGCCGGACACTGCCCATGATCGGCGATGACGCCATTTTGCGGGACCTGCACCGATACGCAGGTCTCAATCCCGGTGATCAGCGCGGCGACCTGATCATGCGGAAGAGTGCCGAGGAACTGGCGCAGTTTCACGACAAGATCGGTCGGCAATTCAACCGTTGGCGGCGGTTCGGCCAGGGCCAGCGAGGGCCAGAGGGCGGCGAGAAGGAGGATACGTTTCATGGGTCCTCAAAAAGTCGGAATGTAGCGGATATTTGTTCCATCACTGATCACAAGCCATTCCTGCACGGTCGAATGCGCTCCAGGAGGACCGATGTTGGTAAGCGAAAGAGCCGTTGATCCATTAGCGGCAAACGCGCCCGACGCAACGATGTTACCACCAAGCGCCACCCCCGCATTATTGATGCCAAAAATGATCGTGCCAGCAAGATTCTTCGAGGCAAGCGTGTATGTCCCAGCGGCATTATCGGTCCCCTGAATCCCAATGACCGAACCAAGCGCGGAAGGCTGAACCACGACCTGACCAAATCCAAGTGACACCTGACCGTTATCCGCGACTGCGAACAACGTCGAAGTGGCAGCATTTTTCATAAAGGTTACCCAGGAACTGCCAAGATTATCAGGCCCAGAGATACTGAGGTTCGTGTTGCTGTAACCTGCCGCACCGAGACCACCGATCAACACCTGACCGATAGTCGATATGGTCCCATTGGGATCGGCGTTTCGGATCGCGTAGTAGTTCGTCGGTTTTGTTCCGGCCCCAATCATGGCCTCGATGTCGATGGCGGCCCATGTGCCAATCGAGGCGGCCGTAGTGTTGCTGTTCGTCAGGCCAAATTTCGCGCCGTAAATAGTCCCGGCTGTTCCGGCCGTGTCGTTCGTGAAAACGCCGAGATACCCTGCAAATTGCCCGCTAATATTGCCTTTATTGAACATTGACGCTTCGTATGTTTCCAGCCCGGCAACCGTCGCACCAGCATTAAACTGCATATAGGCATGGAAAGCGTTGATTTCTCCGTTAGCGGTCCCTGGACCATTGACCGTAACGAAAGAATCGGCATTTTCCCAAATGGTTGATGATGTGCTGCCATAACTCAGCGTCGTGAAAAACATATTCTGGCGCGGGTTTGCCGAAAGTGTCGATGGATCGGCGCTGCTCGCGGACTGGAACTGGTAGGGACTTCCGCTTGTGGTTCCATTCCCGACCAATAACGCACTTAAAGCCCCGCCAGTAATGTTAAGATTGGTCCGGGCAGCCGCCTGCGCGGCAGTCCCATTCGCGGCGATTTCCGCCAGATTGTTTTGCGCCTGAAGCGGCCCCACGACCTGGGCCGCCGCACTCCACGACATCAACAAGAAGACGGCAAAAAATCGCATCATCGCGCATATACCTGAGTTGTGGAGCACAGCACGAAAGTCGCCGAGCCTCCTGGGAGAATGATGGCAGCCGCGTTGGTTGCAAATGAATTTATCACGCCGCCCGTAGGAGGATAGATCGACAGATTATTGGCCCCGGCATTCCAGACCTCATAAATACTCCTTACCGCGGCCCCGGCTGGGATTGCTCCCCCCGTTCCAGATGCCACCGTCGTAAAGACGCTGAGCCCCGGTGTTAACTGAAAAGCGGTGCCTTGGGAGTTCCCGGCCGCCGTCAAGTTCACCATGGCACCCTGATAAACCCCGGCCGCGATCTGAGCCAAACTGGCCTGCCGTGTGGTCGCTGTGCCTGGCACACCCGGCGTGCCGCCCTGGTCAAGAGCGATCACATCCGCGCCATTGGCGGTCGATGCAGGAGGAAGCCCGTCGATATAGGGCATCAGTTCCTCATCGGGATGGGCTCGGGGTCGAGAAACGCCCCATTTATCGCGATCTTACCGGGAATCGTGCCATAGACCTCAAACACCCTGTCTCGCGCCCGCCCAAGGCGCTTCCAGGCGGGTTGCGCGAGATAGTGACCGGTAGCCCCGAGTGTTTGAGGAACGGGCTGGCCCCATGTCCGGCCGCGCGTATCGCTCCATCTGAGGTTGACCAGAGGTTGCGCGTTAACCCCCGCAGGCACCGGACCAGCGAGAATCGCATCTTCAACTGGCCCGGCATCTACCGTTTGGATCAATGGTGCCGGGTCCGTAAAAACAGGGAATGGCCCCGCTACAGACACGGTATCAGACGATGTAGCGGCTTCAACATCCAGGGTGAAGCCACAATAAATCACCTGATGACCATCCTTCATCATATGCGGATATCCGCGCCGAAACTGCATCGGCGCACCATTATCGGTATGGTTGTTCAGATCGAAGGCATACAATTCCCCAGTCTGCCAGTCCGCGCAAACATTTTTTCCATAGGCCCAGGCGGCACAGTTAGCGCGATGCCGGTTGTCGTTGCCGTTGGTATCCGTCCATACAGCCTCATGCCAAAGCGTCGGGGTTCGTTCGTCCCAACGCCAGGTCTTGTTCGCCGTTGGGAAGGTGATCTGGTAAAAAGTGTGTCCGTTCATCGTGAAACAAAGACCAATGGCATCTGAGACCGTAGGATAGGACGCAAACTCATTTTCCATCGCGGCATTGCTAATCGGCTTCACCTCGAACCCCTCGCCCCTCACGATAGTAAAGGTCCCGGCTTGATCCTGCGAGAGCCAGAAGATGGCGCCGTCAACCTGGGCTACGCTGTATTTCGCGATGCATCCATGCTGAATGAACGGTCCTGGCATGATCTGGAACGGAAAGTTTGGAGCTCCTGCATTAAACCATATTTCCGAGGTGCGCTCACCCAGGAGCCAAATTGTCCGCCGCGTCACGATCACCGCGACAAGATTATCCGAATACCCGTTCTTTTCAGCGAAATAGGTTGAATCGAACACAACCTCGTTGTCATACGTCGAATAGAACGTCTGCGTTCCCGGGTAGTTCAGCAAAATGAAACCATCCAATATATCCACACGATCCGCGCCATAGAACGCATAAACGGCAGGACCTGGCGGCGAATTGTTCGTTATATTGATTGGCGTCATCGCATGACTGGCAAGGTTGATCTCGTATCCATTCGCGGACCCATCGACCAAAACGATATTTGATCCATTGTCCACCATACTGACAGGATTTACGGACGTTCCGATTGTGCCAAGAGAGGTCAGCACCCATGACGGAGAGACGTAATAGACTGTATTCCCGCACACATAAAAAAGCGCACCTGAGTTCGCCCAATAAAGCCCGCGTCCTTGCCCGGAAGTAGCCGGATACGCCAAATGCGTTAGCCCAGGAACATTGTAATAGGTGAACGGAACTTCTGAGTCAGGCGGGTTTTTTTCAGCGAAAAGGTTGACGCATCTCTGCGCCGAAGAAATTACACTTCTTGCCGTATAGGCGCCGCTTGTAAGGGGAATCCGCATCAGACTTACGAGCTAACGCCGCCCTCGGGACCGGAGACATAGGCACCGCTCGCCGTCGCGGTAAAGAAGCATCGATGGGTATTCGTCAACGTAACGCCCGTGGTCCCCGCCGTTCCGTCAATCGTATCGCCGCCCGAACCGTAAATATGGACCGCCGCCGTGCCAGTGTTAATAAGAAAAAGCGGAAGACCGGGAACATTCGTGGACAACGGCAACGCAGCCCCCGTGGTGGACGCGGCGGCTCCGAGATTTGTCACAACGGAACCAATAAGCGGCGCGGTCGCCAGATTAGAACCCGCCGGGGTGATGCTGGCGAAGTTTGTCAAAGCGAAACCTGTTGAGGACGTTACAACGGTTCCTCCGTTGATCGCATTCGCGAGGCTGACCTGTGTGCCGCCTGGAGGGGTGATAAGAACGGTGGCAGCGGGGACTTGCTGAAACGTGGGTCCGCTGACGAGAAGGCTATCGGGTGTTGCCATTGGAGTGCTCCTTGGTCTAGGTCAGTATGTTTGGTCGCTAAACACATTATAAAGCGCGGGTCTCGACAATCCGGCTGGCATCCTCAATCGAGGAATTTGCGTGTTCGCGCTTTCTATCGCCGCCAGTGATGCCTTGGCGAGATTTCTGGTGTCATCGGTAATGGACGCTCCTGGGTAAATAGCCCCCAGACGTAACGCTAGATTAGACCACAGAGTTTCAAAAAACTCAGGCGGCAGGTTTATGGATTGAACAGGAGAAGAAAACGCCCTTATTGTGTCCATCGTCGTGATGTGGAGTTCGTAAATACTGGCCTGCGGAACCGGCCAGGGATACACGAACCCAGTCGGAAATGCCGCATCGTAAAATATGTAGGTGGGCCAGCTTATCAGCGTTTTCAGAGCGATTTGATTGTAGTCTTCGCGCGACTGAAGAATCTCCAACGGATAATCAACCGTCTGCGGTTCATCGCTTGGGTATTGGCGGAAAAACGCTGCCTCAAGACGTGGCGGTCTAGGGATATTGAAATTTCCACCCGGTCCCACCGTGTAAGAGAGGGAACCAGTGGAAACATAAGCCGTGTCGATCAGATGCCATATTAGCCAACGGCGCCGATTCCATACCCCGATCATCGCATTCAGAGCGGCGAACACATCGGAGTTATCTTCCGCCAGTGTAGATTGCCCCACACCCAGGATGCCCGCCGCTTTCAAGGAGAAAGTGACGATATCCTGGGGTGTGACAAGATTGTTGGCGGTCATGCGGCCTCGGCCACCCGCATATGGATATGTCCGGCTTCATCCGCGAAAAAAGGGATACCCATTTTCTTGAACCGTTTCGCGGTTCGGTCATCCGCGATGGTCGCGTATGTCTTCCCAGGTTGGCAGTTTTCAAGATTGTAAAGCATTAGGCGCACGGTTCCACGCCGGAGTGGCAACGCGACATCAGAAACGTATTCGCCCATCCAGAGCGTGAAGAACTCCTTGCCGTCTTTGCCGGTGCCGACAAGGCCGTCTTTGCCCTGCATTTTGGCGTGCCGCCATGTGAACTGGGGATTGGCGGCAATGATATCATCAGCGGTCATGTGTTATTCAGGCGCCATCAGCGGGACGGGTTCATGCGGCTGGACTACCGGATCAGGTGGAACAACCATCCCGGAAAAGACGGGTGCGGGTTCAACGTATGGCGGCGTCGGCGGAGCCGCTTCCACTCTCGCGAATTCGGATGTTGGCTCCGGTTCGACCTCCGCGAGTGGCTCAGTGCCAGCAGGCGGACGCCCCCCAAGGAAAGCCCGCATGTCGGCCCTTACCTTGGCGCCCTCAGTGTGCCTTCCGAGTTCAATCTCCCGTGCGGCAGCGGTGGCCGCATCATCGCTTTCCCACCGCGCTTTCAACTCAGCAATGGCGGTCTCGGCGTCCCGTTCAGCGATTTCCAGGAGCGCCAGCCGATCTTCGTTCATGCCACTTTCTCCGGTGCGGTAGCCTTCTCCAGTTCTTCCCGGAGACGTGGAGCGCCCCACCGGTTATCTGGCTTGATATCGAGCGCCAGCAGTTGTGCCCGCAATTCCTCGACATCATCCGGCTGTGGCGTAAGTTGCGCCTTGAGATCGTCGATCTCCTTACGGAGCCTCTGCATCTCGCGAAGGTCTTCAAGCTCCTTCCGCATCGCCGCCATCTGATCGACAGGATCGGGCGCATCGACCTTTTCGCCCAATTCACGCCGCAGCCGTGTTGCCGACCAATTCAGATCGACGGTGATGCCATGGATACGGCATTTCGCGATCAACGCCTGACGTTCATCTTCGACCTGGTCGCGGGTCTTGCCGCCGGAAAGCACGCGCTCTTCTTCTTCTTCGGAATGAACGATCACATCGCGAAAGATTTCCTCATCGACGGTCCAGGAGCGGGTGCTTCCTTTGATGGTTTCCGTTTCGTAGTGCCGCTCCTGGATACCCTCGGAGATTCGCAACATCTTTGGGTATTCTTGGAACTGATAGGCCCCGCGGCGGTGCATTTCGCCGGTTTCCTGCTTCTTGGCGATAGCACGTGCCAGCACGCCGCCGCGTTCCAGGAACTGGGTCTGGGCGAGTTCGGTTTCGATTGACATCGGTTACTCCTGACTGTTAAGTGAGAAAGAAGGGATCGCCGCCGCGATTAGGTAGGCCGTTAACCTTGGGCGCACAGGGCCAAAGCCAGTCCATCGCAGCGGCGACCCCATTTCTCAAAGGGCATCTGCGACGACTGTCGCCCATTCCGGCCTTATCCAAAGCGCACCCCAAACCACGTCAAGCCGGGTTCCCGTCTGATCAGTCCCAATCACATATTGAGTGACCATCCGCATCGACACACCGTCAAACTCATGGCGGGCGGCATCAACCTTAGGCGGGATTTCCAGATCGGCCGTCGCCATCGTAATCGCCTCGGGGACAAAGACGATGTTCTTCCGGTAGGTGGTGTTGGCCGGCCCTTGCAACGTGATCGTGGCCGAGTTCGCCGGGCTGATATCGGTCGTCTGGTATTGGACCTGGGCACCCCCAACGCCCCCAGGGATCAACGCCGGATAGATCGTGATGGAGGTCCCGCTTGACGCCACCGCATTCACCACCACGAACTGCCGAAGCTGCCCGTAGGATTTCTTGGTGATACGGTTGACCCCATTCACGCTGGCGAACGTGATGATATCGCCCGCCGCCAAAGTGCCGGTGATCGCGTTGACGGTGATCACGCTGCCGGTCTGCCCGGCGCCAGAAACAGTCCCGGCCGTGAAGGTGCCGGAAGTGTGCTGGATGACGGTTTGATCGCTCAGCCAATCGAGGCCAAGCGCGTTCTTCATCCCACCTGAACGATACTGTTCGCTGATTTCAGTAGCGGGATTGAAGAGCCCAGCCAACGCTCCGGCGGTTCGGGCATCGGTGTACGGGTTGATCACGATCCGATGGTTAAGCACGGGCGCCGACTGCGTAGCCAGGATGGCGTTCGCGGTCAGGAACGTGTTGATCGACGGGGTGATGATCACGCCAGCGGCTTCGTTGTCGATGTAGTTGCAGACGCCGCCCTCGGCACCCGCCATCACACCGACCGCGACATCGCCAGCGAGGTTGTTCACCGCCGGGGCGATATAGCGTTCCGCGAAGTCATCAATGGACAGCGTGAGATCGATGGACGGGAACGTCATATCCACGCCGTCCTGCGTCGCCATCGTCAGGGTCGTGAACTGTTCGCTCACATCCTGGAACGATGCCGCCGCGCCATGCCGCACGGTGAAATCGACGGGCAGACGGATACGCAACTGACTGCCGATCTTGGCGCCCTCGCGGGCGTATTGGTCGTCGTACTGTGTCTTTCTGTTCGTTCAAGATCGCTATCCTTGAACCGCCAAGGCTGCTGCAACTTTCATTGCAGAACAGATCATATCATCACCCCGTATCGGGGGCTGCGCGCTTCGGGCCGCTTGGCCCTACTCCCTTGCGGGATGATCGTTGAACCTTACCCACTTGCGAGGGTCTTGGCTGCTGATTGCCCAATCCATTGTGCTTTTTGACCTTCGCGCCTGCTCTTTCGGGCTACGCTGTGGCGACAATGGCTCTAAGGGTGTCCCAGTCAATTCACGCAGTTTATTCTCGACCGTACATGTTAATCGAGGTTGCGCATAAACGCATTCGTATTTTTCCACAGTCTGACGGCCAGCCTTGTGATCATGTTGATCGTAAGCAGGCTGTTGGCCACTTTATTCTACTCCAAACGAATGCACGAGCCGAAGCTACAAGTGCTGGACAAACAAAAATCCATCTCACTCCCTAAGAGGTCTTGACGGAGGTCTGATTTGCCACTCGCGTTGGAGTTGTATCGTTAGCCACGCAACGTAGTGGTAGGCTATTCGCACATTTAAGGCCCGGCGGCCCTTACCGCTTAACTTAGAAACCGAACGTCACCGCCCCGGCCTCCGTCCCAACAACTTCCTCCCCAGGTCCGACTTCTCGAAAATCGCGTTCCATTCTGCCATGGAAAGATTATCGTCGAAGATCGTGGGCTCCGGCAGCACCGCCGCGACCTGAAGCGGAACGGCGGGACGAGGCGCGGCAGACGATGGCGGCGTTTTGATCGGCGGGGGCGGCTGAGACATTTTTGCGTCCATTCGGCCAATCGCCGCCGCCATCGCAGTCGGGGTTTTGGCAAGGAGTTCGACAAGACCGTCGGCGTCGTCTGCCAAGGCGGCGAAGACTTTCTCGGGCGCTTCAGTTTCGGCAAGCGCCTGAAGAAATGTTTGGTTCGCCGTGGCACCGAGCGCCGTCATGGTTGCCTTGGCGGATTCCCATGTTTCCGCGCCCAATGCCTCCTTGCCCTTACTGTCGATCTGCCCTAGCCGCGAGTTCAACTGTCGTTGCGCGATGACCTGAGCGATGCGGGCTTCATCGTCAACCACCGGGGGCGGTGGCGCCTGATCGGTTGGCGCTTTGTTTGCATTGAGCAACGCCTCGGCGGCTTCAGCGCGGCGTTCAGCGGCGGCTCTTGCCTCTGATTCAGCCGCGAGCCGGGCTGTTACCTGAGCAAACCGGCGGTCACCTTGTTTGGGCTTAGGAGGCGGTGGCGTGTCACCGGGTTGATCGGCGTCGGGGACGGCCTTGGTGTCGTCTGGTGCCGCGTCTTGCGTTTGGGGAGTATCAACTACCGTTTGATCGGCCGGGGCCACTGCAACGTCTTGTGGCGCGTCCTGGGGGGTATCCGTCAGTGTATCGCTCATGGTGCCTCTCGGTTAGTCGCACGGGGAACCGCCCCGGACGGGTAAAGATCGCACGTCTCATCATTTGTCCAACTGCCCACGACAAATTCACGAGGCCGAGGAGGTTCCAATTTTGTTCTGGTCACCCAGGCCGCGAAACGGACGAGCCAATGATAGCGGGTTACACCCGCGAAGGTGATGACATCCCCAGCGGTTAAAGCGCCGGTCATAGTTGTAATTTTGATCAATGGATTAACCATCTCATCTCAATGCAAGCTACTCGGAAACGTCGCCTCTTCCGGCGCGACAAAACGCTTCGCCCGGAGGTCGTTATCCAGCAACAGAGCCTCGTATATCTCCTGTTTCATGTGCTCGGAAACCACGTCTTCCGGCTGTCCGAGCATGGAAACCAGTGTCTTGCGGGCATCTTCCAAAAGCCGAGGCGCGACCCGTTCCACGAACACCTTGCGGGCCTGTTTTTCGGTTACCGCACCGTCAGCGCGCATCTTGCGATACCAAGCATTATCCTGGGCATAGAGTTCGAACATGGCCTCGGCCATCTCGATCGCGGTCTTCGCGACAAGCCTGTGCGCGTTAAGACCGGGACCAAACGGGAGCGAATCGACGAGGCGCTTCGTGCGGATATGGGGCGCGCGCCGCTTCATCTCGCCATTCTCCGATCCTCTGGATTTGGAAACGCATACGCCCTTCGATCCCGTTCCGGCAACCTTTCCCAGTCACGGACAAACCCGGCGCACATATCGTGCAACTTTTCCCATGTGGGGGCGCCGCGTTGTGCGATGAAACCGTTCGGATCGGGAGCCGCACTCATACGATCGTGCCAGTCGGCGTCCTGGAAACTGGTAGGGTAGCGTTTCACTTCTTCTTCGCCCCCTTGTGCCCGATCTCGATCTTCGGATGCCGCCTGGCGTTTTTCGCGGCGCCGGTCCTCTTGTCCGGTTCGCGATCATCGGGCTTCTTCCCCTTGATACCGCGCTTCTCAGGTTTCATGGCGCCATCCCTCCTGGACTCGCGGCCTGTTGTCCAACATCCGGCACCCTGATCGGCAATTCACCGGAACCGTCGCCAGACGCGGGATCGGCATCCCGTTGCACGCCTTGCACAAGGTTTCCAATAACTGGCCCCAAATTGTCCTGCAACGCCTGCCGCATGGTCTCATGGATCAGTTTCTGCAACTCCTGGGCATCCATCGGCAGCATCTTCTGCATCGCACTGAGGCGGCGTGTATCGGCGTCAAACGCCTTGACGGTGTTTTCCGTGTCGTAATCCTTGGCCTTCAACCGCTCCTCAGATAACGCCTGCATAGCCTCTCCAAGAAGCCTATTTTGGTTCTGTAGCTGCTTCTGAAGCCCCGTAATCGCCTGTTGCGCCTCCGGTGGCAGCCCGGGTTTCAGCCGTTCCGCGATCTGATCCGCCAGTGGGAAGTCGGCCACCTTGAACAACAGGTCTCCAATACGATCAATTAGCTGCGGTGCCTGCGTCAGAATTTGCACGATCGCATTGAACGCTTCCTGCCGTTGCGTGGCATAGTCAGGCCCCACATCGGAAACGACTTCATACCTTCCTACAGCGGGGTTCAGGATCGCCGCCGCGCCATCGGCCGTTCGCTGATGCGCCACCATAGCTTCAGGATCGATTTGAACGTGTGATTCGGTTCCGTCTTCCCCGATAATCCGCAACACGCGAGGCGTGTCATAAATCACCGGTATCCATTCCTTGATGATCTCGCCTTGCCGCCTGATTGCCAGAGCCTGATTATCGATAAAATGATAGGTAGCGCGGTCGCCTTGTCTCTGCCGTTCGTTGATCGCCTTCCCCGACCTTTCATTCCCAGGAGCGCCAAGTTCCGCCTCATATTGGCCGCTGGCCGATAGCATGAACTGCCTCGCCATGGTGACACCTTCAAGATAGGCGGGAGCACTCACGGGAGGCTGTTGGCGTTGAGGGGAGGGGATATCCTTTCCGTTTTCATCAACGTGTATCCAAGGCAGAAACGCCGGATTTTCCGTGTTGGCGTTTGCCCAATAAGACATATAGGTGCCTATGGCCGCCGCCGCGATCAACCATGGTGTCTTACTTTGTAGCGCGCCAAACTCCACGGAAGCAGACCAGTTATAATTCTCCATCTGCTGCGCGCTCAGCATGCAACGGGTGTGGCCCTTACGATCAAGACGCTGATCTATGACCGTAACCTCTCCGACCCATGGAATGATCGGCACGGATGTCCCTGGGATATCGGTCTCATCAACAATGATGTCGCCAACAATCAGATACCACTTAACAGACTTCCGCACGATAGGGCGGCGCTTTAGTTTTGAACCTCGTGCCTTGGCCTCTTCTTCCCACCTCTTCAATAAGTTCGCCGGGGTTTGACTACGGAATATCACGTTCCCTTCGTCATCTCCTAGCAACTCATCCCGATCTTCGGTGACCTCGTAATACTCCGCCTCGCGGATATGATCTTCTCTGATCCAACCGCTGTCTTGACCGTCAACCGCGTTTGCCGTGGCCCCACGATTGCGTAGGCGCTTATATTTTTCCTCCATTTCGTCTCTGGGTCTATCCGCGAAGATAAATCCGAAACGGGCGTCAGAACCGTCAGGTTGAACTGAATCAGGATCAAGCGCGACGGCAAGAGGATTGGGACAACCATCAATCCATATATCCTGATCAAAGGATTTCTGATCGATAAACTTAGACCGGATAATGGTGTAGCCGAGACCTGCCTGGACCTGAAAACTAATCGCTTGCCCCTGCGCCATCTGTCCGTTGCTAAGGTTTTGGATGTGGCGATAAATGCCTTCCATAGCCTCGGCGCTTTCAGGGGAGGCGCCGTCGCCGACAGGTCTGTATCGGACGCTGGCTTTGTTCTGTTTGGCCTCATTGATAATGTGAAGATTGTGCTGGCGTGTCTCATTGACTGTAAGAGTGGGGCGATCCCCCCGGGTCTGATAGATCGCGTCAGGCCACTGAAAGTTGTTGTAAGCATCGCCATTAGCGAACTTGTAGTCGCTCAGCCAATGTTCTCCGGCCTCTTTCTCCCACGCCTGCCACTTCTTGAAGCGGCGGTGCGCGCGACGCACGATAGCGGCTTCTTCGGTTTCGCCTTCCGTTTCAATCTCTGTGTCTGGTCCGTCAATGGATAGCGACATAGACTAAGGCGCGCACAAAATTTTTTCGAAGATCATGTTAGAGTGGCATTCGGTCACCGCTTCTTAATCTCGCGACGTTTGTCCCGTTCCTTCTTCGGCGGTTCGCGCCCAGCAACCTTTTTCAGGTCCGTGGCCAGCACGCGAACGTCATCCATGAGTTTCGGGTCTTTACGAATCTGTTCCGCGCGAACCAGCGTGCGCATCGCATCTTCGACCTCATACCGGCGGCGGTCTTTCGCTTCAGCCTGAGCGGCAACAGGAACACGCGCCATCACCGTTTCTCCTTCTCTCTGCCGGGCGACCGGGTATTATCGCGGCCCCGGGGGATTTCCGTTGAAAGCGGCGAACGGGTGTCGATGTTCTCCCGCCGCACCGTCCCGGGATCGACGCGCCGTTCGTCCAGAGAACGCAACGGCGGCTGCGAGAAGTTGCCCGTTGGTTTGGGGTCGCTGATGTTGTGGTTCATATCATCTTCCCTGAACCGAGATGTTCCACCGCTACGCCTTGCCAGTCACATTCCGGGCAGCGCAGCGCCTCATACGGCACCTTTCCGTCCGGCCAGCCCTTATCAGGCGTCCCACCGCGCATCAGGCGCACGTCGCGATCCTGGACGCGGCATGACGGGCAGCAAAGCGGCGGCGCGGCAAAGGATGCACTCACCGCACCCGCATCTCAGCCGCCTTCATAGGCGACAACTTCGATGCACCACGTTCGCCGCGCGCCGCTATCTTCATCCCGTCCGACTTGAGCGACGGCTGCTTACCCATATTGGGCTTACCCCGTTCGGTTCCGGGCTTTTCGCGGGTGGCCTCACGCATCCCGTCACCGCGGCCACCAGCCTTGGTCTCAGGATCGCCAGGGTTCGCGGGCCTCCCCGCCTTGCCGTCTTTATGGCCGCGCATATACGCTTCGTGATGCGGCTTACGGGGTTCTTCCTTCCGCTTCGGCTCTTCGCGACGCATTTCTTTACGATGGGGTTCACGCATGGGGATGGCCTTTCCTTTAGGTGTAACTGAACCGATGGTGACTAACGCCGGAGCCATGAGGCGCCGTTGGAACCGGGTCGAAGCGGCGGGATTTTTGGGACGAAGGTGGGAACGGCATCAACAGTTTTAGATCGCGTCATGGCACCGAATAGCTGCGTCAGACCCCAAACCAATGCGTCAACCCTGTCAGGGCTCCCTTCGCCAGCGTAACCACCCGCCGTCATCTGGCACATCTGCATTTCGAGTTCAGGAAACGTGCCGACATGGCCGATTTTACCTTGAGCGTAAAGCGCGGCGATCGGCTCGGCCCGAACATGCTTGCCACGGGTTGCCGTAACTTCAATAACCGGAAGACCGGGCCTTACCGTGCGAAGTGTGTAGCGACACATATCACCACCTTGATTACGTTCAATCACCACCGCATCTGCGTCCCATTTATCGAATGCTGTCACAGCCGCCTGAGCCCAAATCTCCGGGCCACCCCGGCAACTAAGGTCATCAACGACGTAACCGTGACCATCATCGCCAACGCCAGAAACAATAATCCCATGCTCATCGCTATGCGCCTCATCAGAGACAGCAGGATCGACTGACACAACAATTCGTTTTAGAGAAGGCAATTCAGCCTTTCTGTTCCGGTGGATTACCAAGCGGTCCCATATCGCTCCGATTGCCTTTGGTTCGTAGTCGCCTTCCCAGATGTGCATATAACGATCTGGTTTAGCACGAAGATCATGAAGACGCTCTTCTTCGAGTTCGGCGGGGAACCAGGGGTTATCACGCCAGTTCACTCGGATCGTTTTCGCGCTGGCCGGAGGCACTAATCCTCGGAGCAAGTCATCAACCGGATCAGTCGCCGCGCGGGGGTTCCAGCTAAACCACAATTCTGACCCAGGCATTCGAATTGTCGGCCTGATCATTTCAAGAGAGCGCGCGGACATGGTTTGCGCTTCTTCGCCCCACATGCCGTGGAAACCCTCCAGGGATTTTATGCTTTCGGCGGTATAATCTTGCATCCCCTGATAAAGAATGACGCCGCCGCCAGGGGTAAGAGTGCTGTCGTGCCGGTAACCAAACTGAGAACCTACTTCAAGACCCGAAATTTTATCCTCAATCAAACGCTTCACAGAATCCTTTAGAGACCTTTGAACCTCGCGAACGCAAACCCATCGCGTGCCTGGGCACATAAGACAGCGTTCAACAAGGCTTTCCGCGAAGAAGTGGGATTTGGCCGAGCCTCGCCCACCATGAGCGCCCTTATATCGCGCTGGCTCCAAGAGCGGGA
>Ga0194135_10000025_pt1 | contig 87041 bp, 74 predicted proteins | sample LitLau_LLRF_2013_FD_134024 | JGI IMG/M metagenome (GOLD analysis project Ga0194135, IMG submission 134024) | Freshwater sediment microbial communities in response to fracking from North America - Little Laurel Run_MetaG_LLRF_2013 (version 2) | ecosystem: Environmental > Aquatic > Freshwater >...
CGGGCCGTGCGCAGCCTGCGGCAGCGGCTACAGTTGCTTCCAATCCAGGCCGAAGCGCGCCAGGTATTTGCGCAGACGGTCGGCGTCGTTGGGGTTGGCCTTGCCCAGGCGTGACACGCCGAACAGCCGGCGCCCGGCGTCCGACAGGCTGTCGGCGCGACGGCATTCGGCAATCACCGCCTTGAGCTGCAGGCGGTCGAACAGGTCCAGCTCTACCTCGTCGCCCAACAGCGCCTGCAGTTCATCCTCGGCATTTTCCAGGCCCCAGGCGTGGCGCAGGCGCTGGATTTCCTCCTCGACCTGGGCCTGGTCGATGCGTCCGCTGTCGGCCAGGGTGGCCATGCGGGTGATGGAGGCCGACAGCTCGCGGAAGTTGCCCAGCCACGCCGCTTCGCTGGAGCTGGCAAAGGCCAGGTAGCGACGCCGTGCTTCCAGGTTGAAACGCACCAGTTGCCCTTGCTCCCTGGCGTGACGCTCCAGTTCGAAGTCGATGTTCGGTTCGATGTCTTCACGGCGTCCCGCCAGTCCCGGCAGGTTGAAGGTCCAGAGGTTGATCCGCGCATACAGGTCTTCGCGGAACAGGCCCTGGGCCACCCGGCCGCGCAGGTCGCGGTGGGTGCCGGCGATGATCAGGAAGTCACTCTCCACTTCCTGGTCCGCGCCCATGGGGAAGAAGCGTTTTTCCTCGATGGCCTTGAGCAGCATCGCCTGTTCGTCCAGTCCCAGTTCGCCGATTTCATCAAGAAACAGCATGCCGCTGTGGGCCGCCCGCAGCAGGCCCTCGCGGGCGTTCTGGGCGCCGGTGAAGGCGCCCTTGATATGGCCGAACAGCGCCGACATGGCACCGTCGCCGCGCAGGGTGGCGCAGTTGACTTCAACAAAGCGCCCCTGCACCTGGTGCCGGCCGCGCTTGAGTTCATAGATGCGCCGGGCCAGGAACGACTTGCCGGCACCGGTGGGGCCGATCAGCAGCATCGGCGCCTTGGAGCGCACGGCAACCCGCTCGATCTGCTCGATGGAGCGGTTGAACGCCGGGTTGCGGGTGGCGATGCCGGACTTGAGGAAGGCCAGGCCTTCCAGGCGCTTGTGGGCAAAGCGCGAGGCGATACGGTCGTAGCGCGACAGGTCGAGGTCGATCAGGGCATGGGTGCCGGTGGCGTGTTCGCTGGGGTCGCGGCGCCGGGCCGGCGAGGTCTGGATCAACCGGGCAGGGAGGTAGCGCGCCTCGGTCAGCAGGAACCAGCAGATCTGCGCCACGTGGGTGCCGGTGGTGATGTGCACCAGGTAGTCCTCGCGCTCGGTATCGAACGGGTAGGCGCTGGTGAAGTCGTGCAGGGCGGCGTACACCTCCTCGAAATCCCAGGGGTTGTTCAGGCCCATGGGGTGCAGGCGCACCTCGGTTTCCGGCGACACCTGGCGCACATCGTTGGCCACCCGTTCGGCCAGGCTGATATCCCGGGCGTCCAGGCCGTGGATCAGTTCCAGGCGGTTGATCAGCACGTCCTGTTGCTGGCACAGGCCGACCGTGGGCCGCCAATGGCTCCAGCGATTGGCGCCCTTGCCGACGCGATCGAGGGTGGAGCCGACAAAACCGATGGCGACCGTGGGCTTGCTCGACATGTTTATACCTAAAGATAAAAAGCGATAAGCAAAGATATAAAATTATCGAGGCGTTTGTCTTGTTGAATGCTCAGCGAAAAAGCGATTAAAAATAAAATCGTTATAAATCAATAATTTAAAAAATAATTTTCTGGAAAAACAAAACCTGGCACAGCGTCTGCAATGTATCTGGCAACGAACGAGACAACAGAGCGAGACGCCAAGATGGCCAACTTCCAGCTGTTCAACACCCAACAGGCAAAAGCGCCAGTGAGCACCACCCTGAACGCTTCCAAGGCCGGGGCTTATGCCTACAACGCCAAGCATCGCCTAGCCCAGCTGGCGGTCACCGGTTGCCTGAACTCGACCTTCTACACCTCGCCTGAAGGTCAACTGGACGCGGTGCTGCAACTGGTGAGCGAGCTGGACAGCCGCTTCGTCGCCCAGGCCGCCCGTTACGCTCGGCAGCAAGGCCATATGAAGGACATGCCGGCGCTGCTGCTGGCGGCGCTGACCGCACAACGCTCGGCCCTGGTGCCGGAGCTGTTCGCCCAGGTGGTGGACAACGGCAAGATGCTGCGCAACTTCGTGCAGATCCTGCGCAGCGGCGTGACCGGGCGCAAATCCCTGGGGTCGCAGCCCAAGCGCCTGGTGCAGAACTGGTTGAACAGCGCCAGCGAGCGTCAGCTGTTGCAGGCCTCGATCGGCACCAAGCCGTCCCTGGCGGACGTGCTGAAGATGGTTCATCCCAAGCCAAGCGATGCCTGGCGCGAAGCCTTCTTTGCCTGGGTGATCGGCAAGCCGGTGGATGTGCAGGCGCTGCCTGAGCTGACCCGGGACCTGCTGGCGTTTCGCAGCGGGGCGACAACCCAGGTGCCGCAGGTGCCGTTCCAGTTGCTCGGCAACGAGACGCTGAGCGCCGAACAATGGGCGGCGCAGGCCCGCAACATGGGCTGGCAGGGGCTGCGCATGAACCTCAACACCCTGGCCCGCCACGGCGCGTTCCAGGTGCCGGGTTGCACCGAGTACGTGGCGGCCCGGTTGGCGGATGCGGGGGAGGTGGCCAAGGCCCGGGTCTATCCGTACCAGTTGCTGGCGGCCTACCGCATGGCCGGCGAGGACGTGCCGCAGTTGGTCCGCGAGGCGCTGCAGGATGCCCTGGAGCTGTCCCTGGCCAACGTCCCGGCGCTGGCGGGCCACGTGGTGGTCTGCCCGGATGTCTCGGGCTCGATGCACAGCCCGGTCACCGGCTATCGCCAGGGCGCCACCACCGCGGTGCGTTGCATCGATGTGGCGGCACTGGTGGCGGCCGCGGTGCTGCGCAAGCAGCCGGCGGCGCGGGTCATGCCGTTCGAGCGGGGGGTGGTGAACATTCACCTCAACCCGCGGGACAGCGTGATGAGCAATGCGCAGAGGCTGGCGAACATCGGCGGAGGCGGGACCAACTGCTCGGCGCCCCTGGCACAGCTGGCCAACGCCAAGAGCCGCGTGGACACCCTGATCCTGGTCTCGGATAACGAGTCGTGGATCGATGCGCGGCGTCATGGCGCCACGGAAACCATGCGCCAGTGGGAGCGGATCCGGGCCATCAACCCGCAGGCGAAGCTGGTGTGCATCGACATGCAGCCCGGCGCCACGACCCAGGCGCCAGACCGCGAGGACATCCTCAACGTCGGCGGCTTCAGTGACGCGGTGTTCGATGTGATCGAGCAGTTCACCGCGGGCAACTACGGTGCGCAGCACTGGGTCAAGGCGATCGAGGCGATGCCGCTCTGATCGCTGGAACATGAGATAAACCGTGCGCCGGCCAGCCGGCGCACACCACAGATTTTTTGCTCATTGGCCCTGAATGCCGCTGTGACTACATCCAAAGGCGTCTCAGCAACTCTTGTCAGGGCCGGTGACGGCACGAATGCCAGTGGCTGTACATATTGGTTAAGCCGGTTCGAATCCGGCGATCAGTCACTCCTTTTGTCGTGCCACCTTTTTTGCAGTTTTTGCGACGAATGCGGATGGAACTACATCCAAGGTTCGAGATGCGGGTTCGATTCCCGCCGGTGCTGGAAAACGGCGCCGTGGTTCAATGGTCAGAACGCGAGTGCACCGTTTCATCGACTCCTTGTCGTCGCATCTTTTCCCCCCGCCTCGGCGGGATGGCAGCGAATGCCACGGGTACTACATTTTGTCGTGGGTTCGAGCCCCGCCAGCCGCAAGGCTGTAGCTCAGTCGGTAGAGCAAATGTGCCCGTTCCCTTGTCGCTGCCCGCAGGCCCGGCCTGCACCGATTGACCCGGCGAATGCCGGTGGAACTACAGGACAGCGTGGTCGCGGGTTCGAGTCCCGTGCACCGCAAGGTGCTAGCTCAGAGGCAGAGCGCGCTGCATGTTCCACCTTCACTTGTCGCCGTCTGTACCGAACACCGCAACGCCGTAGGAGCTGGCTTGCCAGCGAAGAGGCCCCTAAGACCGTCTGCTGCGCCCCGGCTCCTGCACACCCTATTGAACAAGGCCGAATCAGCGGCCACAGGAAAAAGAGTCAACGACATGGAACACAAGACCTACCAACTGCTGGAAGTCGCCAACGGCAAGCCGATCAAGATGTGGACCCAGGGCGTGCCCGTGGAAAACGAAGCGCGCCAGCAATTGATGAACACCGCGAAGATGCCGTTCATCTTCAAGCACCTGGCGGTGATGCCCGACGTGCACCTGGGTAAGGGATCGACCATCGGTAGCGTGATCCCCACGGTGGGCGCGATCATCCCGGCGGCGGTCGGGGTGGATATCGGTTGCGGAATGATCGCCGCCCGCACCTCGCTGACCGCCTCGGACCTGCCGGATAACCTGGCCGGATTGCGTAGCGCCATCGAGGCGGCGGTGCCCCACGGTCGTACCTCGCCGCGCAGCGGTCGCGATAAGGGCGCCTGGGGTGATGTGCCGAATCAGGCCGACCAAGCCTGGGCTGCGCTGCACCCACGCTTCAAGGCGATCACCGATAAGTACCCGGCCCTGGCCAACAGCAACAACCGTAAGCACCTGGGAACCCTCGGCGGCGGTAACCACTTCATCGAGGTCTGCCTGGATGAGGCCAATCGGGTCTGGTTCATGCTCCACAGCGGTTCCCGTGGTGTCGGTAACGCCATCGGCAACCTGTTCATTCACCTGGCCCAGGCCGATATGCGTCAACATATCGCCAACCTGCCGGACCGCGACCTGGCCTACTTCGAGGAAGGCAGCCAGCACTTCAACGATTACGTGGAAGCCGTGGCCTGGGCCCAGGATTTCGCCCGGCAGAACCGCGAGCTGATGATGCAACTGGTGATCCAGGCCACCCGCCAGGTGATCAGCAAACCCTTCGAAGTGGCGCTGGAGGCCGTCAACTGCCACCACAACTACGTGCAGAAGGAGCGCCACTTCGGTGAAGAGGTGCTGGTGACCCGCAAGGGCGCGGTGTCGGCGAAGAAGGGCGAGCTGGGGATCATTCCGGGGTCGATGGGGGCCAAGAGCTTTATCGTTCGCGGGTTGGGTAACGAGGAGGCGTTCTGCTCCTGCAGCCACGGCGCGGGGCGTACCATGAGCCGCACCAAGGCCAAGAACACCTTCACCCTGGCCGACCAGATCCGCGCGACCGCCCATGTGGAGTGCCGTAAGGACGAAGCGGTGATCGACGAAATTCCGATGGCCTACGAGGACATCGACCAAGTGATGCACGCCCAGCGCGAGCTGGTGGAAGTGCTGCACACCCTGCGTCAGGTGGTGTGCGTTAAGGGGTAGAACAATGGACGACATGGACGCCTTGATAGCGGCGCCGCCCGGCTGGCAGTACCAACTGAGCGACTACGAAGCCCGCCGCGTGCGGGAGGTGATGGAGGAGTTGGACCGGCACAGCGCCTGGCTGGAACTGAGCCGCTTTGGCAACGGTTTCGTGCGCCAGGCCGCCGTGCGCGGCTTGGCGGCGCTGCCCTCGGCACAGGCCCTGGCGGCCTTGCTGGAGCGCCTTAACGATTGGGTACCCCAGGTGCGCCAAGAGGCCGCCGCGGCGGTCGAGGGCTATCTGGCGCCAGAGCGCGCCGAGCTGTTGTTGCAGAGCCTGAAACCACTGCTGGCCCTGGCCGGCAAGCAGCGCGCCGACCACGGCGCGACCCTGGAACGGGCGCGTGCGGTGCTGCAGCTGGCCCAGGTACGCGAAGAAGTTGAAGCGGCTTTTGCCGGTTGCCGTGGCAAGGCCGCGCGCTTTGTCTTCGAGCTGTTGCTCGAAGGGGCGCAGGATCGGGCGGCGCTGCTGGCTCGGGCTTTGCGCCACAGCGAAGTCAGCGTGCGGCAGATGGCGGTGGATGCCTGCGCCGAGCTGCCGGCCGCGCAGGCCGTGCCCCTGCTGGAAGAGGTGATGCACAGCTGCGGCGCCAGTGTGCGGGTCAAGGCGCTGCGCTTGCTGCTGCCGTTGCTGGCCGATCCTCGCGAGTATCTGAGCCTGGCCTTGCTGGACCCTTCGGGGGCCTTGCGTTGCCTGGCCCATTGGGCCGCGCCCCGTCACAGGCTGGACCCGCGCGAGGTGTTGCTGCAACGGCTGCAACAGCCGGCACCACGGAACAAGCGCGGTTGGCTAGGCCTGCTGGGGCTGGTCAAGGAACTACAGGAGCCCCGGGCCGACGCCATGGTGCGCCAGGCCCTGGCCTCGCCGGCGCCGAGTGTGCGCCTGCTGGCCCTGCAGACCCTGGGCGAGCGTGGCATGGCCGAGCAACTGGCGGCCCTGGACGACGCCTCGGACAAGGTCTTCAACTGCGCCCTGGGCCTGTTGCACGAGCAACCCTGGGCAGTCTTCGACGAAGCCCTGGAGCAGCGTTTGGACCAGCACTGGCACGACCTGCCGAAGGCGCGGCGCTGGGCCCTGCTGGCCCTCAAGCCGGGCTGGCGCCAGTTGGAATACCTGCTGTGGCGCCTGGGGCAGGGCGGCAGCGAGGCCGCCTATTGGCGCCAGACTCTGGCGCGCTGGTGCGATAGCCGCTACGGGATGTTCGATCCGGTCACCCCCAAGCCGCTGCGCGAAGCCATGTTGCAGCGTGTGCAGGCGATGGAGGCAGCCGGTGAATTGCCCGCAGGTTCAGCCAAGCGCCTGCTTTGAAAAATGGAGAGAGCCTTTATGCAGCCGCGGCCACTGTTGACCCGGATGGAAGATGAACACTGCCGCGCGCTACGCCAGCTACTGAAAGAGGTGTACTGCGTCTTCGATTTTGTGGTGCTGGCGGTCGAGCCCGAGGCTGAGGTGGATCAAGCCCTGCATCGCCAGGGCTTGCAGCACCTGTACCTGCAACTCATGGCCGAGCGCCGCGAGCGCTGGGAAAGACTGCGCCAGGACCCGCGCTATGCCGACGTCGGCCTGACGTCGATGCGCTGGGAGCAGGAGCGGGCGGTGCCTGAGGCGCTCAGCCAAGAACAGGTCCGGCAGCTGGTCTGCGAAAACCTGGAGCAGCAGGACCTGGCCTTGTACCGGGCGTTTCGCCAGCCGCCATACGGGCTGCATTTCACTGGCGGCGCCGAGCAGGCGCGGCAGGTCTTCGGCCAATGGCTGGACCTGCTGGGGCTGGACCCCGAACAGCAGCCCCAGGTGATCAACTGGGTAGGCAACCTGGAACTGGACTGTCAGGCGCCGGACATGGGTCCGCACCTGCAGCCCTGGAGTGACTATTTCGACGAAGGCCTGGAGTGGTGGGGCGTCTGGTGCCTGACGGTGTGGAACCCCGTGCGCCGGACCCTGAGTGTGCTGGCTGCCAGCGCCACCGATTGAACAAGGAAAAAGGATCATGGAACACCTGGAGCACCATCCCCTGAGCAGCGCCATGCGCGAACGGGTATTGGCCGAGCTGGCGCGGATCGAGCGCGAGCGCAATGTGCAGGTGCTGTACGCCTGCGAATCCGGTAGTCGGGCCTGGGGCTTTGCCTCCACCGACAGTGATTACGACGTGCGTTTCGTCTATGTGGAAAAGCCCGAATGGTTCATCCAGGTGGATGCCGGGCGCGACGTGATCGAGCGGCCCCTGGATGACGAGCTGGACATCAGCGGCTGGGAACTGCGCAAGACCCTCGGGCTGTTGCGCAAGTCCAACCCGACCCTGCTGGAATGGCTGGACTCGCCCCTGGTGTATCGCAGCGAACCGGCCGCCGCCGCGCGCCTGCGGGAGCTGGCAGAGGCGTTCTACAGCCCGCCGGCGGCGCGCAATCATTATCTGTCGATGGCCAAGAAGAACTTTCGCGGTTACCTGCAAGGCGACAGCGTGCGTTTCAAGAAGTACTTCTACGTGCTGCGGCCGTTGCTGGCGGTGCGCTGGATCGACCAGGGTCGCGGCCGACCGCCGATGACCTTTGCCGATCTGCTGACCACCGTCGACCATCAGCCACTGCTGGACGAGGTGGCCGAGCTGCTGGCCTTGAAACGCCGCGCCGAGGAGTCCGCCTACGGGCCACGACGCCCGGCACTGCACGCCTTTATCGCCGCCGAGCTGGAACGCCCGGTGCCGAAGCTGGCGCGCACCCATGAAGACAACGCGTTGCTGGACGCTTACCTGCGGGAAACCGTCCGGCACTACGCCTGAGGAATGAGATGAAACAGGATGTAATCGAACTGGACGGCGCCATCGGCGGCGGCCAGGTACTGCGCAGCGCCTTGAGCTTGTCGATGCTCAGCGGCAAGACCCTGCGTATCCATAATATTCGTGCCCGGCGCAGCCGCCCGGGGCTGCTGCGTCAGCACCTGACGGCGGTGCAGGCCGCGGCCCAGGTGTGTGGCGCCAAGACCTCGGGGGTCGAACTCGGCTCCCAGGCCCTGACCTTCGAACCGGGGCCGATCCGTGGCGGCGACTACCGCTTTGCCATCGGCACTGCGGGCAGCTGCACCCTGGTGCTGCAGACTCTGCTGCCGGCCTTGTTGCATGCGCCGCAGCCCAGCCGTGTGAGCATCAGCGGCGGCACCCACAACCCCCTGGCGCCACCGGTGGATTTCCTCCAGCAGGCCTGGTTGCCGTTGCTGCGGCGCATGGGCGGGCGGGTGGAACTGCAATTGCTGCGCCACGGCTTCGTCCCGGCCGGCGGTGGTGAGCTGGAGGCCTTTGTTCAACCGTCGGTGCTGCAGCCCCTGCACCTTGAGGAGCGTGGCGCACTGTTGGGGAGTCGGGCCTGGGCGCTGAGCGCGGGCCTGCCCGAGCATGTGGCGGAGCGCGAGTTGCGTCGGGTGCACAATCGCCTGGAACTGCCTCGGGAGCACCTCACCCCGGTGCAGCTGGATGAACAATACGGCCCGGGTAATGTGCTGTTGCTGGAGTTCGCCTTCGAGCACCTGACCGAGCTGTTCAGTGGTTTCGGCCAGAACAGCCTGCGGGCGGAAAAGGTCGCTGACGTTGCTATCGATCAGGCCCGGGACTGGTTGGATTCCGGCGCGGCGGTGGCCGAGCACCTGGCCGATCAACTGCTGCTGCCCATGGCCCTGGCCGGTGGCGGCAGCTTCACCACGCCGTGCATGACCGAGCATCTGGAGAGCAATATCCGGGTGATCGAAGCCTTCCTGCCGGTGCGCATCGAGTCGCGCTTGCTGAGCGAGCAACGGCTGCGCGTGGAGTGTCACGCGCTGGTTTGACCTGTGTAGAGTGCTCCGGTCATCAAGGAGGTTGTCGCTATGTACCACTTGTATGGAGGCCGGGGCAGCGGTTCGGCCATCGTCGAGATCGCCCTGGAATATTGCCGGGCGCCGTATCGCAGCATCGAGGCCGCGCCCTGGGAGGACAGCCCCGGGCGCGAGGCCCTGGCTCGGCTCAATCCACTGTTGCAGATTCCCACCTTGCAACTGCCGGATGGCAGCATCCTCACCGAAAGCGCGGCGATCCTGATCCACCTGGGCCTGGAGTTTCCCGACTCCGGGCTGCTGCCTGCCCAGGCATCGGCCCGGGCTCAGGTGATTCGCGGCCTGGTGTACATCGCCGCCAACTGCTATTCGGCCATCGGTATTCTCGACTACCCGGAGCGCTGGATCAGCGACGCCGACGAGCCGCTCAAGGCGCGAGTGCGCCGTGCCACGGCCGATCGCCTGTTGCGCAGTTGGGAGGTGTTTGCCCAGCAGTTCGCTGCACGACCCTTCCTCGGTGGCGCGGCGCCGGGCGCCCTGGATATCCAGGCGGCGGTGGTGTCCCGCTGGTCCGGCGCCCGTGAACATCTGCGCGGCAGCCATCCCGATTTTTTCGCCTTGCTGTAACGCATCGACCACGAGCCGCCCATCGCCGCGATCCTGGCCCGCCACTGGCCCTGCGCATCCTCATCGTAGGCGCTGGCTGGCCAGCGAAGGCGTCCCTGAGAACGATGCAGGGCTCAAGGGCCTCTTCGCCAGCAAGCTGGCTCCTACAGGTGTGTGCGGTGCGGCGGATGATCGTAGGAGCTGGCTTGCCAGCGAAGGCGCCGGCAAGAACGCCGCATAGCCCAGGGCTCTGTTCGCCGGCAAGCCGGCTCCTACAGGTTGTGCAACGGTTGGTTTTACTCGCAGGGAAGTACGTGATGGATGGCAACGTCTGGCTCAAGGCCTTGAACAAACTGCTGACGATGGTGCAGCGCGTGGTGTTGCTCAGCGGCTGGTTTCTCGCCGCGCTGGTGCTGGGGCTCACCATCAAGTCCGGGTTGCAGCCCTTTCTGGCCATGTTCCTGGCCTCGTTGCTGGTGATCATCAGTGTGCTGGTGCATGAAGGCGGGCATTACCTGGGTGCCCGCTGGTGCGGGATGCCGGTGTTGCAGGTTCGGATTGCCGCCGTGGAGCTGCAGGCGCTACGGCGCGGCTGGCGCTTGCGTTGGTCGCCGCAGCTCAAGCGCAATCGCCTGGGGGGCTATGTGATGGCCGCGAGCAATCCGCAACGGCCGTTGCGTGGTCAGTGGATGGTGGTGGCGCTGAGCGGGCCGCTGCTGAACCTGCTGGTGGGCGGTGCGGCCCTGGGGCTGGGGCTGCACTGGCAAGGGGGGCCCGCTGCCATGGCCCTGGCCTTTGCCGTCATCAATCTGGTGATGGGGGTGGGCAACCTGCTGCCAGCCTGGCGGGTCTCACCCAGCGACGGCATGCTCTTGCTGAGTTGGTATGTGCATCGCGACGATCAACGTCCGGAGCTGGCCCAGGCGCGCCTGCTGGCCTTGACCGTGGCCGGCGTCCCCAGCGCGCAACTGCCGGCCCAGGACCTTGAGCGTCTGGCCCGGGGCGCTATGCCCGAACCCCTGGTGGCCTTCGGCTACCGGCTCAACGCAAGGCAGGACCAGGGCGACTGGCTCGGGGTGCTGCAGATGGAGCAGGAGCTGGATGAGTTGCTTGCCGCCAGGGCCGGGGAGCTCACGGGGATGAGCGTCCTGATCGAGTTATTGCGTAGCGAGTTGGTCTTCAGCCGTGCCTATCTGCAGCGCGACGCCAGCATCCTCAAGGGCCTCCCGCTGGGAGCCGATGTCGACTGGTACGCGCCTTGGCTGCGGCCGCGATGCCTGGCTTTGCAGGCGATCCTCGAGGGGGATCGGCAGCAGGGCGAGGCGTATGTGCAACAGGCACTGCAGGCGGCGCAGAGCTGCGTGGTGTTGTCCCAGGGCAAGAGTGAAGCCTTGCTGGCCGAACACCTGCGGGCCCTGCCGGGGCCATAGCACGGCTGTTGCGGGGTGTTCGCCAGATCCATGGGCTCCCCGGCCACAGGCACCGTAGGCGCTGGCTTGCCAGCGAAGGCGTCCCTTACAACGATGCAGGGCTAAAGGGCCTCTTCGCCAGCAAGCTGGCTCCTACAGGTGTGTGCGGTGCGGTGGATGATCGTAGGAGCTGGCTTGCCAGCGAAGGCGCCGGCAAGAACGCCGCATAGCCCAGGGCTCTGTTCGCCGGCAAGCCGGCTCCTGCAAGGGGCGGGCAGTAGTCAGGAAGTGGAGGGCAGTGGGTGAAAGTCATCGGTATGCGGGCGTAAAACTCTTATACTCCGGCGCTTTATTTTCCCTAGCCAGCAAGAGGAACACCCCGTGGCCAACGAACCGGATCAGGATTTCTTCAACCGCGCCGACGCCATCATCGAGTTGACCAACTCCCACATCGCCGACAGCAGCCGCGGCAAGGCCAGCGCCTCGCTGATGTATGCCAACGCGCGCTTCAGCGCCTGGGTCAGCGCTTGCGGTTGCCGCAATGTCGAGGAACTGGTGGCGGCCAGGCAACAGGCGGTGGACTATTTCGTCGAGGAATTCCGCCTGATGCTGGAAGAGAACCTCACCGACTACGTCGAGAACTTCGGCCGGTACATGACCGGCACGCAGGAGTGAAAGACCCGCTGCCGACGTTGCCAAAACAGCGGATTGTGTGATCCGCGTCACTCTTTGCTCAAGTGATCCGTGCTCCTGGTCGATAAGCTCTGATTGCCTATTGATATGGAGTTCGTCATGGCCTTGCTACCGGTTCGTCTGTCTCATCGTTTGACCCTCGGCAGTGTCCTGCTGTTGCTGTTCACGGCGCTGGCGGTATTCGCCGTGATGACCCTGCGGGGGCAGCCCAGAGTGGTGGCGGCGAGCTCGGCATTGATCGAACAGACCGGCAGCGCCATCGTCCGCCAGCTGGCCTTGCAGTTGGCGGGGATCGAGGGCGTGACCGCCAGCATGGCCCATCTGCTGGAAGGGCTGCCCAAGGAGCAGGCGCTGGTCATGGCCACCTTGCCCAAGGTGATCGACCACGAAGGCGACAAGGCGATCGCCGGGGGCGGTATCTGGCCGGAACCCAATGCCTTCACTGCCGGGGTCGAGCGCCGCAGTTTCTTCTGGGCCCGCAGCGACGCCGGGCCCCTGGCGTTCTCCGATGACTACAACGCTGCCGGCAGCGCCGGCTATCACCATGAAGCCTGGTACACCGGCGCGCGCAACAGCGCGCCGGGGCGTTGCCTGTGGTCCGAGGCCTACCAGGACCCGGTGACCCGGGTGCCGATGACCACCTGCAGTGTGCCGTATCGCCAGGACGGCGCCTTCGCCGGAGTCGCCACCATCGACCTGCGCCTGGATGACCTGGCGCGCTTCCTCAAGGAGCAGGGCTCGGTCACCGGCGGCTATGCCTTCGCCCTGGATCAGGCTGGCAACGTGCTGTATTTCCCCGAGGCCCAGGCTGGCGCCGACGGGCAGATGCTCAGCTTCGAGGCCTTGAGCAAGCAGCAGCCGTGGTTGCATCCGGTGGCCGAGGCCCTGGCCAAGGTGGCGCCTGGCGGGCAGGTGCGCAGCCTGGATCTGGCAGAGGATGGCCGACTGCAGGAAGCGGCGCGGGTCAGCCTGTTCAGCATGCCCGGCAGTGGCTGGACCATTGGCCTGGTGACCCCCGAGCAGAAGGTCACCGGCCTGGCCCGGGCCATGACCACCGAGATCCTGGTGTTCCTGCTGCCGTTGCTGGCGCTGCTGTTGTTCTTCGCCTGGCTGGCCGGGCACAAGCTGATTGCCCAACTGGAGGAAACCACCCAGCAGATCGATGCCCTGGGCCGTGGCCAGGCCACGGACAACGCCGAGTTGCACGTGGCCCGGGCCGATGAGATCGGCGCCTTGCGCGGCGCGGTCAACCGCTATGCCGGGCAACTGCGGCAGATGCTGCACAAGATCGCCAGCGAAGCCCAGCAGTTGCAGAACGAAGCCGCGCGCCTGGGGGAGCTCAGCAGCACCCTGGCCCAACGCGCCGAGCAGCAACGCCAGGAAAACACCCAGTTGGCCACGGCCATCACCGAGATGTCCTCCAGTGCCCTGGAAGTGGCGCAGAACACCAACAACTGCGCCGACACCGCGCGCCAGTCCCTGGTGGTGGTGCAGGACGGTCAGCAGCGGGTCGCGGCCAACAGCCAGTCGATCCAGCAACTGTCCACGGAAATGGCCGAGGCCACCGCGGTGATCCAGCGCTTGGAGCAGGACAGCCAGCAGGTCGGCGCGGTGCTGGATGTGATCAAGGCCATCTCCGAGCAGACCAACCTGCTGGCGCTCAACGCCGCCATCGAGGCGGCCCGGGCCGGCGAGCAGGGCCGCGGCTTTGCCGTGGTGGCGGATGAAGTAAGGACCCTGGCCGGCCGTACCCAGACCTCGGCCAACGAGATCAGCGGCATGATCAGCGACCTGCAGCAGGCCTCGCGCCAGGCGGTCCAGGCGATCCAGGCCGGTGAGGCGCGGACCCGTGAAGCGGTGGGCGAGGCCTCCGGCGCGTCTCAGGCACTGTCGAGCACCGTCACCAGCTTCGACGATATTTCCCAGCGCGCGCAGCAGATTGCCGTGGCCGCGCAGCAGCAGAGCCATGTGACCCAGGAGATCAACGAACTGGCGGTGCGCATCCATGGCATCAGCGAGGACAACGCCCGGGACGCCCAGGCCCTGGACAAGGTCAGCGAGGCCATGCAGGCCCTGTCCGGACGCTTGTCGCACCTCAGCCAGGGCCACAGCTGAGGCATTGCCTGCCCGGGCCGTCAGTGGTCCGGGCGGGTTTCAGTCCCCCCCGGGCCGCAGTCGCTGGCCCGTTTCAGGCCTGGCTGGACATCATCAGCTTGAGGTTCAGCAACAGCCCCAACGACACCCAGCCGACCCCCAGCAGGCCATTGATCAGGGGCTTGCCGGGAGCCACGCGGGTGGCCAGGAGACGGGCGATGGCGGCGCCGATCAGCGCGCCGGGAAAGTCCAACAGGTAGAACAGCCAGCCCATGGAGTCCTCCGGGGCGCTGATCCACAGGCTGAACAACTGCAGGTGCGCGGCCAGGGCCAGGGCCACGCCGGTGAACAGCGCCGGCGTGGGCCGGGTGCACAGCAGCAGGCCGAGGATCAGCCCCTGGGGCAGCCAGTAGGCGGCGAAGTTTTCCCAGAAGTACTCCATCGGTTGCCCGGCCCGGACGATGGCCAGGGACAGCCCCCAGAGCAGCGCGGCTGCAGCGGGCAGATGATTTGGGGAGAGCAGACGCAAGGTGCGGGCAGGCATGCAGGATCTCGGTAAGGCGACAGGGGATCAACCGTGCTTGCGGTTGGGAATCATGGCCATCAGCGCGAAGCTGCGGCTCCGGGCCGAGGGGGCAGACGCTCGGCAAGCCGCGCCACCCTGGCTTGGCTCAGGAGCGTGCCCAGGGTGATGGGGCGCTTCAGATCGGCTGCGGACGGCGGCGGAATCTATCACAGTGCGATCGCTGACATGGCGTTACCTGCATGAGTCTGCTGGGGTCTGATGTGCCGCCTGCTCCGACCGACTGTCAGAGCCGCTCGGCTAGGCTTGTCGGCCGCCGCGGCCGAGCTAGGCTTTGCCTGCACACCCCCACCAAGGAGCAGGTCACCGTGAGCACACTTCGCACCCCCTCTTTAGGCCCGATCGTCGGGCACACCACCGACACGTCCTGCCGTCTATGGATCGCCGCTTCCGATGCCCTGGACGAGAAGGGCGTGGCGGAGGATATCCGCACCATCGGGGTGATTGGCGTAGTGAGCAGCAACGGGCGAGTCGCGGCGGACAACATCTTCTACTTTCGACTGCGACGCGAGTACCACCGCACCGGCACCTTCAATCTCGGGGTCGACACCAGCCTGTGGGGCAGCGAGGCCGCGCGCAAGCAGCTCAAGCCCTTTGAGCTGACGCCGGGCACCCGTTATCGGGTGCGCATGGCGTCGCTCAACGTCGATGATGCGGGCAACAACGATGATGATGTGTCCAGCGAGTCGGTGGTGCAGCGCCTGCCCGACCCCGGAGCCTGGGCCAATGACCTGAACCGCACCGGGGCCGACAAGATGTACGTCGAAGCCGAGTTCACCACACGGGCCAGTGCGGTGCCCGGCAAGGCCTCGGCCCTGAGCTTTCTGCTGGGCTCCTGCCGCTACCCGGGGCTGCTGTGGAAACGCAAGAACTCCGACACGATCTTCGGTCCGATGCTGAGCGAACACGCCGACGCGCAGATGGTGCTGATGGTCGGCGACCAGATCTATGCCGACCTGTTCAACCGCCTGGTGCCGGTGGGGCTGGCGGACACCTTCGAGGAGTTCGAGGAGCGCTACCACAGCGCCTTCGGCTCGCCGAACATCCGCCAGTTGCTGGCCCACATGCCCACCTACATGATCCTTGACGACCACGAGATCGAGGACAACTGGACCCAGGACCGGATCCGCAAGGACCGTGACAAGCGCCTGCTGTTCAACCTCGCCATGGGCGCCTACATGAGCTACCAGTGGAGCCATGGGCCACGCTTTGCCGACAGCTATGTCCATGGCCGGGCCATGACCGGTGACGACAAGTACTTGCAGCAGTTGCAGACCAACCAGCTGTTCTACGACTTCTCCTGTGGCCACTACCCGTTCTTCGTCCTCGACACCCGTACCCAGCGCTTTCTCGACGATGTGCCGGACGCCCTGGACGACAACCACCTGCTGGGCCGCCCCTCACTGCACCCCAGCGAACCGGGTCAGCTCGACCGCTTGTGCGCCTGGCTGCGGCACATGCAGGAGGATCGCGGCAACGTGCCCAAGTTCGTGGTCACCTCCAGCGTCTTCGTACCCAATGGCGTGGACACCGTGGGCACCGACAGCGACGCCGTGCGCCACAAGAACGACAGCGACTCCTGGTCGGCTTTCCCCACCACGCGCCGCGCCGTGCTGGAAACCCTGGTCGAGCATCAGGTGCAGAACGTGGTGTTTCTCTCCGGGGACATTCACTGCTCGAACATTTCCCGCTTGCAGTTCAGCGCCGCGGGGCAGGGGCTCAAGTGCTACGCGGTGACCTCGTCGGCGTTCTACTGGCCGTTTCCCTTTGCCGACGGCGATCCGGCCGGGTACGTGCACGACTCGACGGCGTCGCAGACGCCGGACAGCTTTGCGCTCTTCGACGGTACGCAGAGCATGGACTACCAGACCTGGGCCTTCACCCAGGCGGACAACTTTGCCCGCCTGGACGTGAAGCCCGATGACGCCCAACTGGTGGTGCAGTTCTACGGCGCCGACGGTGAGCCGCTGGTGACCCGCAAGCAGGACGATGCGGTCGACAACCAGGCACAACGGCTGCAGCTGGAACCCTGGTAGCGGGGCCTTACAACCCCAGTTCCAGCGCCAGCAGGTCCGCCAGCGGCTGGCGTCGGCGGATCAGCTTCGGCTGGCCGTCGGCGAACAGCACTTCCGGCAGCAGCGGCCGGCTGTTGTAGTTGGACGACATGCTGGCGCCGTAGGCGCCGGTGTCGTGCAGCACCAGCAGGTCGCCGACCTGGGCCTGGGGCAGCAGGCGCGGGGTCAGGCATTCGTCGTCCTGGGTGAAGATGTCGCCGGACTCGCACAGCGGGCCGCCGACCACGGTCAGCTGTTGCGGGCGCTGCACCGGCTGGCCGCTGGCGTCCAGCAGGCTCATGCCGTGGTAGGCGCCGTACATGGCCGGGCGCATCAGGTCGTTGAAGCCAGTGTCCACCAGCACGAAGTGATGCTGGCCGGCGGTTTTCACCACCCGCACTTCGCTGACCAGGCAGCCAGCCTCGGCCACCAGGAAACGTCCCGGTTCGATCTCCATGCGCACGCCGTGGCCCAGATAGGCCTCGATCTCCTGGCGCGCGACCTTCCAGGCATTGGCGTAGCGCTGCACGTCCACCGGGGTGTCGCCCTCGCGGTAGGGCGTGGACAGGCCGCCGCCAATGGAGAACGCCTCGATGTCGTGGTCCAGGGATTTCACCGCCGCCACCATGGCCGCGCCCACTTGCTCCAGGTGGTCGTAGTCGACCCCGGAACCGATGTGCATGTGCAGGCCCACCAGGTGCAGGCGGTATTGGCGGATCACCGCCAGGGCTTCGCCGACCTGGTCGTGCCAGATGCCGTGCTTGCTGTTCTCGCCGCCGGTGTTGGTCTTGCGGCTGTGGCCGTGGCCGAAGCCCGGGTTGATCCGCAGCCACACCCGATGCCCCGGGGATTTCTCGCCCAGCTGGCGCAGCATGTCGATGGAGCCGGCGTTGACTTCCACTTGCAGCTCCACCACGCGCTTGAGGGTGGCTTCGTCGAACAGGTCGCAGGTAAAGACGATGCCGGCATCCAGCGGGCTGAAGCCGGCCAGCAGGGCACGTTCGATTTCTCCCAGGGACACCGCATCGACCCGTACTCCGGCTTCGCGGATCAGGCGCAGCAGGTGCAGGTTGGACGAGGCCTTCTGGGCGTAGCGCACCACGTCGAAGGCCTGCAATTGGGCGATGCGCGCCTGGATGGTGGCGGCGTCATAGCACCACAGCGGGGTGCCATATTGACGGGCGGCGGCGGCGAGTTGAGCAGGAGAGAAGGGAATGGCCATGGCGATTGCAATCTGTGGTCAGTGAGAGTGGTTGCAGCATGCCGATGATTGGCTATTCAATAAAATATCTATTCTTTTTTGCTCGATTCAGTTTTGATATGGGCTGATCGATCGAACGAGCCTCTGTTGATGGACATCTCCCTGCGCCATATCGAAGTCTTCCGCGCCATCATGCAGGCCGGCAGCGTCACCGGCGCTGCACGCTTGCTGTTTACCTCGCAACCCACGGTCAGCCGCGAACTGGCCCGGTTGGAAAGCCTTTCCGGGCTGCGCCTGTTCGACCGCGAAGGCGGACGCCTGCTGCCCACGGCCCAGGCCCTGCTGTTGCTGGAAGAAGTGGAGCGGGCCTATGTGGGGCTGGAGCGAATCAACAGCGTGGCCCAGTCGATCCGCCGTTTCGAACACGGCCAGTTGAGCCTGAGCTGCCTGCCGCTGTTCTCCCAGACCTTGCTGCCCCGAGTCTGCAAGCGCTTTCTGCAACAGCACCCGGGGATCGGCCTGAGCATCACTGCCCAGGAATCGCCGCTGCTGGAAGAGTCCCTCAGCGCCCAGCGCCATGACTTGGGCCTCACCGAAAGCGAGCACCTGCCCCGGGGTACCCAGGGCGAGTTGCTGTTCTGCGCCGACATGGTCTGCATCCTCCCGGACGATCATCCGCTGCTGGCCAGGCCACGGCTGGCTTCGGAGGATTTTCGCGGGCAGAACTTCATCAACCTCTCGGGCCTGGATATCTACCGCCAGACCCTGGACGAGCATTTTCGCCAGGCCGGGGTCGATCGCCGGGTGGTGGTGGAAACCACCAACGCCGCCTCGGTGTGCGCCATGGTGCGGCAGAAACTGGGGGTGGCGATCATCAACCCCTTGAGCGCCATGGAGGAAGTGGGGCGTGGCTTGGCGATTCGTCCGCTGCAGCTGTCGGTGCCGTATCGGGTGATGCTGATCCGCCCGGATTACCGGCCGTCATCGAGTTTTGTCGAGGGCTTTTGTCAGTCGTTGCGGGCCCAGGCCAAGGGGCTGCAAGAGCAGGTGGGGCGGATAGTGCAGGGCGCCTAGGGGGATTCGAGGCCTATGTGCAATATCGAGGGTGGAACCTGGCTCTTCAGGGAAACATGTCCCTCTCGTCGGGCTGTCGACAATTACTGAGGATGGCCTCAGCTGTCGACTGAACCTCTCAAGCGAGTCGGGCGGCAGCATTTCAATCCCTACCGACTGAATCCGCTGACGGGTTCCGGAGTTGAAGAAAATGCCTATCGCCATCCATGCCCGCAATAACACCGCTGCTGCGCAGCAAGTTGCCATCAGGGGCACTGCCCAGGGCAACAACCTGGCCAATGTGAACATTCCTGCTCAAGGCAATGTGGTCCTTTATGTTCTGCAAGCGGATGCCAATGCCACTCTGTATTTGATCTGCAATGGGGTGACAGCCCAGGCCACCCAGCTGAATGTGGTCTATCACGGCTTCAGTAGTGTGGAACAAGACAGTGACTGGGCCCGCCAATGGACGGTCGAGGGCGCGCCGGACGGCGTCCAGCTGGACCTGGCGTAGTCGGGGAAGCTTCAGCCAGGTGGTAGGGCCATGAGCTTACTGGCGAAGACGACCTTGCGGACGCCTTGCCTGTAGGAGCCAGCTTGCTGGCGAAAGCGATCTCACGGACGCCTTCGCTGGCAAGCCAGCTCCTACAGGGGCGGTTTTTGCGGGGAGGACCCGCGCAGGTTAGCGCTCGATGGCCAATGCCACGCCCTGACCGCCGCCGATGCACAGGGTCGCCAGGCCTTTCTTGGCGTCGCGCTTGAGCATTTCATGCAGCAGGGTCACCAGCACCCGGCAGCCCGACGCACCAATCGGGTGGCCGATGGCAATCGCGCCGCCGTTGACGTTGACCTTGCTCGCATCCCACGCCAGCTCCTTGCCCACCGACAGCGATTGCGCGGCGAAGGCTTCGTTGGCTTCGATCAGGTCCAGTTGGTCCAGGGTCCAGCCGGCCTTGTCCAGGCAGCGGCGGGTGGCCGACACCGGGCCGATGCCCATGATCGCCGGATCGACCCCGGCGTTGGCGTAGGCGGCGATCCTGGCCAGGACTGGCAGGCCCAGGGCCCGGGCCTTGCTGGCGCTCATCAGCATCACCGCAGCGGCGCCATCGTTCAGCGCCGAGGCGTTGCCGGCGGTCACCGTGCCGTCTTTCTTGAACGCCGGCTTGAGCTTGGCCAGGGCCTCGGCGGTGGTGCCGGGGCGCGGTTGTTCGTCGGTGGCAAAGGTCAGCGGTTCGCCCTTGCGCTGGGGAATCTGGATCGGGGTGATCTCGTCGACAAAGCGCCCAGCCTCGATGGCGGCCGCGGCTTTCTGCTGGGAAGCGGCGGCGAAGGCGTCCTGGGCTTCACGGCTGATGCCGTACTTGTCCACCAGGTTCTCGGCGGTGATGCCCATGTGGTAGTCGTTGAAGGCGTCCCACAGGCCGTCGCTGATCATGCTGTCGATCATCTGGCTGTGGCCCATGCGCAGGCCGGTGCGGGCGCCGGGCAGCACGTAGTTGGACAGGCTCATGTTTTCCTGGCCGCCGGCGATCATCACTTCGGCATCGCCGCAGCGGATGGCCTGGGCCGCCAGGTGCAGGGCCTTGAGACCGGAGCCGCAGACCTTGTTCAGGGTCATGGCTGGCACGGCGTGGGGCAGGCCGGCCTTGATCGCGGCCTGGCGTGCGGGGTTCTGCCCGGCGCCGGCGGTGAGCACCTGGCCCATGATCACTTCGTCGACCTGGGCCGGGTCGATGCCGGTCTGGGCCAGCAACTGGCGGATCACCGCGGCGCCCAGATCAACGGCGGGAATGCCCGCCAGGGAGCCCTGGAAACTGCCCACGGCGGTACGGGTGGCGGCAACGATAACGACGTCTTGCATGGTGGGGCTCCTTAGGCGAACTGCATTTCAGGCACGTGGTCCGGCACGATCAGCTTGCCGGCGGTCTTGCTGACGATTTCCTCGACGCTGACCCCGGGGGCGCGCTCCTTGAGGATGAAGGCGCCGTTCTCGATCTCCAGGTAGGCCAGATCGGTGAGCACGCGCTTGATGCACTGGGCGCCGGTCAGCGGCAGGCTGCAGCGGTCGAGCAGTTTGGATTCGCCGTCTTTCGAGGCATGGGTCATGGTCACGATGATGTTCTCGGCGCCGGCCACCAGGTCCATGGCGCCGCCCATGCCCTTGACCAGCTTGCCGGGGATCATCCACGAGGCGATGTTGCCTTGCACGTCCACTTCAAAGGCGCCGAGCACGGTGAGGTCGATATGGCCGCCGCGGATCATCGCGAAGGATTCGGCCGAGGAGAAGATCGAGGCGCCGATGCGCGCGGTCACCGTCTGTTTGCCGGCGTTGATCATGTCGGCGTCGACTTCGTCCTCGGTGGGGAAAGCGCCCATGCCCAGCAGGCCGTTTTCCGATTGCAGCATGACTTCCATGCCGTCGGGGATGTAGTTGGCCACCAGGGTCGGGATGCCGATGCCGAGGTTGACGTAGAAGCCGTCCTGCAGTTCGCGGGCGACGCGCTGAGCCATTTGTTCGCGGGTAAGTGCCATGTTTGTTGTCCTTTTAGTCGGGCTGGGGAAGGGCGATCACTTACGCACGGTGCGCTGTTCGATGCGCTTCTCGAAGGTGCCGCAGATGACCCGGTCGACGTAGATGCCGGGGGTGTGGATCTGCGTCGGGTCCAGCTCGCCCGGCTCGACGATTTCTTCCACTTCGACCACGGTGATCTTGCCGGCGGTGGCCGCCAGGGGGTTGAAGTTCTGCGCGGTGTGGCGATAGACCACGTTGCCGAAATGATCGGCCTTCCAGCCCTTGACGATGGCGAAGTCACCGGTGATGGACTCTTCCATCAGGTAGGTGCGGCCCTTGAATTCGCGGGTTTCCTTGCCTTCGGCCACTGGGGTGCCGACGCCGGTGGCGGTGAAGAAGGCCGGAATGCCGGCGCCGCCGGCGCGCATTTTCTCCGCCAGGGTGCCTTGGGGAGTCAGCACCACTTCGATCTCGCCGCTGAGCAGCTGTTTCTCGAACAGGGCGTTTTCCCCGACGTAGGAGGCGATCACCTTGCTGATCTGGCGGTCTTCCAGCAGGACGCCCAGGCCGAAACCGTCGACCCCGCAGTTGTTCGACACCACGGTCAGGTCGCGGGTGCCGCGACGCTTGATCTCGGCGATCAGGTTCTCGGGGATCCCGCACAGACCGAAGCCGCCGGCGATCACGGTCATGCCATCTTGCAGACCTTCCAGGGCTTCCTCGTAGGACGCCACGCGCTTATCGAAACCTGCCATTTGCACCATCCTCTTTCTTGTTCGTTGGCGGCTGGCCAGCCGTTTGCGGATCAGTGTTGCGCTGCACGATTGATTTGTTAAGTTGATTTTTAAGGTTGATTGATTGGAGAAGCAGCATAATCAGCTGCAAGCTTGCGGCTTGAAGCTTATAGCTTGCCGCTGCCCTTCTGAGGATGAGAGATGACGGTTAAACAGATTCGGGCCTTTCTGGCGGTGGCCCACAGTTTGAGTTTTGCCCTGGCCTGCGAGCGCCTGCATCTGTCGCAGTCGGCCTTGAGCCTGACCATCAAGGCTCTGGAAGAAGGCTTGGGTGGGCGCTTGTTCACGCGCAATACGCGCAATGTGGCCCTGACTCCGGAGGGCGAGGCCCTGTTGCCGCTGGCGCGGCGGCTGATCGCCGATTGGGACAACGCCGAGGATGAGTTGCGCCAGCGGTTCACCCTGCAACGCGGGCGGGTGACGGTGGCGGCCATGCCGTCCTTTGCCGGTAATCTGCTGCCGCCGATTCTCAAGCACTTTCGCGCGCGCTACCCCCAGGTCAACGTCACGGTCAACGACGTGGTCAATGAGCAGGTGCTGGAGATGGTCCGCGACCGCGAGGTGGAGCTGGGGGTGGCGTTCGAGCCGCAGGACAGCACTTCCTTGCTGTTCACGCCGTTGTATATCGACCGTTTCGTGGCGGTGGTGCCCAAGGATTCGCCCCTGGCGCAGCGCAGCCGCATCGACTGGCAGAGCCTGCTGCAGGAGCCCTTTATCACCCTGCAGCGGCCGTCCACGGTGCGGGTGATGCTGGAGGATCATCTGCGGGCCCGGGGCGTGCAGTTGCCGGTGGAATTTGAAAGCCATCAGTTGGCGACCGTGGGGCGCATGGTCGCCAGCGGCCTGGGCGTGAGTGCCGTGCCGGCGCTGTGTGCCCAGCATATGCGCGAGTTGGGTGGGCATTGCCTGACCCTGGACGAGCCGGTGGTGGAGCGGGCCATCGGTATCCTCACCAAGCCGGGGGAGGAGTTGTCCACCGCGGCCCAGGCGCTGTTCGACATCCTCCGCCAGGACAACCTCGGCGAGCGCCTGGGCGCCGCCGATTCAGCTCAGCAGGCGCTCGGCCAGTAGCGGCAGGAGCTGGTCGCAGGGCTCGCCGAGCTTGAGGTCCAGCAACTCGTCGGCGCGGGTCTTGCCGAAGTTGATGGCCAGCAGTGGCTTGCCCTGGTCCGCTACCGCCCGACACAGGCGAAACGCCGAATACGCCATCAGTGACGAGCCCACCACCAGCAGGCCGGCGGCCTCGTGCACCGCTTTCAAGGCCCGGGCGGCGGTGATCTGGGCCACGTTCTCGCCGAAGAACACCACATCGGGCTTGAGCCGCTGGCCGTTGCAGTAAGGGCAGCGGGGCACCTGGAAGCGTTCCTCGAAGGCCGGGTCCAGCAGGGTGTCGCCATCCGGTGCCGGCACCGCGTCGACACCGGCCAGGTACGGATTGAGCGCCTGCAACTGTTGCTGGATGGCATCGCGCTGGCTGCGTTGGCCGCAGTCCAGGCACAGCACCCGGTGCAGGCTGCCGTGCAGTTCGATGACGTCCAGGCTGCCGGCCTGATCGTGCAGGGTGTCGACATTCTGGGTGATCACCCCGGCGATGCTTCCTGCCGCCTGCAATTGCGCCAATGCCTGGTGCGCGGCGTTGGGCCGGGCCTGGCGGATGCGCGGCCAGCCGAGCATGGCCCGGGCCCAGTAGCGGCGGCGGGCTTCGGGCTGAGCGAGGAACTCCTGGTACATCATCGGTTGGCGGCCGCGGCGCACGCCGTCGTTGTCGCGGTAGTCGGGGATGCCCGAAGGGGTGCTGATGCCGGCGCCGGTGAGGACCATGAACGGCTTGCCGTGCATGGCGGCGGCCAGTTGTTCGAGCGGCGCGGCGGTGGGTCGATCAATCATGGAAGGCGCTCGTCTGCAGAGGGGACGGCTATCAGGAATAGACGCAAAACCCCGGGGATGCCAGGGTTTGCGTCGACCACCGGGCGCTCGGGCCGGTGGGCGTCAACCTACAGGCGGAACACGCTCACCTGCTGCTCCAGGTTCTGCGCCAGTTGCTGCAGGGAGCGGGCGGTTTCGCTGGTTTCCTCCACCGCCTGGCTGTTCTGCTGGGACATCTGGGCGATGCGCTCGACATTGCGCGCCACATCCTGGCTGGCGGCGGTCTGCTCCCGCAGGGCCAGGGAGATCTGGTCCACCACACGCACCACATTGCCGGACGAGGTGCGGATATTGACGATGGCCTCACCGGCCTGCTGGGCCAGTTCGACGCCGTTTTTCACCTGATTGACCCCCACGTCCATGCTGCTCACCGCTTCCCGGGTGCCCAGCTGGATCTTGCCGACCATCTCGGTGATTTCCTGGGTCGAATTGGCGGTGCGCTGGGCCAGCAGGCGCACTTCATCGGCGACCACGGCAAAGCCGCGGCCCTGTTCCCCGGCGCGGGCAGCTTCGATGGCCGCGTTCAGGGCCAGCAGGTTGGTCTGCTCGGCGATGCCCTTGATCACCCCGACAATGCTGGAGATCTGCTCGGCGTGCTGGCCCAGTTCACCGATCTGGGTGGCCGAGGCCTGCACGGTTTCGGCGATCAGGCGCATGCTGCCCAGGGTGTCCTGGATCACGCTGCCGCCTTCCTCGGACTGGCGCCCGGACTCGCTGGACAGGGCGTGGGCATCCCCGGCGTTGTCCGCCACATGGTTGATGCTCACGGTCAGTTCTTCCACCGTGGCCGCCATGGAGGAGGCCGAGTGGGACTGTTCCTGGGCCGAGGCCGAAAGCTGCAGCGAGGCACTGGAAATGCTCTGGGAGGCGCTGACCAACTGGTCGGCTCCCTGCTTGATCTGACTGATCATGGTCCGCAGGCGCTCCTGCATGGCGGCGAAGGCGTGCAACAGGTTGCTCACTTCATCACGGCCGGTGGCGCTGATGCTGCTGTCCAGGCGTCCGGCGGCGATGGCCTTGGCCACGTCCACGGCCTGGCGTATGCGCCCGACCAGGGTGCTGGACAGCGACCAGGCGACCAGCATCGCCAGCACCGCCGCCAGCACGCCGCCGCCGATCAGGATCGCCAGGGCCGAGGCCTTGGCCTGGTCCATGGCCTGGCTGCGGGCGTCTTGCAGGCTTTTTTCCGCTTCGCGCAATTCACTGGTGAGCTGGCGCATGGCGTCCATCTTGGCCTTGTCGCGCCCTGCGCTGATCTGTTCGGCCATGGCGGCGGCCGGCTGGCTGCCGGCGTTGATCGCCCGGCGCAGGGCCAGGTTGGCCTGGATATCGTCGCGCAGCCACTGATCATGCAGGGCCTTGAGTCGTTCCAGGCGCGCCTGCTGCTCGGGATTGTCGGCGGTGCTGCTCTTGATCCGCGCGTAGTCCTCGGCAAAGGCCTTCTCGCCTTGCTCCAGGGGTTCGAGGAAGCTGTCGCGGCCGGTCAGGGCATAACCGCGCATGCCGGTCTCGACATTGATCAGGCTGCGCAGCAAGGCATCGGACTGGTTCAGGACCTCGTAGCTGTGGATGTTGCTTTTGACACTGCTGCTGACTTGATCGAAGCCGCGCAGGGCCGCCAGCACCAGCAGCAGGAGGATCAGCAGGACGACGCCGAAACCGGCATAGAGCTTTTGCGAAATGCTCAGATTGGAAAACATAGGAAGGAGCGCTCCTAAACCGTTGACTGAATGCTTCACAGGGCTGTGTCTCGACGAGGCAGCGTGATAGCTCAATGATGTTCAAATGACATCAACGGTCCGACTTTTCCTGTACAAAAAAAGTTTCATGTACAAGAAAATATTTTTTTGCGGAGCTTGTAGAAGGGCGCATCGAGCGTCACCCGAAAGGGCGCCGCTCGATGCTCGGCGGGGTCAGCTGGAGTGGGCGTTGCTGTCGTCCTCGGGCTCGACGCTCTCGGCCTGTCCGGGCAACTCGGTGATCACGCTGAAGTCGCTGACTTCCACCGCGCCCAGGCCGTAGCCCAGCAGGTGGAAGGAGAACGCCTTGCGGGTTTGCGGGTTGTCGAAGCTGAAGTCCATCTGCAGCGGCTGGTCGGGGGTCACCAGCATTTCTTCCGGCAGGCCCAGGGGCACGTCCTGCTCCAGTTCCTTGCCTTTGAGCAGGATGTAGGCGTTCTGCTGCGGGTCGGCGGAGCGCACGGTGAAGCGCACCCGGGTTTGCGAACCCTTGGGCATTTCCAGGTACTGGGCGCCGATCAGGTTGTCGGCCCAGTCGTCGTTGATCTGCGCCTTGAGCGGGATGATCGCCGGGCTGCCGAACTGATAGTGCTGGTTCAGTGGCGACTGCAGCAGGCTGCGGTCCAGGTGCGCGGCCCGGGCAGTGATCTGCCGCGCCCGCAGGCCGCCGTACTGGCCTTGCAGGCTGGCGCTGTCGGCGATGAAGCCGCTGCTTGAGTAGTAGCGGCAGCGCTGCTGGAAGTCGCACTCGGTAAAGGTGCCCTGACCGTCGTGGTAGCGCAGCTTGCCGTTGGTGTAGGACATGATTTCCCGGCCCTGGGCGTAGTCGCGGAACAACGAGCGGCCGCTGAGGCTGGCGGGCACCGGCAGGCCGAAGTAGTCCAGCACCGAGGCGCTGAGGTCGACGTGGCCGTAGGTCCCGGACTTGAGGTGGGGCAGCAGCGCCTGGTCCGGGGCCAGCATCAGGTTGAAGCCCCAGGACGAGGCCAGGCGCACGCCGTCGATGCCGTGGGATTCATCGGAGGTGATGATCACCAGGGTGTCCTTGAGCACGCCCTTGCGCTCCAGCCCCGTGAGGAACTGGTCGATGGCGTCGTCCAGGTAGCCGACGGCGGCTTGCTTGGGCGTGTCATAACGCTCCAGATAGTCCTCGGGGGCCGAGTAGGGCTGGTGGGTGCCGACGGTCAGCAGGGTGAGCATCCACGGCTTTTTGTTCTTCTTCAGTTGATCGACGTAGCTCAGGGCGCCTTCGAAGAAGGCCTTGTCATCCTTGCCCCAGGGGAATTCCAGGTAGTTGTCGTTCTTGAACCACTCCAGGCCATGGGTCGAATCAAAGCCGATGTGCGGCATGATCTTGTCCTTGGCCATGAAGCGCAGGCCGGCGCCCTGCAGGTAGTGGGTGTTGAAGCCGAACTTGTGCATCTGCGCCGGCAGGCAGGCCTGGTTGCGCTGGTTCTGGGTGAGCATCTCGACGCCCTTGGGGGTGCCGTTGTCGAGCTTGTCGTAGTCGCCGCAGAGCATGGCGTACAGGCCGCGAATGGTCTGGTGGCTGTGCAGCACGTAGTCCGGGGTGTTCATGCCGCGCTCGGCCCAGGCGCTGAGCTTGGGCATCAGGTCTTCCTGGTAGCGGCTGTTCAGGGCTTCGCGGTTGGTGCGGATATAGGCCCCGGGAATGCCTTCCAGGGTGATCAGCAGCACGTTGCGCGCGCGCCCGGCGCTGGGCAGCAGGGGTTGGCCTTCAAGGTCCAGCCGGGTCAGGCCGGTCATCACCGGTGGCACGTCGGCGACATCGCCTTGCAGCCAGTCTTCGATGCGCATCTGCGCCTGGCCGGTGGCGGTGGCCAGGGCCTGGTGGGGCAGGTTGAACAGCTGCCACTGATCGGCTTCGCTGGGTTTGAGGTACTGGGTGGTGCCATGGGCCAGGAGCAGGCCCAGCGGCAGCACCCACAGCGCCCGTGGCAGGGCCGGGAGTCGCACCCCGCGACTGCTGCGCTGGACCACCAGCCACAGCACCAGCCCCAGCAGCAGGCTCAGCCCCAGCTCGGGGTGGGTCAGGCCGCCACCGGTGGAGTTGCCGACAAACTGCGGGTCCACCAGGTAATGCAGGTCGGCGAGGTTGGGCATGCGCCCCACGGCGCTCACCAGCTCGGCGCTGACCAGGGTCAGCAGCGCCCACACCAGCAGCACCGGCAGCGCCAGCCACCAGCGACGGCGGTACAAGAGCAGGGTCAGCAGGCTGGCGCTGGCCAGGTCCGACAGATAGCCCAGCGGGTTGGACCAGCCCAGGGCCAGGCGCGCGCCCATCGGTACCAGCAACAGCAGGCCGAACAAGGTGCACAGGGGAGCAAGAGGGTGTTGTAGGCAACGACGGATCAACTTCACAAATAACCTGCCTGTCATCAAAGCTTCACGCAAATGTGCGCAATGGTAACAAGAGCGACAGCTCAGACGTTTCTTATTAGTGGGGGGAATTTATTTCCAGGCGGCCTGAGAATTAGCCTGGAGAGGCTCAAGATCGGGCTGAAGGCCCGTATTCAGGTGTCTTATTGCGGCTGCGGCCGGGTCTGATGGTGGCGGGATTTACTATTTCAGGGTGTTAAAAAGCCGCCGTCTACGGATCAGCTCAGAAGCGCAGACGGCCGTACCGGCGATGCAAGGCTTGCGGACCTGTTCGCCGGCAAGCCGGCTCCTACGGGTGGTGATTGGGCGCGCAGTGTAGGAGCTGGCTTGCCAGCGAAGGCGGCCGCACGGGCGGTGCATGGCATTCGGACCCGCTCGCCTGCGGGGTCAGACCACAGTGCCGAAGGCGCTGCCCACGGCGGCGGTGAGGCCCATGGCCAGGGCGCCCCAGAGGGTCACGCGCCAGGCGCCCGTTAGCACCTTGGCGCCGCCGGTGTGGGCCGCCACGGCGCCCAGGCCAGCGAGGAATACCAGGGACATGCCGGCGATCCACGGCACCACGCTGTGCGTCGGGGCAATGAAGGTCACCGCCAGGGGCAGCGCCGCGCCCACCACGAAGCTGGCCGCCGAGGCCAGGGCCGCCTGCAGTGGGTTGGCCGCCAGGGCCTCGCTGATGCCCAGTTCGTCGCGGGCGTGAGCCCCCAGGGCGTCGTGGTCCATCAGTTGCACCGCCACCTGGCGGGCCAGTTCCGGGTTGACCCCGCGGCTCTGGTAGATGTGCGCCAGTTCGTTGAGTTCGGCCTGGTGATCGCTGGCCAGTTCGGCCCGTTCCCGGGCCAGGTCGGCCTGTTCGGTATCGGCCTGGGAATGCACGGACACGTATTCTCCGGCGGCCATGGACATGGCCCCCGCCACCAGCCCGGCCATGCCGGTGACCAGCAGCGTGCCGTGGCTGGCGCTGGCGGCGGCCACGCCGATCAGCAGACTGGCGGTGGAGACAATGCCATCGTTGGCCCCCAGGACGGCGGCCCGCAGCCAGCCGATACGGTCGTTACGGTGCAGTTCGCGGTGTCGGTGCATGAATTTCATCGGCAATGGACTCAGGTAGAGAGGACTGAACAACGGGTTGGGGTGGACCTTGGTATCAGCGGCTCTGGATGTCGGCCTGCAACTGTCCACCGACAATCGACACTTCCCGCAACTGCTCGCCGTCGCGGATCACAAACAGGGCATCCATGCCGCGCTCCTGGGCCAGCCGTGGCCCTTCGATTTCGCCCAGCACCAGCAGCGCGGTGGCCCAGGCGTCGGCCAGCATGCAACTGCTGGCCACCACGCTGACCGAGGCCAGACGATTGCGCAGGGGTTCGCCCGTCGTCGGGTCAAGGGTATGAGCGTAGGCCTGTCCGGCGATGTCCACCCACCGGCGGTAGTCGCCGGAGGTGGCAATGGCCGCATCTTCCAGCTCCATCACCCCCATGACCTGGCGTTCGCCGCGCAGGGGTTTTTCAACGGCCACGCTCCAGGGCTGCCCTCCGGGCTTGCGGCCGCTGGCGCGCATTTCGCCATCGATCCCCACCAGGTAGTCGCGGATGCCCGAGGCCTCCAGGGCCCGGGCCAGTTCATCGACGCCAAAGCCCTTGGCGATGCCGTTGAGGTCCAGGCGCAGTTTGCCGCGCTTGCGCAGGCGGTGGCGCCTGGGCTCCAGCACCAGGGCGCTGGCGGCCGGGCTGCGGCGCTGCCGGCCCAGTTCACGCAGTGCCGGCAGGTCCAGGGTCCGCGACACGGGACCAAAGCCCCAGCTCTGGACCAGATCCCCCACGGCGATCTCGAAGGCCCCATGCGATTGCTCGCTGACCCGCAGCGCCGTGGTGATGATGTTCATCAGCTCCCGCGGCACGCTGATCCAGCGATGCCGGGGCGCGGCGTTGATGCGGTTGAGATCGGACTGCGGGTTCCAGCCCGACATCTGCTGCTCGACCCGCGCCACGGCCTGGGCCAGGCGCTCGCCGAGGTCCTGGGTGGCGAAGCCCGGGGCGGCGTAGAACAGCGCGCTGTAGCGGCTGCCCATGGTCGGGCCGTTGAGGCTGTAGCGCTGCAGTCCGGTGGTTTCAGTAGACATCTTCACGGTAACGTCCTTGGGCCTTGAGGGTCAGTACGCTGAGGTCGAGCGGGGCCAGCACTTCGTCCAGGGCCTGCATCACGCCCTTGGCCATGTCCCGGCTGCCGCAGACCAGCACCTGGGCGCCTGTTTCCACCAGGCGGCGCAGGGCCAGGGCATCGGCCAGCAGCCGGTCCTGCACGTAGCCGCGCTCCTGGACCTGGGAGAAGGCCGCGCGCAGGGCGGTCAGGCGCCGGTCGGCCAGGTAGCCCTTGAGTTCCGGCTCGTAGAGAAAATCCGAGGCCGGGTGGCGCCCGCCCCAATACAGGTGCATCGGCTGCCGGGCCCGATTGCCGCGGATGAACCCCGCCAACGGGCCGATGCCGGTGCCGGCACCGATCAGGATCACCGGTTGCGCGCCTTGGGCGGGACGAAACTGCGGGTTGGGCTGGATGAACCCCGCGATCCGCGCGCCCGTCTGCAGTTCATGGAGAAAGCCCGAGCACAGGCCGCCCGGGTGCTTGCGCACGCAGATCTCCAGCACCCCGTCGGCGCGGCTGCTGGCCAGGGAATAGAAGCGGGGCTGGGTCGTGCCGGGGGGCAGGATGCCCACCAGATCGCCGGCCTGGAACTCGGGCAACGGCTGCCCGCTGCCGTCGGCGGCCTTGAAGCGCAGGATCCGCGTCGGCGCCTGGACCTGATCGCCATAGGCCACCGACTCCATCAACTGCCACTCATGGCAGGGCAGGGCACGGGCCTGATGCTGCAGGTCCAGGGGCAAGCCCAAGGCCTGTCCCAGGGCCTGGCCCCAGCGTTGGAATTCCTGCGGCGACTGGAGATGGATGCTTTCCAGGGGCAGCAGGCACTGCGCGGTAGTGGCCTCCAGGGCGTTTTGCACCTGCTCGGCAAAGCCGCAGAAACGTGGGAACTGCCGGTCGCCAAAGCCCAGCACGGCGTACTCCAGGCCGGGCGCCAGCGGCTGCTGTTGCAGGCGCGCGAGGAAGCCTTGGGCCGAAGCCGGGGCATCGCCGTCGCCGTGGGTGGCGGTGAGGATCAGCAACTGCCGGGCCTTGGGGTAGTCGCTGCGCAACTGGTTCATCGGCGCGCTGTGGACTTTGCGTCCCGCGGCCGTCAGGGCCTGTTGCAGGGTCCGGGCAAAGCCCCAGGTGCTGTTGCTCTCGCTGCCCACCAGGATCACGCAGTCGGCGGCGTCGGCCGGGCAGTTGTCGTCGATCGCCACCGCGTCGCGACGTCGGCGCCACCACAGCCACAGGCCGGTGAGGCTCATCAGGGGCACCCCCAGGGCGCCCAGGCCCAGCAGCAGGCCCAGCCACCACAGGCCTTCCCCGGTGTGCAGTTGATAGATGAACCCGGAGAGCTGCTGCATTCCGCTCTCGGGCTGGAAGGCCAGCAGGGCGCCGTTGGCCGGATCGACATAACCTTGGCCGCTGCGGGTGTGCAGGCTGAACAGATCCTGGGGGCTGTCAGGGTCGGGGTAGACCAGCTCGCGCAGGTCGTTGAGGTTCACCGCCTGCAACGCCGCGAGGCTGGCCACCGGCAAGGCCGGGCCGGCGCTGATCGGGGGCGGCTGGGGCAGTTGGCCCTGGCCGTCGTCGGCGATCAGGCCCAAGGTGCCGGCCGACAAGTACAGCCCGCTCAGGGCCGAGAGCAGCAGGCCAAGGATCGTCAGGCGTCCGACCTCGGCGTGCCAGCGCTGGCTGAAACTGCCGCGCAACGGCCGCAGCAGCTTGCCCCAGCCACCGGCGCGGCGGGCCAGCAGCAGCGCGCCGGACGCCGACAGCAAGAGCATCGCCAGGGCGCCCAGGGCCGCCACGATATGCCCCGGGGTGTCGAGAAACAGCGAGCGGTGCAGTTCCTTGACCCAGCGCGCCAAGGCCGAGGGCGTGTAGGGCGCCAGCAGCGCGCCGGTCTGTGGATCGACGCGGCTGGCCAGGGTCTGGCCATGCTCGCGGTGATAGACGACCAGCGTGCCCGAGGGCGTGCGGCGGATCTGCTCGATCCCGCCCAGCTGGCCGGCCACGCGCCCGGCCAGCTGGGCCACGCTGATGTCGGCCGCCGCCGCGGGTGCCTGCAGGCGTTCCAGGGCCGGGTTCAGCGCCAGGGTTGCGCCGCTGATGGCCAGCAGCATCACCAGCAGGGCGGCCAGCAGTCCGGGGATTGAGTGCAACGAGCGCAACATGGTCGGGCCTCCTCGGGGCGCAGGGCTTACAGGTCGTAGCGCAGCGACTGCACGTAGGTGCCGCCGCTGGCGGGCTGGCCGCTGCCCTTGAGGGTCAGGGGCAGGACCACGTCGGCGCGCACATCGCGCTGGTCCTCCACGGCGCTGTCGATGCGGATCTGATACCCGGCATCAATCAGGCTGTCCGCCAGATCGGCGCTGACGGTCAGGGTTTCGCCGCTGCCCACGCTGGCGCCGGTGACGCCGTCGTACTGGCCGGCGGCCGCGCCGCCACTGCGGGCCCATCCCGACAGATGCTTGTAGTACTTGGCCTTTTTGCCGGCGACCCACAGGGTCTTTTGGTAGGCGCCGCTGGCGTCGGTGAGGTAGATCGCCAGGTACGCGCCGTTGCCGCTGTAGGGCTTGAGCTGGGTGGTCAGGGTCACTTCACGGGCCTGGGCCAGTGTCGGCAGGGCCAGGGCTGCGGTGAGGCACCCGGCGATCACGAGCTTGTTCATGAGGCTGTCCTTTTTGCTGAATGTGGCCGCAGCCTGGGCCGTTTAGCTGACAGCAACCTGAAGGCCTGGAAAAAACTTCAGGTCATGGCACTCACGGTGATCCGGGCTTTTGCTGATCTGCCTCGGGTCGCGAGGAGGCGACACTGGCTACCCTGATCAGGCCCGCTGCTTCTTCAGATTCGCGTCAGGTTCAGCGGTTAAGGTGCAGCACCACACAGGTCAAGGGAGAACGTCGATGCGGGTGTTATTGGTCGAGGATGCGGCAGGGCTGGGGGACGCGGTGCGTGAGCAGATTGCCGACGATGGCCACGCCGTGGATTGGGTGCAGCGCCTGGAGCAGGCCCGGGCCAGTGTCGCCAGCACGCCCTACGACCTGATCCTGCTGGACCTGATGCTGCCCGACGGGCGCGGCCTGGAGTTTCTCCGTCAGCGCCGCAGCGCCGGGGACGTGACGCCGGTGATCATCCTCACCGCCCAGGACCAGATCTCCGAGCGCATCGCCGGGCTCAATGCCGGGGCCGACGACTACCTGGTCAAGCCCTTCGACCTGTTCGAGCTGTCGGCGCGGGTCGCCGCGGTGGCCCGGCGCTACAGCGGCAACCCCAACCCGCAGATCCGCCTTGGCGAGCTGCAAGTGGACCTGAACGCCCGCACCGTGCAGCGCGGCGGCAGCATCATCGACCTCACAGCACGGGAATGGGCGGTGTTCGAAGCCTTTGTCCAGCGCCCCAGCGCCTTGCTCTCCAAGTCGCAGTTGGAGGAGCGGCTGTATGCCTTCGGTGCGGAAATCGAAAGCAACACCATCGAGGTCTACATCAGCCGCCTGCGCAAGAAGCTCGGCCGCGAACTGATTGAAACCGTGCGTGGCATGGGCTACCGGCTGATGCCCGCATGAAGCGTCCCATCAGCCTGCAAAAACGCCTGAGCCTGGGCCTGACCCTGGGCATGACCCTGCTCTGGCTCGGGGCCACCGCCGGCACCTGGCTGGTGGTCCAGCACGAGCTGGACGAAACCTTCGACAGTGCCCTGGAAGCCACTGCCCAGCGCATCCTGCCGCTGGCCGCGCTGGAGATCGGCAACCGCCGTGGACCGCGGCGGGCGCGGCACGTGGCGACCCTGAAGATGGACAGCGAATACCTGACCTACCTGGTGCGCGACGCCGAGGGGCGAATTCTCATGCGTTCCCACGACGCCAAGCTGAAGATCTTCAGTCACCGCCCAAGCCCCGGCTTCAGCACCACGGACAAGTACCGCCTGTACAGCGCCAGCATCGAGAACGGCTCGATCGTCATCGAGATCGCCGAGCCCCTGGCCCACCGCCGCGAGGCCTCGCGGGAAGCGTTGCTGGCCCTGCTGTTGCCCCTGCTCGGGCTGATTCCCATCAGCCTGCTGGGCACCTGGCTGTTCGTGCGCATCAGCCTGCGCAGCGTGCTGGCTTACCGGCGCGCGGTGGAATCCCGCGGCGTGGGCGACCTGTCGCCGATCCAGGTGGCGCGCCTGCCGGCGGAAATCGATCCCTTGGCCGAAGCGGTCAATCATCTGCTGGAGCGCCTGCGCAAAGCCCTGGAAGCGGAGCGCAGCTTTACCGCCAACAGCGCCCATGAACTGCGCACGCCCCTGGCCGCGACCCTGGCGCAGATCCAGCGTCTGCGCCAGGAAGCCCCGCAGGGGCCGTTGCAGGTACGCGCGGCGAAGATCGAGAACGCCCTGCGGGAACTGGCCAGGCTCTCGGAAAAACTCATGCAACTGGCCAAGGCCGAAGGCGGCGGGCTGCTCTCGCAAACCCCCGAGGACCTGATTCCGTTGCTGGCCCATGGCGTCGAGGAATGGAATCGCGGCGCGGCCGCGCGGATCCGCCTGCAACTGCCGGAAGCGGCCCGGGTGTGCACTGCCATCGACCCGGACGCCTTTGGCATCCTGCTGCGCAACCTGATCGAGAACGCCTTGAAGTACGGCGATCCGGCCCAGCCGGTGGACGTCAGCCTCAGCGCCGACGGTTGCTTGCGGGTGATCAATGGCGGACCGCTGGTGCCGGCGGACGTGCTGCAACGCCTGACCGAACGTTTTGTGCGGGGCAACAGCGAGGCTAGCGGTTCCGGGCTGGGGCTGGCGATTGCCCAGAGCATTGTCCACGGCGTCGGTGGCCAACTGCACCTGGCCTCACCGGCCAGCGGCCGTGACGAGGGTTTCGAAGTCCGCGTGCATTTTCCCCTGGAGGGGCCGACCAAACCTTAGGCGCTGGCTTGTCAACGAAGGTGCCGGTTGGAGCGGGGCCCTGTTCGCCGGCAAGCCGGCTCCTACGTGAGCGGGTGTCTGTAGGAGCTGGCTGGCCAGCGAAGGCGTCGGCTGGAGCGGTGCAGTGCTCGCGGAGCTCATTCGCCGCGGATGTATTGCTCCAGCTGGCGGATCAGGTCGGCCTGTTCGGCAATGGCTTCCTTGACCAGGTCGCCAATGGACAGCAGCCCCAGCAACTGGCCGTTCTCCACCACCGGCAGGTGGCGCAGGTGGTGGTCGGTCATGATGCTCATGCAGGTTTCCACGTTCTGGTGGGAGTCCACGGTGATCACCGGCGAGCTCATGATGGCGCTGACCGGGGTGCCCACCGAGGAGCGCCCGTGCAGCACCAGCTTGCGCGCGTAGTCACGTTCGCTGATGACCCCGACCACTTGACCGTTCTCCAACACCGGCAAGGCGCCAACGTTTTTTTCGGCCATCAGCATCAGCGCTTCCAGGACCATCTGGTGCGGGGCGATGGTGTGCACTTGCTGGTTGTGCTTGGCCTTGAGTTTCAGCAGTTCTGCGACGCTCTTCATGGGGCGCTCCGGTGGTTCTACGTGGGGCGGCGATGCGCCGCCCGGAGGGGTTGCTAAAGAATCGTAGAGACTCGGCCAACCGGCAAGGCTGAAAACGGCAGATAAACGGCGAAAAACGTCAGCCCGGGAATTTTTTTTCAGCACGGCCCCGATAAAGGGGCCGCGAGCGTCAGTGGAAGCGTTGCAGGGAGAAGCTTTCCAGGTCGATTTCGCTGCGGCCGTCCACCTGCAGCTGGGCCAGGGCTTCACCAATCGCCGCCGAGTGCTTGAAGCCATGGCCGGAGCAGGCACTGACCACGGTGACGTGGGCCATGTGCGGATGGCGGTCGATGATAAAGCCCGAATCCGGGGTCACGGTGTAGGCGCAGACGCTGGCCTTCACCAGCTCCGGCGCCAGCCCGGCCATGTGCGGGGCCACCAGCTCGCGGAACAGGCGCTGGGCATCGGCATCGCTGGGTTGGCGGTCGAGGCTGTCCGGCTGGCTGCTGGCGCTGTACTGCTCGGTGGCGATCTTCACGCTGCCTTCGCCGGGAATCGGCGGGAAGCCATAGCAGGTGTCGACATCGTCGGCGCTGTGGAGGATGAAGCTCGGCGAGCGGGCCGGGTAGTGTTGCGGCTCATCGAGGCGGAACCAGTACAGCTGCTGGCGACAGACCCGCAGCAGCGTATCGAAGGGCGCCCCCAGCAACTGCGCCGACCACATGCCGGCACTGACGATCACCTGCCGGGCGCGGACTCGTGAACCGGCGCAGATGACGTCCACGCCCTCGGCGTCGGGCTTGAGTTGCAGCACCGTCTGGCCGGTGATCAGGGTCGCCCCCAGTTGCCGGGCCCGGGTCAGTTGCGCGTCGATGCAGCGTTCCGGGCGGACAAAACCGCCGCCGGGTTCGAAGTAGCCCCGGGCGCTGTCGGCCAGCGGGGCGAACTGCGGGAAGCGCCGGCGGATCTCGGCGGCGTCCAGCACCTGGTGCTCGATGCCATAGTGCTGGGCCAGGGCGATGCTGTTGTCGGTGAAGTCGCGGGCATCCGCCGGGCGCTGCGGGTCGGTGCTGGCGGTCATCACCAGCACCCCGCACTGCTCGAACAACGGCACGTCCAGTTCGGCCTCCAGCTCGCGCCAGATCTGCTGCGAGCGGATCGCCAGGGGCACATAGGCCGCGCCTTCGCCCACCGCCTGGCGGGTGATGCGGGTGTCGCCATGGCTGGAACCCTGGTCATGGGGCGGGGCGAAGCGGTCGATGCCCGCCACCTTGACCCCGCGCTTGGCCAGTTGATAGAGGGTGGCGGCGCCCATGGCGCCCAGGCCTATGACGACCACATCGAATTGGGGTGTCTGCACGACAAGATCCTTGAAAACTGAAGGCTCAGCGACGGTTGAGAGTGGCCAGGGTCATGGGCGCGATGATCCGGTGGAACGGCGCCACCGGCAGCATGTACAGGCGCCCCAGGCGGTTGTGCGGGTGCACCACGGTGCTCAGCACCACCGGGCGCCGGCCCTCGGCGGTCAGGGGTTGGAGGTTGAGCGACAGGTGCACGTCCAGGTGCTTGTCGCGATCCACCACCAGCACCTCGTCGGGACTCTGGGAAACCAGGGTAAAGATGCCGACCCGGTCGCCGGGCTGGTAATCCGCGTCCGGGCGCGCCAGGTCAATGCGGGTCAGGCGCCCCAGGTCCTTGAGGCCGAACAGCTGCACCACGCGGTTGCGCAGGCCCATCAAGCGGTCGATCCAGGCCGGGGTCTGGCTCATCAGGTTCAGCAGGTGGCGCATGGCGCTGCGTTCGGCATCGTTGGCGAATGTGCGGCGGCAGTCGATGAAGGTCGCCCCCGGGGCCAGGGCGGCGATGCTGGAGTCATGGGGCAACGGGCAAGCGTGTACGGCGGACTTCATCGATGCAGCTCCCTGAAAGATGGCGGCTTTGGCTTCATGCCGATCAGCCACGCCAGAAGCGGCAAAAAATACCACTTCTAGGAGCTGGGAACAGCCTGCGGCAGCGGCTACAAGGTGCGCAAGAAGGTATCTGGAGTCTTTGTAGCCGCTGCCGAGCGTTAGCGAGGCTGCGAAAGGGGCCGCAGGCCCCTCTGCTGCCTTCAGGATCACTGCGTCTGCTGCGTCGGAATGCCGCCCAAGCCGTTCGCAGCCTTCGGCAGCGGCTACAGGGTGCGCAAAAAGGTGCCTGAAGTCTGTAGCCGCTGCCGAGCGTTAGCGAGGCTGCGACAGGGGCCGCAGGCCCCTCTGCTGCCTTCAGGATCACTGCGTCTGCTGCGTCGGTATGCCGCCCAAGCCGTTCGCAGCCTGCGGCAGCGGCTACAGGGAACGCAAAAAAGGCGCCCGAAGGCGCCAAGGATTCACCCCAACCGAGGGAGCCGGGTGAAGCCGTTCGCAGGAGTGCCGCGGTGGTAAGGCGCGACAGGAACGGAAGAGGGGAGCGCTGCCCGCCAGCGGCGGGCAACCTGAGTCATTTGCCCAGCTTGATCCTGGTCCAGCCGCGGTTCATCACGCGCTGGATGGCAATCGGCTGGTCCGGCACTGCGTACAGGGTGGCCAGCACCTCTTGCGGCGGGTAGGACGCCGGGTCGTTGCGGATGGCTTCGTCCACCAGCGGCGTGGCTGCGGCGTTGGCGTTGCTGTAGCCGAGGCTGTTGGTGACCTCGGCGATGATGTCCGCGCGCATCAGGAAGTTCATGAACAGGTAGGCGTTGTCGACGTTGGTGGCGTCCTTGGGGATGGCCATCATGTCGTAGAAGCTGCCGGCGCCTTCCTTGGGAATACTGAACGCGACCTTCTCCTTGTTGCCGGCCTCTTCGGCGCGGGAACGGGCTTGCAGCACATCGCCGGAGTAGCCCACGGCCACGCAGATGTTGCCGTTGGCCAGGTCCGAGATGTACTTGGAGGAATGGAAGTAGGTCACCGAGGGCCGGATCTTCATGAACAGTTCCTGGGCTTCGAGGATCTGTGCCTTGTCCTTGCTGGTCACCGGGTAGCCCAGGTAGTGCAGGGCGGCCGGGAGCATTTCGGTGGGCGAGTCGAGGAAGCTGATGCCGCAGGCCTTGAGCTTCTCGGCGTTCTCTGGCTTGAACAGCAGGTCCCAGGAATTGATCGGGGCATCAGTGCCCAGGGCCGCCTTGACCTTGTCCGGGTTGTAGCCGATGCCGATCGAACCCCACATGTAGGGGAAGGCATGGGCGTTGTCCGGGTCGCTGGCCGAGGCGTTTTTCAGCAGCACCGGGTTGAGGTTCTTCCAGTTGGGCAGCTTGGACTTGTCCAGCTCCTGGTAGACCCCGGCCTTGATCTGCTTGGCCAGGAAGCTGTTGGACGGCACCACGATGTCGTAGCCGGACTTGCCGGTGAGCAGGCGCGCTTCCAGGGTTTCATTGCTGTCGAAGACGTCGTAGGTGACGTGGATGCCGGTCTCGGCCTCGAACTTCTTCAGGGTGTCCGGGGCGATATAGTCCGACCAGTTGTAGACGCGCAGCACCTTGTCGTTGGCTTGAGCGCCGGTAATCAGTGCGCCCATCAAGGACACCGAGAGCAGGGTTTTGGCGAACAGTGTCCTGCCAGGCATTTTCATTACTACAACTCCATTTCTTATTGTGCAGATTGCTGCGTGTGCAACTCGGGGGTTCGGGCTGAGCCTTTTTCGCCAGCAAGCTGGCTCCTACAGGTTTGGGTTGTCCGTAGGAGCCAGCTTGCTGGCGAAGAGGCCGTCAGGCCGTCGCCGGCGCTCGTACCGCGGGTTTTTTCGCCGCCGGTGGCTGCCAGGATTCGTTGGCGGTGAACTCCATGGCTTCCTGGATCGCCCGCTTGCGGGCCGCTTCGGCGCGACGGCCGAAGTACCAGACCAGGAAGGTCACCAGCGATACCGCCAGCAGGATCAGGCTGGCCACGGCGTTGATCTCGGGTTTGACCCCCAGGCGCACCGCCGAGAACACTTCCATCGGCAAGGTGGTGGAACCCGGGCCGGAGACGAAGCTGGCCAGCACCAGGTCATCCAGGGACAGGGCGAAGGACATCATGCCGCCGGCCGCCAGTGACGGCGCGATCATCGGGATGGTGATCAGGAAGAACACCTTGAACGGGCGCGCGCCCAGGTCCATCGCCGCTTCTTCGATGGACAGGTCCAGCTCCCGCAGGCGCGCGGAGACTACCACGGCTACATAGGCGGCGCAGAATGTGGTGTGGGCGATCCAGATGGTGACGATCCCGCGCTCCATCGGCCAGCCGATCAATTGCGCCATGGCCACGAACAGCAGCAGCAAGGACAGGCCGGTGATCACCTCGGGCATCACCAGCGGCGCGGTGACCAGGCCGCCGAACAGGGTACGGCCCTTGAAGCGGGTGACTCGGGTCAGCACGAAGGCCGCCAGGGTGCCCAGGGCCACCGCGGCAATCGCGGTGTAGCAGGCGATCTCCAGGGAGCGCGCCACCGAGCCCATCAGTTGCTGGTTGTCCAGCAGGCCGACGTACCACTTGATCGACCAGCCGCCCCAGACCGTCACCAGCTTGGAGGCATTGAACGAGTAGATCACCAGGATCAGCATCGGCAGGTAGATGAACAGCAGGCCCAGCACCAGCATCAGTTTGGAAAATTCGAAGCGTTTCATGCCCGTGCCTCCATCTCTTTGGCCTGGCTGCGGTTGAACAGCAGGATCGGGATAATCAGGATCGCCAGCATCACCACCGCCAGGGCGGAGGCCACCGGCCAGTCACGGTTGTTGAAGAATTCCTGCCACAACACGCGGCCGATCATCAGGGTTTCCGGGCCGCCCAGCAGTTCCGGAATCACGAACTCGCCGACCACCGGGATGAACACCAGCATGCAGCCGGCGATGATGCCGTTCTTGGCCAGGGGCACGGTGATTTTCCAGAAGTTGTTGAAGTTGCTCGACCCCAGGTCGGAGGCGGCCTCCAGCAGGCTCTGGTCATGCTTGACCAGGTTGGCGTACAGCGGCAGCACCATGAACGGCAGGTAGGCGTAGACCACGCCGATGTACACCGCGGTGTTGGTGTTGAGGATTTCCAGCGGCTGGCTGATCAGCCCGGTCCACAGCAGGAAGCTGTTAAGCAGGCCGTTGTTGCTGAGGATGCCCATCCAGGCGTAGACGCGGATCAGGATCGCGGTCCAGGTCGGCATCATGATCAGCAGCAGCAAGACGTTCTGCGCTTCCTTGCTGGCCTTGGAGATGGCGTAGGCCATGGGGAAACCCACCACCAGGCACATCAGGGTGCTCAGCAGCGCCACCTTCAGCGAGCCCAGGTAGGCCGAGAAATACAGCTCGTCGCCGGCCAGCATGGCGTAGTTGCCCAGGTTCAGCAGCAGCTGGAATTTCTGTTCGGCGTAGCTGTAGATCTCCGAGTACGGCGGGATCGCCAGGGCCGCTTCCGAGAAGCTGATCTTCATCACCAGGAAGAACGGCAGCATGAAGAACAGGAACAGCCAGAGAAAGGGAACGCCGATCACCAGCTTGCGACCGCTGGGCAGCATGCGGAACAGTTTCTGATTGAAAGTGCTCATGCTCGAAGTCCTCATGCCCGCAGTACCACGCCGCTGTCGTCTTCCCACCAGACGTAGACTTGGTCATCCCAGGTCGGCCGCGCGCCACGGCGCTCGGCGTTGGCCATGAACGACTGGACGATCTTGCCGCCGGGCAGCTCGACGTAGAACACCGAGTGGCCGCCCAGGTAGGCGATGTCGTGCACCTTGCCCTTGGACCAGTTGTAGCGGGCGTCGGGCTTGAGGGTGGTGACCAGCATCTTTTCCGGGCGGATGGCGTAGGTCACCGACTTGTCCTGCACCGAGGTGCTGACCCCGTGGCCGACGTAGATCTGCTGCTCAAGGTCCGGGCAGTCGATGATGGCGTAGCCTTCCAGGTCTTCGGTGACGGTGCCGTCGAAGGCGTTGACGTTGCCGATGAATTCGCACACCAGGCGGCTCACCGGCGCCTCGTAGATGTCCACCGGGCTGCCGGTCTGGGCGATCCAGCCCAGGTGCATGATGGCGATGCGCTGGGCCATGGTCATGGCCTCTTCCTGGTCGTGGGTCACCATCACGCAGGTCACACCCACGCGCTCGATGATTTCCACCAGTTCCAGCTGCATCTGCGAGCGCAGCTTCTTGTCCAGGGCGCCCATGGGTTCGTCCAGCAACAGCAGCTTGGGGCGCTTGGCCAGGGAACGGGCCAGGGCCACGCGCTGGCGCTGGCCACCGGAGAGCTGGTGCGGCTTGCGCCGGGCGTACTGGGTCATGTGCACCAGCTTGAGCATTTCCTCGACCCGGGCCTCGATCTCGGCGGGTGGCAGGCGGTCCTGCTTGAGGCCGAAGGCGATGTTCTGGGCCACGGTCATGTGCGGGAACAGGGCATAGGACTGGAACATCATGTTGATCGGCCGCTCATAGGGCGGCATGTCGGTGATGTCCACGCCATCCAGCAGGATGCGGCCTTCGGTGGGGCGTTCGAAGCCGGCGAGCATGCGCAGCAGGGTGGATTTGCCGGAGCCGGAACCGCCCAGTAGGGCGAAGATCTCGCCTTGGTGGATCTCCAGGGACACATCGTCCACGGCCACGGTTTCATCGAACTTCTTGGTCACGCGGTCGATCTTGACCAGGACCTTCTGCGGGCTCGGGGTGCCCTCGAGGGCCTTGCGGTAAGTGCTGGAGGCGTTTGCCATGTGAAACTCCCAACAGGTGTCAGCAGCCTGGCCAATTCGGCCGGGCTTAAAGGTTGATTGCCAGCCCGCAGGGGGTGCGGGCTGATTCGGCGCTGCCTTCCTGGCGGCCTGACGCTATTTGTTGTTGTGGTCTTGCCGTTTGCTGCTCACGCCGAACGTCGGGCGCGCACAGGCGCGCTCGCCGTGGGGCAGGGCGTGGTGAATCGTGTTGAATGCCTGGAAGGCCGCCTTGGCGGCCGGGGTTTGCCGCTTAGCGGCGTTGCGCGGCCCGTTGCCGGCAGGCGTCGCCAAAGGCCTGGAAGATTCGCAGGTAGGCCGGGTTCGACAGCACCTGCCATTCCGGGTGCCACTGCACGCCGAAGGCAAAGGCCTTGCTGTGTTCCACCGACAGCGCCTCGATCAGGCCATCCGGGGCCACGGCCTCGACCCGCAGGCCGGGGGCCAGGCGGTCGACGCCCTGGCTGTGGATCGAGTTGACCTGGATCTCGCCGGCCAGGCCCATGGCTTCGAAAACGCCGCCGGGCTGGATCGCCACCGGGTGGGCCGGGGCGTACTGCACTTCGATGCGCGGGTCGTCGGCTTCGCGGTGGTCCATGTAGCCCGGCAGTTCATGCACCTTCTGGTGCAGGCTGCCGCCGAAGGCCACGTTCATTTCCTGGAAGCCGCGGCAGATGCCGAGCACCGGCACGCCGGCGGCAATCGCCGCGCGCAGCAGGGGCAGGGTGGTGGCATCGCGTTGCGGGTCGTGGGCGGTGCCCGGCGCGCTGGGCGGGCCCTGGTAATGGAAGGGTTCGACATTCGATGGCGAGCCGGTAAACAGCAGCCCGTCCATGTTGTGCAGCAGATCGTCGATATCGATCAGATCCGCCAGGGAAGGAATGATCAGGGGCAGGCCCTCGGCCGCGACGCTGACAGCACGCAGGTACTTGTCGCCGCTGACGTGGTAGGGGTGCAGGCCGATCTCTTTGACGCACGCAGTAACGCCGATCAATGGCTTGAATGCCATTTTTATCACCTCGAAATTCACGCTGGAACGAGTTTTTCCAGAGCTTATCCTCGTTGATTTTAATTAACAACTTCCATGTAAAAAATTCTAAACGTTACTCGTCTGAAACCCGCAAGCGGCGCGGATTGCGCCGGTTATTTGTCTCTGGTGGTGCAAAATAATTGACGAAAAGCCGCCGCTGTTGGCTATTGACTCCGGTTTTTCTTTCGGGTTGACTGCTGGCGTGTCACAGCAGTGAACATAATAATTAACACAATAGGTGCATCATGTCGGTCCCCCCGCGTGCCATTCAACTCAATGAAGCCAATGCCTTCCTGAAAAAACACCCCGAGGTTCTCTACGTCGATCTGCTGATTGCAGACATGAACGGTGTGGTGCGCGGCAAGCGCATCGAGCGCACCGCGCTGCACAAGGTCTACGAGAAGGGCATCAACCTGCCAGCCTCGCTGTTTGCCCTGGATATCAACGGTTCCACGGTGGAAAGCACCGGCCTGGGCCTGGACATCGGCGACGCCGACCGCATCTGCTACCCGATCCCCGGCACCCTGAGCGTCGAGCCCTGGCAGAAGCGCCCCACCGCGCAACTGCTGATGACCATGCACGAGATCGAGGGCCAGCCATTCTTCGCCGACCCCCGCGAAGTGCTGCGCCAGGTGGTGAGCAAGTTCGACGAGCTGGGCCTGACCATCTGCGCCGCCTTCGAGCTGGAGTTCTACCTGATCGACCAGGACAACGTGAACGGCCGCCCGCAGTCGCCGCGCTCGCCGATCTCCGGCAAGCGTCCGCAGTCGACCCAGGTCTACCTGATCGATGATCTGGACGAATACGTCGACTGCCTGCAAGACATCCTCGAAGGCGCGAAAGAGCAGGGCATCCCGGCCGACGCCATCGTCAAGGAAAGCGCCCCGGCGCAGTTCGAAGTCAACCTGCACCACGTCAGCGACCCGATCAAAGCCTGCGACTACGCGGTATTGCTCAAGCGCCTGGTGAAGAACATCGCCTACGACCATGAAATGGACACCACCTTCATGGCCAAGCCCTACCCGGGCCAGGCGGGCAACGGCCTGCACGTGCACATCTCGATCCTCGACAAACAGGGCAACAACATCTTCGCCAGCGAAGACCCGGAAACCAACGACGCCCTGCGCCACGCCATCGGCGGCGTGCTGCAAACCCTGCCCGAGCAGATGGCCTTCCTGTGCCCCAACGTCAACTCCTACCGCCGCTTCGGCGCGCAGTTCTACGTGCCCAACTCGCCGACCTGGGGCATCGACAACCGCACCGTGGCCGTGCGCGTGCCGACCGGTTCGGCGGACTCGGTGCGCATCGAGCACCGGGTGGCTGGCGCCGACGCCAACCCCTACCTGCTGATGGCCTCGGTGTTGTCGGGCATCCACCACGGCCTGACCAACAAGATCGAGCCCGGCCCGGCGATGGAAGGCAACGCCTACGAACAGAGCGAGCCGAGCCTGCCGACCAACCTGCGCGATGCCTTGCGGGTGCTGGACGACAGCGAAGTGATGGCCAAGTACATCGACCCGATGTACATCGACGTGTTTGTCGCCTGTAAGGAAAGCGAGTTGGCGGAGTTCGAAAACTCCATCTCCGACCTGGAATACAACTGGTACCTGCACACGGTCTGATGACCGTGCCGCCTTCTGTGTTGAGTATTTGCCATGACTAAATCCCGCAGCGACTGGGAGCAGCACTTCCAGTCCCTCAGCCTTGAAGGCCGTGCCTTTATCGACGGCCAGTACTGCGCCGCCGCCAGCGGTGCCACCTTTGAATGCCTGAGCCCGGTGGACGGGCGCTTCCTGGCCAACGTCGCCAGCACCGATCAGGCCGATGCCGATCGTGCCGTGGCGGTGGCGCGCCAGGCGTTCAACAGTTGCGTCTGGTCGGGCAAGGCCCCGGCCGAGCGCAAGCGCATCCTGATTCGCTTCGCCGAGCTGATCCTTGAGCACCAGGAAGAACTGGCGCTCCTGGAAACCCTGGACATGGGCAAGCCGATCGGCGACTCCATGAGCATCGACATTCCGGCCACGGCCAACGCCATTCGCTGGAACGCCGAAGCCATCGACAAGCTCTACGACGAAGTGGCGGCCACGCCCCACGACCAGCTGGGCCTGGTGACCCGGGAGCCGGCAGGCGTGGTGGCGGCCATCGTGCCGTGGAACTTCCCGCTGATCATGGCCAGCTGGAAGTTCGCCCCGGCCCTGGCGATGGGTAACTCGTTCATCCTCAAACCGTCGGAAAAGTCGCCGCTGACCGCGATCCGCATCGCCCAGCTGGCCCTGGACGCCGGCATCCCCAAGGGCGTGTTCAACGTCCTGCCGGGTTACGGTCACACCGTCGGTAAGGCCCTGGCCCTGCACATGGACGTGGACGTGCTGGCCTTCACCGGCTCCACCGCCGTGGGCAAGCAACTGCTGGTGTATTCCGGCGAAAGCAACATGAAGCGGGTGTGGCTGGAGGCTGGTGGCAAGAGCCCCAACGTGGTGTTCGCCGACGCCCCGGACTTGCGCGCAGCGGCTGAAGCGGCGGCTGCGGCCATTGCCTTCAACCAGGGCGAAGTCTGCACCGCCGGCTCGCGCCTGCTGGTGGAGCGCTCGATCCGCGAACAGTTCATGCCGCTGCTGGTGGAGGCCCTCAAGGGCTGGAAACCGGGCCATGCCCTCGATCCGGAAACCCGGGTCGGCGCCGTGGTCGACCAGCGCCAACTGGACAACGTGCTGCGCTACATCGAGATCGGCAAGGAGCAGGGTGGCCAACTGCTGGCCGGTGGTGTGCGCACCCTGGAGAGCACTGGCGGCCTGTATGTCGAGCCGACGATCTTCGACGGCGTGACCAACGCCATGACTATCGCTCGGGAAGAGATCTTCGGCCCGGTGTTGTCGGTGATCAGCTTCGATACCGAAGAAGAGGCGCTGCAGATCGCCAACGACAGCATCTTCGGCCTGGCGGCCGGGGTCTGGACCGCCAACCTCAGCCGCGCCCACCGTTTTGCCCGTGGCCTGCGCGCCGGCAGTGTGTGGGTCAACCAGTACGACGGTGGCGACATGACCGCGCCGTTCGGCGGCTTCAAGCAGTCTGGCAACGGTCGCGACAAGTCGTTGCACGCCTTCGACAAATACACCGAGCTCAAAGCGACCTGGATCAAGCTCTAACTCTTATAACAACAGCGGCGGCGGGCCTGGGCCCGTACCCGCTGGGGAATTTCTCATGCAAACCTACGTGAACAGCTACTACGCGGCGACCCGCAACCAGACCACCGACTACCCGCAACTCGACGAGTTGGTGGAGTGCGACGTCTGCGTGATCGGCGCCGGCTACACCGGCCTGTCCTCGGCCTTGTTCCTGGCGGAAGCCGGCTACAGCGTCACCGTGCTGGAGGCGGCCAAGGTCGGCTTCGGCGCCAGCGGGCGCAACGGCGGGCAACTGGTCAACTCCTACAGCCGCGACGTGGACGTGATCGAAGAACGCTACGGCGAAAAAAGCGCCGAAGTGCTCGGCAGCATGATCTTCGAAGGCGCCGACATCATCCGTCAGCGCATCCAGCACTACGACATCCAGTGCGACTACCGCCCCGGTGGCATCTTCGCCGCCCTGAACAACAAGCAGCTCAAGGGCCTGGCGGAACAGAAACGCAACTGGGAACGCCTGGGCAATCACAACCTGAAGCTGCTCGACAAGGCGCAGATCGACCGCGAAGTCGGCACCAAGAACTACATCGGCGGCCTGCTGGACATGCAGGGCGGTCACATCCACCCGCTGAACCTGGCCCTGGGCGAAGCCAGCGCCATCATCGGCCTGGGCGGCAAGATCTTCGAACAATCGGCGGCGGTGGAAATCACCTACGGCGAACCCAACGTGGTGCGTACCGCCAAGGGCGTGGTGCGCGCCAAATACCTGCTGATCGCCGGCAACGCCTACCTGCAGCAGGACCTCGACCCCCGCGTGACCCGCAAGAGCATGCCCTGCGGCTCGCAGATCGTGGTTACCGAGCAACTGCCGGAACAACTGGCCCGCAGCCTGATCAGCAACAACTACTGCGTGGAAGACTGCAACTACCTGCTGGACTACTTCCGCCTCACTGGCGACAACCGCCTGCTGTACGGCGGTGGCGTGGTCTACGGCGCTCGGGAACCGGACGACATCGACCAGCTGATCCGGCCGAAGATCCTCAAGACCTTCCCCCAGCTCAAGGACGTGAAGATCGACTACCGCTGGACCGGCAATTTCCTCTTGACCATGTCGCGCATGCCGCAATTTGGCCGGATCGAAAAGAACGCCTACTACATGCAGGGCTACAGCGGCCACGGCGTCACCTGTTCGCACCTGGCGGGCAAGCTGATTGCCGAAATGATCCGCGGCGACGCCGAACGCTTCAACGCCTTCGCCTCCCTGCCGCACATGCCGATGATCGGCGGGCGCACCTTCCAGGCCCCGCTGACCGCCATGGGCGCCGCGTACTACGCCCTGCGCGACCGCTTCGGCATCTAAATGCACGTAGCGGCTACAGCCCCACTCTGTAGCCGCTGCCGCAGGCTGCGACGAGGTCCGCAGGACCTCCCGACGCCCCCGACAGCGCCCACATTTCCCCCGCAGCACCCCTCATCGCCAGTCTTTACAGCTTGCCTGTCAAACATGTTTAAATAGTCGCCTTTTCAGGCTCCAGGGCAGCCAAATCGCGATCTTCGCGACCCAACCGCCGCAAAAATACCCTTAAGTACTTCTCACATAAGGCTGTTATGGACACGGGCACCCGACTCAAACTCGTTCGCGAAAGCTACAAACTCTCCCAGCGCGAGCTGGCCCGCCGTAGCGGCGTGACCAACGCCACCATCTCCCTGATCGAACAGAACCGCGTCAGCCCCTCCGTCAGCTCCCTGAAAAAGCTGCTGGAAGGCATCCCCATGTCCCTGGCCGACTTCTTCACCTTCGACCAACCGCCCCGGGAGCACCAATACGTGTTCCGCGCCAACGAACAGCCCGACCTGGGCCGCGACGGCCTGCGCCTGCTGATGATCGGCGCCCCGGTGGCCAACCGGCAGATGCGCTTTCTGCGCGAGCAATACGCTCCCGGCGCCAGCTCCGGCGAAGAGGCCATCGTGCATGCCGAAGGCGAGGAGTGCGGGCTGGTTGTTCGCGGCACCGTGGAGTTGACGGTGGATGGGCAGGTGAGTGTGTTGAATCCGGGGGATGGGTATTACTTTCCGACCACCTTGCCCCACAGCTTTCGCAATATTGGCCAGGATGAGGCGGAAATCATCAGCGCCAACACCCCGGCGAACTTTTGAGTGGGGAGACGGGGGGACTGATCTGAAGCGGCTTTTGATAGCCGCTTTTTGTGAGTGAGGAGGGGCTGATCTTATTGGTTTGGCGGTGTTTGCTTTTGACTGTTAATGGTCATTTAGAACGGGCAGCAATAGGCCAGAAGTATCCGCTCGTAACCAGCAGTTTCCGTAGTGAGTCAGTCAGCCGTCGATCAACCTCGCGGAACTGGGACAGTCGAACTTCCAATATTCGCGAGAAAAATGCCGATATCCCGATTGGACTGCAGACAAACCACGCGGCAAGTGGATGGCGCTGTTGCCACAAGTTGCTGCATCTTTTCTCGCGCTGAATTTTTCGTCCGCCACATGAATCTGAAAAACTCTGGCAGGTTCGCCAGCATTTCGGGGCAGTTCTCCGGCAAGTCGGGCCGAGACTGACCGCGTTGGAGCAGCGTTCTGCGCAGTACGCGGAAGAATCGAAGCGTCGCCGAACGATCAATCCATATCAAAAGATCTGCACGGGCCACTCGGTTGTCCCAAGTGGCTGAATGACCACCTTCGAATATCCAGCGATCTTGAGCCTCTACATCGAGACATAGTCGGGTTTTCTCTTCCGGGCTTCGTTCTATCCATCCTGGCTGCCAGTGGATAGTGTCGATATGGACGACCGGCAAGCCCGTGCGCTGACCAAGCTCACGCGCCAAAGTGCTTTTGCCTGATCCAGGTTGACCAACAATCATCACCCGTTGCATCGAAGCTCCTTCTCGCTATGCAAGCTGATCTTTTGGGGCGGCGATTTTATGTCACTGCTTACCTTGGTCAACAACAAATGGTCGGCACTACAGGTAGCTAATGGCCGAAAGTAGCGATTCAAAAAGCCGATCACCGTATGCTTTTGCAACGATAAATCGAGCGATCGCTTATCCGGAAACGCTCATCGAGCGAATACCGCGTCTACAGTTCGATGCGTCACCGCAATTTAGTGACTGGTCATCGCGGGCCAAAAACTATGGACATAACGCCTCGTTGTCCGATCTGTATGCCTGCGCTCAGCAACGCATCGGCGCAGCCCGCAACCTGCTTGAACTCGGTTGAGTGCTGAGGAAATGAAAAAGGGCGCCGCATTGCGTCGCCCTTATCCTAGAAAAAACACCGTTGGAGCATTCATTGGTGGCCGCGCCAGTAGAATTCGATGTGCCACAACGGCTTTCCTTGAAGGGCATCGCGTATGCCATTGATCACCGCTTGATACTGCTCGGTATCGAGCTTCGACCAGCGTTGTTTTCGTGCTTGTCTCCAGACGGCCTTTAAAGCGCCAATGTCCTGATGGTAGAGCTCATCCAGCAAAAGCTTGTCGATAGGAGGGTGCAGGGCCTGCACATGGGGATGCAGTTCCTGGCCGCCGCAAACAAAGGCGCCCTTGAGATAAACGTTGATGAGCTTTGCTGCGACGCCGTGGCCGAACCCAACCAGGCCTTTGCTCTTGGCCGCTTCGATTGCCAGTTCGCGCCAGATCTTGTGCTGGGCATCGATACGCTCGGGAGGCGGCAGAAGTTCTGGGCCTGCCAGTAGCAGGTGCAGGCCTGTGGCTTCGATGATCGCCTTGCCGATGCTGACACTGAAGCGGCAGGTCTTGGTGTTCGCTGCATGGCCTGCGGCCCAGGTGCAGTAGCGATGCCGGTGCTCGACAATTTCGTAGTCGTTAATCTGCGTCGCAACCTTCATGCAGGCATCTCCAACTGCTCATAGGCGTATAGCCAATGCAGTGTTTCTTGTTCATCGAAGGCCTTGACCTCGACCGCGTCGCTATTGTCTGGCAGCCAGCTGTTGTCCCAGGCCCGGGCGGTGTCTTGCTTCTTCCACCAGTTGACAATATTCGGGCTCCAGGTTTCGGCAAGCATCAAGCGATAGACACTGCGTGTCCGGGTGGAAGGGGAGATGAATTTTTCCAGTATCGGTGCCAGGGTTTCTGCATTCATACGTTGGAAGTCGTTACGCAGTTGCTCGGCTTTCTCTAGCCTGAACAGGCGCTTGGCCTCGACAAAGAACACTCGCTCCTTGTCGAACAGCATGCAGTCGATCCGATATTCAAAACGTTGGGTCAGTGGGTTGAGAAACGGCACTTCCATAAAGGCATGGGCGCCGTTACGTGCTCCAAAGGCGTTGGCCAATTGAAAGGTGAGGTTGCGTTCGTTTATGCCATTGCGGCCGTAGGAGGGGTAGAACGCACTCAAACTGTGGGAAAAATTTTCCGCGGCTTGTTGAATCACACGGTTGATCACTCGACTCACAGCATCCCTCTGCTTCTGTCCTGGAAAATGGGCCTGCCCTGGTGTTATTGCCCCCGAGGCACGGAGCGCATCATAAATACCTTGGCCAGGGCATGGCCATTAAAATGCCGCTATTGATGGCGCGGCTTTTCGCGTGCTGCGTGCTGGGGCTATCGGGCCGCGCAGGAGGCGGGGTCATGCCATTGGCTATGCCATGCTCGATCCCCCATCCATACCGGCGCTTTCCCACTGTTCAAGCAGCAAACTGCGTCAAACTATCACTGGCGGTTCAACAGGCGCCGCGCCCGGTTGGCGCTGTTGCGTTTTCTGCGGCTCTGGCGAAGTCATCTCGTTCAGCCCGAACCGTAGCTGCCGGTGGCGATAGTAAAAAACGGGAAGTAACGACCGAGGCTGTGTGAAAGCGTCAATGAAAATTGCACGCCTACGTAAACTTCAGGTCTGCCGACTCACAAAATACCAGCAGGTTTTACGTAGCAACGCGGACGTCAAAACGGTGCGTGAGTTTTCATGCGGCCTCGGCTCATAGACGCCAGTTTTCGCTGGGCGGCAACACAGTGAAGACCAGTCTTTGTCCCGGACTGGTGTTTTATGACGCGAAACAATCTTCAGCTCTGATCCGTCACCATGTTTGAATCCTTGCGTGCCAATGGTGAACTTGCCCCTTTCCTGCCTTCATAACGACCAAAAAACAGGTAGTGCTGATAACCACTGGAGAAGGCGCTATTGGCAATTGCGGCCTTCACATCATGGTTCGACTGTAGATACTGATGCTCATCAAAGTCTTCTGCGCTAACTTCGTCGTCCTGCTTTCCAAGTGCTTCATTGTCAATCGGGAGACCTAGAAGGCTGCGGCGTTGAAAATCCATAATGCGACTGACAGCGTGGCGCTCCAGCGGCCCTTGGTTGGGATACATGGCGTACTCGTGCAAACCATTTTTTGCGCAACGATTGCACATGTCGACGCAATTTTCTTTAGTGGATTTAAGGCTTGTTAGCTGCTCCAGTGGCATATCCAGATACTTTCCGACTTGGTACTCGGATTGGTTGAAGATAGAGCAGCAAAGTACAGTGTTGCCGTTACAGTCAAGTACCAGCATTTGATCTTTTAGCTTGCACGCCCGCTTCGGGTAGTGTTTGACCAGGTTGATCAGATCGTCGTAGGGCGGTAATGCGAGTCTATTAAGGGTTTCACGATCTGCTTCGGTGACGGACGGATCGCGCTCGATGATGGCAAAGGTTTTTTCCAGCGGCATCATCACAGAATAACCTGTGCTGAAACTGAAGCCCAAGTGCTCGCTGAACTCGCGCATCAAGCTTTCTTCTTCCAGGTTGTCTAAGTAGCGATGGTAGTAGACTTCGATCAATGTATTAAGATTGTATTGCTGCTTGATGTCATGCAACATGATCATGTTTTGTTTTACAACTTCGATGTCACCTCCCACATGTCCCTGTACGTAGGTGTTTTGATGGAAGCCGGACAGCGAAATACGGAAAAATGAAGGCTCAGCCCGTAGGGCTTGTTCTATGTTCTTGGCAATGTTCAAGTTGGTGCTAATACCGCTGGCAATGCCTGCGGCGTTTATTATTTGGATAAATTCACCAATTCGCGGGTGAATTAAGGGCTCAGTCCAGTTGTAAAGATGAATCGAGTCGACACCCTCCAGCTTGGCTTTTTCTACTATTTGCCTGAACGTCTCGATCTGCATGGATTTTTTGAAGTTGTTGTTTTCAGAGTTTCCCATGGGGCATGAGGGACAGCTTAAATTACACGCTCCAACTATATCGATAAACATGTGCATTATGGGGCTCTTTATATAAGTTGTGTGAGTGCTGCTGCAGGCTTTCGGTGTTAAATGCGATTTGGTGATCGCTGAATTTCATGCTGGCAATTTGACGCATTTTTTTCAAGGCAAAATTCGAGCCATGGTAGGGGCGATACGATTATATTAGGTCGAATCTGGCTGTTCTATGCTGGTCGCGACTGGCTGCTTCTGGCTAAAAATAGGCGTTAGTAAGTTGATCACCGGATGTTATTGAAACGATAAACCGCACGATCTCTACCCAGAAACCGTCATCCAGCGTATTCCACTTCGATAGTTCAACATGTCAGCGCTTGTTGGTGACTGACCATCGCGGGCTAAAAAGCTAAGGGCATAACGCCTTGCCTTTAAGCCGATTCCATCTGGCTGTTTGACGACGGTAAAGGCTTGTCTCTCATGGAGCTTCACCAATGACCCGCACCTATACTTTCAACCCATCCAGCTCACCCGTGACGACACCGACCATACCGTCCTATATCTGAACGCCAATGCCTCGTTGCCTGATCTGTATACCTGCACTCAGCAACGCATCGGCGCAGCCCGTTGGAAATTTTCGACTGCGCTTCTGGCTCGCAGTACCTTTCACAAATCCACTTTGCCATCGACCTGTTACTCAGTGAGGGTTTCGATCTGCTACGTACCTGGGTGATAGAACATTGGGGCAGGTTGATCCTGCCTAATCCCGGCTTAGTGCTCGACAAAAAAAGAGGCGCTCCGCAGAGCGCCTCCCCATGCCGGTTACTGCTCGCTGACCGGCTTCGAATCAGCAGCCTCAGCTCCCCCGATCATGATGCGTTTAGGCTTCGCTTCCTCCGGTACAACCCTGAGCAGGTCAATGCTCAGCAGACCGTTGGTGAGCTTCGCACCCTCCACCTCGATGTGATCCATCAAGCGGAACGACAGCCGGAATGCCCGCTGTGCGATACCTTGATGCAGGTAAGTGACAGCTCCGTCGCTTTCTCGTTTGTCACCGGTGACGGTCAACACACCTTTTTCAACCTGAATGTCCAAATCCTCTTCGGCCAGGCCTGCTACCGCGATAACGATCCGGTAGTGGTCATCACCGTGCTTTTCGACGTTGTGCGGAGGATAGGAAGTACCGGCCTCACTGCGAAGCGCCGATTCAAAAAGGTCGTTGAAACGGTCAAAGCCGACCGAGTGGCGGAAAAGTGGGGCCAGCGAAAGGGTAGTAGCCATTGCAAAATCTCCTGAGGTTTCTCCAAGTGATTTGAGGCGCGGCCCGCATTCGGCACCGCGCAAGAACCTAGGTATGTGCCAGAAGCAAAACTTCAAGAGCCCCAAAAAATTGATTTTATCTATTAATTTCAAAGAGTTAATCGCCGTTTTTCAATGTGGCGAAGATGCTCGTTGAGCCGCTACAGGTTCTGGCGGTGAATTCAATCAGCCGTTCTTGAGTCCCGGCAGTCCCTGAGCTTTGCGCCATTCCTTCACGGTACTGGTCACCCCCTCGGCGGAGTTATCCGCGCCGGGCTCAGGGTGGAAAATCAGGTCGTAGCCATCTGGATGGCCGGCGAGCTTGCTGAACCTTTCAAGCAACTCGCCTAGCTCATCGTCCGTCCCGCTCTTGTTGACGGTTTGTATGTTTTTCACGAAGGAAATGAATTCGGCTTCGGTCAAATCAGAAATGTCTTCCATGTAGTGCCTGTTCTCTTTCGTGAGGGTCAATGGGGTTTCGTGGGTCGTTGATCTTCAAGCTTTCTGCGTCTTACGCCACCCAAGCGTCTTGGTCTGCGGGGGCACTTTCAAGGGCTCGGCTCTGGGTTCGTTATCTTGCCTCAGCCACCGACCCTAGCGCCACTCACCGCGTTTTGAGAATCTCCTTAAGGCCCTGCCCGAACTCCTGCGTTAGCGTTTCCTGTCTCCCGGACGGGAGGCTTTTTCACTCATAGCGCAGGATGCCAAATGATCTCTTCCTCTCGCCTGGGCGACAGCCATGTCTGCCCGCTGCCGGGGCACGGCACTACGCCCATCGTTACCGCTTCCAGCAACGTCATCATCAACGGCATGGGCGCGGCCCGGGTCGGTGATGTCTGTGGCTGCGGCGCGGTGATTACCACAGGATTTCCTTCTGTGCTGGTCAATGGCCGGCCCCTGGCCCATGTGGGCAGTCTCACCAGTCACGGTGGCAGCATCGTCAGCGGCTCTGGCGATACCTTCGGCGGCTCGCTTTTCGCGCCCGCCGACGGCGCCGCCATCGTCAACTTCGCCACGCTGGGCGCCATCCGCGCCGATGGCTCGGTGGATGAGTCGCGCATGGCCACGCTGCTGGCCGATCCGGCGCTGACGGAAAAAGCCCAGGCGGCCAATGCGCTGGTCAGCCCATTGGCTGCTTCCACGGCGGCCCTGCAGGAGGGCGTCGAGCCGGGGTTTCATATCGTCGAGCAGCCCATGTCCCGCTCGGCACTGGAGTCCATACTCTTCGCCAGGCCCGATAGCGCGGTGCTGGAGAAGTTTCGCCGCCTCAACCCGCAACTCAGCGACTACGCCAAGCCGGGACAATTGATCGTTCTCAGTGATCCGGCCAACGTCCAGTGCACCCGTGAGGAGGCCTGGCTGATGGAGGTGGCGGAGAAGGTCAACGCGGCACTTGAGCCGATGAGCGATGAAGAGGCCAGTTTCCTGGCGCGCCATCGTGATCTGTTGGAGTCCTTTGCCTCCCAGGGATCGACCGCGCTGGGCGTCGGCGCCGCGATCTTCGCCAAGAACCTGGAGGATGTGAAAGCCTCGCTGCGGGATATCGAGAGCTTGCATCAGCGTACTTTTCAGCAGCATGGGCATTTGCGTTCTGTCGAGTTTTTTGCCGAGCGCAAAAGGTTGCTGGCGCAGTTGGATACTCGGTTGACTGCCTTTACCCGCAAGGGGATCGGCTTTCCCGAGCATCCCAAGTTGAAAACGGCGCTGGGGATTTCCAGTCGCAGCCTGGTGCATCACTGGAAACTGGCTGGCGCACCGGGGCAGATACCGGGGTATGCGACGAATATGCAAGGCGTGGCAAAGGCGTCTCAGTATGTAAAGCGCTTGGGCTGGCTGGGTGTCGGGTTGGGTGGGGGCGCTTCGTATCTGAAGGTTCAGGAGGTGTGTACGGCGGGCAATGTTGAGGCTTGTGAACGGGTGAGATTGACAGAGGTTGGAGGCTTTCTTGGTGCCGTTGGTGGAAGTGCCGTGGTTGCTGGCTACTTGTCGGGGGGAGCTGCTGGAGCTCTGTGTGTAGCTCTGGGAGTTCCAGCAGGGGGGACTGCTACAGTTGTATGCGTACTTGCAGTAGTTGGGGCCGGGTCTTACGCCAGTGGCGCAGCTATTGGGGCCTTGGGAGAGCAAACGGGCGAAGTAATATACGAGATGATTCAATGATTTTTATCGATTTTTTATACAAGGCTTTAGCGCTGCTGGGTGGAGTATTTATTCTAGGTATGTTTGTTTGGATGTACTTATGTCTACGTTTGGCATATACGCGAATGGACGAAATACTGGATCTTCTTAAAAACTGCACGGCAATTATGAGTCGCGCGCCACTCAGGCATGGAGGGGCTTTAGGTAAATTGCTGTTGATAGGTGGCATATCAGGGATCGTTGCCTTTCCTGGTTTCCATCTCAAATATGGAGGTGTGAGCATTGAAGATTTGAATGGGCTTCCCACATCACTCAGGAAGAAGTTTGTTTTTTTGCAGTTGAGCGTTATCTGTTTAATTGTTGGGGCGTGTATATGTGCTGCGGGTATAAAGCTGATAAAACTTTATGCGGGGTAAAGCATACGTCAACCCTATGGGGTCGGAGTCTTGGTCAGTGGGTTAAAGGTAGTTGGCTGTCACTGCAGTTGTCTCCCACTCCCTGATCGAACAGAGCGTGTTAGCGTATACATTGACCTTCTTGAAGGAAGTCTTTTAACGCTGCCTGATAAATAGTCAATGGTTTATTTTCAGTGCTGAGTAGGGCGAATGGTATCGCGGTGAGGTGCGAGAACGATATTGAGCTTATGGAGTAGGATTTCTGTCTGCAAACGCCGTGACTATTGTTCAGTGTGAAATCGAACCTGAATAGGTTGGGTCTTGTACACAGCTAGGAATAAAGCCAAGACTCAAGCCGGTTAAGTAGTCTTGTACGCAAGCGCCTCCAGACGGAAATTCGGAGATTTTTATTTCTAATTCAGGAAGGTGTGGAGCTATAAGTCTTGAACTATTGTCTTGTGCATTTGGGATGATTTTTTGTGTTGCTTCGTATGCGTTCTTTGCGAAGCGGCTGTTTTTCCATGTGGAGTCTATTTTATACGTGAAGCTGGAGATGGTTTCTTTTGTTCTTGGTTCGAAGTGTTCACTGATTGGTGGTTTGGACGTATAGGATGTGCAGCCGGAGCAGGTTATGGCAAAGCTGATAGCAATCAGGCTGTTAATTATTGAGTGACGCATCCTGAGCTTTCCCTGGCTATTGGTTGTTCGGTATTTATTTAGTTGAGCATTCATTACGTACCCTATGTACGTCAGGTTGATTCTGAGCAACCCCGATTGAGTCCTGAAGATACGAAAAAAGCTGGGAGACAGCTATCTGCTAGATCAGAGAAAGCAAATCTACCTCGCTGCCCCAGTGCCTTTTTCTAAAAGTTGAAGCGTTGGTCAAACACGGTCTGCTCGCCCACCATCACGCTGCATTGGCGGGCCACTTCAACTGGCATCACCTTGCCCAGCAACGGCGCCAGCGACTTGTAGAACGCCTTGTCGCAGGCGTCGTCTTTGCTGAAGGCTTGGGCGTTATCGGCCGCGTCTTTTGTGATCCGGCAGCCTGCCACCAATTCGCTGGGCAACTCGTTCAATGGCACTGTTGTCGAGCCGGAGCCCTGCAACTCGATCAGCTCGTTGCATGTGCCCTTGGCCGGACCTTCCTTGATGGTTTTGGTAAAGGCGACGCGTTGGTAGTCGGTACCGGTGAACAGCACCTGGTCGTTAACAGTGACTCGGTATTGTGAGGGTTTGAAGGCGATGGTCTTGATGCAGAACTGCGTGGTGACCGGTTTCCCATTGACCTCAGCGGTGGCCGCTTTGCAACCTGGGGTGGCCTGGGTGAAGGAGGTATCGGACGAGCTGACACAACCGGCCAGTGACAGCAGACACACACCGAACAGCATTCTTTTCATGGGACTTCCTGTGCTCAAACACACCGCCTCCAGCAGGCAGCTGCGGACGCGGATCATACCCGCGACCTGTTGGCCAAAGGCGCAGAACTAGTATTGAGGGGCAGGGGTAGGGCGTCCTGGCCCTTGTCGCCATGCACCAATATCCGGCCGTCATACCCACAGCTGATCCAGCCACCGGCGCGGGTGGGGAGCACATCGGTTGCAAAGTTGTCGTGTGAGCCGATGATCGCCCCCTGCCGTGAGGGCAGGTCCCAGCGTCTGACGAATCCGTCCTCGCCGCAGGTCAGCAGCATGTGTCGCGCCTCGAAGCGCACGCGCCGGACCGGCCCGTCATGAGCGGCCAGGCAATCCAGGAGCGCCAGCCTCGGTTCGGTCGCTAGCAGGTGCACTGCGCCGTCGAGATCACCGGCGGCCAAGGTGACGCTGCCATTGGCGTCGACCCAGCTTGCCAGCGTCCTCAGGGGGCGGCCCAGATCGAGCACTTGTACGCAGTCCCGCTCCTCGGGTTGCCACAGCCTGACGGTTCCGTCCTCCGATGCGCTGGCGAAACCACCGTCGCCCGTAGGCGCGATCGCCCAGACCCAGCAGGCGTGGGCCTGACGCCTGTCCGCGGCACCTGTGGCCAGGTTCCAGACGGTCAGGCGACCGTCAGCAGCCCCGGTCACGAAGCGGCCAGCGCCTAACCTTGCCGAGGACAGGACGGCCGAATCCGATGTGCCAACCAACCTTGACTTGCCGGTCGCCAAGGACCAATGCCGAATCGTGCGGTCCCGCGAGTGAGAAACCAGCTCGCCAGGCGCCACGTCCACCAGACCCAGAATGGACTGTGTATGTCCGTCAAGCTGACCCAGGCAGCGGCCCTCGCGATCCCACAGCCGGATGGTTGCGTCACGCCCGGCGCTTGCCAAGCCCCTGTCGCCAAGGTCGGCAAGCGCCCATACGTAGCCGCGGTGGCCCGGCTGGAAGGGGCCGGCGACGTGCAAGGACTGCTGGGGCTCGTACATCAGGTCACTGCGCATGACGTATTTCTGGCCAGTGTCCACTAAGGCGCCGGCGTGCCAGAGGGTGTGATCGAATACGATCAGGCTGCCCTTGCGCGGGCGCAGCCTGAGCGTCGCGTTCCGGTTCGACATGGCGGCGGACCGTTCCTCGAAGAACACCGTCTCTCCGCCGCTGAATGCATCGTCGTTGAGATAAATCATGAAGGTCAGGCGTGACTGTTGGTTGTGGCGATGGTGTACACCATCCTGATGGGCGCGGAACTGGGTGCCGGGCCGGTAGCGGCAGAAGCGCAGCCGCTCATTGATGCCGACCGGACGCCAGCCGTCCTCATCGATCACCGTCCCCAGCCTCGGCATCCGCGAGGCGCAGTGCTTCAAGCGTTCGAAGAGTCGCTCGGCCAGAGCTGGGTCGTCTGCCACGATCCGGTCATTATCGCGGTAGGAGGACGGGTAGTCAGACCCAGCGCTGGCGAACCCGCACTGCTCCGTGGCTTGTATCAACGCTTCGCACTCGCTGGCCGAAAGAAACCCGTGGACCAGGACACAGCGCACCCGGTCACCCAGCGGTAGTTCGACCGAGGCCGACGGAGCAGTGGCCCCCGCCAACAGTTTTTCAGCGAAGGAATTCATCGCGATCTCCAAAGTTGGTCTGATAACCAATATTTGGAAAGCTAGGGTGCTGCGGGGTCGATGTCAATGCTAAGCTGGTTGCGCAACCAACATTGGAAAGGTGACATGGCACGGCGCTCGAACACTGATGAAAGACGCGGCCAGATCGTGGCGGCACTCCAGGCCGTCATGGCCAAGGCCGGCTACGCTGGCGCAACCATAGCGGCCATCGCCCGGCATGCGGAGCTGGCCCCTGGGCTTGTGCACTACCACTTCAAGGACAAGCGCGAGATCTTGGTGGCACTGGTCGACTCACTGGCCGACTACGCCCGTCAGCGTTACGAGGCCCGCGCCGCTGAGGCCCAGACCGCCGAGCAAAGGCTTCAGGCCTATATTGCAGCACACCTGGCCTACGGTTCGGACGCGCAGCCCGATGCGGTGGCGGCGTGGGTGATGATCGGCGAGCAGTCGGCCCACGACCCAGAGGTGCGCGAGGTCTATCAGGCCGTGCTAGCGGCGCAGATGAAGCTCCTCAAGGGCCTGCTCCGGCAGCGATTCGCCGAACGCGGGCGCCGCGCCCGAGGGCTCGACGCCCTGGTGGCGGGCATTACCTGCTTTATCCAGGGGGCGTTCACGCTGTCCACCACGGCGCGGCCACTGCTGCCGACGGCCTTCGCCGCACCGACGTTGATCGCCTGGGTCGAGCGTTACATTGATGGGGAAGAGGAGCGATGAGGGGAACGCCAGAAGGACACAGCCTCTTTCCGACCGGCGCGCACAGCGCCGCCGAGGTGCCTGATGGTGTGGACTTCGCCGCCTGGGCTCGCCTCTGGGCGGAGCTTGGCGCCGGCTGCCCGCCGCGAGCAACCTACGAAGAGCTCCTGCGACGCTACCGCGAGCCCCATCGTGCGTACCACAACTGCCAGCATTTGCAGGAATGCCTCCAGGTGCGCCGACTGATCAACGCAGCCTGCCAGGCCCCCGCCGAAGTCGACCTCGCACTTTGGTTTCATGACGCCATCTACGACCCCCTTCGCAGCGACAACGAGCTGCGCAGTGCGCAATGGCTGGACGAGGTGGCGCGTGATAGCGGCCTGGGCGATGAAATCCGACGCAGGCTTTACGGCCTGATCATGGTGACGCGACACGACGGCGCTCCAGCGTCGGCAGACGAGGCCGTGCTGGTGGACACGGATCTGGCGATCCTTGGGGCATCGGCCGCACGGTTTGATGAGTACGACCGCCAAGTCCGTCGCGAGTACCGATATGTGCCGCTGTTTGTGTACCGCCGAAAGCGGCGCCAGGTCCTGGAGGGCTTCCTGGCACGCGGGCGCATCTATACGACCGCACCGTACTTCGATGCATTCGAACAGCAAGCCCGCGCCAATCTTGCCCGCGCCATCGACCGCCTCGGCTGAGGAACGGCCAAATCGGTTGCGCCGCCTCCAGGAAGCATTCCTCCTTTATCAATCCGATCCTGGACATTCCAGATGTACCTGAGCTCATCCCGGCCGGCTTGGGAGTAGTGAACAGTCACCCTTGGCAATGCGAAGTCCCAATGGGTGACCAGCCCAAGCAGCAGCGGTATCCAGAGCAGCTTTAGGTACCATGGCCGGCGCGTGCCTGCGTGGCGGGGCCAGAATTTCATCTCCATCCTTTGGGCGTATTTTTGGGGGAGGGGCGTGGGGTGAGAGTGGAGACGGCAGTGTCGCAGCCGGTCGTTATCCACGTCCAGCTGCTGTGTGGCTTCTCGTGCTGACGGTCAGCAGCCGGAAGCCTTGAGTTCCGTGCCGATGGTGACCGCGTTGACCTGCACTTTCTCAAAGGCCTTCTGCGCGGCGGCGTCGTATTTCTGGTCGCAGTTGAAGCGTGTCTCCATCACGTAGTCTTCGCCCTCGGCTTTGCGCATCTGCGCTTCCCACTGGTTGGCGGCGTTGAGCGCGGGATCCGAGGCCAGCACCACCTCCAGCAGCACCTCTCTGAAACCTATGGCGCGAGGGCCTTCCCAGTGGGCATAGACGGAAGGGTCGGCGGCGTTGCCGCACATGCTCAGGCAACTGGCGCTGTAGCTCAGGCCGCCACCGGACGATGCGTTGAACGCGCCGACGGTGAGGGGTTTGCCTGGGGCGGGGGCGAAGCTGCCGGCGAACTGGGTCAGGTCGGCCTGGCATTTGGGCGTCAGCTCCATGCGCAGTTTGCTGACTGTGCCGCCCTCTATGGTGGCGGTGATATCGCAGCCCTGGACTTTGAACTTGTGCTCATCGCCGAAGGATTCCCGAGGGATTCCGGCGACGGATTCAAAGTAACGCTGATTGGTGCCCAGCATCTCGCCGGTGAAGACTTGGGCCACGGAAGTGGCGTGGGCAACGTCGATAGACAGGGCCAGTGTCGAGGCAAAAAGGCCGTAGGTCAGCTTGTTCATGGCAGAGTCCTTTCAATGGGGCGGTCAGTGCCTGTGGTCATCTTCAGGCGGGTTCGGGGGGGGGGCGGAGTCTAGCAGGCGTCGCTGCTGCATTTTTGGGGGCTTGCTGATTGCTCTGGGTGTTGATGCCTATCCGCGGAAAGTTGCTTCAGGCCGCAAGTGTTCACTTGAGAACGGCTGAGGACAGCGTGGCGCGCTCAGTTGCTTAAAACACGACATAAAACACCGATCGCCAAAGCAATCAGGGGCCGAGAATAGCTCATTTGCTGAACGTGGATGGCATGGATGACGATCCCTGTCGCTGAATTGTTGTTCGATAGGATACCGCTCTACATCACTTGCCTGCGCACAGTTCCTGCCATCGGGGCTAAGCGTTGTGCCGCCCCGAGGGGAGCCGTCGGCGGCTAGCGCTTGGCCATGCAATGAGCGTTGACGAAGGTTGCAGTGTGCCGCAGAGACTGGCGTATATCCGGTTTGGCGATTGCGTGCCTGTTGGCAAATTGCTCGACGGCCGCGGTATCAAAACGCGTGGTCTGGATAAAGTCCAAGGCTTCGGGCTGGGTATTCATCAATCGCGCGACGGGAGGAATGCTCAGCAGCCACTTCAGCAGGCGAAGCGAAACGTGATGCCTGGGCGACTTCAAGCCCAAGGGTTGGGCCACCTGTGCCAACAGTTCTCGCAAGTTGGGCGTTTGCGCATCCAGCGCCAGCAGTTCCTGGCCGGCCATGGCCGGGTCAAAGGCACAGGCCGCCATCAGCTCAACCAGGTAATCCACGGTGACCAGTGGCAGCCAGTGCTGGGCGGTGCCGGGCACGGCCGTCAGCTTTCCCTGCACCAGGTTGCGTATCAGCGCCACCAGGGGCTGGCCGTCGAGGATATGCCCGGTGCGGCTGTGGCCACACACCGTCGCCGGGTGGACAACGGTCAGCTCGCCACCCTTGGCGGATATGGTCTCCAGGGTCGCAAAATGCGCTTCCAGCTTGCTCGCCTCGTAACCACCGACCTGCCGGTAGACCGCAGGCCAATCGGTCCGCTGCGGATGACGAGGATCGATGCCGATGCGTTGCAGGTGCTCATGGTTTTTCAGCATGTAGCCGCCGATCATCACTAGCCGGCTGTTTTGCTCAGCCGCCAGCAGCGCCACGCGCTGGGCCCCTGCAACGTTCACCGCGCGCGACTGCGCCAGGGAAAGCCCCCAAGCGAAGTGGGCGCCCAGGTGGAAGACGACGCCGGCGTGCCTCAGCGCTGCTCGGTCGGCAGGACTCAGCCCGAGGTTGTCCCGTTCCAGATCGCCGGCCACGGCCAGTACCCGGGTGCCACAGCCGCCCAAATGCTCGACTTGCTCGCGCAGTGCCGCGAGTCGCTCGGGACGACGCATCAATACCCGGACGGTGTGGCCTTTCGCACTCAGGTGCGCCAGCAAATGTTGACCGATGAAGCCGGTACCCCCGGTGACAAAACACTCCACGCTCATTTCCCTGTTCCTTGTTGACGGTGAGAAATCAAGCGTAAACTGTCGACCCAACTCTACAGTCAAGCGGTGTTTTCATGAAAATCGGTGAAATCGAGGCCCGCAGTGGCGCCAGCCGCCATACGCTGCGTTACTACGAGCAAATCGGCCTGATCTCTCCGCAGCGGCGAACCAACAACTATCGCGTTTACACCGCGCAAACCCTGCAGGATCTGGACTTTATCCAGCGCGCGCAAAGCATGGGGTTTTCCCTGGGGGAAATAGGCGAGATTCTGGAGGCGCAGCGCAACCAGCAGATCGACTGTGCCGAGGGCGCCAAGCTCATTGAAAAGAAGATGGCCCAGATCAAGCAGAAGATCGCCAACTTCCAGGGCATTTATCGCTACCTGGATCAAGAGCGTGCAAAGCTCGAAGCCAGCGCCGCCGAGCAACTTGAGCTGCAGCGGCGGAACAACCTCTAGCCTGCACCCCTAGCCCGCACCCTGGGCCTGCGCCACGCTATCCCCCGGCAAGGGGTGCTGGCCCTTCGTACTGCTCAAGCAGGTGCTGTTCAAGGCTCAGGATGGCCTGTTTAACCTGTTCGACACATTCGCTCACCAGGAGCATGTTCAGCTCCGGGCCCAGGCAGGCGTCTTCCAATTGCCGGCAGCTCTCCACCAGTTGCTCGCCCTTGACGACTCGCGCAGCCCCCTTGATGCGATGCGCCAACTCGGCAAGTTCCGCTGTCGCTTGCTCCCGGAGCAGTGTCTCCAGGGTCTGCAGGTCGGTGCGATTGTTGCTGAGCAGTTCACTGAGGATGTGCTGCAGCATGGTCGGCTCGCTGCCCACCAGGGTATGCAGGGACTCCAGGTCGAATATCTGTGGGGATTGGCTGCTGACGCGTTCTTCGGTCGGCAGGGGCGGGCGTTCTTCTTCCTCGACCTGACCCAGGGCCAACAGGCGCGCTTCCAGTTCATCCAGGCTGATGGGCTTGATCAGGCAGTCATTCATTCCGGCCTGGATGCAACGCTCCACTTCCTCTGGCTGGGCGTCGGCGGTCAGGCCGATGATCACGATCGGTTCGTCGTGGCTGTCGCGTTCTTCCTGGCGAATTGAGCGCGCCAGTTCGGCACCGTTCATGACCGGCATGTGGCAGTCGGTGATGATCAGGTCCAGGGCATGCTCGCGCCAGATCTTCAGTGCCTCTTGGCCATGTTGCGCTTCGACTACGTCGTGCCCGAGAAACGCCAGTTGCTGTCCCAGGACCTGACGGTTCACCGGATGATCGTCCACCACCAGAATCTGCAAGCGGTACATCTGCCGCTGCTTGATGCTGGGTGGCGGTTCTGCGGCGGCCAGGCGCTCCAGCACTTGAAGGCGCAGGTCCACCTCCACCAGGGTGCCCTGGCCCAGGGTGCTGCTCATCGACACAGTGCCGCCCATCATTTCGCACAGGGAGCGACAGATCACCAGCCCCAGGCCGGTGCCTTCGGTATTGAGCACATTGCGTTCGACCTGGGCAAAAGGTTGGAACAGGCGCTGCTGGTTGCTGGGCGATATGCCTATTCCTGAGTCTTCGACGCGCAGTTTGACGTGCAGCAGCGAGTTCTCCAGCAGATCGCCAGTGATGCTCACTTTGATGAAGCCGGCTTCGGTGAACTTGATGGCGTTGCTTATCAGGTTGGACAGAATCTGCTTGAAGCGCATGCCGTCTACCAGCACATCGCAATTGATGCGCGAGTCGATATCGAGGATGAAGCTCAGGCATTTCTGGCGTGCCAGGCCTTCGAACACACGGGCGATGGATTCCACCAGTTCGCGCAGGTTGGCGCGCTTGGGCGAAAGGCTCAGGCGTCCTGACTCGATGCGGGCGATGTCGAGTATGTCGCCGATCAGGTCCAGCAGGCTCTTGGCCGAGCTGTAGGCAATCTCGATGCTGGAACGCTCGATCCGGTCGCTGTCGGCGCGTTTGAGCGCCAGTTCCAGAATGCCGATGATCGCGTTCATCGGCGTGCGGATTTCATGACTCATGGTGGCCAGGAACGTGGTCTTGGTGCGACTGGCCTGGTCGGCCAGGTTCTTCGCCTCTTTCAACTCCTGGACCAGATGGCGGTGCTTGGTGATGTCCAGCCAGCCGCAGATCACGCCTTTGGTGACGCCATTGTCGTCCTGGAAGGGCTGGATCCAGTGATCGATCCAGACCTCCTTGCCCTGCAACCTGACCTTGTACACCGAACTGATGGTCTGCCCCTCGCGCATGGCTTGCAGGTAGCTGTGATGCAGGTCGGGTTGGGCCGAGAAATGCTCCTCGGGCAGCTGTTGCACGGATTTGTGCAGGACCTGGTCGGCGCGCAGGCCGACACTCTGCAGGTAGCTGCGGTTGCACGAGAGCATGTTGCCGTCCATGTCCCGAATGTAGAGAACCGGAGGCATGTTTTCGGCCAGGGCCTCGATGAAGCGCAATTGGTCGTTCAGGGTTTTCTCGGCCTTGATCCGCCGTCGCAGATAGAGGGCCCAGGCCAGTGTCAGCACCAGCAGCAGCGTCGCGGCGGCGATGATTTCGGCGATCAGCAGCGCATAGTCGCGCCAGGTTTCGCCACTCATGCCCGGTGGCGAGCGCCAGTGGTTGGCGATGGCGTTCAGGTCGTCCGCCGGGAGGCTGAGCAGGGCCTTGTCGAGAATCGACTGCAGCTCCGAGTCGCTGCGCCGCAGGGCAAAGCTGGCGGTTGCCCGGCTGGTGTGGATCAGGTCGGCGATGTTCAGGCGATTTTGAAACAGGCGGACAATGTAGTAGCGAGCGGCCGGCAACGACACCAGGGCGGCATCGGCGCTGCCGTCATAGACCTTGTTCATGGCATCCAGGGAGGTGCCGGCCTCGATCAGTTGCGTGCTCGGATAAAGCTCGCGGACGTGTTGCAAGGTCACGTGACCTGACGGAATGGCAAGACGCTTGCCTGCCAGGTCTTCGGCGGTCAGCCCCTTGTCCTTGCTGCCACTGGGCGTGACCAGGACAAAAGGGCTGGTCAAGAAGGGCCGGGTGAAACGTAGCTTGTCCTCGCGCTGCGGACTGGCGGTCATGATGGCCATGTCCGCCTCGAAATCGCTCATGGCTTCAATCTGCTGCGGATAGCCGCCGTTACGCACGGTCACCTGGAAATGCAGGCCGGTGCGCTGCGAGATGATCTCCAGCAGTTCGGCGGCAACCCCCGAGAACACCCCGTTGGCGTCGAAGAACGCCACGGGTGCCAGGTCATCGTTGATGATCAGGCGGATCACCGGGTGACGATCGATCCAGCGTGATTCTTCTGGCGTCAACACAACCTTTTCGCCGGTGGGGACGAAACCGCTGCCGACCCAGCGCTGGCTCAGATTGCTCAGTTTTTCCTTGCCAATGGCCTCGATGCTTCGGTCAAGGATGCGCTGAAGACGGTCGTTGTCCTTGTTGATCGCATAGCCATAGCCACCCGTGGTCAGGTCAACGAAGCGCTCGAACTTGAGGAAGCCGTAGTAAGAGCGATTGATCTGGAAGTAGGCGCTCAGTACATCGTCCAGGTACATGTCGGCATGACCAAATGCCGCGGCGGCGAGGGCTTCGTTGTGGGTGGGGTAGATCATCAAGCGGGCCCGGGGAAAGCGCGACTGGGCTTCGCTGCTGTGTTCCTTGGCCACGGCAACCCGCAGCCCGGCCAGGTTTGCCGGGGACTGGCGCTGTTCGGCGTTGCGCTTGAACAAGGCCAGCCGCCCATCGGCGAACGGGCGGGTGAACCTGACGCCATCACTGGCTGGCCCGGGGCTGTCGTAGCTGCCCATCAAGTCGATCGAGGCGTCCTGCAACGCCTGTAGGGCTTGTTCTCGGGTGGCGAAGGGAACCACCTTCATGCCGACTCCGAGCATCTGCCCGATCAATGAACTGACGTCCGCGGTAATGCCTTCGTAGCGACTGTCGTTGTAGTCGACATTGAAGGGGGGCGACTCTTCGGCGACCACGCCGATTTTCAACTCCGACTTGTGCCGTAGCCAGTGCCAGTCCTCTTGTTCAAGTATCAGGTCGTGGTGATCGAGGCGCACCGGGCTGTACAGAGTATTGGGCATTAAGGGCGCTTGGGCCGCAGCCGTCTGAGCCGCGATGGTCAGCGAGCAGATAAATAGCCAGATAAGTCGTAGGGGCATGGTTTCTTCAGGCAATGGGGGGAGGCTTGGTTGCGTCTAAAGCCCCGCAAGTACAGGGTGAAAATAGTAGCTGTAGCCGCTGGCCTTGGCCTATCAATTTAAGGCGCCAACGGGGAACTTGAGTGCTTGCTGCAATAGGCGATGAAGTGACTTTCCGGCATGGGGCGGGCAAATAGAAAACCCTGGGCAAGCGCGCCACCCAACTGCAAGAGTTGCTCCTGCTGTTCATGGGTTTCCACGCCTTCGATGATCACTTTCATTCCCAGGGCGTCACCCAGGGCCAAGGTGTAGCGGATGATGGCGCGGCTGGCGGGGTGATGTTTCATCTTGCGCACGAAGTTGCCGTCCAGCTTGATCTGGTTGAACGGCAGTTCGCACAGGCGCTGCAGGGAGGCGAAGCCGGCGCCGAAATCGTCCATGGCCAGGCCGCAGCCCATCAGTCGCAGACGCACCAGGTTTTCCAGGTTGCAGGCAGACGCGCCCAGCACACAGGTTTCGGTGATTTCAAAGGTGATGCAACTTGAAGGCACCTGGAACAGCGTCAACAAGGAGGTGACGGACTCGGTCAGCGTAGGCGAGGCCAATTGCGCAGGGTGCAAGTTGAAGGAAAAGTTCAGCGCAAGGTCCTTTCTCGCCAGTTTGCGCCGCAGGGCCAGGCCTTGATCGAACAACTGCCAGAACAGTCTATCCAGCAGGTTGTGGTCTTCCATGATGGTCAGGAAGTGCGAGGGTGGCAGCACGCCCAGTTGGGGGTGGTTCCAGCGCGCCAGGGTTTCGGCGCCTTGCACTGCCGCGGTATCGAGCGCCACCTTGGGTTGGTAGTAAGGCTCGAACTCTCCATTGTCCAGACCACGCACCACATCGCTCAGGGTGGGCAGGGCAATGCGCGGGAGCGGGCTGCCCAGGTCATGGCGCAAGGGCTGGTAGCGGTTCAGCAAGGTGGTCAGGCGTTCCAGGTTGAAGGGTTTGCTCAGGCTTCCAAGAAAATGCAGACCCAGGCGCTTGATCATGGACACGGTGGTGTTGCGCAGCGCCAGATCAATCTGGCTGCAGAGGATGACCGCGCGCAGTTTGCCGCTGTGGCTGGCGTGACGCAGAAAGGCCAGGCCATCCATGCCGGGCATTTTCAGATCGCAGATGGCAATGTCCATGGCTTCACAACTTTCCAACAGCGCCAATGCCTGACTGCCGCTGATGGCTTCATGAACCTGGCCGGGTATGACCTTCCTTAACGCAGTGATGGTGACCAGGCGTTGCAGGGGCTCATCTTCCACAACTAGAACGTTCAGCTGTTGCATTGCAGGCTCGTCTCGTTTATCCGACGGATATCTTGCTTAAGCCATTTGATGCGGGTCTATTAGAGTGATCTTCATGCCTTGTAGGAAATTTCCTACTGAAAAATCAGAGCATCTGAATTTTCCAATGTTCGTCAATAACCACTTGTAACCAGGGGCAATTCCGGGGAATTTGCAGCCCGGCAGTTGCTACCCGGCGGCAAGTTACAAGGTGAAATGACATTATGCACAGCGTATTAATAGTGGATGATCATCCCGTCGTCCGACTGGCGGTGAAGGTTCTGCTGGAAAAGCACGATATGCAGGTGGTGGGCGAAACCGATAACGGGCTGGATGCGCTAGAGCTGGTACGCGAGCATGTTCCGAATGTGGTGATTCTCGATATCGGCATTCCCAAACTCGATGGCCTCAAGGTGCTGTCCCGGATCAAGGCACTGGGCTTGCCTACCGAGGTTCTGGTGCTGACATCACAGTCCGTCGAGAGCTTTTGCAAGCGCTGCATCCAGCTTGGCGCCAGAGGTTTCGTCAACAAGGAAGAAGACCTGAGCAATCTGGTGGTGGCCCTGAATGCGGTGCTGGCCGGCTACACCTTTTATCCTTCCCAGGTCACCGATGTGTCCAGGCCGGCTGCCGAGCAGTTGTCCGAGACCGAGCTGATTGGCTCGCTGACCGATCGGGAAATGATCGTGCTGCAGTATCTGGCTCAGGGTTATTCCAACAAGGCCATCAGCGAGAAGCTGTTTCTCAGCAACAAGACCGTCAGCACCTACAAGGCCCGCTTGTTACAGAAACTCGGGCTGGGCTCGCAAGTTGGCCTGGCAGAGTTCGCCAAGCGCCATGGGCTGATTATCTGAAAGAGGCCAAAGCGGCAATATTCATACTCGGCAGCGCAGTTTGAACTGCGGGTATCTGTGCATCCTGCTCAGGCAAGTTACCAAGTTATTGCAGAGACTTTCCGTCGTTATGTAGGAAGTTTCGCAATGATAAAGGTCTTGTCTATTGAATAGACTTTGCCGGTATTTAAATGTCTGGACCGCAACTTTGATCATGATTAAACCCACCACTCTCGTTGCTTTGCTGTTGGCTTTCTTTAACGCGCAAGCGATGGCGGCGCTGGCCCTTGGCAGTTCGCGAATTATCATCCAGGCGCCCAAGACCCGTGCCGTGGTCATGGTGCATAACCGTTCCCCCCATAGCGCTTATCTCGCCCAGTCCTGGATCGAAGATGCTCAAGGGCAGAAGCCTGAACGCGCGCCCGTGGTGGCCTTGCCGCCGATCCAGCGCCTGGAAGCCCGGCAGGACAACCAGTTGAACATCCAGGTGCTGCCGCAGGTGGCTGATCTGCCCCAGGATCGGGAAACACTGTTCTATCTGAATGTGCGTGAGGTTCCCCCGCGCGGCGAAGACAAGGAGGTCATCCAGATCGCTCTGCAACGGCGGATAAAAGTCATTTACCGGCCACAAAGAATACGCCCGCTCACGGTCGGCCTCACCAGTCCCTGGCTGTCGGCCTTGACCTTGTGCAAAGAACAAAGCGGACGCTTTCAGCTGAACAATGCCACTCCCTACCATGTGACCCTCATCGAGGCCTTCGGTGATGAGTCCGGCGTAGCGCCTGTCCCGGACTTCAAGCCCATGGAAATTCCGCCTTACAGTGAGCGTCGCCTTGAGGGCCAGTTCGCTCCGGGCGTCCAGCGGCCGACATTGGTCTATATCAATGATTTTGGCGGGCGTGGGCAATTGAGCTTCGACTGCCTGGATGGCGTGTGCACCGTCATACAGAACAGTGTCCGCTCATGAGACGGATAAACCTGATTGGGCGTGTGCTGTGTGGCCTGTGCACTGTCTTGATGGCGGGAAACCTACAGGCTGCTACGCCGGGTGGGCTGTATGTGATCGTGAGCTTTGAAGTGTTCGATCCTGCCAACTGCAGCGTGAATGTGCTTCAAACAAAGATAGATTTTGCCGAGGTCAAGATTGATGAGATCAATGGGCGCGAGGGCGCCAGGAAGATTGCTTATCAGATCAGTTGCAAGAATCCCTCCCAGTCACCCGCACTCAAATTGAAGTTTGTCGGCTCCCCCGGCTTCAATCCTGAAGTGTTGTGGACCAGTACCAGCAACCTCGGCGTGCGCTTTCTGGTGAATGGCAAGCAACAGCCCCTCAACAGCGAGTTCTCGGTGAACTACGCCTCTGTACCCACGCTGGAGGCTGTGCTGGATGCCAAGCCCGGCAGCGCTTTGCGAACGGGTGCCTTCACTGCCAACGCGGTGCTCGTTATCACTCAGGAGTAAGCTCCCCGTGGCTATTTCCACTCTGGATACAACAAGCAAGATAAGCCTGTGCCTGCCAATCTCGTGGCTGGCTCTTGCGGCGACATTTTTCTCGGCCGAGGCCCAGGCAGAGCCTGTTCCCCCTGGAACACCGGACGGTGCCTGCTGGGGCAACAATCAGCTGAGTATTGAAATAAAGAACGGCGCTTTTACCTCCAATGAAAAGGGCGCGCTGTATGAAACGACCTATCAGACCATTCCCAGTGACTACAACGGTTGGTGCTACTCCAACAGTGGCGAGCAGAAGGCCAGCTATTTCAAGGCCGAGCTGAGTCAGACCTTGTCCCGTGTCGACAATGAGTTCTTCAGATTGACCGAAGACATCGACATGAAAATCTTCGTAACGGGCAATAGTGCGCCGGAAAGCTTCGTCCCCTTCAAGGACAAATTCAATGCGGGCGCCACCGCCGGGCCTTCCGATAATGGTGTCACGCCCTTGCGCTGGGCAAACGCGGGCAACCAGGGCAAAGTCACCTTCCGTCTTCGGCGCAAGGCGCTCAGCGGGGCGGTGTACCTTCCCCCCAGCGAGCTTTTTTCGTTCTTTCGCTACTCGCAACCGGGGCGCTGGAGTCCTCAACCGCTGTACACGCTGTCGTTGAAATCACCGACCATTCTGTCCGTTCCCGCCACCTGTGATCTTAATGATGGGCAAAGCTTCCTGATGCTGAAGTTGAGGGAGCGGGTTGATAGCAGCAAGGTCCAGAGTGTTGCGGTGAATAATCTTATCTACGGTTATAGCGTGGGTAGCAAATTGACCCTGCGCTGTGACTCCGGTCAGCTTGATCCGGCCAAATTGTCTATTGGCCTGATAGGCAGTCCCGGGGAAAAGAGCGGTGCACTGGCCACATCAAATCCGGGAATCGATCTGACATTTTATGCTCGCTCGGGCAGTGGCAGTTATATCCAGCTGATGCCATTTCAGCAGACACCGCTCAATGGACTGGCAACTAAGGGGCAACTCGAAGTCGAGGTGATAGTGCAGAAAACATCAAAACCCATATCCACCGGCTCTCATTCCGGATTTGGCGTTCTGACCCTTACCGAATATTAATCTCTGGTTGAACCAGTATTTTTCAAGCGGCGCCCAGGTTGATACTAGCCTGGGCGCTTTTTTATGCGCCCTGAGTCGCTAGGTAGATGCATTAAGACAAGCTAGAAGTTGACTCGGAATTTTCCTATGCGCTTATCGAACCTTTCTTATCTTAATTCTCTTGGTTGGTAAATATAATAACTCTCGACACTCGCTAGTTGGCTGCGATTTGCTCGGCTAGTGGCATGTCATGGATTTTGCCTTGTGGTCTATCCATGTGATGCATGGTGCCAACATATCAAATGTGTACTTGTAGGGATTCTAAAATGAAATTCAGCAAAATGGCTGCAGCTGTAGCAGCAGTGATACTCAGTGGCACTTCGGTTTTGGCCATGGCGGCGGGCCAGGGCGGTGGCAAGGTCAACTTCAAGGGCAACATCAACGACTCTCCTTGCTCGATTTCCAGTGGCTCCCTGGAGCAGGTGGTGGAGTTCGACTCGATCTCCAACAGCGCGCTGAAAAATGGTGGAAAGTCCGCTCTGAAGCCGTTCTCCATCAAGCTCAATGGCTGCGACCTGGGCTCGCTGAAAAGTGCCACCGTGACCTTCACCGGCGCGCCTTCGGCGGCCAACCCCGATCTGCTGGGCTTCCAGGGCGGTACTGCCAAGGGCGCGAGCCTGGCGATCGCCGATCGCAATGGCACCCTGATCAAGCTCGGCTCGTCCTCCGATCCGCAGAATCTTTCCGACGGTGAAAGTGCGCTGAACTTCACGGCCTATCTGCAAGGCGACATGCTGGCTCCCGAAACCGAAGGCGGCGAGGCCAAGCCGGCCACCGTGGTCGCGGGTACTTTTGATACTGTGGCCAACTTTACCCTGGCGTATCAGTAACTTTGCATGAGGTGCGGCCTGGATACGCAAGTTCGCGTATTCCAGGCGCACTGCCGATCTTGTCTTAATGGGATCGCCGCCAGACTTCTCGGATATTCATTGTTTCGACGTTATAGACCATGCACTGCCATGGCGCTCGAACATGACTCTCGTTAATCAGTACTCAACACTTGCATGTTGCCTTCAGGCATATCCAATGGCGTTCCTGACAGTGTTGGGCACAGTGGTCGATCGATGCTGTTTTATGGCCAAGGGAAGCGGGCGAAAGAAGTGGTTGTCGTTGTAAAGGGAAGTTAATTACGTGGTTCAACACCGGGTATGGCTCTTCACTACGTTGTGGTCTATGGCCAGCTTGGCTAGTGCAGCCGAAGAGTTTCAGTTCAATACGGACATCCTTGATCTCAAGGATCAACAAAATCTCGATCTCGGCTTGTTTTCCAAGGCTAACTTCATTTTGCCGGGGCAATACAACCTGGTCGTTCATGTGAATCGCGACTCGTTGCCGGAAACTTCCGTGGACTACATCGCCCCGGAGGATGACCCCAAGGGCAGTGTGGCCTGCATCTCCCCGGCACTGGTGGCCGAGTTGGGGCTGAAAAAACAGCGGATCAATCAACTTGCCTGGTGGCACCAGGGCAATTGCCTGGATATCAGCAGCATTCCGGGCATGACGGTGCGTGGCGACCTGGGCGCCTCGGCCTTGTACCTGAACATTCCCCAGGACGCCCTTGAATACACCGCAAGCAACTGGGACCCGCCTTCACGCTGGGACGAGGGCATTGGCGGATTTTTATTTGACTACAACCTCAATGCCCAGACCACGGATTACGCCGGCCCTCAGGCCAGTGACCAGCAGTTGACGGGTAACGGCACCGCCGGTTTCAACCTCGGCGCCTGGCGCCTGCGGGCCGATTGGCAAGGGCAGGTGCACAAGACCTCCGGCAAGCCTAGCCAGCGGCAATTCGCCTGGAGCCGCTACTACGCATCGCGGGCGATTCCGGCGTTGCGCGCCCACCTCAGCCTGGGAGAAAACTATCTGGACTCCAACCTGTTCGGCAGCGTGCGCTACACCGGTGCCAGTCTGGCCACCAGCGACAATATGCTGCCGCCCAACCTGCGCGGCTATGCGCCGGAAGTCAGTGGCGTCGCGCGGACCAACGCGCGGGTGCTGGTCACCCAGCAGGGACGCATTCTGTACGACACCCAAGTGCCGGCGGGGCCCTTTCGCATCCAGGACCTGAGCGATGCGGTGAGCGGCAAGCTGGATGTGCGCGTCGAAGAGCAGGACGGCAGCGTTCAGGAATTCCAGCTGGACACGGCCAGCATTCCCTACCTCAGCCGCCCGGGCACGGTGCGCTACAAGGTGTCCGCCGGCCGGCCTTCGGACTGGGAGCACGAGCCCGATGGCCCGGAGTTCGCCAGCGGCGAATTCTCCTGGGGCGTGAGCAATGGCTGGTCGCTGTACGGCGGAGCGCTGGGCGCGCGGGACTATCGCTCGCTGGCCGTGGGCGTGGGCCGTGACCTGATGGCCTTCGGCGCCCTGGCGGTTGACGTGACTCAGTCCAATGCCCGCCTGGCACAAATCGGCCAGCGCCAGGGCAAGTCCTATCGCGCCAGCTATTCGAAGCGCTTCGAGGATTACGACAGCCAGGTGACGTTCGCCGGTTATCGCTTCTCCGAAGAGGATTTCATGACCATGAACGACTTTATCGAGGCCCGTCGCAGTGGCCGGTTGAACAATCAGAGCAAGGAAATGTACACCGCGACACTGAGCAAGAATTTTCGTGATCAGAACCTGAGCCTGTACTTCAACTACAACCACCAGACCTATTGGAACAACGCGCCGAGCGACCGGTACAGCCTGTCGCTGTCCCGTTATTTCAACCTGGGCGGGCTGAAGAACCTGGGCCTGTCGCTGACCGCCTATCGCAGCCAGAGCCATGGCGCGGTCGATGAAGGGGCCTATGTCTCCCTGAGCCTTCCCTGGGGCGACAGCGGCTCGCTCAGTTACAACGCCACGCTCAACCGTGGCAGCAGCGGTCACAACTTGAGCTATTACGACCGTCCGGATGAGCGCAACAGCTACATGCTCAGCGCCGGCACCGCCAGCGAGGGCAACACGGCCAGTGGCTACCTGAACCACGAGGGCAGCCTGGCCGATGTCACCGCCAGCGCCAGTTATCAGGTCGGACGCTATCGTTCCGCCGGTCTTGCAGTGCAGGGCGGGGCGACCCTGACCGCCGAAGGGGCGGCGCTGCACCGGATCACCACCCTGGGCGGCACCCGCCTGCTGCTCGATACCAATGGCGTGGCCGGGGTGCCGGTGCAGGGCAACGGCGCCAGCACCTATTCCAACCGCTTCGGCAAGGCGGTGGTGGCGGATATGAACAGCTACTACCGCAATCAGGCGAGCATCAACCTGGATCAACTGGCCGACGATGTGGAAGCCGGGCGCTCGGTGACCCAGGCCACCCTGACCGAGGGCGCGATTGGCTACCGGCGTTTTGGCATCGTTTCCGGGAGCAAGGGCATGGTCCGCATCCTCCTGCCCGACGCGAGCCCGCCGCCTTTCGGCAGCGGTGTGTTCAACGCACAGGGCCAGGAAACCGGAATCATTGGCGAAGAGGGCCTGGTTTACCTCAGTGGCATGCGGGCGGGTGACCTGATGTCGGTGCATTGGGACGGCAAGGCCCAATGCGACTTCGCCCTGACGGAGCAGGTCAACGCGGATGACCCGCAAGCGCAATTTGTCTGCCGGCCCCTTGCGGCCCGCGAAATCCAATCCCCCAGCAATCAGTAATAAGGAGTGGCCTCCATGCCGTGGTTCGACCTGAAAAAAAGCCTGCTTGTCATCGGCCTGAGCCTTTTGGCTCTGGAGTCGGTGCACGCCGCCATCGCCCTGGACCGTACCCGAATCATCTTCAATGGCAGCGAGAAATCGGTGAGCGTGGGCATCAGCAACCAGAATCCCCAGCTGCCGTATCTGGCCCAGGCCTGGCTGGAAAACGACAAGGAGGAGAAGATCAGCGGCCCCTTGACCGTGCTGCCACCGGTGCAGCGGCTCGAAGCCGGCGCCCGCAGTCAGGTGAAGATCCAGAGGCTGGCTCAGGTGGGGCAGTTGCCCCAGGACCGGGAGTCGCTGTTCTACTTCAACTTGCGTGAGATTCCACCGCGCACCGACAAGCCCAATGCCTTGCAGATTGCCCTGCAGACGCGGATCAAGCTGTTCTACCGTCCCGAGGCCCTCGTCAGGGGCGGCGGACAGAATCAGGTGCCTTGGCAGGAGCAACTGACGCTGTCCCGGGAGGGCGAGCGCTACGTGGTGCATAACCCGACGGCCTATTACGTGACCCTGGTGGATGCCCAGGTCCGCGTGGGCGGGGCATCCGTTGCAGACTTTCAGCCGGTGATGCTGGCGCCCTGGGGACGCCAGGAGCTGAGTGTCGGCGCCCGGACCCTGGGCAACGCGCCGGTGCTGACGTATGTCAACGATTTCGGCGGGCGGCCGCAACTGGAGTTTCGCTGCACGGCGGGGCAGTGCCTGGCCAGGCCGGTGGCCGATGCGAGCTGAGGCGGGCGTGACGCCACAGGGCGCGTTCGGGGTGGTCGCTGCGCAGGCGCAGTGGCTGGGCGCAAGGCTTGCGACGCCGCCTCGGATGGGCCGGGAGCTGGCGGCCGGCGTTTTCATGAGCCGGTTGTGGCGCAGCAGAACCGGGTGCCTGGTGCTGCTCTACGGCCTCTTGTGGCTGGGGCTGCCGAGTGTGGGGCGGGCGGCGGGGAACATGGATTTCGCCGGCGTCTTGATCGCGCCTCCGCAATGCACGGTCAGCGACAAGGACGCGCCGATCAGGGTGTCATTCGGCAACGTGCTGCTGCGCAAGATCGACGGCGAACACTATCGTCAGCCGATTCCCTATCAGATCAAGTGTCCGGGGCTGGTGGCGCAAAACTCGATCTGGAAGATGCGCCTGACCTTCAAGGGCTCAGCGGCGGATTTCAACTCGGCGTTGCTGCGCACCTCGGTCAGTGGCTTGGCCATCAAGCTGTTTCTGGGAGCGCGGGAACTGGAGCTCAACCAGCCTCGGCAGATCAGTCTGGACAGTCTGCAAAAACCACCGGCATTCGAAGCGGTGCCGGTGAAGAAGGTCGGAGCGCAGCTTGCGTTGAGCGAGTTCAATGCTTCCGGGCTGTTGCTGGTCGAGCTGTATTAGGGGAAGTCATGAAGCGATTGCTCAACGGTTGTCTGTGCCTGTGTTGTGCCTGGCTCGTGGGGGGCTTTGGCACGGCGGCGGCTGCGCCAGACAACGTCTTTTTCAGCGGCCAGCTGATGGATCAGACCTGTACCCTGGAGCCCGGCTCCGAAACCCAGACCCTGGACTTCGAGGATGTGAGTCAGCAGGAGCTCTATCGCGACGGCAGGACCGCAAGCAAGGCGGTTGTCCTGAACCTGATTGACTGTGATGCCAGCGCCAGCAGGACCGAGGTCAAGGCGACCTTGAGCGGCCATGAAAGTCAGCAGATACCGGGCTTTCTCGCGCTCGACAGCGGCAGTCCGCAAGGCCTGGTGATTGGCCTGGAGGATGCCGCGGCGCTGCCCTTGCCCCTGGGACGCGCGCATTCCATTGGCCGCATCAGCCAGGACGGCAAGCAGTCGGTCACCTTTCTGGCCTACCTCAAGGCGCTTCCCAAGGCCCTGAGCGAGCACAGCATTGGCAAGGGGCAGCTGGCTGCTTCATTGACCTTCACCTTGAGCTATGAGTGATGGTGGGCGGGGCCGCGTCCAGGCAGCACCGTGTCCAAGACAGCACCGCGTCTAAATCGGCGCCGTTGCCCCTGGCGCAACAGCACCTTCGGCAAGCGCGGGCGCCATTGTTCTAGGCGTGCAGGTGCTTTTTCAGGAACGACCGGGTGCGTTCGTGCGTCGGGTTTTGCAGGATCTGTTGCGGCGCGCCTTCCTCGACCACCACGCCACCGTCCATGAAGACGATCCGGTCCGCCACTTCACCGGCAAAGCGCATTTCATGGGTGACGATCAACATGGTCATGTGTTCGGCGGCCAGTTGCTTCATCACCTGGTTGACCTCTTCCACCAGCTCGGGGTCCAGGGCCGAGGTGGCCTCATCAAACAGCATGACCTTGGGGCGCATCGCCAGGGCCCGGGCAATGGCCACGCGCTGCTTCTGTCCACCGGACAGGCGAGAAGGGTACTCATTGAACTTGCTGGCCAGGCCGACTTTCGACAGGTACTCCATGGCCAGCTCGCCAGCGGCGGCTTTGTTCAGCCCTTTGAGCTTGATCGGCCCGAGGGCGATGTTTTCATGCACGGTCAGGTGCGGGAACAGGTTGAAGTGTTGGAACACCATGCCCATCTGCTGGCGCACGCTGTTGATGTGCTGTTCGAATGCGCGACCTTTCAACGGCCGGTTGACGTGTTCGCCTTCCAGCCAGACCTCTCCCTCGTTCAGCACTTCCAGGTGGTTGATGGCCCGCAGCAGGGTGCTTTTACCCGAACCGCTGGGGCCGATGATGGCGATGATCTGTCCGCGCGAGACAGACAGATCGATGCCTTTGAGCACTTCCAGGGCGCCATACGCCTTGCGCGCGCCCTTGACTTCAACCATGAACTTTTCTGTGGTCATCGTGACATCTCTACCTTGGTTTCAAGCAGGTGCAGGCCGGCTTCCAGAACAAGATTGACCGCGTAATAAATCACCGCGACGGCCAGATAGAATTCGAACGGGCTGTAGGTTTCGCTCACGGCGCGCTGGGCGCTGTAGACCAGCTCGGCAATGCCGATGATCGACACCAGGGAGGTGTCCTTGAGCAGCACGATCAGGTTGTTGCCCAGCGGCGCCAGGGTGTTGCGCAGTGCTTGCGGCACAATCACGTAGCGCTGGGCCTGGCTGCGGCTCAGGCCAATGGAGCGCGCGCCTTCAAGCTGCCCGGGGTCGACCGACAGGACCCCGGCCCGAATCACGTCGGCGTTGTAGACCGCAAAATGCAGGCTCAGGCCGATGATGCCGGCAATCAGCGCCGGGATATCGATCCCCACTTGCACCAGGCCGTAATAGATCAGGTACAGCTGCAGCAGCAGGGGCGTGCCCATCAGCAGCCAGGTCAGGAAACGTATGGGCAGGGACACCAGTTTCGGGGTGTAGAGCACGATCAAGGCAAAGGCTATTCCGGCGATCAGGCTCAGCACACTGGAGCAGAGAAACAACACGAGGGTCCACCAGAGTCCGGTGGCTAGCAGCTCGGAATAGGGGGGCACGATACTCAGGTCAAGGCTTGGCATGGAGGCGTCTCACTTGGCCGCGAAGCGTTTATCGAGAAGATCAACCATCAGCCTGACCGTGTAGACCATGGCGATGTACAAAATGGCCGACACCATGAAGATCTCGAACGGCTTGTAGGTGGAGCTGATAAAGCGTTGCGCCGTGTAGGAGAGTTCCACCACGGAAATGGTCGACACCAGGGCCGAGCCCTTGATCAGCGCCACCGCATTGACCCCCAGTGGCCTGATCATCAGCTTGGCGGTTTGCGGGAGGGTGATCAGCCACAGGGTCTGGCCCTTGCCGAAACCGATTGAGCGGGCGGCTTCGACCTGGCCGGGATCGATGTTGCTGATCGCGCCCCGTATGGATTCGGCCATGTAGGCCGCAATGTTCAGGCCCAGGCCGATGACGCCGGCGGAAAACGGTTCCAGCTCAAGGCCGATCTGCGGGCCGCCAAAATAGATGAGGAACAGTTGGACCAGGCACGGCGTGCCGCGAAAAACACTGACGTAGACCCTGGCCAGGCAGCGAAGCAGAAAGAAGCCGGACAGCCGCGCTGCCACCAGCATGACGGCAACCAGCAGGCCCAGCAGCAGTGCCAGCAGCGAAACGTGCACCGTGACCCAGGCCGCCTCCAGAAAAAACGGCAGGGTGCGCTGTATGAGTGTCAGATCCATGGGCAGGCTCGAAAAGGTCGGATTGACTGGCCCGACCCCAGGTCGAGCCAGGCTGCGGATGAGTCAGCGAATGTCCTTGCCGATCCACTGCATCGAGATCTTTTCGTAGCTGCCATCGGCGAGCATGTCGTTCAGCGCCTGCTGCATCGCGGCCTTGAGCTCGGGGTTGTTCTTGCGCAGCGCAATGCCCATGCCTTCAACCCCGCCGTCACGGTCGGGCGGGGTGATGATGCGCACTTTCTGCCCGGTTTCCTTGACGGCCACCAGCACCGGAACGCTGTCCATCACCAGCGCATCGAGGCGCCCGGCATCCAGGTCGACCAGCATCTCGGGAAGGCCTTTGTAGGTCTTGACCTCCAGGTTGCCGCGCGCCCTGGCCCATTTGTCGTGGGCATCGCCCAGGGTGACGCCGACCTTCACCTCTTTCAGGTCATCCAGGCTGTGGATCGGCGAGTCTTCCTTCACCACGATGGTACGGCCGGCGTGGTAGTAGGGGCCGACGAAATCCACGGCCTTCTGGCGCTCCGGGGTAATGGTCATGGAGGCGATGATGGCATCGTATTTTTTCGCCAGGAGCCCGGCGATGATCCCGTCGAAGGGCGTGGTGACAATGCTGACCTTCACCCCGAGCCGCTGGGCCAGGGCTTCGCTGATGGAGGCGTCGAAGCCGACGATCTGGTTCTGCTCGTTGGCAAAGCTGAAGGGCGAGTACTGCCCGCTCATGGCGATGCGAATCTCTTTGGATTGCTGGATCGATTGCAAGTCATCCGCCTGAGCGGCTGCCGGACAGAGGAGCGCCGCAGCCGCGACGGTGGATGCAGCAAACAGACCCTTGAGCGTTCTGGTTAGCATTGGATGGCACCTTTGAAGAATCATTAATTATTGTTGTTGGGCTCTTCACCCAGGCCTCGGGAAAAGCTTTGCATAGGCCGTTCTGGAAAGCACCCGGCAAGGTGTCCGCCAGCCGGGCACATTGCCGGAGTTGGCCGACACTCTGTCGGCCATGCACGCTGGCGGTCACTCGCGCGCCGATCCTGGCGCTCTACTGCAGGGCCGCCTTGAAGCTGTCGTCCAGCACCTCCAGCAGGAAGTCGGCGTTCTTGTGGCTGAAGATCATCGACGGGCGCATTTTCAGCACGTTGTCATGGGGGCCTTCGGTGCCGATCAGAACGCCGCGTTCCCGGGCGCCATCGGCGACCTTTTTCGCCAGTTGCGTGGCCGGAGCCTTGCTCTGGCGGTCGGTGACCAGCTCGATCCCGAGAAACAGCCCCAGCCCGCGTACATCGCCAATGGCGTCGTAGCGCTGCTGCAGTGTGCGAAAGCCATCGAGCAGGTAGTTGCCCACCGTCAGTGCGTTGAGTTTCAGGTTGTCGCGCTCGATCACATCGAGAACGCTGAGCCCTACGGCACATGAAACCGGGCTGCCGGCGAAGGTGTTGAAGTACTCCATGCCGTTGTTGAAGCTGTCGGCGATCTCGCGGGTGGTCACCACCGCCGACATCGGATGGCCGTTGCCAATGGGCTTGCCCATGGACACCGCGTCGGGCACCACGCCCTGGGTTTCAAAGGCCCACCAGTGGCTGCCCACCCGGCCAAAGCCGACCTGGACTTCATCGGCCAGGCACAGCCCGCCCTCGGCCCGCACCATGGCATAGACCTCTTGCAGGTAGTTTTCCGGAAAGAACAGCTGCCCGGCGACACTGGGAATCGACTCCGCCAAGAAGAACGCCGGGGCCCGGCCCTGCTTGCGCATGCTGTCGATCTGCTCGGCGACACTTTGCGCGTAGCGCTTGCCCAGCTCTGCGAATGGCCAGTGATCCGCGGCGCGGTAAACGTCCGGCACGGCCGCCTCGAACACATGCTCGGCGCGCCCCTTGCCGGCCTTGCGCTTGTACTTGTAGGGGCTCAGGTCGATCAGCTCCTGGGTGGTGCCGTGGTAGGCCCAATCCAGCACGATGGCATCGTTGCGCCCGGTGTGATTGCGCGCCATGCGCAGCATCAGGCTGTTGGCTTCGCTGCCGGAACAGCCGAAGGAGGCCACCGCCAGGCCCTTGGGCAGGGTCGCGGTGAGGCGCTCGGCGTACTCGACGATGTTGTCGTGCAGGTAACGGGTGTTGGTGTTCAGCCGTGACGCCTGGCGTGCAAGCGCTTGCACCACATCGGGATGGCAGTGGCCGAGGTGGCAGACGTTGTTGAAGCAGTCCAGGTAGGCCCGGCCAAAGTTGTCGATCAACCAGACCCCATCACCGCGCACGAACTTGATCGGGTCCGAGTAGGAAATCGACAAGTTGGGCAGCAGCATTTCCTTACGCCTGGCCACGATCTGTGCTTTGGTTCGTCCTTCCTGGTGGTAGGTTTCCGGGGGGATTCCGGCCAGGGTCGAGGCATCCGGGAACAGGTCGGCCCACACCTCAAGATAGGCGCGCTCACCGACGCCGATAAACTCGCTTGCCTTCAACTGGGTGTCGGTGGACATCTGGAAATGCACATGGGGCAGCCAGCCGCCGTTTTCCGTGTCCGCGCCCATGTAGCCCACCAGCGCTCCCGCTTCAAGGTGGTCGCCGGGCTTGAGGCGGGTCAGCGCTTCGTGGGCCATGTGACCCCACAGGGTGAGGAAGGGCGGGCAGCCTTCAGGCGAGTGCTTGAGCATGATCAAGCCGCCATAACCCAGCGGTTCACCCTCGACCTCGACGCTCTGCACCACCCCGGCAAGGGGGGCGTACAGCGGCGTTCCGGCGGGCATGATCAAGTCGACGCCCAGGTGCATGATCCGACGCTCTCCTGCAATGAAGCGCGATTCAAAGGCGCGGTCGGTGTAGATGGTCCTGGCTTCGCCCCAGGGCCCGATGCCCAGCGGTACCTGATGTTCAGCTGAGAAATCATTCCACCACTGGGTCGCCTCCGCCGGGCGCTGCTCGGCCGAAGCGATGGTCATCTCATGGCTGGCATCGGCGAACGGCACAATCGCCTTGTTCAGGGTCGCCGCCGAGGGATGCACGATGTCGGCGAAGGACTGGCGGTGTTCGTCCACCCAGCGGCGAATCGCCCCGGCGCCTTCTATCGCGTCGTAACCACAGGCCTTGCGCAGGATCGCCGTGGCCAGGCGCGGGTTCATGCGATCCATCTTTTCCAGCAGGCGCCAGGCCGGCGCTTCGCTGATGGCCAGGTAAGGGTTGTCCTGGGTCTGCTCATGGCGCGAGGCGGATAAGGTGACGCTGATCACCAGGCGCATGGCGATCAGATTGAACAGCACGTCCAGCTCTTGCGCCTGCAACGGGTAGCGTTCGTGGAAGCCGCCGGTGAGGGCGGCGGCCGCGCCGATCGGGTCTGGCGTGTCGAGAATGGCGTAGGCGCAGGTGATGGCGACTTCGGCAATCAGCACCGTGTGCACGGCATCGCCGAAATCGATGATGCCCGAGATCTGCTGCTGGTTTTGCGGGTTGACGAGGACGTTCCAGTCATTGCCGTCGTTGTGAATGACCTGGGTGCGCAAGCGTGCCAGCTTGGGTTCGACCCTGGTTTCGAAATCATCGATGAAGCGCTGCACAATGGCGCGCCTGGCCGGGTCCTTGATGAAGCGCAGGCGGGTTCGGGAACGGGCCGCGTGGCGCAGGTCCCAGTCCAGATCGCGCACCGCGCCGGGATGCATGAAGCCCTGCAGTGCACGGTCCATGTCGGCGAACGCTTGGCCCAGGTGGCGCATCAGTTCGAAGGTGCGCGGGACCTCGGCCAGCGGCGTGCCCGGCAACCAGCTCACCAGGCGCACCGCGTGGGTTGCGCCAGAAGGCCCCACGGCCGAGGCGAGGCCATCACCGGCCAGGCTCTTTTTCAGCTGCGGCACGGCCAGCTCGGGGCAGGTACTGGCCAGATGGCTGAGGAGGGCGGCCTGCAGTTCGCTTTCAATGCGCGGCTCGCTGGCGTTGACGACTTTCAGGATCCATCCCGCATCGCTGGCGGTCTGCAACCGGTAGTTGCAGTCTCGCTCGCCGTCCAGGGGCGAGGCGCTCGCGCTGACATTGAAAAGCTGCTTGGCCAGGTGTTCGGCATCGCGGGGCGAGAACTGCGGGGCGGGGTGGCAAAGGTCAGTCATGGTGGTGGTTTTCCTGGTTATTTTTTTCAGTTAGCTTGGCATGCGGAATCTTCGTGGGCAGTAGGTATGCGGTCGGCTTTGGCCTGCATATTGTCGGAATCGACCGGCACAAAATCGGCAGTCAATGTGAGGAGTTTCAATGCGCGAGCTGGACGTGAAAGATCGGGAAATACTCGACATTCTGTCTAAAGAGGCACGGATCGCCCTGAAGGCTCTGGCCGCGAGAATCGGCCTGTCCAGAAGTGCCACCAGCGAGCGCGTCAGCAACCTTGAACGCAATGGCGTGATCCGCGGCTACCGGGCGGACATTGGCGAAATCGACGCCAACGTGATTCGCGCCATGTTTCTGGTGTGCCTGAAACGCACACCGGCCATCAGCCTGCTGGACATGCTGGCCCAGCACTCGCAGGTGCGCCGCATCTCTTCGGTCAGTGGCCAGCTGGACCTGGTGATCGAGATCGAATCACGCACCATCGATGACCTGAACCGAGTCCGGGATGCCGTCGCCAGCCACGAATCGGTCGAGGACATCACCACCGCCGTGGTGCTTCGCCGCGATATCGACCGACAGGCTTCCTGATTCGCCGCGCTCGCCCGGGAAACGTGGCGGGCAAGCCCCTTGGCCGCCGTCTTGAGCCTGCCGTGCTGTACAACGCCCACCGGCAAATCATAAAATGAGAAGCATTATCATTAGTGCGAATCTCTCATGCCCAACCACAGCCTTTCTTCGCCCGTCGCCCAGCTGTATGCGAACCATCACGGCTGGCTGCGCGGCTGGTTGCAGCGGCGCCTGGGGCACAGCGCCGATGCCGAGGACCTGGCTCACGACACCTTCATCCGCGTGTTGCGCTCCCAGGAGGATGTGCGTGAGCTGCGCCAACCCATGGCGTTTCTGGCCACCATCGCCAATGGCTTGTTGATCAATCGCTGGCGCCGCCAGGCCATCGAGCGGGCCTATCTGCAGGCGCTGGCGGCGCGGCCGGCGGGGGAGGAGCCTTCGCCGGAGGAGCGGCACTTGATGATCGAAACCCTGTTGCAACTGGATGCGTTGCTGGTGGGCTTGTCGTCGCGGGTGCGGCAGATTTTCTTCCTGTCCCAGCTCGATGGCTTGACCTATGCACAGATCGCCGCGCAGTTGGGCCTGACCGTGGCCCAGGTGCAGCGGGCCATGGGCAAGGCGTTCAGCGTCTGCTACGCGAGCCTGTTTGAATGAGTGGCGCGGCGATCGATCCGCGGGTGCGGGACTGCGCCATCGATTGGCTGGTGCGCGTGCAGTCCGGGCTGATGAGCGCCGCCGAGCAGCAGGCTTTGCAGCAATGGCGTCAGGCCAGCGCCGAGCATGAGCACGCCTGGCAGCGGGTCAGCCGTCTGCCGCTGATGTTGCAGCCGGGGGCCCATCTGCTGGCCGATGCCACGGCGCGCCGGGCCTTGCAGGCGGCGGGCGCCGATCCGCAACGGCGGCGGCAGGTGCTCAAGTGCCTGTTGGCGCTGGGGCTGCTGGGGGGCATCTCCTGGCAGGGGGCGGATTCCACCCTGGTGCGTTCGGCCCTGGCCAGTTATCGCACCGGCATCGGCGAGCGCCGGCGTTGGGCCCTGGCGGACGGTGGTTCGCTGTGGTTGAACACCGCCAGTGCGGTGAACCTGGACCTGAGCGCGGGGCAACGGCGCGGGCAGTTGATCGAGGGTGAATTGGCCCTGGATACCCCGGCCGGATCGGCCTCCCTGCAACTGCAAACGCCGGATGCGCTGTTGTACAGCCGTGGCGCCCAGCTGCTGGTGCGCCATGATCGCCAGGGCACCCAGGTGACGGTGCTGCGCGGGCTGGTGCAGGTCAGTGCCCGGCAGCAGCCGACGCCGCTGGCGGTGCAGGCCGGTTGGCAAACCCGGGTCGATGCCCGGGGCGCCGTGCGACCGAGCCCCATCGATACCTTTCTGGCCCAGGCCTGGCTGCGCGGCATCCTGCCCGCCGAGCGCATGCGCCTGGATCAATTGCTGGCAGAGCTTGCGCGCTATCGCCCGGGGTTTTTACGTTGCAGCGAAGCGGTTGCCGCTTTGCGGGTGACCGGCAGTTTCCGGCTGGACGACACCGATGCCGCCCTGGCCCTGGTGGCCAATACCCTGCCGGTGCGCATCGAGCGCAGAACCCGTTATTGGGTGACGGTGGTGCCGGCCTGAAAGTTTTTTTTCACCTGCGCGATAGTTTTTTCGATCTGGCTTGGCCTTCAGGTATTCCCCACCGGCACAGGTGGGTTTCGATCCCTAGGAGCCTTGCATGATTTTCCCCGTTCGTGTCTTGCGTACCCATACCTTCGGCCTGCTGTTGCTCAGCCTGCAACCGCTCTACAGCGAGATGGTGCTGGCGGCCGGCGAGCGCCACTACAGCATCGGCGCCGGTCCCCTGGACCAGGTGCTGTCGCGTTTTGGCGCCGAGGCGGGGATCAGCATGGCCGGCAGTGCGCTGCTCACCGCGGGCAAGACCAGCCAGGGCCTGCAAGGGGATTTCACTACTGAAGCGGGCCTGAACCAGCTGCTGGCGGGCACCGGCCTGGGCTACGTGCGCCAGGCCGACGGCGGCTATGCCTTGCGCCTGCGCCTGGAGGCGGTGTCGCTGCCGACGCAGCAGGTCAAGGGCGAGAACCCTGACGAGGAGGCGGTGTATCGGGCGCCGCGTTCGTCGGTGTACATCTCCGCCGACGATATGCAGCGCTTTGGC
>Ga0194135_10000026_pt1 | contig 86222 bp, 84 predicted proteins | sample LitLau_LLRF_2013_FD_134024 | JGI IMG/M metagenome (GOLD analysis project Ga0194135, IMG submission 134024) | Freshwater sediment microbial communities in response to fracking from North America - Little Laurel Run_MetaG_LLRF_2013 (version 2) | ecosystem: Environmental > Aquatic > Freshwater >...
CATCTGAATAGTGCTTCTTTAAAACCAATTCGACACATTCTAATTTAAATGTATAGTCATACTTTGTTTTTCTTGCCATAAAAAATGCCCCAAATAGTGTCTAACTTTTTGGGGCATGTTCATGAATGGCTTTTTCTATTGTACTAAAAATTAGTTCCAGTTGAAAGTAATTTTCTTTTCGATTTCATTGCTTAAACTTAGAAATACCGGGCAAGTCATTGCGGCACGTTCCAGAATGGTTTTGTTCTTTTCATCAGCAACACCCTGCATTTCGAATACAATTTCAATTGCGCCAATTCTTCTTGGCTCCGCATTCATGATTTTTGTTACTTCGGCTGTAGAACCAACAAAATCCACTTCTAAATCCCGGGCTTTAATTCCCATAATAGTCATCATGCAGCTTGCCAAAGCATTTGCCACTGTATCTGTTGGAGAAAAAGCTTCGCCTTTTCCGTTATTATCTAATGGTGCATCAGAAATGATTTCGCTTCCTGACTGCACATGAATTGATTTTGTTCTTAGATCTCCTAAATAGGTTACTTTTGATGTCATTAATTTGCTACTTTTAAAGTTAAGTCTGAATCGTAATATAAAATGTAAACACCTTTATTTGCGTGTCCGCCATCTTCTTTTCTGTAAAACTGAAATTTATTGTCAACCTGTTCTGTTGTCATTAAATCGGCTGTTTCCTGATATGTTTTCCCTTGCACCAAGCGCATCATAGTATCGAACGTAACATCAAATCCACGAGTTGCATAAGTACTTGGGTTTACTTTATTTTTCAATCGGTATTCTTTTTCAAAAACCAAAACTCCTGCTTCGTCACTTTCGCGCGTTACAGACGGATACATCAATTTCAGTTTTACCAAATTATCAAAACTAATTTCGTCAGTATCCAAAGTACTGTTTGGTTCTAAAATCACCAGTTGTACCTGACATGTTTTTTGTGCATCCAATAATGCCTTAATCGTAGTTTTAACCATGGCCGTATTGGCAGTTTCCATGACCACATAATTCATACGGTTTGGCAGTAATAAACTTTTTAGGTTTGCTACATCCAAAGCTCCGGTTTCTGTCAGGCCAGCAAAAACAACTCCTTTTTGGTTTTGTTTGATATAACTGATAACAGATTCTTTTTTCTTATCAACCACAGCCACAATATTTCCGTTTTTCGCACGCATATAATCAAAAACGGCATTTCGAACTACATCATTTGATGGAATAGTCTGGTATAAATTATCAATTGGATTGGCTTTATCTTTTGATAATGGTGAAATAACCGGAATGTTGTACAAACGCAATGTATTTGCTGTAGACTCAGCATTATTTTGGTAAAATGGTCCGATAACCGCATTGGCATCCTGTAATTTATTTTGTGACAGCAAAGTTGAAACATTTGAGCTGCTTTTGGTTTCCTGAGAATCGTAAATGGCCACATCAATTGGTAATTTCAAAGTTCTCGCTGAATCAATCGCCATCAAAGCCCCTGAATAAAAATCAAGAGTCATATTCAGGAATTTATCATTTTTAATTCGGGTAGCAGTACTGGTAGTATCATTTTGCATTTTAGCCAGATTAAACGGCAATAACAAAACTAATTTCTGGCGATCTATTTGTCCTCTTTTTTTGGTTAGTTCCACCACTTCAGGATTAGCCGAAACGGTTTCAGATTTTACTTTGTCTACAATTTTAATTCCAGCCGTATTTTCTGTCGATTTCTCAATTGGTTTTTCAGCAGCTTTTTCAGCAGGCTGATTTTGTGCTACAATTGGAGACGGTGCTAAATATCCTGCCGGAACTTTTAAAACCATTCCCTCTTTAACACCTTCTGAAAGTGCCGGATTTAATGCTGTTAATTCTTCCTGAGTGATATGAAATGTTCTTGATAAGCTATAAAAAGTCTCTTTTGGTTTTACCTGATAATCCATGTAAGAAGTTATCTTTTTAGTCGTTTCGGCTGCTTTTTTAACTTCAGCCGGTTTTGCAGAACTTACTGTAGTCGAAGTTTCTGTCTTAGGTGCTGTTCCTTTTATCGTAAGTCGATACCCAACCGGTAAATTTGAAACAATTTCAGGATTGCGTTTTTCTAACTCTTCAATAGAAATACCATATTGTTTTGCAATCGAAAACTTAGTTTCTTTTGCAACCACATCATGATACACATATTTTTCCTGAGCCGATGATTTAGCTGTCGTTTTTGCAGCTACAGCCGAAGCTGTTTTTGCCGTACTCCCTTTTGCAGGAATGACAAGAGTTTGCCCGGTTTGTAAACCATCATTTACTAAAAAAGGATTTGCTGCTTTTAAAGCTTCATCAGAAATGCCATATTTTTTTTCAATACCAAACAGTGTTTCTTTTGGCTGTACTTCATGCGTAGTTGCTTTTCCAGAAACTGAACTTTTTACCTCTGCAGTTTCTGTTTTTGCTGCCGCTGATTTTGATGTGCTCATTGGAATCAACAAAACCGTATTGGGTTTTACTCCATTTCTGGCATCCGGATTTAAGGTGTAAATATCATAAGGAGTAACCTTAAATTTTACTGCAATCTGATTAATAGTCTCTCCGCTTGAAACCGTATATTTTACTACTTTTTCCTGCGAAAAAGCATTACTGGTTACAAAAAAAACTAAAGACAATAATGTTGAATAATATTTCATAGTAAGACTTAAAACAATTTAATTTCTAATTCAAAACAAGTTGGTAATTTCTCTTTAAATCAAGATTCCTGCCACTTTCAAATTCAGCGCCAATTATTCTCTAAGATCAATTTCTAACTTCGCAATAACAATCTCTTTATATAACTCATCTTCTTCTTTTTTCTTGCATTCATAAAGCACTTCCTCCATATTTTGGTACTTATCTGAGTAAACATAGTACGAAAGACTGTTTATATTAAAAAAGAAACTAGCGTTAAAATCGCCAGAATCAATGAGTTTCATAATGAACTTATCTCTTAACATTGCGTCTGTAAATATACCTAAAACTAAGTAATAGCCGTTTGAAACTTCTCTAAGATTATCATAAACTTCAACCTTTACCGTTTTATCCGTTCTAAGCGGGTTTTCCTTTAGTTCACGCTTCATTTCTTCTAATGAAACTGTTTTTGAAGTTTCTGTCAAACCTGTTTTATTTTGATTTTTTATCGCTTCATCCTGATATTTTTTTAGTTTGATCAAAGCCAGTTTATCATCAAATTTTCTGGCTTCCATACTATAAAATGAAGCTTTGCTGATATGACGTTTTATTTCGATGGTTTTCTGCGTATCCAGCGAATCAATTTTAGCAATCAAAAGCTGATTTTGTGCATCACCTTGCTCCTGTTGTATTTTGTAACGCTTGATTTCTTCTAGCGAAAGACGTTGTTGTAATGAAGTGTTGGTATTATTTTTCTCGCTTTCGCGGATTTTCTTCTTGTATTCCTGATTTTCTTCGACAGCAATTTTCTCTACTTTATTCATTAAACCGGCATAAGCTTTTCGGTTTTCTGCCAGCTCTTTTTTTAACTGAGAAGATAATTCGCTGGTTTTACCAATACTGGCATAAGATTGCTTTTCTAATCGTTTTGATTCATCGACATTCAAAATATCCATTCTTTTTAACTCCATTAAATTATTATTCATAGTATTGACTAATGAATCTAATTTTGCCATTAAAATATCCTGTACATTCTTATTGGCTTCTAAAACCAAACGCAGTTTTTCGACCGAATTTTCTTTAGAGCCATTCAGATCATTCAGATTCACTTTCAAATCATTGATCTTTATAATTTTCTGATTCATTTCTTTCTGAACAACCAATCTGTCTTTTAAATCATCAATTTCAACTGTTTTGGCTTTTCCTTTTTCGACCACTACTTGTTTTTCGGCAAGAGCCAGCATCAATTCTTCGCTTTCGTTGGCAGGTTTTACTTCCTTTGTATTAATCGCCAATTTATTTCCAACAACTAAACCGTTTACAATTTCCGGGTTTTGAGATTCTAACTGATCGATCGAAATACCGTATTTTTTAGCAATCGAGAATTTAGTTTCTCTTGGTTCAACCACATGAAAAACCGTTTCCTGATTGATCACACGAACTCGTCCGTCTAATGTTTTTCGTTTGTTTGGAATAGAAATCGCCTGTCCAATTTGCAATCCGTTAATAAGAAGGTCTTTATTCATATTTTCTAAATCCTGCACTGAAACATTATATTGCCTGGCAATGCTAAACAATGATTCTTTGGCAACGACCTGATGCGTTACTTTTGAAGAAGCGTTAATTTCGGTTTTATAAAAATTTGCAGGGTTCTGCGGAATACTTAATTCCTGACCAATCTGAAGTCCGTTCGCAAGAATTGGGTTGGCATTTTGAATAGCTTCTACAGAAACGTTATATTGTTTTGATAAGCCAAACAGCGTTTCTTTTGCACCAACAACATGTGTAATTTGCTGGTTTTGATTTTGCCTTTCTGGAGAGTGAACCGGAATCTTAATAATTTGATTGTCTTTGATTCCGTTTTGAGACTCGGGATTGAGTTTATAAATTTCATCGACAGAAACCTTGTATTTTTGGGCAATAAAATAGGCAGTTTCTCCTTTTTGAATTTTATATTCAATAATTGAATCTTGCGCAATTATTTTGTTAAAAGACAAAATAAAGACAAGAGAAATCGTTAAAAAATCTCTCATACATAGTAGGTTTAAAAAATTAAGGCATTACAAATGTAACGCCTTAATTTGAAAAACAATACTATTCCCACTCAATAGTTGCTGGTGGTTTTGAGCTAATATCGTAAACGACACGGTTCACGCCTTTTACTTTATTTATAATGTCATTTGATACTTTCATTAAGAAATCATACGGTAAATGAACCCAGTCAGCCGTCATACCATCTGTTGACTCTACAGCTCTAAGCGCCACTACTTTTTCGTAAGTACGCTCATCACCCATAACACCAACACTGTTTACCGGAAGCAAAATTGCCCCAGCCTGCCAAACTTTGTCGTATAATCCCCATGATTTTAATCCGTCGATAAAAACAGCATCAACATCTTGCAAAATCTGAACTTTCTCAGGAGTAATATCGCCCAAAATTCTGATAGATAATCCCGGACCCGGGAAAGGGTGTCTTCCTAATAATTCAGGATCTATACCTAAAGTTGCTCCCACTCTTCGAACTTCATCTTTAAACAACATTCTAAGGGGTTCTACAATTTTTAACTTCATATAATCCGGCAATCCACCTACGTTGTGGTGCGATTTGATCGTTGCTGATGGCCCTTTTACCGAAACTGATTCGATTACGTCAGGATAAATAGTTCCTTGTGCCAACCATTTTACATCTTCGATTAGGTGAGATTCATCATCAAATACTTCGATAAATACACGACCAATAGTTTTACGTTTGGTTTCAGGATCACTGATTCCGGCTAATTCAGAAAGGAAACGATCTCCGGCATCAACGCCTTTTACGTTTAATCCCATTCCTTTGTATTGGTTCAGTACATTTTCGAATTCGTTTTTACGAAGTAAACCGTTATTTACGAAAATACAATATAAGTTTTTACCAATTGCCTGGTGTAATAAAACTGCAGCTACAGTAGAATCTACTCCGCCTGACAATCCTAAAACCACTTTATCATCTCCTAATTTCTCTTTTAATTCTCCCACCATTTCTTCAACAAAAGCATTTGGTGTAAAATTTTGAGGAACCTGAGCAATATTTACTAAAAAATTCTCCAGCATTTTTGATCCATCTGTAGAATGGAAAACTTCAGGATGATACTGAATAGCATAAGTTGTTTCACCTTCGATTTTATAAGCAGCAAATTCTACATCATGTGTACTGGCTAATTTTACGGCGTTGGTTGGCAAAGCCTTGATACTATCGCTGTGACTCATCCAGACCTGACTGTTTTCTGAAACTCCGTTAAAGAAAACTTCATTCTCTTTAATATAAGACAAATTAGCTCTGCCATACTCTCTGGTATTCGAAGCAGCTACTTCTCCTCCGCTAAAGTGAGCTAAATATTGTGCACCGTAACAAACTGCCAGCATAGGAAGCTTGCCTCGAATTTGAGATAAATCAGGATGTGGAGCATCTTCTGCACGAACAGAAAATGGGCTTCCTCCTAAAATTACGGCTTTATAAGGTGATAAATCACTAGGAAAGTGATTGTAAGGGAAAATTTCGCAGAATATATTTAATTCGCGAACTCTACGCGCAATAAGCTGTGTATATTGCGATCCGAAATCTAAAATAAGTACGTTGTGTTGCATGCGCAAAAATACTTTTTATATTCGAATTTGAAAAATCAGAACAATGAAAAAATAATATTTTTTTTCATTGTTCTGATTTTAGGAACAAAGGCTCAGAGACTCAAAGACACAAAGGTTTCAAAAAATTACAATTTTTCTTTTTTCTATTTCATTGAACCTTTGCACCTTTGTCTCTCTGAAACTTTGAATCTTAAAAAAGAAAAATCCAACATTTAAAAAAATCCGTATTTAAAAAAAACCATATCTATGAAATCAAAAATTATTGCCCTTACCTTTTTATTATCCCTATTTTTAAATTCCTGCAGCGCTGTAGATGACTTATTAAGTTTTACTATTTCTAATTCGACTTCTATTAAAATTCAAAGTACATCACCAATTAATTTACCATCAGAAATTATTACGCCTGATGTGACTACAAATTCTTCGGCTGAATTTCAAAACAACAAAACCAAAGCCAGCTTGGTAAAAGATGTAAAAATCAGATCACTCAAATTAACCATTTCCGATCCGTCAGACAAAACTTTTACGTTTCTAAAATCGGTTCATTTATATATCTCAACCACAGATTCTGATGAAATCGAATTGGCTTATCAGGACAATATCAATTCTTCGAGTAACACAATTGACTTAATTTGTACTGATGCCAGATTAGATCAGTACATTAAAGCCGACAAATATAAAATCAGAACCAAAGTTACCTTAAAAGAAACACTTACTAAAGATGTAACAATAAAAGCAGATATGAAGTTTAGAGTGACGGCAGATCCGTTTTAGATTAAAACCCTAAGGTTTTGAAGTTCTAAGTTTTTGACATCGAGAAAAAACTTAATAACACAAGACCTTAAATCACTTTAGTCATTTATCATAAAAGGTTCAAAGGCAAACAAAGTATAAAACTTTGTGCTTTGAACCTTTTTCGTTTTGCATCTCAAAAAGAAAAAGCCTAGAACATCAAAACCTTAGCATCTTTAAAAAAGAACCTTTGTCATTTTGAACCTCAAAAAACCAATTCTTTTCATTAAATTTATAGAACCATACCAAAAACCGCTTTTACATCATAACCAAGTGTATCTTAAAATGTAATCATTAAGAGAGTAAATCAAACTTTAACCAATGTTTATACTTCTCAAATATTAATTTTAAAAATATAACCCATGAGTAAAATAGTTGCAGAACAATTAGTTGAAATGTTGGTAGAAGCCGGAGTAAAACGCGTTTATGCAGTCACCGGCGATAGTTTAAATTATTTTAATGATGCCATACGCAAAAACGGCAAGATAAAATGGATTCATGTTCGGCATGAAGAAGTAGGTGCTTATGCAGCAGCAGCCGAAGCAGAATTGGACGGTTTTGCAGTCTGCGCCGGAAGTTGTGGCCCCGGACACGTTCATTTAATCAATGGTTTGTATGATGCCCATCGCTCACATGTTCCTTTACTCGCCATCGCCTCCACAATTAATACAAGCGAAATGGGAATGGATTATTTTCAGGAAACCAATACTATTAAACTTTTTGACGATTGTAGTTGTTACAATCAGATGATTATGACTGCCGAGCAGGCTCCCAGAATTATACAAACAGCTATACAACACGCTTTAGGCAAAAAAGGAGTTGCCGTAATTGGTTTACCCGGTGATGTTTCTGAATTAAAAGCGGTTGAAAGCAATATTTCTACTCAATATTTTCATTGTAATCCTGTTATACGGCCTTCGAATCAGGAATTGCAACATTTAGCCCAAGCTATAAATGAAAGCACTAAAATAACGCTCTTTTGCGGAATCGGAGCTGAGAAAGCACACGATCAGGTCGTTCAATTATCTCAACATATTAAAGCTCCTGTTGGATATTCTTTCCGAGGAAAAATGAGTATCCAGCCCAATAATCCCAATGAAATAGGAATGACAGGATTACTTGGTCAGCCTTCAGCTTATCACAGTATGCATGAATCACATTTAGTTTTATTATTGGGAACTGATTTTCCTTATGATAAATTCATGCCTGCAGACAATAAAATTATTCAAATCGACACCAGCACGGAGCGTTTAGGACGCAGAGCCAATCTTTATATGGGATTATGTGGTGATGTTGCCGATACGATAGAAGCTTTACTTCCATTATTAGAAACTAAAACTGACGATAGTTTTTTACAGGCGCAGCTTAAATTTTATAATAGTGTAAAAAAAAACATGGACATTTATATTAAGGACAATGGAGACGAAGACACTATTCAGCCCGAATATCTTGCTCATATTATTGATCAGCTTGCCAGTAAAGATGCCATTTTTACGGTAGATACCGGAATGACCTGTGTGTGGGGAGCCCGTTTTATTAAAGGTACAGGAGAACGAAAAATGCTGGGTTCTTTTAATCATGGATCCATGGCAAATGCAATGCCAATGGCTATTGGAGCCTCTCTGGCACATCCCGAAAGACAAGTTATTGCCATGTGCGGCGATGGCGGATTATCAATGTTACTGGGTGATTTAGCTACGATTCATCAATATAATATTCCCATCAAGATTATTGTTTTTAATAATCGGGCTTTAGGTATGGTGAAACTTGAAATGGAAGTAAATGGCTTACCGGATAACGAAACAGACATGGTTAATCCTGATTTTGGACTCATTGCTCAGGCTATGGGATTTCAGGGCATAAATGTTCACAAACCCGAAGAAGTTGTTCCGGCGATTGAAAATGCATTTCGTCATAATGGCCCCGTTTTGCTAAATGTTTTTACCAATCCGAATGCGCTGGCAATGCCTCCAAAAGTAGAATGGGAACAAGTTGTGGGTATGGCAAAATCAATGACCAAATTAATGCTTGGCGGCAAAATGGAGGAAGTTTTCGATACCATTAAATCTAATTATAAACACTTAAAAGAAGGTTTATAAAATCGTCTCTTAATTTAAAAAACATATTATGGATATAAATGGTACTAAATCGTATACCAAATACTATGTTATTGCATGGGTATTTGGTCTGGTTTTCTATTTTTTAGATTATGTAATACGTTCTGCTCCGGCGGTTATGCTGCCGGAACTTGCCCAAAGCTTTTCTGTTAATGAAATCAGATTAGTTACTATTGTGGGAACATATTATTATACCTACTCGACCTGTAGTTTAATCGCCGGAATTGCACTCGATCGCTTTGGTGCCAAATATTCGCTCTTTACAGGAGCACTTATTCTAGGAATTGGCTGTTTGTTATTTATGATTTCCAGTCAGTTTAGTGGTGTTACCGGTCGATTATTTCAGGGTGCCGGATGTGCTTTTGCATTTCCCGGCTGTGTGTATCTTGCCAGTAAAGGATTCTCTGCAAAATCATTGGCAACAGCCATTGGATTTACTCAATGCCTTGGAATGCTGGGCGGATCTGCTGGACAATTTGTTGTGGGTCCGTTGATTGGAAAAGGAATGAACATCAATACTTTCTGGCTTTCTATTGGAATTTTCACCATAATTGTCGCTTTTGGACTTTGGCTTATAACTCCTGCAAACATTGTCGAAAAAAAGACAGAAAGCAATGAGGAAAAACAAAGCTTATTAGATCCATACAAAATTGTTTTCAGCAATCCGCAATCCTGGTTCTGTGGAATTATTTCAGGATTATTATTTGCGCCAACCACAATATTTGCAATGACATGGGCAGTTGATTTTTTTCAGAAAGATCGTTCCTTAGATTTCCATACTGCCACAATTTCGAGTGCTATGGTTGCTTTTGGCTGGGTTTTCGGATGCCCTTTATTAGGATATATTACGGATAAGTTAAAAAAACGAAAACCGGTTTTGATGTTTGGTGCTTTATTGATGATTGTCGCTTTGGTTCTGCTATTGTATTTACCAGACCTGCTTCCCACAAAATTCAGTATGTTTTTACTAGGTATAGCTTCGGGAGCTGCCATGATTCCGTATTCTATCATTAAAGAAGCAAACCCTGACCATGTAAAAGGAAGCGCTACAGGAGCTATAAATTTTATAACTTTTGGGGTAACAACACTTTTAAGTCCGCTATTCAGTCGTTTATTCGGAAGAACTCTGCATGACACTCTTGATAAAACTGCCCATTTTCAACAAGCAGGTTTATTTTGGGTTGTGGGAATTGCGATTGCGATTTTGGTAAGTTTTATGCTAAAAGAAACCGGTGAAGGAAAAGCAGCAAATTCTTAAAATTTGAAAGGCAGAATAAGACACAACACCATTTTGAGTTGTGTCTTATTCTTCTTTTGTAACAACTATAGAAGCTTTAAACCCTGCTGCAAGGTTATCCCAATAATCATTGGTAACCAATTGACCTTTATCATCGTAAACCTGAATTTCTGCAGTATTTCCACCTAAAGTTCCAATATTTAACGCTTCAAAATCTAATTTATTAAAGCCATTAACAAGATCAATTTTTACATCTTTAAAATTAGCATCCAAAAGTATTTGTTCACGTATTACGACATCATTAGAAGATACTTTCACCAAATCACCGTCTATTGCTCCAAAATCACGGAATTTCACAATAAAGTATTTCGATTTTGTTCTAAAATCTCCTAACGAAATATTATGTTTTACCAATGTACCACGACCTTCTTTTAATCCTGCATCTTTTAAAGCTTTATCTAAATCTTTTTCCATTTTAGGAATATAACGATCGCCCGGATTTGCAAAATCTGTTTCTGTAGACATCGTAAATTTGCTTTTCTCTGCTCCTATCTGAAATTGGGATTTTGGTGTAATACTGGTGTTATTAAAAACATTTGGTGTTTTAATAGCCGGCATATCCAAATTATCAGCTTGCGGATCTTTTACTTCAGGAATTGGTGTTTTTTTGGGTTTTGCACCAAATTTTGGCGCTGCGATTGGCTTGAATTTAGTACTAAATTCAGTTTGGGCTGATACAGTTACAGCAGTAAAAAATAATATGAAAAATAAAATGTGCTTCATTGAAAAAGTATTATCGAATCGGCTTTTATAGTTTTATAGAATCAAAGTATAGCATCACAAAAATAGCATAATTTAGTTAGGCTCTACAACTTTAAGACTATTATAACAATATATTAGGCTAATTTTTGGAATCAAAAAACCTGCCAATTATCAAATTAAATGGCATTAAAAAAAATCCAAATTCAAAAAAACACCAGAAACACTGCCTGTTTTTTTTTATTTAAAACCAATGCATCATTTTGATAATTAACAACTTATTCCTAACTTCAAGGTTTTAATTTATCTTTATAAAAATACACGCAAATGGACTACATTGACTATTATAAGGTATTAGATATTACGAAATCGGCTACAGAGGCCGAAATCAAAAAGGCCTATCGAAAATTAGCCCGAAAATATCATCCTGATTTGAATCCGAATGACAAAGAAGCGGAGAAAAAATTCAAGGAAATAAATGAAGCCAATGAAGTTTTAAGCAATCCTGAAAATCGTAAGAAATACGACAAATACGGAAAAGACTGGAAACATGCTGATGAATTCGAAAAAGCAGGTTACGATCCTAATCAGCAGCAATATTCCAGACAACAGCAAGGCGGTAATCAAAGTTATTCTGATTTTGGCGGTGGCAGTTTTTCTGAAAGTGATTTTTCGGATTTCTTTAATTCGATGTATGGTTCTGCCGGAAGAAGCTCCAGAGGTCAGGCCAAATACAGAGGCCAGGATTTTAATGCCGAATTGCAACTGGATTTAGCATCTGCATATACCACGCACAAACAAAACTTAACGGTAAACGGCAAAAATATCCGAATTACAATTCCGGCCGGAGTTGAAAACGGACAGATTATAAAAATCCCAAATCATGGAGCGCCGGGAGCTAATGGAGGGCCAAATGGCGATTTATACATTACTTTTTTAATTGATAATGATTCTGATTTTAAACGTGAGGGCAATAATCTATATGCCGATGTTGATCTGGATTTATACACTGCCATTTTAGGAGGTGAAATTTACGTAAATACTTTTAATGGGAAAGTAAAAATAAAAGTCGCTCCCGAAACTCAGCCCGGAACTAAAGTAAAACTAAAAGGAAAAGGTTTTCCGGTGTATAAAAAAGAGAATCAGTTTGGAGATTTGTATATAACCTATACTCTAAAAATTCCAACAAAACTGTCTGTAAAAGAAAAAGAATTATTCGAAGAATTAGCAAAATTAAGAAAACATGAATAGCAAAAACTTAATTCAGATAAAACAATTCTGTCTGTATCACGAAATTGAAAATACCTTTATATCAGAACTGCACAATTATGGTCTGGTAAACATAATAATCCTCGAGGAAGATGAATATTTACAACCAGAACAATTACCAGCTGTCGAAAAAATGATCCGGCTTCATTATGAACTCAAAATCAATTTAGAGGGTATAGATGCTATTGCAAACTTGTTAAATAAAATCGAAATATTGCAGCAAAATCTTACTGCAACCCAAAACAAACTGAGACTTTATGAACAGCATCAAACTGAATAAAAGGAGATCAAAACCGATTCATTAAAATATCACAAAAAAGAACGAATTGCGAAGTGATTTCAATTCAATCGTACTTCTTTTCATCTGCATATTTTATAAATTGCGGCTGAATTAACTAACCCGAATTTGATTTAGAAACACAAAGCAAATTCAATAAAACAGAAGAAATGAAAAGAGAAAATATCTTAACAGGATCGCCTTGGGAAGACAAAATGGGATATTGTCGTGCAGTAAGAATTGGCAATATCATCGAAGTCTCAGGAACTGTCGCTATTGTTGATGGTGAAAAAGTAAAAGCCGATGACGCTTATTCTCAAACTTATAACATCCTGGAACGTGTCGAAAAAGTTTTGGAAGATTTAAATGTTGGAATGAAAGATGTAATCAGAACCAGAATTTTTACCACCGATATTACTTCTTTTGAAGATGTAGCCAAAGCACACTCTGCTTTTTTTAAGGATGTAAAACCTACAACCGGTTTTTATGAAATCAGTAAACTGGTTGCGCCTGAATATTTAGTTGAAATTGAATTTACAGCTGTTGTACAGTAATTTTTTTTTGCCACGAATTACACGAATTTTTACTGTTTTTTTCTATATTTTGCTACATATTAAGAGATTTTAGATTTCTTTTTTGTTTCTCTCAACTAAAATATTTTAATTCGTGAAAATTCGTGAAATTCGTGACTGGAAAAAACATCCTTAATCATTAATGACTTTACAAAACCCAAAACAAATAGTGCTTTCAATTTTCAAATGGATCCTCATTTGTGTTTTGATAGGTATTTTATCCGGATCTGCCTCAGCATTTTTTTTAGTGGCTTTAGAATGGGTTACACAATTTAGAATTCATCATGACTGGATTGTATGGCTTTTGCCTTTTGGCGGATTATTAGTAGGGTTTAGTTACTATTACTGGGGAGAATCTGTTGTAAAAGGCAATAATTTATTACTCGACGAATACGAGAATCCTAAAAAAGTAATTCCGTTTAAAATGGCTCCTTTAGTACTTTTAGGAACTCTGCTTACGCATTTATTTGGAGGTTCTGCCGGTCGCGAAGGCACAGCAGTACAAATGGGTGGCGCCATTGCAGATCAGTTTACCAGACTTTTTAATTTAGACAATGCCGAACGTAAAATTCTAATAATTCTGGGAATCAGCGCGGGTTTTGCATCAGTTTTTGGTACCCCTTTAGCAGGTGCTATTTTTGCTTTAGAAGTTTTATACTTTAGCAAAATCAATTTTAAAAGTATCGTTTTATCTTTTATTGTGGCTTATACAGCCTATTTTACGGTAGAATTCTGGCATGTCAAACATACACATTACAGCATTCCTGTGGTTCCTGAAATAAGTTTTATCAATTTGTTTTTTGTTCTTCTAATTGGGGCTTTTTCCGGTTTCGCTGCTTTATTATTTTCCAGAAGCACTCATTTTTGGAGTTCGCTTTTTTCAAAAAAAATAAAATATCCACCTTTGCGTCCTTTTATTGGCGGAATTTTTTTAACAATTGCTATTGCTGGTTTTGGACTTACAAAATTCTCAGGATTAGGAGTTCCGGTAATCGTTGATTCTTTTTCGAATGCAAATCCATGGTACGACTTTTTGCTTAAAATATTGTTTACAGGATTTACTTTAGGAGCAGGTTTTAAAGGTGGTGAAGTTACTCCCTTATTTTTTGTAGGTGCCACTTTAGGAAGTGCTTTATCTCTAATAATTCCTTTACCTATTGCTTTTTTAGCCGGCTTAGGATTTGTAGCTGTATTTTCGGGTGCAACCCACACTCCTATCGCCTGCACGATTATGGGTATGGAACTTTTTGGAATTGAATCCGGTATTTTCATTGCAATTGCCTGCATAATTGCCTATTTTACTTCAGGACCTGTTGGGATTTATAAATCACAAATTGTAAAAGGTGCCAAATATAAATTGTACCAAAAATTAAATCCTAATTTTTAGATATAAAATCCCAATGGCAAATACAAACTCAAAAATTAAATTCAAAATTCCAAAATACATAAACCATATTCAAGAGATTAAAATCGGTTGCTACAAAATCAATCGTTCTTCATGAATTATTAGACTTCAAATAAATAAAAAAATCTATAAAATCTTTGTTTTCGCTTAAGCGAATAAGTTTTATCTGTGTAAAAATTTAAATTCCAAAATTAAACTCCAAACCCCCAACCTAACAATTTACATCTTACAAATCACAACCAGCATAAAAGTGTGTTAATCTGTAAAATGATTTCAACATTACATTAAAAAAATGTAAATTCGCACACTATGAAAATACAAGATATTCAAGCGATACAATTGTTACTCGCAAGCCCAAAGAAAATCGTCATAATTCCGCATAGAGGCCCAGACGGTGATGCTATGGGTTCAACCTTAGGTTTATACCATTTTTTAATAAAAAATAATCATCAGGCAACTGTGATTTCTCCAAATGATTTCCCTGATTTTCTGGCCTGGCTGCCAGGTTCTGAAACGGTAAAAATATTCGAAAAAGATACTGAAAATTGTACCAAAATATTAGAAGAAGCCGAGTTGATTTTCACACTCGACTTTAATGCTTTTCATCGCACTGGCGAAATGGAACATACTTTAGCCCGACTAACAGCTCCATTTATCATGATCGATCATCATCAAAAACCGGATGATTATGCCACTTATATGTACTCTGATACTACATTTGGTTCTACTTGTGAAATGGTTTACAATTTTATTTCTTTCTTAGGAAAAAAAGAAGATTTAGACAAAACCATTGCCACCTGTATTTACACAGGAATTCTGACTGATTCAGGTTCTTTCCGTTTTCCGGGAACTACCGGAAACACGCACAGAATCATTGCTGAACTGATTGATCTGGGAGTTGAAAATACTGAAATTCCGGTTTTATTATTTGATAATAGTTCATACAGCCGTTTGCAATTATTGGGTCGTGCTTTACAAAATATGAAAGTATTTGAAGAGCATAAAACATCTTACACGACACTTACTCAGAGCGAACTGGATTCTTTTGATTACGTAAAAGGCGATACCGAAGGAATCGTTAATTACGGATTAAGTATAAAAGGTATCGTATTTACTGCTATTTTTATCGAAAATAAAGACGAGAAAATTATCAAGATTTCGTTCCGTTCGCAAGGCGGATTCGATGTCAATCAATTTGCAAGGGATCACTTTAATGGTGGCGGACACAGTAATGCAGCCGGAGGAAGATCTGACGTCTCGATGGAAGAAACTGTTAGAAAATTTGAAGATTTAGTACAAAAACTAAAAATATAACCCCAAATGAACTACTTAAAACAAAGCATTTATACCCTGCTTTTTACTGTTTTACTGGTAAGCTGTAAACATCATGAAGAAGCCAGAAGACCAATTTCTCAGGCTTCAGGTACTTTCATGAAAAAATCGGCTGACCGAAATAAAAAACTGGTTGCGAACGAAGAAGACGTCATTAAAAAAATCATCAAAAGCAATCCGAAAATAAAATATTACGCCACCAGAAAAGGATATTGGCTCTATTATGATGAACAAAATCATACCGATACTGCAACGCCCAAAAAAGGAGATATTGCTTATTTCAATTTAGAAGTAAAAGATATCGACGGAAAAATTATCTATTCTGAAGCAGATCTTGGTCCACAGACTTATTATGTAGACAAGCAAGACATTATGATGGGATTGCGTGACGGTATCAAAATGATGCATAAAAATGAAACCGTTACTTTCTTATTTCCATCACATATCGCCTATGGCTATCATGGAGACAATAAAAAAATTGGAACCAACGAATCTTTAATCTGCACTGTTACACTTCGTAATTTTGTACCAGATCCGGCAGCAAAACCATCTCCTGCTGCAGGACAGTCTCCTGTTGTAGGACAAGCACAAAAAACAGTAGTTCCAAAAACTCCTGTTCAAACCAAAAAAGATACAATAAACCCATAAAACAACATTTTAAAAATGAAAAAAAGTATTTTAGTATTACTATTGGCCGTTATCTCCTTATATTCCTGTAAGGACGAACACAGCAATTTACCAGATGGTTTGTATGCAGATATTGAAACCAATAAAGGTCATATTATTGTTGAATTAGATTATAAAAAAGCACCTGTTACAGTAGCCAATTTTGTAACCTTAGCCGAGGGTAAAAGTGAATTCGTAACTAAAGACTACTTAAAAAACAAGCCTTTTTACGACGGGTTAAAATTTCACAGAGTTATTGAAGATTTTATGATTCAGACCGGAGATCCTGAAGGAACTGGTTCCGGGGATGCAGGATATAAGTTTAAAGACGAAATCACTGATTTAAAATTTGACAAAGCCGGTGTTTTGGCAATGGCAAATAATGGTCCGGGAACAAACAGCAGCCAGTTTTTCATCACACATGTTGAAACTCCATGGTTAGACGGAAAACACACTATTTTTGGTCATGTTGTAGATAAAGGTCAGGAAGTAGTTAACCAAATAAAACAAGATGATAAAATTGTTTCTGTAACAATCGTTAGAAACGGTGAAGCAGCTAAAAAATTTGATGCTGTAAAAGTATTTCACGATTACTTCTCTGAAATTGCGAAAGAAAAAAGCAAATTTGTCGGAGTACAAAAAGAAAAAGTAGACTATTTTGCTTCGGTTTTACCAAAAACTACTAAAACAAGTTCAGGATTACAATATTTAATCACTGAAAAAGGAAATGGTAAAAAACCAACTACAGGAGCTCAATTATACATCAATTACTCAGGTTTCTTAGAAGACGGAACTTTATTTGACTCAAGCGTAGAATCTGTAAATAAAGCTTTCGGAAAGTTTGATGCCGCCAGAGCTGAACAACACGGATATCAGCCAATTCCTTTTCAAGCTGGTCGTAAAGATGGTATGATTCCGGGATTTATCGAAGGAATTGAGCAACTTTCATTTGGAGACAAAGCGATTCTTTTTATTCCGTCACACTTAGCTTACGGAGCAACTGGTGCAGGAGGAGTTATTCCGCCAAATGCAAATATCATTTTTGAAATTCAGTTATTAGAAAAGCCACAATAATATAATTTTAAAGTTTAAAACAGACTTAAATTCGGAAGACCATGAAATTTAAATTTTTATTTTTATTTTGCCTTGCAGTAGTAAATATTCAGGCTCAGACAACAAAAAAACCGGTTGCCAAGGCAAAACCAAAAACAGCAGCAACAACTACAAAAGCAGCTCCTAAAACAAATCCAAACGACGGGATTTTTGCAACGATTTCTACCACAAAAGGAGATATTATTGTGTCTTTAGAATATGTAAGAACTCCTGTAACTGTAGCTAACTTTATTTCGTTGGCAGAAGGAACTAATCCTAATGTAAAAGTGGAAAGACTTAAAGGAAAACCATTTTATGACGGATTAAAATTTCACAGAGTAATCAATGATTTTATGATTCAGGGTGGAGATCCGGACGGAAACGGAACTGGTGGTCCCGGATATTCATTTAAAGATGAATTTACAGAAGAACTAAAATTCGAAAAAGGCGGCGTTTTGGCTATGGCTAATTCAGGTCCGGCTACAAACGGAAGTCAATTCTTCATCACACATAAAGATACTCCGTGGTTAAACGGAAAGCATACAATTTTTGGTCATGTGGTTTCTGGAATGGAAAATGTAAACAAAATTGTTCAGGATGATATCATGACAAAAATTACCATTACCCGCAAAGGTGATGCTGCCAAAAAATTTAATGCGGTAAAAGTTTTAGCTGATGAAGCTAAAAAAGAAGAAGCTAAAAAAGGTGAAGCGCAAAAAGTAATCGCAGAAAAAACGGCTTATTTTTCTGCTACAAAAGCCAAAGCTACTACTACTGCATCAGGCTTAAAATATGTTGTAACCAAAAAAGGAACAGGCGTTAAAGGTGCAGAAGGATCAACCATTTATTTTCACTACGCAGGTTATTTCGAAGACGGAAATCTTTTTGACAGCAGCATGTCAGGTGTAGCAAAAGCTTATGGTAAATACGATGCCAACCGTGATGCACAAAAAGGATATCAGGCTTTTCCGTTTACTGTTGGTAAAAAAGACGGAATGATTCCTGGTTTTATAGAAGCTTTAGATATGATGACAGATGGTGAAAAAGCAATCTTCTTTCTTCCTTCAAATTTAGCTTATGGAGAAAAAGGTGCCGGAGGAGTTATTCCGCCAAACACAACTTTGATTTTCGAAATCGAAACTTATCAAAATCAGCCCGTAAAGTAATATAACCTTTTGTACAGAGTTCAAAATGAGCCATCGGAATATTATTCCGGTGGCTTTTTTATTTCATTTAATTCTGTGATATCTGTAATTTTAGAGCTTCATAAAAGAGTACAAACAAATTAATAATAACGTTTATCGCAATTTTCTATTAAATCCTAAACAAAATAACTTACCTTTGCCGGCTTTAATTTTTCAAAACAAACAAATTAGGATGTCACAAAACAACGTATTAAAAGGAGTATTTTTAGTAGCAATTGGAGCTACAACTTATGGAATGTTAGCCACTTTTGTAAAAATGGCCTACTCTGAAGGATATACCACTGCCGAAGTAACCACATCTCAATTTATATTAGGAATTATTGGTATTCTAATCATCAATACTTTCCAGAAAATAAAGCATAGAAGCAATGTTGTAAAAGCAACTCCAAAAAACATATTCAGCCTGATGCTTGCAGGCACTTCTTTAGGAATGACGAGTTTGTTTTATTATTTGGCTGTAAAATTTATTCCAGTTTCTATTGGTATTGTTTTATTGATGCAAACCGTTTGGATGGGCGTTTTACTGGAAATGATTTTAGAAAAAAAATTACCTTCAAAACAAAAAGTATACGCTGTAATTATAGTTCTTATCGGGACAGTTTTGGCTACAAACATTATTCATAATGACATAACACTAGATTGGCGTGGTATTGCATGGGGAATTCTTGCTGCTGCCTCGTTTACGACTACCATGTTTACTGCAAATCGTGTTGCTACAGAAATTTCATCTGCTCAACGTAGTTTATATATGTTATTGGGCGGAGCAGTAATTGTATTTTCGTTTGCCTTTGCGACTCAGATAACTCCTTTTAATTTTGAAATTTTCATGAAATGGGGAATTATACTTGCTTTGTTTGGAACTATTATTCCACCAATGCTTATGACTGCCGGCTTCCCTTTAACCGGAATTGGACTTGGCAGTATTGTTTCGGCACTTGAGCTTCCGGTTTCTGTTATGATGGCTTATGTATTGCTGGATGAAAAAGTAATCTTCTCTCAATGGGTTGGAATTGTTTTAATCATTCTGGCAATCATTATTATGAATGTAAATTTCAAGCGTAAAAATTAACCTATTTTGAGGAGGACTAAAAAAAAACGACTCAAAACGTCATAATTGTTAATTTTTTTATAAATTCGTAATAAACAATTTCATATTATGAATTTACCCTGGCATTTATATTTAATGGCTGCGCTTTATATTATTGCCGGATTAAATCATTTTAGAAATCCCGGAATGTATATCAAAATCATTCCGCCCTATTTCTCAAATCCCAAATTACTAAATACTCTAAGCGGAGCTGCCGAAATTATTCTTGGCATTCTCCTCATGTTTCCTCCTACAAGCCCTTTTGCTGCGTGGGGAATTATAGCACTGCTAATTGCTGTATTTCCTGCTAATCTTTTTATGTATCGTAAGAAAAAAGGTTCTTTTTCTTGGTTAAAATTTATTTTATTAATACGTTTGCCCTTACAAATCGCATTGATTGTATGGGCATACTTATATACCCGTTAATAATTAAACTATTAATTAAAATTATTTTATTATGAAAAAATTATTTGCAGAATTTTTCGGAACATTCTGGCTTGTTTTTGGTGGTTGCGGCAGCGCGATTTTTGCAGCCGGAATTCCTGATTTAGGAATTGGTTTTGCCGGTGTAGCCTTAGCATTTGGTTTAACTGTATTAACAATGGCTTATGCTGTTGGGCATATTTCGGGAGGACATTTTAACCCTGCTGTTTCATTTGGTTTGTGGGCCGGTGGAAGATTTCCAGTAAAAGATCTTATTCCTTACATTATTGCCCAATGCGTTGGTGCGATAGCCGCAGCAGGTACTTTGTACACCATTGCATCAGGAAAAGCCGGTTTCGTAATTGATAATACTAAAGCCGGAGCTTTTGCATCAAATGGTTTTGGAGCATTCTCTCCAGACGGGTATTCCTTACAATCTGCTTTTATTGCTGAATTTGTACTAACCTTATTTTTCTTATTAGTTATTCTTGGAGCAACAGATAAGTTTGCCAATGGCAGATTTGCCGGTATAGCAATTGGTTTGGCTTTAACTTTAATCCATTTAATCAGTATTCCTATTACTAATACTTCAGTAAATCCTGCAAGATCTCTATCTCAGGCAATCTTTGTTGGCGGAGAACCATTATCACAAGTCTGGCTGTTTTGGTTAGCGCCAATTTTAGGAGCTATTGTAGCCGGTTTTATATATAAAACATTATTACAAAATCACGGAGAAGCGTAACACAAACTTTTACTAATCAATAAAAACTCAAAAATATGTCATTTTTATACTTTTTACTTATTGGAGCAATTTCCGGCTGGCTGGCAGGTCAGATTTGGAAAGGAGCAGGTTTTGGACTCTTGGGCAATATTGTCGTAGGTATTATTGGCGGAATAATTGGTGGCTGGATTGCAGGTAATCTGGGTATTGGCGGAGGCGGACTTTTATGGCAAATTATAATTGCTGTTGGAGGAGCCTGGGTACTGCTTTTTATCATCAGCCTGATTAAAAAAGGATAAAAACATTTCACCTAATAAAATCATTTAAAGAGAAAATCAGATATATTTATATTTGGTTTTCTCTTTTTTATATCCCAATAGTCTGGATTCATCTTTTCATAGAACACCCAAAACCTTACTTTTATGAATGATATAGTAGCATATTTCAGTTCAATTCCGTCCACACACCGAAGTTTAATTCTGGTTGGGGGAATAACTATTTTTTGGCTCATCGAAAATGCTTTTCCGTTATTCCATATGCAGTATAGAAAATGGCAACATGCGGGAATCAATTTCTTTTTGACATTCACTACAATTGTTGTCAATTTCATTTTAGCCTTTATCTTAATTAAAACGGCAAACTGGACCACCAAAAATCATTTTGGCATTCTGCAAAAACTGCCTGAGATTCCGCTTTGGCTGTACACACTTATCGGATTGCTTTTGTTAGATTTAACAGGGGCTTATCTGGCACATTATGTTCAGCATAAATTTAAATTTCTATGGCGTTTTCATATCGTTCATCATACTGATACCTGGATTGATACCACAACGGCAAACCGTCATCATCCGGGAGAAAGTATTATCAGGTTTACATTTACCACTCTTGGCGTTTTAATTGTCGGCAGTCCTATGTGGATGGTATTTCTGTATCAGAGTTTATCGGTAGTTTTTTCACAATTTAATCATGCCAATATTTCTTTACCCGATAAACTAGATACTTTTTTGAGTTATTTCATCATTTCGCCCAACATGCATAAAGTACACCATCATTATGTTTTGCCTTATACAGACAGTAATTATGGTAATATTTTTTCGGTTTGGGATCGTCTTTTTCGTACCTTCACTACCTTGCCAAAAGAAAAACTTATTTACGGATTAGATACTCACATGGCAGCAGAAGAAAACAATAAATTGAAAAATTTATTGAAAATACCGTTTCAAAAATCAAGATCTGCAAAAAACAGTTAAAATCATTAAAAAAAAGATCATTCATCGAACCAACTAATTATTTTTTTTATTAATATTGATACTTAATTTGAAAATCAATCTATTAATCATTAACCCCCTATTTTGAATTAATTTTCACGTGATGAAAAAGAGTAACCGCAAAGAATTAAATTGGGAACAAACGGAAAGACTTGTTTCGTTAGCTTTAGAAGAAAAAAATCCATTTGAGATCATTAAAAAAGAATTTGGATTGGCAGAAAAAGAAGTTTTGGAAATCATGAAGAAGAAAATGCCTCTTGAAAAATTTGAAATGTGGAAAAAGAAGGCAATTGCAAATAAACCAAAGCCAAAACCTGTTAAAATAGATGATTTTGATGAAGATTTAGATGGGAAATATTATATAAAAAACAAACTAGACTAAAACAGAACTCCTGAAATTCAGGAGTTTTTTTTATATTTTTTAATTCAATGTAACTTTTTTGGATTGTGTAAGTCAAATAGCAATAATTAAACTCAAACAAATGAAGAAAATACTTTACACCTTAGCTCTTGCAGTAACACTTTGGAGCTGTAAAACCGGAAGCTCAACAGGTGCTGCAAAAAGCAATGTCGTAGATGTTAATATCAATCTTGTTGACGTAAAAGACGACAAGGTTTTAGTAACGGTTACTCCTCCGCAAATAAAAACAGACGAAATTATTTACAGTATTCCAAAAACAGTTCCGGGAACTTATTCTACAGACAACTATGGTAAGTATTCTGATAGTTTTAAAGCTTATGATGCAAAAGGAAATGAGTTAACTGTAAAAAGAATTGACGATAATTCATGGTCCATTTCTAATGCAAAAACATTAAAAAAGATTACGTATTTAGTAGGTGATACTTTTGACACTGAAAAAGGAACCGGATTTGGTAATGATGATGTATTTTCGCCAGCCGGAACCAATATCAATGCCGGAGTTAATTTCTTAGTTAACACACATGGTTTTGTAGGGTATTTTCAGGATAAACTAAATATTCCGTACAAGGTTACGATTACTCACCCTGAAACACTTTGGGGAGCAACATCAATGACTGATGAAGATGCAAGCAACACAAGCGACGTTTTTACGACTTCCCGTTATGCTGTTTTGGTCGAAAACCCAATCATGTATTCTAAACCTGATTATACTACATTTAATGTAAACGGAATGGATATTTTGATCGCAGTTTATTCTCCAACAGGAAAATTTACTGCAGAAAGCATCACACCGGAAATGAAAACAATGATGACGGCTCAAAAAAACTTTTTAGGTAAAGTAAATGCGACTAAAAAATATACCGTTTTATTGTATTTATCAAGCATGGCCAAAGATGACGCTCACGGTTTTGGAGCTTTGGAACACCCAACAGCTACTACAGTAGTTTTGCCTGAAACAATGCCAAAAGACAAATTGGTAGAATCAATGAAAGACGTTGTTTCTCACGAGTTTTTTCATATTGTAACGCCATTAACCATTCACTCAAAAGAAATTCAGTTTTTTGATTATAATGCACCTAAAATGTCTGAGCATTTATGGATGTATGAAGGGGTAACAGAATACTTTGCAAACCTGTTTCAGATTAATCAGGGATTAATTAATGAAAATGAATTTTATACCCGTATTGCAGATAAAATCGAAGAAGCAAAAGGTTTAAACGATACGATGTCGTTTACTGTAATGAGTAAAAATGTATTAGAGCAGCCTTATAAAGATCAATACTTAAATGTGTATCAAAAAGGCGCATTAATTGGAATGTGTATTGACATCATCATTAGAGAGAAAAGCAATGGCGAAAGAGGAATTCTGGATTTAATGCATAAATTATCTAATGAATATGGTGTTGAAAAACCATTCAACGACGATGAGCTTTTTGCTAAAATCACTGAATTAACTTATCCTGAAGTAGGTGAGTTTCTGAATAAATATGTTGCCGGAACAACTCCAATTCCTTATGATTTTTATTTAGCAAAAGTGGGTGTTGGTAAAGCATCTGAAAAAGTTCCGGGATCGATTTTCATCAAAGGACAAAATCCTTACATTGGAGTTGATAAAGCAACTAAAGTAATCAATGTACGTCCTGAAATTGACCTAAACGTATTCTTTACAAATTTAAATTTAAAAGCCAATGATCAAATCCTTGCTGTAAACAATAAAGCATACAATCTGGATAACATCTATGACTTAATCACAGAAAGCGAAAACTGGAAAGAAAATGACCCAATTACGATCAAAATAAAACGTGCCGGTGCTGAGCAGACTATCAAAGGAACTGTGAAAATACCATTTGAAGAAAAAGAAACATTTAAAGTGATAGATCCTTCTAAAGAAAAACTTAGAAATGCATGGTTAAAAGGGTAATTTTCTTTTGACATTCCTCATAAAAAAAACCGACAAGTAATTGTCGGTTTTTTTGTTTATTATCCTGCGAAATAAAGCATCTCTACAAAAAAAATGATAATCCATGTCATGATACTTCCTGCATCAGGATAACAAGATTATGTTTTTTTTTGTAAAAGCTTAAAACCTTTACAGAGGTTTCATATAATGCATTTATTTCTTAACTGGAAATTTCCAGTCAAATTCGTCTTTATCGTTGATGATAGCTCCAATTTCAAACTTTACTACTTCATCAAATTCTGTTTGTAGAATAAACCAATTGTCTTCATTGAAATAATTTTCGAAAGTATCAAAAGTCTCCTGATTGTATTTTGTAATTCCTTTTGTTGCCAAATCTTTCTTTACATCAGCAATTTTTCTTCCAATTAATTTGAATCCAAAAACTTCAAGATCATTGCTTGAAGCTACAAGATAACCTAATTTCAAGTCTTCTTCCTGATAAAATGTCAATCTGATTTTTTGCGTGTTGTATACAAAAATCACATTATCATCTTCGTCTTTGTAATTTTTATCAGGTTTTCCTAAAGCAGCCGTTACATCGTTTTGCTTCATTCCAAAAAGCAATTTATCAATTCCTGATTTTAGATTTATTTTCATATTTACTAGTCTTTATTTAAAATGCAAATTTCGTGAAGTTTTTATAAACTCTGTTATGTTTGGCATTTTTGTTTTTTGCTTGTCACGAATTTTCTCGAATTTAAGTTTTTAATTTTGTCCAGCTGAGCGAAGTCGAAGCCCTTGTCGACATAAAAAGCCTTTGGACTCGGCTAGGGATGATATTAAAGTAAAAATCAGTGCAAATCCATTTTATCCGTATAATCAATGAACTATTTAATTCTGGTAATTCTTCTTATTCGGTTTATTACCCATATAAAAAGTGATTTTTCCTCCGTTGATAACATCTGCATGTTTTAAAAAAGGCTTATCCAATTGTTTCCCGTTCAATAAAACTTTGCTTACAAACACATTTTTATCTGATTGGTTAACCGTTTCGACTTCAAAATTTTTTCCGCTTTCTAAATTAAAAACCGCTTTTTTCACCAACGGACTCCCTAACGCATATTCATCCGAACCGGGTGCTACAGGATAAAATCCTAAGCTGCTAAAAATATACCAGGCACTCATTTGTCCGAAATCATCATTTCCTCCTAAACCATCCGCCCCATTTCGGTACATTTTTTTCAGGATCATTCTAATTTTGTCTTGTGCTTTCCAGGGAGAGTTTGTCCAATTGTACAAATACACCACATGATGTGAAGGTTCGTTTCCGTGAACATAATTTCCGATAATTCCATCTCTGGTAATATCTTCTGTATTTTCAAAATATTTATCCGGCAGATGCATGCTAAATAAAGAATCTAAACGCATATTAAACTTGTCATTTCCACCCATCATTTTAATCATATCAGCAGGATCCTGAGGAACATACAAACTATAATTCCATGAATTCCCTTCGATAAAACCTTGTCCGTGCGTGTCTAAAGGATCGAATTCTTTTTTAAAAGTTCCGTCATTTAATTTCGGACGCATAAAACCTGTTTTAGCATCGTAAACGTTTTTATAGTTTTTAGATCTTTCGATAAATTCATTATAAATATCTGTTTTTCCTAATTTCTTAGCAGCCTGCGCAATTGCCCAATCGTCGTAAGCATATTCTAAAGTTTTAGACACTGATGATCCGTTTTTGTCTTCAGGAACATACCCTTTTGTTATATAATATTCCAATCCGTCATAATAAGGTACTTTTGCTGTATTTACACAAGCCTGAAGTGCTTTTTCGGGATCAAAACCGGTATTACCCTTTACAATTGCATCGGCAATAACAGAAACAGAATGATACCCAATCATACACCAGTTTTCATTAGCATAATGCGACCAGATTGGCAGCATTTTATGTACGCTCTGATCTGAATGTGCCAGCATCGAACTAATCATATCAGAATTTCGTGCAGACTGAACCAAATTGAATAACGGATGCAAAGCTCTATACGTATCCCATAATGAATAACTCGTGTAGTTTTTAAAGTTTTCGGCCTTATGAACATTCATATCAAGGCCTTTGTAGTTTCCGTCTAAATCCATGTATTCTGTCGGACCTAAAAAAGCATGGTACATTGAGGTATAAAAATTTACCAGATCTTCTTTTTGTATGGTTTCAACCTGAATTTTATTCAACTCGGTATTCCATATTTCCTGACTTTGTTTTTTTACTTTTTCGAAATCCCAGCCTGGAACTTCTTTTTTCATGTTTTCAAGTGCTCCTGCTGAACTTACAGGCGACAAAGCCATTTTAATTTTGATTTTTTCACCTTCTTCGGTATTAAAATCAAAGAATAGTTTCAGGTTTTGACCTGCCATTTCAGGAAAGTTTTTGGTTTGATCAAATCTTCCCCAAAAGCCTTTGTAGACGCTTTTTTCTGCGGTTGCTTGTCCGTAACTTTTAACGGGTTTACTAAAAGACATCGCAAAATAAACGGTTCTGGTTCTCGCCCATCCGTTTGTCTGGCGATATCCTGTAATTAAGGTATCGCTTTCTACCCGAACAAATGTCCAGACATTCTTTTTGTCGTAATTGTAAATTCCTGATGTTAAATCTAAAATAATATGAGCTTCATCAGATTTTGGAAATGTATATTGATGCATTCCCACACGCGTTGTTGCCGTAAGTTCAGCTTTAATTTTATGATCTTCAAGAAATACGCTATAATAAGCAGGCTCTGCTTTTTCTGTCGAATGAGAAAATGCCGATCTGTAACCTGACAGTGGTTTTGAGGCTATTCCGGGATTCAATTGTAGTTTTCCGGTGGTAGGCATAATCAAAAAATCACCCAAATCTGAATGCCCTGTTCCGCTAAAATGCGTATGACTAAAACCTACAATAGTTTTGTCTTCATACTGATATCCGGCACAATATTTATAAACGTCTCCATTGTATTTTCCGTTTAAGCTGTAGGCAATCGTGTCTGTTTCCGGACTTAACTGCACGCTTCCAAACGGAACTGTTGCTCCCGGATATGTATGTCCCATTTTTGCAGTACCAATCATAGGATCTACATACTGAATCAGGTTTCGTTTTTCGATTGCTTTTTTCTGTGATTTAATTTCATTAGTAAAACCAAATACTAAAATGGATAACCCGAAGAGAAAACCTTTGCTATTTACAATATTCATCAGCTATATTTTAATTATTATTTTATGTCTTTAGTAAGATCAATGTCTTCCTAAAACGATTTAATAGAATTTTCAGGTTAGAAAATTACGATAAAATATGGGTTTTAAAAAATATAGACTAAAAAGGTTTTGAATATCTTTGAAGTTCTAAAAAAGACAATTCGTAAATGAAAAATTATATTTTATTTCTGGTTCTTTCTTTTTCAACATTGGGCTTTTCGCAAAAAATAGAAAGTTACAGATTGACCAAAGAAGAAATAAAGCAACGCGAACTCAATCAAATTTCTGATTTTCCTATTTATAAAGCATTCGAATGTTCAGATAAAAGCGGGGTTTATGAATTGCTTTTATGTGAAAATCAAAAAAAAAATTCTAAAAAAGACACTTTAAATACTAAAATTCAGGCTATTTGTACTTTGAATGATCATGGTGGTTTTCTAGAGAAATGGAGAATTAATGATTTACTCGAAAATACGGAACCAAAAGAAACCAATATTTGGTTCTGGACAAAATATTGCGGCACTAAAGATCTTGATGACGACGGTTATATTGATCCTGTTATTGTTTACGGAACCAGAAATGAAAATGATGAAATAAGACGCGTTAAAATTATCACAGTTTATAAAAACAAAAAATACGCGATTCGTGCGATTGAATGCGATTTAGACTATTGCAGAAGTTTTAAGAAAGATGAAAACTGGAATACGCTTCCGCAGAAAATAAAATCCTACTTAAATCAATTGGTCGAAAAAATTAGAAAAGAGCAGAATTTATTATTGAAAGATGGGTAGACGGTTAAATTTTATTTTATTTTTAATTCTAAATATCAAATTACAATTCTTGCTATTCTTTTCTTGGTTTAAACCGAATTAAAATCCTGCTGTACAATATAGAATCTAACCGATGGTTCTTTTTTTTAGAGCTTACGCTTTAGATTTTCTTTTACGGAATCGAACCATTCGTTTCTAAGAATACTTAAAACTATAGAATCACGACGAATTTCGCTGTTGGCAGTTGGCATATGACTTCGTAAAACACCTTCGACTTTACAACCTATGCTTTTCATGGCGGCAATACTACGCTCGTTATTATTATCGGCACGAAACTCTACTCGTTCCATTCTGAGGGTTTCGAAAGCAAATTGAAGTAATAAAAATTTGCAATGTTTGTTAAGTCCTGTTCCCCGAAAGGCTGAGCCGTACCAAGTATACCCTAATTGAAGGGTTTTGAATTCGAGATTCATGTCGTAAAAACGGGTTGAACCTGCGTATTTTTGAGATTTTTTATCGAAAACAATAAACGGAAATTCTTTTTTATCTTCTCTCGCTCTTATTGCCTGTTGAATGTATTTGATCAGATTTTCTTTTCCGTCTGCACCAACCAACGAATATTTCCAGGTTTCAGGCTCATTGATTGAAATTTCTAATAGATTATCAACGTCTGATTCCTGTAAAGAACGCAATAAAACTACATCATCTTCTAAAATTGTATTATCTGAGAAATTAAAATTTGATTTTGTCATGGCTTGTATCTTTTAGAATCTTTGTGCGACTTTATGTTATGGATATTTCGCAAAGATTCACGAAAATACTCAAAAATCTAAAAAGTTGTCTTAATGAGAAAATTACTCACTCATTTCATCGTATCGCTCCGGAACCTGCGGATCGTACAACGGACATTTGAATTCCTGCATTACATCTACCAGTTTATTCATGGTTTTTCCTTCGGTTCCGTAGCAGTCTATTTTTATACTCTGCGGCGTTGTAATCACCTGAAAAGCACCTTTTCCTGAGTTATTTTTCCAGCTGTTTTCATCGACTCTTTCCCATTGTGAAAAAACTGAATTGATTCGGTTAATGATAACTGCTACCGGAAGTGTTTCAAGACCTTCGACTTCTTCTTTTTCGACAAGGGCTTCGTAAACTTCGTGATGGTTTAAGTAAACTTCTTCTAAATATTTCCAAAAAAGTAATTCGTACATAGCCTCTGGTGTGTTTTTTAGCCCCGATAGTAGTGAAAATCCTTTTGTTTTTTTCTTTAAAAAACAAAAGATTGTAACGGATAGCGGGATTAGCTCCTAAAAAAGCTAATGGTTATTATTTTTATAAAATTTTATTCCTTAACGAAGTTGATCTTGAAAATTGGAACGGGCTTCTCCCGAAGTCTCGGGACGCTCAGCCTGACAATCAACTTTCAAAAGCAATGTCTAACTTTGTGGGAGACGCACTGCTGTGCGCCTCTACACATTATATGCTGAATAAATTTTAATATTTACTTCTAATATTAAGCTCAGAACCTTTGCAACTTAAATCCTAATACTCAAATGTTCCGTATTCGCTGGTGATAGTTAGTTTTTTAGCATCGGCTGCTTCTACTCTACCTACGATTTGTGCATCGACATTGAACGATTTTGAAATCGCAATAATATCCTGTGCAATATTTTCAGGAACGTAAATTTCCATACGATGCCCACAGTTGAAAACCTGATACATTTCTTTCCAGTCGGTTTTTGATTGTTCCTGAATTAATTTGAACAATGGCGGAACCGGAAATAAATTGTCTTTTATAATGTGTAAGTTCTGAACGAAATGTAAAATTTTAGTTTGTGCACCTCCACTACAATGCACCATTCCGTGAATATCGTTTGGTGTGTAAGTATCTAAAATTTTCTTGATAATTGGTGCATAGGTTCTGGTTGGAGAAAGTACCAGCTGACCCGCATTTATTGGACTGTTTTCGACCTCATCAGTCAGGTTTACCTGTCCTGAATATATTAATTCTTCGGGAACAGCAGCATCGAAACTTTCCGGGTATTTTTTGGCTAAATATTTCCCGAAAACGTCATGACGTGCAGAGGTTAATCCATTACTTCCCATTCCGCCGTTATAACTTTTTTCGTAAGTTGCCTGACCAAAAGAGGCTAAACCAACGATTACATCGCCAGCTTTGATATTAGCATTATCTACTACATCACTGCGTTTCATACGAGCGGTTACGGTTGAATCTACAATTATGGTACGAACTACATCTCCAACATCGGCAGTTTCTCCTCCTGTTGAATGAATCGTTACGCCAAAAGATTTTAACTCGTTGATTAATTCTTCTGTTCCGTTGATGATGGCTGAGATCACTTCGGCAGGAATTAGGTTTTTATTTCTTCCAATGGTTGACGACAGCAATATATTATCTGTTGCTCCAACACATAATAAATCGTCGATATTCATGATTAAAGCATCCTGAGCGATTCCTTTCCAAACTGAAATATCTCCGGTTTCTTTCCAATACATATACGCTAATGACGACTTTGTACCGGCACCATCTGCGTGCATTATTAAGCAATATTCTTCGTCCTGTGTTAAATAATCAGGGACAATTTTACAAAATGCTTGAGGAAATAAACCTTTATCGATGTTTTTTATGGCGTTGTGTACGTCTTCTTTTGATGCCGAAACACCTCTCTGTGCGTACCTTTTGCTAGAATCTGAACTCATGAAACTTAGTTTGTGTTGATGTGGTGCAAAGATAATCCCTTTTTTTAATTCTTGGGACTATACTATTTAAAATTGAATACTTTGGTTCACAAAAAAATTCGGCAGGTTTGATAACACTGCCGAATTTTTAGGCTAATCTGGTTTCAAAATTTGGTATTTAAAAGTTATTCCCAATCCGGCATTGAAGTTCCGGAAAACAGAATGATTCTTGAATTTGTTGCTCCAATTGTGGTTTTTACAATATTTTTTACTGAAATACCATCGTTTGAGGTATTGGTAAAAATAAGTTCTGACTCGTTTGGCGAATAGCGAACGTCGAGATCATTTGTTCCTAAAATTTTCTCTGTTGCGATTTGGGTCGAAGTGCCTGCTCCAAAATTGTATTCGAAGATTCTGGAATCGAGTTGTCGGTAATTTAAGTTTTCAAAACCTGCAACATCTCTGGTATAGACTAGTTTTTGTCCTGTTACAGAAAAATGCAATCCTCCGGCTGCTCCGGTTTGTCCTGAAAGTATTGTAGTGAGCACTACTCCCGAGGTACTAATGACATAAATTTCGACATTGTATCCGTTTGCATCATTTACTTTTAGGGCAATTTTTGATCCGTCGGCACTCCAATCGCATTCTGATATAAATTTACCATTTGGGGTTTGGAATATTTTGGTTAATCCGCTTCCGTCGCTGCTGATTTTATACAATTTATCAAAATTCGGATAAATTAATTCACTTCCTGAAGCGTTCCACGAATAATCGATATAATCTGAATTAAAACCAGCTATTGGTACAGAACTGGTTACTCTTTTTATTCCTGTTCCGTCAAAATTCATGGTGTAAATATCGTTCTGGGATCCATTTGTTCCGATAAAAGCAATTTTTTGCGCCTGATTATTTCTTCTCGGACGCCAATAATTTTTGTCTGAACTGGTTAGCTGATATTGTTTTCCTGCATCATCGGCAGTAAAAATAACATTGTTTCCGTTTATTGTTTTTACAAATAAATATCGGGTAGTTGGAAATGCTAATGTGGTAAAGGTACTTACTGTACTTAAAACAGGTGTGTTTATACCATCTGTTGCTTCAACCTGCCAATAGTATTTGGTACCGTAAATTAGATCTGTTAAGGTTAGTTTTTTGTCTTTTATGCCATCATACGTTTTTACATCGCTATTGCTGTCGTTTCTGAGGGTTACTTTAAAAGTAAGAACATCGTTATCCGGATCTGTATCTGTCCAGGTTAAATCCAGCGAAACAGCCTGATTTGTACTGTTATCAACCGGGCTCACCAGCACAGGAACTGTTGGGGGCTTATTGTTGGCTGTGGCTGTTTTGAGTTCAAAAACAACTTCTGAGGTATTGTTTGCTGTTACGGTTGTAGCTTCAAATTTGGCTATAAAACCATCTTTTTGAGCCTGAAAAGAATATTCGCCTGTCTTTACATTCAAAACTGTAAATTTGCCATCTGCATCTGTAAACACGGTACTTGAAGTTGGACTTGAAAGTATCTTGACATTTTCGATTGGCACAAAACTATCTGCATTGACCACTCTTCCGGTAACGGTACCATATTCTGAGTCTCCTATTTTTTCTTCACTACATGAAACCAAAAACAATAAAAAAAGTACGCTTGTTATGTTGTATATATACTTCATTATTAATTTGTTTTTAAATTTAAACTTTGTCGTTGTATTTTAAAGTATGCTGTTTTCAATTACACTATTTTTTCTTTTTTCCGAAATAATAGGTAAGTCCTAATCCGAATTTATAATAATAATCATCACGGGTTCCTGCTTTGATATAGTCGACATTATCACTGAAGTTGATATTTTGCTCAGCAAATAATTTTACACCAATCCGGTCAGATGCCATATATTCTAAACCGGCACCAAACTGAATTTTACTGTATGTATTTTGAAATTTCCGGTTCATGGCAAATCCTCCGCCTCCGTATAAATAAGGCGTTAATTTGTCTTTAGGAAGCAAAATCCATTCGAGATTAAGATCGTAAGTGATATACCCCACATCTAGTAGATTTTTATTGGCAAGATTGACAACATTTGTTGAAGCACTGATATTAAAAGCAGGCGTTATAAAAAATTTCAAGGCACCACGTCCAAAAGGTCTTAAAAGCGGATCTTTATAATCTCCATTCATTAAAGTGGAACCGCCTGAAATTTCGATGGCAAATTTGCTTCTTCTGTCTTCCATAACTCTGCCATAAAGTCCCGTTACATCGGCTGTTTTAGTTTCTTCATTATAAGCTTTTAATAAATTATCAACCTGCCATTTGGGTGCATCGGCTTCCCAAATATTGTCTTTTATTCCTTCCAGAATTAAAGATTCAACGGCTTTTTCGATAGCTTCTGTAACGGCCATGTGTACCGGTTCGTTGGTCGTGTAACCGGTTTCTACTTCGAGCAGTCTTTTGAAGTTTACATATCTGAATAAGCTTTCGTCAATGGCCTGTGATAAAATGGTTTTGGAAATATAAACCGATTTCAGAATTTTTCCGTTGGATGTTGAAATCATTCTCAAATACACCGTAACGCGATCCTGACGGTATTTTACAGATGCTCCTGCACCAAAATATCGTGCGCCAAAACCTCCTGTAATGATATTTGAATCATACGAAACGATTCCGCCTTCTAATAAAACTCCGGCATATAATAAAGGGGTTAACTGCGGGTCATTTGGATTGGCATTTTTTACGTATTCCTGGCGTGTTGCCCGAATCAGATTTCGTTCCTGAAGTAAATTCCCAATATTTTCGCGTTCAATGGGTACAAACCATTTTGAATCTTCAAGTGCTTTTATCAATATAGAAGTCGCACCCTGAGTTACGGCTGTACTAAAACTGCTTCCGTTGTCCTGAGGTTTGTATTGTCCGGTTTGATCTCTGAATTTGTAGACCCCTACGACAACTGGCTCTTTTGGTTTTGGCAAATCTTTTAATAAGGAAGTAGCAGGAGTTCCTTCTCCTAAAACGGCTTTTTCAACACCTGTTGGCTGATTGTAATAAGCACCGCAACCCGAAAAAAGAAATCCGGATACTATAAGTAAGTAGTGATGTAATCTCATGTTATTGATTTGGGATAATTACCTGAGTTTGTTCTCCTGTATTGGTGTCTAAAATATTAAGGGTGAGCCCGCCTGAAGATGGGTAAACGTCGACTGAATAGCTTCCGAAGGTATAAGAACCTGCTTTTATACCATCAGTACCAAATTGCTGTTTGTAAAGCTGACTGGAAATCTGACTTAACAGCTGCGAATTTAAATTGGCTTTAAATCGCTCGAGATCTGTTTGCGTAGCAGTGTCGGCTGTTTTATCTTTCTGTTTATTCTGAGCTTCTGCACTGCTCAAGAGCCATTGATAATTGAATGTATCTCCCCCAAAGGCTGGATTTACGGGTTTATAAACTAAAGCCTGCGCGTTTATAAATGGAGAAATGAGTAGTAATACTACCAGGGTTACAATAAATTTCATGTCGCTAATAATAAAATTAATACTGAGTGAAATATTTTCGCTGCTTTTCTTTTTCTTTAAAGTAAGTAAAGGTTGCATTTACAGATTCTTCTGCAACTGCATCTAAAAATTCGTCGTCTGGTCTGGCGAGAAATTCGTATATAACTTCGTTATCTGCAGACACGGTTATGGCTGTGTTTCTTGCAAAACTATATTCTTCACCTATTGTTACTATTTTTTCAGCATTTATTCCAATATCATTGTACTTGTAATAATACCGATCATAAAAATCTTTGCCAATTTTTGTTTTGGTGTCGTCTGTAATGATTCCTCTTAACATAAATCCGTCAGCAGGAAGTAGTATTACAGCGTCTTTTTTTTTTCTTCACCCAAAACCACACGGTCTTTTGCTATTATTTGCTTATTTTCATCATAAAACAATAACAAAACAATTACCTCATCATCTTCGGAAAGATTAATCTGAGAGGTAGACAGTTTTTGCAGTTCGTTAGGTTGCAGCGTAAAAACACCAACCTGATCGTTGTTAGACTGATTATTACTTTTACTATTATTTTTTATAACTGACATTCTGTAGGCAGCACTCCTGATTACGTCTGTGAGGTTTTCAGCAGTTCCTGTAATTTTTACATTGCCTTCAATTTTTTCGATTTCCAGTTTAGCTTTTATTTTGTCCTGAGGAACCTGACCATAGGTAATGGCTGTAAAAAACAGTAATACGAAAATGATATGTCGGTATAAAAAACGCATGTTTTTCAATTTATTTGTTGATAAGAATTATCGAAGCGCCATTTCCTGTCTGAGTAATTTTCATGTTTTTTGACAGTGAATTGGTTCCAATACTTTTTATATTTTGATTGTCTCCTTTTTGGATCATTTCCATGTTTACATTATAGTTGGTATATAAGGTAAAATCAGAAATTTTATTATTGTCGCCTTGCTGAGTAATGCGTTGCGTTAATGTTTTAGCATTTTTATCTAAAAGCAATTCATTTCGATCTCCATTTTGATCAACTGCAACTTTTGTTTCATTTGATTTTAAGTTTGCTATTACTTTATTTAAATCTCCTATTTGCTGTATCTGAATACCGGCCTGGATCTTTGAATTTAAATCATCCTGCGCTTTTTTATTCATACTGGAAACAACGCTTAAAGCTTTTTCTTTTGAATTAAAAACAGAAGAACTGTAAGGCTTAAAATCTGAATTATCTTCTTTTTCCTGTGAATAAAATACAGCCGGAAAAAGTAAAAATAATGCGATATTTAAAATGAAAGTTTTCATCTTGATTGATTTAGATTAAAAAATGAGACAATCACGTTCTATGACTATCTCATTTTTATTTTTCAAAATTACATTCCTGATTGTGTAACTGTAATAGTGTTCATGTTTCCATTAGAGAAAGCCACACTAGTATGAGCAGCACCAGTTTGAGTAATGGTTGCCATATTTTTGTTTCCAATTTGCAATGTACTCTCTGTTAACTTAGTACCGTTTTGAAGAGTAGTTGCGCTGTTTTCATCACCATATTGATAGTGATATGATTTGTTGGCATCTGCAGCAGAAGTTCCTGTTGGAGAAGTTTGAGTTTGCCATGATTTGTTTTTAACACCACCCTGAGAAGCATACGCTACGTTGTTGTCTCCTGTTTGAGTCTGAGTTGCTTCATTTGAGTTATGAGGAGCAAATGGTACTGCTACTGCTGCTACAGTTGCAAGTTGTGCTGATGAAAAAGGAGCTCCGGTTGGTTTTTCATTTCCGAATGTACCCTGATCGATAGTAGCTTCGTTGCTTTTTCCTTTTTGTACCTGAGTAGCTTTATCAAATCCGCCAAGTGCTGATGCAGGAGGAGCGATCTGATCTTGCCAGATTGTTGCTTTGTTCCAGTCTCCAGTTTGAGTTTGATAGGCTTTGTTGTCATGGTTACTTTGAGAAATAAAAGCACCATTGTTGTTTCCTTTTTGTTTTACATCAGATAAATTGTTTTTAGCATTGTAAATACCCGGCTGAACTCCCTGATACACTTCGGATTTGTTGCTGTCTCCTAACTGATCAACTGTAGCTCCGTTAGTAGCTCCGTTTTGAGTAACAATACCAGTATCAGAATTACCATTTTGATTCACTGAAGAGGTATTACCTTGCGCAAAAGCTGCGGCTCCTACAAACAGCATCGCTGAGATGCTCAAAATTACTTTTTTCATAATAAATATATTTAATTGGTTATTAATACAACTTATTATGCAGGTTCGCGATTTGGGAAAAAGTATGGGGACTTTTTAACTTCATTTGAGAATAAAAAGTAAATCTTATTCTCTCATCTCATGACCAAAATTAGAAAACTTATCAATACACAATTCAAGTAGAATTACCTATTTTTCAACAACTTAGCTTCTTTTCGATGAACTGTAAAACTATGTCGATGAACTACTAAAACAGCCGAAAATATAAATAGGAAATTACTGTCTTATTGTAGTTTATTTAGATTTAGCCCCAAAGATTTGTTAAAAACAATAATCATAAACCATTATTTTAACATTAAAACAAAAAAAGCCCATCGTTAATTTGATGGGCTTTATAGAAATCTTAACTTCTTTTTTTATTTTGTAAACAATAATTCTCTGTATTTTGTTAAGGTCCAGCTTTCGTCATCAACCAATAACTCTAATTTGTCACAATGATTACGAATGTCTTCAAAATACGGTTTTACATTATTACAGTAAGCCTCTGCCATTTTTTGGGCATCAGTTAAGTGGTTTGCCGTTTTTCTTTCGTTTGTCATAGCCAGCACTTTCGAGTTAATTCCTTCGATATGACCTGAAATTTCTTTAATTAAAACGATTTGTTCTTTGGCAATTGTTTCAAACTCTTTTCCAAAGATTTCTTTTAATCCTTTTACATTTTCGATTAATGTATTTTGATAACGAATAGCCGTTGGAATTACATGGTTTCTGGCAATATCTCCTAAAACTCTTCCTTCGATCTGAATCTTCTTGGTATATTCTTCCAGTTCTATCTCATAGCGTGCTTCGGCCTCTACATGATTTAAGATTCCTAATTCAGAAAATAAATCCAGAGCTTGTTTCGAAACTTTAGCTTTAATGGCTTCTGGTGTTGTTTTAAAATTACTCAAACCTCTTTTTGCCGCTTCTTTTTCCCAGGCTTCGCTGTATCCGTCACCTTCAAAAAGTATTTTTTTAGACTGCTTGATGTATTCTCTTAAAACATTAAAAATAGCATCGTCTTTCTTCATATCTTTTGACTCGATCAAAGTATCAACTTCTATTTTAAAATCTTTTAATTGTTTAGCTACAATTGCATTAAGGGTTGTCATTGAATTTGAACAGTTTGAATTTGAACCTACTGCTCTAAATTCAAATTTATTTCCTGTAAAGGCAAAAGGTGAAGTTCTGTTTCGGTCTGTATTGTCTAATAATACATCCGGAATTTTACCTACTACATTTAACTTTAAATCTGTTTTTTCTTCAGGAGATAATTTTCCTGTTGTTACACTTTCTAATTCCAATAATACTTTTGACAATTGTGCTCCAATAAAAACCGACATAATCGCCGGTGGTGCTTCATTTGCTCCTAATCTATGGTCGTTACTTGCCGTCGCAATAGATGCTCTTAGCAAAGTTTCGTTATCATTTACTGCTTTTATTGTATTGATGAAAAAAGTAAGGAATTGCAAGTTGCTCATTGGCGTTTTACTAGGACTCAATAAGTTTACTCCTGTATCTGTTGCCAGTGACCAGTTGTTGTGTTTTCCTGAACCGTTTACACCTTTAAATGGTTTTTCGTGAAACAATACTTTAAAATCATGACGCTCTGCCACTCTTTGCATGACATCCATTAATAAAGAGTTGTGATCTACGGCAAGATTGGTTTCTTCAAAAATAGGTGCCAATTCAAATTGATTAGGCGCAACTTCGTTATGACGCGTTTTTACCGGAATTCCTAACAACATACATTCCTGCTCTAAATCTCTCATATAAGTTAAAGCACGTGTTGGAATTGACCCAAAATAGTGATCGTCTAATTGCTGTCCTTTTGCAGAAGTGTGTCCTAATAAAGTTCTTCCGGTCATCATTAAATCCGGACGTGAATTTGCCAAAGCTTTGTCGATCAGAAAATATTCCTGCTCCCACCCTAAAGTTGCTGTTACCTTTTTTACGTTTTTATCAAAGTATTTACAAACTTCTGTTGCTGCTTCATCAATTGCAGATAAAGCTCTTAACAACGGAATTTTATTATCTAAAGCTTCTCCGGTATAGGCAATAAAAACGGTAGGAATACATAAGGTTGTTCCGTAAATAAATGCCGGAGAAGTTGGATCCCATGCTGTATATCCCCTGGCTTCAAATGTATTTCTGATTCCACCGTTCGGGAAACTGGAAGCATCCGGTTCCTGCTGCACCAGTTGTGCCCCGCCAAATTTTTCTACAGGATCACTTCCGTCATAAGAGGTTTCAAAAAAAGCATCGTGTTTTTCTGCCGTTGTTCCTGTAAGTGGCTGAAACCAATGTGTATAATGTGTAACACCTTTTGATAACGCCCATTCTTTCATTCCCATGGCGATATAATCTGCCAGTTTTCTGTCTATTTTAGTTCCGTGCTGAATGGCATCTCTCACTCCTTTTAAAGCATCTGAAGTTAAGAACTGCTTCATTGCTTTTTCATTAAACACATTTGAACCAAAAATGTTAGACTTTCTGTCTATTTCTTCAAAATGTACTGGCTTTCTTGTAGAAGCTTCTTTTAAAGCTTGGAAACGTAATGTTGACATGTATATAATTTTAAAAATTCGTAATAATTTTCATTAAAAAAAGAGGAACAAATATAAACAATAAAACGCCCTGTTTGAAACATAAGTTTTAGATTTTTGTACGACGATTTTTCAATAGAAAATCATTTTTTCAAAGAATAATGAATTCCATTCAAAGAAATATAACAAAATACCTCAGCATTCTTCATTAAATAAACATTTTTTCATAATTCCTTAACGATGAATTTTAAAAATGATGTATAATTTTTGCGAATTTATTTTTTAAAGGTGTTAAAAATTGCTTTTTACAAAATATACCCCTCTCAAAATTGCGCTTATCTAAAAAATTATAGCAAGCAAAACAAAATAGCCCCCTAATTTTTAGGACTAAAAAAATAAATCTATATTTGACCCAACGAAAAAAAACAAAAAAATTAATTTATATTATTATGGCTAAAATTAAGTTAGAGTACATTTGGTTAGATGGATATGAACCAACTCAAAATCTTAGAAGTAAAACTAAAGTTGAAGAGCACGAAAATTTCAAAGGAACATTAGCTGAACTTGGAAACTGGTCATTTGATGGTTCATCAACAAAACAAGCTGAAGGTGGTTCTTCTGACTGTCTTTTAGTTCCGGTTGCAATCTATCCAGATCCAACCCGTATCAATGGATGGTTAGTAATGTCTGAAGTTATGTATGCTGACGGAAATCCACACCCTTCTAACGGAAGAGCTACAATTGATGATGATAATGATGATTTTTGGTTTGGATTCGAACAAGAGTATTTCATCATGGATACTAAAACGCAGCTTCCACTTGGATTTCCAGTTGGAGGATACCCTGCTCCACAAGGGATGTACTACTGTTCTGTAGGTGGAAAAAATACTCACGGAAGAAAATTAGTTGAGGAGCATGCTGATTTATGTATCGCTGCGGGAATCAACTTTGAAGGTATTAACCAGGAGGTTGCCTGCGGACAATGGGAATTCCAATTATTCGCTAAAGGTGCTAAAAAAGCCGGAGACGAAATCTGGGTTGCCCGTTACTTATTAGATCGTTTGACTGAGAAATATGGTTACTACATCGAATATCACCCAAAACCACTAGGAGATACAGACTGGAATGGTTCCGGAATGCATGCTAACTTCTCTAACGAAGTATTGAGAACATGTGGAGACAAGGCTACTTACGAAAGAATTTGTGAGGCTTTCCGTCCTGTTACTGCTGAGCATATTGCGGTTTATGGTGCTTACAATGACCAACGTTTAACTGGTAAACACGAAACTGCTTCTATCCACGATTTCTCTTATGGAGTTTCAGACAGAGGATGTTCAATCAGAATTCCTTTAATGACTGTTCAAAAAGGATGGAAAGGCTGGTTAGAAGACAGAAGACCAGCTTCAAACGGAGATCCATACAAAATTGCTGCAAGAATTATCAAAACTGTTAAATCAGCGCTATAATTCAAAGCTTAGATTATACACTAAAAGTGCCATCGTAATTGTTGGCACTTTTTTTACTTCTTATAATCAACAAAACAAATGTATAGTTAGTTCAAGCGGATGAGGGAACTATTTACATTTTGACTTCACTCAATGCTACAGGCTTTTTGTGATAGAAAATCTCCAAACCAGTTATATTTCTAAAATCTAAAGTTAACTTTAAATAATTTCCTTTTTAAGTTAAACATCATAAACTATCTTTGTAGTAATCACTAAAAGTAACGAATTATGATAGTCTGGATTTTATTTTTATTAGCCGTAGTTCTTATTCTTGCATTAGACCTGGGTGTTTTTAATAAAACCCCTCATATTATAAGCACTAAAGAAGCAAGCAAATGGACTCTTATCTGGGTTACTTTATCCTTTCTTTTTTCAGGAGTTATTTACTGGCTTTACACTACAGATTTTATTTCAAATCCGGATAAACTGAAACCAGCGGTGGCTTCGATGAAGTTTATTACGGGTTATTTGATTGAGCTGTCTTTAAGTGTCGATAATATTTTTGTGATTGCCATTATTTTCGCCTCATTTAAAATTCCGCAAAAATACCAACACCGTGTTTTATTCTGGGGAATTTTGGGTGCTGTTGTTTTCCGCGGACTAATGATTTTCTTTGGCGTTATGCTAATCAATAAATTTGCCTGGACCACTTATGTATTTGGTGTCTTTTTACTTTTTACAGCCATAAAAATGCTTTTTTCAGGAAAAGAAGAAGATTTTCATCCCAAAGATTCCTTTATATATAAGTTTTTAGGAAAAGTGATTCCGATAACTTCTCAAATGGAACATGAGAAATTTTTTATTTTGACCGAAAAGGGGAAAAAAGCAGCAACTCCGCTATTTGTTGCCCTTATTGTAATTGAATTTATGGATGTTCTTTTTGCTGTTGACAGTGTTCCTGCCATTTTAGCCATTACAAAAGATCCTTTTTTAGTATTTAGTTCTAATATTTTTGCGATTCTGGGATTACGTTCGATGTATTTTTTCCTCGCCAATATGCTGGCAAAATTCAGTTATTTAGAATATAGCCTGATCGCTATTTTAAGTTTTGTAGGATTAAAAATGTTGCTGCACGAATGGTTCGTTGTACCGGAATGGACTTCGTTAGGTTTTATTGCAGTTTCGCTTTTAGTGGGAATTTTGGTTTCTTTAAAATTTGGGGAAGAAAAAGAACTTAGTGATACTGATCAGGAATAATATTTTTAAAATCTATATTCATAAAAAAAGGAAATCTTACGATTTCCTTTTTTTATGATTAAATTCTGAGATTAGAAATTAACTTTTTTAATTTCACTTTCGTTTAATTTTAAACTTTTCATTACATCTAAATAATTATTTTTATTTAATGTAGAAGCAAGAACAGAAGGAACAATTACAACTCTAAAAGTTTGATTATTTATAAACTGAGGTGTTGAAGTTATATTATAATTTGCTCCTACATAAATCTTAAAATCTTCTTTACTAAAATCATAATCATAACTAACTTCATCTGTTGTATTTAAATAAAGTGTAGTTGGAATTAATTGCCAAATTGGTGTTTGTGCATCAATAGTTCCTTTTAATCTGTATACTAAAATAGTTTCATCATCAAATAAATTTCCTCCAATCCAATTTCGGAAAGTACCTGAAATATTATAACCATCAGTTGCGTTATACGCAAAATTTTTGTTCAATATCTCAAATGCCTGAGGTATCGTGTCATTATCAACTTTATTATCATTTGAACATCCCGAGAAAGCGAAAAGTCCAACAACTGCGAAAAGGGTAAGTATCTTTTTCATAAGATTTATTTTTTAAGATTTATAAAAGGTATTCCAAAAACCAAACCAAAAAAAACATTTTGGTTGATTCTGTATTAAAAATTTTAAGATTTCTTTGCAACTTGCTGATTTTTAAGCAAAATTTTATTAAAGAATAACACATGGTAAGGTAGTGAATTTTCCCAATATTCCCAAGTATGTGCTCCGGGACGTTCCGTATAATCGTGATCTACTTTATTATAAACCAATCTTCTGTGTAATTCTCTGTTAGGTTCTATCAAAAAATCGTCTACTCCACAATCAATAATCAAAGGCAATTTGTTTGCTTTTAGCTTATCCAACATTCCCATTACGGCGTATTGTGCATACATTTCTGAGTTATCACTTTTGTCTCCAAAAACAGGCTGCATTAATTTAACTACCTGCGCAGAGGATTCACGATTGAGCATCGTACTCATATCTACTGCTCCGCTCATACTGCCGGCAGCGCAAAATAAATCAGGATGTTTGGCAGATAGATACAAAGCGCCATGTCCGCCCATAGAAAGTCCTGTAATAACTCTTCCGGTTCTGTTGCTTATGGTTCTATAGGTTTTATCTACTTTTTGAATAACTTCCTGCGTAATAAAAGTTTCAAACTGACTGCCTCTATTTACAGGACTGTCCAGATAAAAACTAAAAGTTTCGCCTTCTGGCATTACAATAATCATATTGTATAGATCGGATAAGTTTTGTACTAATTTTTTATTTGGCGTATTTTTTAACCAATCTCCAAAATGTCCATAAGCGCCATGCAATAAATACATAACCGGAAATGCCGATTTGCTTTTTGCATACGAATTTGGCAAAACAACCGCTGCTTTGTAGGTTTTACTCATGGCTGTACTTGCAACTTGCAAAGTATCTACTTTGGCAGCATAACTCATCGAAGTTATGCATAAAAGAACAGCAAATAGCAAAAATCTAAAGTTTCTCATATTTATATTTTTCTGATTAGGGATTGTAAATATACTTTTTTCTAAACAAATCATATGAAAAATCTGATTGGTTTTTCTAAAAATATGTTATGATTTTCCTGTCTTATCTGCCAAAGATTACAAGCTTTTTATGGATTGTTGTTTAGGAAAAAGTCTGCCACGAATTACACGATTTTTTTTCCGGAATCCATTCGTAAAAATTCGTATGATTCGTGGCAAAACAAACGAAAAAACCATTCGTAGCAACGAATGGTTTTTATTGAATTAGAATTTATTTCTTACCAGATAACTACTCTTAAACTATCTGGCTGATACATTTTGTCTCCTTGTTTAACATTGAATGCTTTATGAAATTCCGGAATATTACTCAAAGGTCCGTTAACCCTGAATTGTTCCGGTGCATGCACATCTGTCATAATTTGATTGATTTTCGATTCGTCTCTGCGATTGATCATCCAGGAATATCCATACGCCAGAAAATAACGCTGATCTGGTGTTAATCCGTTTATTTTTTCTTTGTTTTTAAATTGAGCTGTTTTTTGAAATGCTTCATATCCCATAATAACACCACCTAAATCGGCAATATTTTCACCCTGAGTTGCAGAACCATTTATATGTTTTCCTAAAACCTCAAATTTATTATACTGATCTACAATTAGTTTTGTTTTGGCTTTAAATTTTTTCAAATCTTCCGGTGTCCACCAATTGTTCAGATTTCCTTTTTCATCATACTGACTTCCCTGATCATCAAAACCATGTGTGATTTCATGTCCAAAGAAAGAACCACCAATTATTCCGTACAATACTGCATCATCCGGCATGCGCCCTTCGTAACCCGGAACGATAATATTACAAGCCGGAATTACAATTTCGTTATTACTCGGATTATAATATGCATTATAGGTTTGTGGCTGCATCACCCATTCGTTTCTGTCAACCGGTTTTCCATACTTATTGATCATGTATTTATAATCCCAAATGTTGGCATTCATCACGTTGCCACAGTAGGATTTTCGATCTATTAAAAGCTGGCTCGTATCTTTCCATTTATCCGGATAACCCAATTTCATTACCATTTTACTGAGCTTATATAATGCTTTTTGTTTGGTAGCTTCGCTCATCCAATCCAGTTTTTTGATATGCGAAGCAAATACATCACGAATATTATTTCCTATTTCCAGCAATTTCTCCTTTACTCCTTTTGGCATATAATCGGCAACATAAACCTGACCAATTAATTCTCCCAGAGATTCATCAGTTTGCTCAACTACTCTTTTCCAACGTGGTTTTTGAGTCGAAACCCCATTTAATATCGTATAATAGAATTTGAAATTTTGCTTTTCGATGTCTTTGGTCAAATAAGGCGCATAAATATTAACCAGATTCCATTTTAGATAGGTTTTCCATTCTTCAATAGTGTATTTTTTAATGGTTGTATTTAATGCTTTGAAAAATTCCGGCTGTCCCACAATTACAGAATCAGCTTTTGTAATACCTAAAATTGGTAATATTTTTTTCCAGTCGATATTTGAGGTTAGGGCATTAAACTGATCTACTGACAATTTATTGTAGTTTTGAAAAGGATCACGAAGGTCTTCTAACTTTCTGGAAGATTTTGCCAGTTCTGTTTCGAGTTTCATGATTGTTGCAGCATTTTTTTCAGCAAGAGCATCGGCTTCTCCCGTAAATTGCATCATGGTTTTAAGATGCGATAAATAGGCAGCACGAATTTCGACATTACGTTTATCCGAGTCCAGATAATAATCTCTTTGTTTCATTCCTAAACCACCCTGCGTAAAAAACAAAGCATATTTTGTGCTTATTTTATCATCTTGAGCCACATAAAATGTAAATCCGGGATCTGCTCCTACTGTTTGCAAATGCGCAATAGTATTAACAAGTCCTTCGACATCTTTTATTTCGCTGATTTTTTTGATTTCGCTGTTTAACGGAGATAAACCGGCTTTTTCAATCGCAATCGTATCCATTCCTGACGCATAAAAATCACCAATTTTTTGTTTATTACTTCCTTTAGCCGCCGATTCGTCTTTGGCTGAATTTTCGCAGATACTTTTAATTTGTGCATTAATCGTATCCATCACAGTTCTCATGATTCCGTTATTACTGTCGGCAGGCGAAATTGGATTTTTTTTGAACCATCCATTATTGGCATAATTAAAAAAATCTTCGGCAGGATTTACCGTTGTATCACGGTTGGTAATTAATGGATCTGAAAATGTGGTATCTTTTTTATTACAGCTCAGAAATGCAATTCCTATAAGAAGAAATGCAATTGGTTTTCTAAATAAATTCATTCGGTTATAAAATTTGGTGATGTATTAAATCTCTATTGACATACTTGTTATATTTTGATCACAACAAGTATGTAAATATAATTTTTATAACAATACATTAAAAATCAAATGCCAAATTTTAAACATCCAAATTTCAAATCAACCAGGACCTCGACTTTATTCAGTCTGAAGAACACGTTTTTATTTAGCTAATAATAATTTTATGTTCGTGACGGTATTGCGAAGCGCTTTTTCCGGTATATTGTTTGAAGGATTTACTAAAGTGACTAAAATTATTAAATCCGCTTTCGTAACATACTTCGTTGATACTGATTGGTTTTTCTGCCAAAAGTTTTGATGCGTGAACCAATCTATATTCGTTAACAAACTCTGTAAAGGTTTTATTGGAGATCTTTTTAAAATAACGGCAAAAAGATGGCGTTGTCATACTTACGAGGCTCGAAACCTCATCGATAGCAATAGATTCCTGAAAATGATCTTTTACATAATTAAAAATCACATTCATTCGGTCGTTGTCTTGTGTTTGCAATTCTAATGAAAAACCATCAGCGTTAAGCAAAGTATATTCTTCAGATGAGTCGAGTTCGTCTAAAATAGTGAGCAGTGTAAGCAAACGCTGAAACGGAAGCTGATTTTCCATCATTTCGATTTTCTTCCCAATTTCTTTCTTGGTTTCTCCCCCAAAAGCGATTCCGCCTTTAGCCTGACTAAAAAGATTTTGAACCTTCTTCATTTCGGGAGCAACAAAAAAATCATTGCCCAAAAATTCAGGTTTAATATGAATAACCGTTTCGTTGATGTTTCCTGTTTGTTCGTTTGTAAAACCACAATGTGGCAAATTAGCACCTATCAGAATCAAACTTCCATTGGTATAATAAGAAACATGGCTTCCTATTTGTCTTTTTCCTGCACCGCCATTTATATAGACCAACTCAATTTCAGGATGATAATGCCATACATGAGCTTTACTATTGGTCTTTTGGGGATGTTTAGTATAGGTAAAAGAACTTCCGTATGAGTTAGTTATCACTTCAAGAGCAGGGGCAATTGTCTTCATGATAAATTCTTTAAAAAATAATAGCAAATTTAACAAAAACACCTAATATAATTTAAAAATTAACCTATAACGGTTTCGTAAATGAGAATTTTTCATCAAAAACAATAAAAATTAAATTATGTAATTCTCTCTTTTGAGCTATTTTTTAAATGACTAATATTTTTTTTGATAATTTTTTTAATATATCGTATTAATTCTACCATTTTTATAGACATATAGCATTTCTGTAAGAATATTAGACATTGACAAAAAATATTAACATTCGAAAATTTTTGAAAGATAATAGCTGAATTAACTAAAACACCTAGAAATAATTCAAATTTTAACCTATAACGGTTTCGTAAATGAGAATATAGCACATAAATTGGAAAATACAGTTGTGAAAAAAAAGCGATTGCCGGAGTAATTTAGCATCAGAAAATTAGAACAAATAATTTAAAACTAAGGGCTATGAAAAACATTTTAAAATTAAGTTTAGTTTGTGCAGTACTATTAACAGGAATAAGCACTTACGCAATTGATGGAAATGGAAATGGAAACGCAGATTTTAATCTTCATGTATTAAAAGCGAATGGAAAGCTTATTACGTTTGCTCTAAACCAGGTTCAAAAAGCAAGCTTAAGTATATATGACAAAAACGGAAGCTTAATCTATACAGAGAATGCTTCTGGTAAAGAAGGTATTTTAAGAACTTTTAGCTTAGAAGAATTTCCTGCAGGAACTTATTTCTTAGAAGTTGAAGATAATGTGAAAAAAGTAAGACATGAAATCCAAATTACTGATGATGCCTCTGTATTATCATCTAAAGCGGTTTCATCAGCATATAAAGCAGGTTACTCTGCTCAAAATACAGACGTAGCAGTACGCTAAAAAGTTTATACTTCTCATAAGAGTATAATGAGGTTAGATAGTTAGTAAAGTTAAAAACTTGATTGTTTTAAAACAGCTCTTTGTGGTTATTGGGCTGTTTTTTTTTGTGCCTAATTTAACCGCAAGGAACGCTAAGATTTAAGCAGAGTTCGCAAAGTTTTATAATTATTAAGCTTTGCGAACTCTGCGTTTGTATAAAATTTTGTCTAGAGAAAATCTGCGTGCTTTTCGGTTAAACTTCATCAGACTTATTTTTGTAAGAAATACAGACAAATCAACATTATCTTATTTTAAATAAAACATTAAAAAATAACAACAGAATTAACATAAACGATAAAAATAATTCAAATTTTAACCTATAACGGTTTCGTAAATGAGAATATAGCATCGAAATAAGAAAATAGAGTTGTGAAAAAACAGGCATTTTGGAAGTAATTTAGCATCAGAGAATTACAGATTATTAATCTAAAAACAAATGTCATGAAAAAGATTTTAAAATTAAGTTTAGTATGTGCAGTACTTTTTTCCGGATTAAGTACTTATGCAATTGACGGGAATGAAGATTTTAATCTTCATGTATTAAAAGCTAATGGAAAGCTTATTACGTTTGCTCTTAACAAGGTACACAAAGCTAATCTGGCGATATACGATAAAGACAACAATTTAATTTATTCTGAAAGTGCTTCAGGTAAGGAAGGTATTTTAAGAACTTTTAGCTTAGAAGAATTTCCTGCAGGAACCTACTTTTTAGAAGTTGAAGATAATGTAAAAAAAGTGAGACACGAAATTACCATTACTGATGATGCTACTTCATTATCAAGAAAAGCAGTTTCATCCGTTTACAAAGCAGGTTTTTCTGCAAAAAATTCAAGCGTAGCAGTACGCTAAAAAAGTTATACTGCATACAGTATAAAAGTGAGGTTAGATAGTTAGTAAAAACTTATGTTTTAAAACAGCTCTTTGTGGTTATTGAGCTGTTTTTTTATGCCATTTTTTTAATGAAATTAATTTGAAGCAGATTTTTACAAAACTATTCTTAATAAATATAAGAAGCTGACTTTTAAATCATTAAAAAAATAAAAACAAAAACATCTGTAAACCCAGTAATTACGTACATTGTTCAGACAAAACACACAAAGATCTTTAATTCAGCAATTTACATACTAAAAAAACTGCTTTTATTGCATAAAATTAAATTTCTATTTGTAGTTTTGGGCGTTCCAAAAATAGTAATTAACAATTAAAAAAAACATGACAAATTTTACGAGAATGGGCTTAGTTGTTGCCGTATTTTTAACAACAATCTTTACGTATGCAATTGATGGAAAAGGTGATTATATTTTGAATATAAAAACCGGAAACGGAAAAATAGTTAGTTTTAACTTCAACACCGTTGAAAAATCATTTTTTACTATCTACGATGAAAATAATAATTTAGTGTACACTGGCGAATCTGCTACTAACAAATTAGAGATTTCAAAAACAATAAGTTTAGAGGATTTTCCGGCAGGAACTTATGTTTTAGAGGTAAAAGAAAATGGTAAAGTTGCGAAACACCAAATTGCGGTTTCTGCGAAGAAAACAAAAACTGTTAAGTTAGACGAGTCTGTAAACGAAAGCCCTTCGTTTCGTCGTTAATTGTTTTTTACATTACGATTAAAAAGCATCAGCTACAGCTGATGCTTTTTTTATGAATAGACTTTCGGAAATATTATTTCCCCTGAAGTAATTTTTCTAAATATTGAATTTTATCTTGTTCCGCTTTTAGCAATCGCTCGTAAAGTTTTTTATTTTCTTCATAAGATTCAACTAATTTATCCAAGGGATTAAAAGCACAATGATTAAGTCTAAAATAGTTGTTTGGACTTTCATTAAAAGCATTGAAATAATCCATTGCAGCTTCTTCAGAAAAATCCTTAATAGCTTCAACCGTTAGCCCAATACTTTTACTACTTCGACAAGCCTTTCTTCTTCTATAATTTCGCTGTTTTCAATAGCCGATATTGTTTGCTGGCTTATTCCCAAAGCGTGTGCGAAAGCTTCCTGTTTCATATCACGAAGTTCACGAAAATACCTTTTTCATCTTTCTACTTCACATTTTTATACATTAAGTTCATACTAGATGACCAGTCAAATACTCTAATACTATCTGCTTCAAAAGGCCGACCGTTTAACATAAGTTCTATTGCATTTTCTTTAGTTATTTTGATCTGCATATCGATTTTCTCTCCTGATTTTTTAAAAACTTCATTTACTTTCTCCCAATTAAAATAAAGAAATGCCTGTTTTTTTTCTTCATCTTTCTTACCTGTCATCCAGGCTACATTAATTTCTGATGGGACTGCTCTTTCTTTATAAACAGGATTGGTTACCCAAGGACGAAGCATGCATTCTACTTCGCCGTTGTAATAATTAGCCTGAAAGTCTATAAGTTCTAATTTGGGATTTTCTGAACTCATCGTCGGACGCCAAAGGTAACGACTGCGGTAATTGTCCCATTTTTTCGGGCTGGCATCAGTAAGGAAATATTCTTTAGCTGCCTCCCCGCTCGTGCGCGCACAGGAATTTCCTTTTCTGTAATCATGATTTAAATTTTTAGTATTATTTACCAATTTATTTTTTCCTTTATTTGTATTGTTTTTTTTCCTTTTCTATTCTTAATAACAAATGTTATAGAATCAGGAATTCTGCGTAACACCTCAATAAATTTTGGGTTATCTTCTTTAAATTTTTTATAAGATATCAGTGGTATTGTATCATTGGTGCTTTTTATATTCTCTACAGCAGTTTTTGGGTTATACCTTTCAATAAATTTTTGAGCTTCCTCTGTTGATATTTTTATTTTTCGTTCCAATAAATATATTCTATTTGGATAATTAGGGTATTGGTATCTTATCTAATGAAAAAATTATTTCATCAGTTTTACTGTTGTAAATTAGATAATCATCAAAATCTGAGCATAAACGATTATCTTTTTTATAATAAATACCTACACGAAGTATATTCGGAAAATTATTTAGATATAAAGCAAATTCGATTGGTATGGTAACTACTAAATCTTCTCCTTTTTTAGCAAATCTTATTTTGGTAATAGATACTTTTTTTTCCGAAACTATTTCTTTAAAATATTTTTTTTCTTTGCAATTAGTAAAGCATAGTGCAAAAATTATTGTGCTGGTAAGCAATATTATTTTTTTCATATTTCTTCATTCATAATTATACAATCAACTACGTCATAATAGGTGTTAAGTTGTAAATCTTGTACACGATATGTTATCAATGTATGAGTTAAAGATTGTTTTGTCATAAATCTCCATTCCCTTGTTTTTTCTACACTAGTCTAATGATTCTACAATGTTCCCAAAATACTCTTCTCTTGTAAAAACATCTATCCAGTAAACCGTAGCAAAACTTATAAAGTAAGCTCCAGTTTTTTCTCCAAACTTGTATTTTCTACTCATTAATCTTTTTGATCAATATTAAGAAATACTTTGTATTAAAGAGCAGGACGCTCGCTAGCCAAGGAGTATGCTTTTAGACCCTGATAAGGATTTGCTCGGGCTAGCTGGGGGAAACTAAACATTTAGAAAATTTTATTGAATCTATCCCTCGTTATTGAAGACTTTGATTCTAACATTTTCTTTCCAACCACCTTACCTTTCTTATCGATTTTAAAACAAAGATTTATATAAGCATTTCCTACTGTTGAATATGAAAAACTATATAACTCAATTTTTATGATACTATATTTTGGCTTTCTAATCCCGTATATTTTATTTGGAATTAAGTTTGTAAAATCTGTTACGTTAAGACCTTCAATACTTTTATTATTTATCTTAATTAATGGATTATTAGAAGTATTTAGTATACTAATAAGTTCATTACTTAGAATTTCTGCGGAACATTTTTTAGTGATTACATTTTCAGTTTTGACAATAATTTCAATATCATTATTATATAAATTCTCCTGAATTTTGAATATACTTAATGAATCGTTAATCGATATGCGACAAAATTCAATATTTTTTTGAATGTAATCCGATTTTTGATTTTTATTCTGTGCATTTAAAATACCGAAGATGAAGATGAAGAAAAGAAAAATTGGCGTTTTCATAGATTACCTGTTGTACTATTTTTAAAACTAAATGCAGTTGATTTATAAATAATTGTTGTACCAAAATCTCCTTTAAAAACTGATACAGACTCAAATATTGATTCTTTTAAAATATTAGAATTTGACCAATTTTTAAATGCATTTTTTTTATGATCAGTATGTATAAATAACCATTTTTTCCAATTCTCATTAGTGCAGATATCTGCACCTTGCCAACCAATCCCTCCCTCGGAATAATCTTGATCAATATATTCATTATTAAAATATTGAACTGCTTTAATAGTATATTCAATAGATGTTTTCATTTTCACATTATTATTTCTACCCTCTGCATTTTTGTCAAAATCAATTGTTTCATTTAAATCGATATTTAAAAAATCTCTAAATGCTGGATTTCCTTGAGCGCCATAATGAAAAGTATGAGCATATGTTTCATCATTCCATTTATTCCTCATTTTTATTATTGTGCTATTTAACGACCAATTATCTTTATACTTTGTAACTTTAGAAGAAATCAGTTGTTTATGATGATTCATAATTATGTAAGGTATATTCTTTATTACATCTAATGAAAATCCTGATTCTGAATAAGCTAATCCTGCTATTCTTAAAAAAACATTATTTTTTATTTTCAATGATTCAATTGCATTAAAAGTTACAATATTATCACCATTTTTATCTTTTTGCGTAGATTTTCCATTACACACATACACATCATCGACACTGCCTTCAAAATCAGCTTAATTTATTTTACCTTCAAAAATACCATCTTTATTATAAAAATGACCATTAATATAAATTAGTCTTTCTTCCTCTTCTTTTACCACATAATCGCCAAACTTTGTCCCACCATCTTTTCCGTGAAAAATCCCCCCCTTTGGTGATATAAAGTTCAATGGTCCTACAGAAGCATTTATTGTAATAGACTCTGCTTCCTTATAAGATTTTCCAAATACATTACGTATTATATTTCCGCCTTCTTCCATATTTAATAAAATTTAAATATTTGCCTTAATTGGCACTTTTTTCTGCTACTTTAAACTAATATGGTCGTCTGTTTTGGACATCGCTAACTTTAATTATTAAGACTTTGCGCCAGTATTATTGTAATAATTGACCCTGCACCAAATTGAATATCATTTACAGTAACATTATTTTTAAATCCCTAGTGAAATCGATTTAGTAAATTAAAAACAAAGAAATCTACTCAACACCCACAATAAACCAAAGGAATAACAGAATAAGGTTTTTATTGTTTTTTCATTTTTAACCATAAAAAAAACCTCCCATTATCTGAGAGGTTTCCTTAAATCTATAAAACATTAAAAATTACATATTCCTTCTATACTGCCCACCCACTTCAAACAATGCCGAAGTAATCTGACCCAGCGAACAAACCTTTGTAGCTTCCATTAAATGGTCGAATAAGTTTTCGTTTTTAATCGCTGCTTCTTGTAGTTTGTTTAAATGCTCGTTTACTTTTGCTTCGTGAAACTGGTGTAAGTTCTCCAGCATGGTAATCTGATATTGTTTTTCTTCTTCGGTTGCGCGAATTACTTCTGCCGGAATTACCGTTGGTGAACCTTTTGAACTCAGGAACGTGTTTACGCCCACAATTGGGAAATCTCCGTTGTGTTTCAGGGTTTCGTAATACAGACTTTCTTCCTGAATTTTAGAACGCTGGTACATGGTTTCCATTGCTCCCAAAACTCCGCCACGTTCTGTGATTCGGTCGAATTCTTGCAGAACGGCAGCTTCAACCAAATCTGTTAATTCTTCGATGATGAAAGATCCCTGAATTGGGTTTTCGTTTTTCGCCAAACCTAATTCCTTATTAATAATCAACTGAATTGCCATTGCTCTACGAACAGATTCTTCAGTTGGTGTTGTAATTGCTTCGTCGTAAGCATTTGTATGTAGCGAGTTACAGTTATCATAAATCGCATACAAAGCTTGCAAAGTGGTTCTAATATCATTAAAATCGATTTCCTGCGCGTGTAATGAACGTCCCGAAGTCTGAATATGATATTTTAGCATTTGCGCTCTTTCGTTGGCTCCGTATTTATTTTTCATGGCTTTCGCCCAAATTTTACGTGCCACACGACCAATAACCGAATATTCTGGATCTACTCCGTTTGAGAAGAAGAACGATAAATTTGGTCCAAAATCATTGATACTCATTCCGCGGCTTAAGTAATATTCCACGTAAGTGAAACCATTCGAAAGCGTAAATGCCAATTGCGTAATTGGGTTGGCTCCTGCCTCTGCAATATGATATCCTGAAATTGAAACCGAATAGAAATTACGAACGTTTTTGGTAATAAAATATTCCTGAACGTCACCCATTAATCGCAAAGCAAATTCAGTTGAGAAAATACAAGTGTTTTGCGCCTGATCTTCTTTCAAAATATCGGCCTGAACCGTACCACGAACTTGCGATAATGTTTTGGCTTTGATATCATTATAAACCTCCTGAGGCAAAACCTGATCTCCGGTAACGCCCAAAAGCATTAATCCTAAACCGTTGTTTCCTTCCGGTAAATCGCCCTGGTATCTTGGGCGTTCCGTTCCTTTTTCCTTGTATATTTTATTGATTTTAGCTTCAACTTCTTTTTCAAGATCATTTGCTTTGATGTAATATTCACATTGCTGATCGATCGCCGCATTCATAAAGAAACCCAACAACATTGGCGCCGGTCCGTTTATGGTCATACTTACAGATGTTAAAGCGTGAACCAAATCGAAACCTGAATACAGTTTTTTAGCATCGTCTAAGCAACAAATCGAAACTCCCGCATTTCCAATTTTTCCGTAAATATCAGGACGAATATCCGGGTCGTTTCCATACAAAGTCACACTATCAAAAGCAGTCGAAAGACGTTTTGCCGGCAATCCTGCGCTCACATAGTGAAAACGCTTGTTAGTTCTTTCCGGTCCGCCTTCTCCGGCAAACATTCTTGACGGATCTTCGCCTTCACGTTTAAACGGATATAATCCTGAAGCAAACGGAAATTCTCCAGGAACATTTTCCTGTAAATTCCAACGTAAAATATCGCCCCAAGCTTCGTATTTAGGCAAAGCAATTTTTGGAATTTGCAAATGCGATAAACTTTCAGAATGCGTTGCGATTTTAATTTCTTTATCTCGAACCTTAAATGAGTAAACCGGATTTTTATATTTAGCTACTTTTTCATCCCAATTCAGGATAATTTCCCAATTGTACGGATCTAAGTCCATTTTTACTTTATCAAACTGATTTAGTAAAAGATTTAAAAAGATTCTGTTTTCGTCGTGTGCTTCGGTTGCGCTTGGTAAAACGGTCGAATCGTCAATTCCTGCTTTATTAATTTGTGGAATTTTTCCTGAAACTGATTCTATCGTTTTAAAGATTCCGTAAAGTTTCTGAGCTACTTTTTGTTGCGAAAGTGCAATTTCGTCATAAGATCTGTTATTCTCTGCAATTTCAGATAAATAACGCGTTCTGTGCGGCGGAATCACGAAACTTTTCTCGCTCATTTCTTTTGTTATCTGAAAAGTCGATTTTACTTCGGATTCTGTTTTCTCGACAATTTTATCCATAATCGCTTTGTAAAGCGTGTTCATTCCAGGATCGTTGAACTGAGATGCAATTGTTCCGAAAACAGGCATTTCATCAGGATTTTTATCCCAAAGATTATGATTGCGCTGATATTGTTTTTTAACGTCGCGAATGGCGTCTAATGCTCCTCTTTTGTCAAATTTATTTAATGCTACCAAATCAGCAAAATCAAGCATGTCGATTTTCTCTAATTGAGTTGCTGCACCAAATTCCGGAGTCATTACATATAAGGATACATCAGAATGGTCCATAATCTCCGTATCTGATTGTCCAATTCCCGAAGTTTCCAGAATAATCAAATCATATTTTGCCGCTTTCAAAACCTGAATCGCTTCGGCAACATATTTAGACAATGCCAAATTTGATTGACGCGTTGCCAATGAACGCATATAAACACGAGGATTATTAATAGCATTCATTCGGATTCTGTCTCCTAAAAGTGCTCCTCCGGTTTTACGTTTTGAAGGATCGACAGAAATCAATCCGATTGTCTTTTCAGGGAAATCAATAAGAAAACGACGAACTAATTCGTCAACCAAAGACGATTTTCCTGCTCCACCAGTTCCTGTAATTCCAAGAACCGGAATTTTAGAATTGGCATTATTTGTATGAATTTGATCGAAAACCGGTTTTGCGATCTCAGGAAAATTCTCTGCCGCCGAAATCAAACGGGCAATTGCCGTTGGAATTTTATTTTCGATATGATCGATTTCTCCGTTTAGTTTATCTCCAATTGGATAATCGGAACGTTCTACCAAATCATTAATCATTCCTTGCAATCCTAAAGAACGCCCATCATCCGGAGAATAAATTCTTGTTATTCCATATTCATGTAATTCTGAAATTTCGCTTGGCAGAATTACTCCGCCTCCACCACCAAAAATCTTAATATGGCCCGCTCCTTTTTCGTGAAGCAAGTCATACATATATTTAAAATATTCGTTATGTCCACCTTGATAGGAGGTCATGGCAATCGCATTGGCATCTTCCTGAATTGCGGTATTCACCACTTCTTCAACGCTGCGGTCATGTCCTAAATGAATCACTTCGACTCCTGTAGACTGAATAATACGGCGCATAATATTAATTGCGGCATCATGTCCGTCAAAAAGAGATGCAGCTGTTACAATTCTTACTTTATTTTTAGGAATATATGGTTTTTGTTGTTCCATTTTATGAATATGATAATTTTAAGGGAGCAATTTACAAAATATTAAAATATTTGTTTACCCTAATATCTTTTTGTTAACAAAAAAAACAATCTTTTTTTATCTGCAGGGGTAACATTTTGAATAACTAACGTATTTATCCTATATAAGTCTTATAGAAATGTTAATAACATGGCAATCTTGAAAAATTTAAATTAAATCCAACAACTTGCTACACAGCATCATGAAGTAATTTAGCATGGTAGAAAGTCCCCAAATTTTTACCCAAACTTTTACAATTAAGTAATAACGTAAAAATTTAAAAAAAATGAAAACATTATATCCATTCACCCTAATTTTAAGCTTGAGTTTTTTTATATCTTCTTTTGCCAAAACTGATCATAATATTGTTTCGTATAAAAAAACTTCAACTGTTGCAACCGTTTACAACAATTCAGGTTCTGATAATGTAGACGAAATTTCAAATGACTTCTTTAAAAGATATTCTGATTTGAAAAAATATAAATCTGATGTGATGTCTTTATATAAAAACAGAACTCCGGGAACTATTTGGTTTGATGAAGATGCAATCAATGAGTTTGGTTCTGTATTATATGAAAAAGCTAAAAAAACAAATGATTTGGTTATTCCTTATCAAAAAGAAATCGATGAGCTTTTTTCTTCTTCAGAAACTAAACTGTCTAAAACAGATGCCGATATGCTTTTGAGTTCTTTATATATTGCTTACGCTAAAAAAAGTAATTCAGATACTAAGAAAAAAATGTCGTATGATGCTATGCTGAAAGATTTTCTAAACTACAGCACTATCGAAGAAACCTCTACTTCAACCACTGAAAATGTTAAAGTAGAATATGACCAATATTACAAATTACAAGACGTTCTGAAAAAATATAAAAAATTAGACCATTCTAATAAATGGAAACCTATTGTTCCGGAAGAAACACCTTATAAAGATTTACGCCCAGATGCTGTTTCATCTACTATTGCTCAGGTTAGAACCCGTTTGTATTTATTGGGAGATTTAAAAAATGATTCTAAAAGCAACGTTTACGACCGTGAATTGATGGATGCTGTAATGAAATATAAAGTTCGTAATGGTTTTAAACCTAATTATATTTTAGCAGAAGAACATATTAAAGAAATGAATGTGCCGCTTGCTGATAAAATGGAAACCTTAAAACTTAATATGGAAAGATGTCGTGCTATCTCGGCTCAAATTGCCAGCAGCGATGAATATGTGTTAGTAAACGTTCCTTCGTATGAATTAATTTATGTTAAAAACGGAAAAGTACAATTGACCTCTAGTGTATTTGTTGGAGCACCTCTAACTAAAACAACCATTTTTAACAGCGAAATTGACAGAATCGTTTTTAGCCCTTACTGGACAGTGCCGCAAAGTATTGTGAACAATGAATTGAAAGGTAAAATCGCAGCAGATAAAAATTATCTGGCCGAAAAAAATATGGAAATCGTAAATGGTCAGGTACGTCAAAAACCAGGACCGGATAATTCTTTAGGATTGGTAAAATTTATGTTTCCAAACCCGGATGACATCTATTTGCACGATACTCCGTCTAAAACTTTATTCGATTTTGAAAAAAGAACTTTCAGCCATGGTTGTATCAACGTAAAAATGGCAAAAGAATTAGCGATTGCCATGCTTAAAGATTATCCGGAATGGACTCCTGATAAAATTGATAAAGCAATGGCGGGTAAAACAGAAAACAGTTTCAAATTAACTAAAAAAGTACCTATATATATTACTTACTTTACTTCGCTGGTAAGTGAAAATGGCGAAATTGGTTTCTTTCAGGATGTTTACGAAAAAGACCATGAATTAACTGCTGAAAAATCTGTTACTCTAAATTAATTCAATTAAAACAAAGAATCAATCGGAAACTAATTTAGTTAGGTTTCCGATTTTTTTATGCTTCAAAAAAACCATAAAGTGTTATTTTTTAGACATTTAAAGGCAAGAATAATTTCAAAACACCTCTACCTTTGCCTCATATTAATACCACTAATTTTATTTATCATGAAAACAGAGAATATTGAAGGATTAACACTTTTTGAAATTAATCTATTGATACAACAAGGCGGAAGATTTGTAATGTTTCCTAATTTGATGACTAAGCTTAAAAGTTCAACTATTTATTTTGTTCGTCCAGAAGAAAAAACAATAAAGTACGCACTAAAACATTTTTTTAAGAATATATTGCATGGATGGCGCACATTTCCTTTAAGGCCATTTTATGTATCAAAATCTTTATTTTATTTAGCAATTGGAGGTAGAGATTATACTCAAAATATCTTGGCTGATTTAAACCAGATGAACCCAATTTATAATCCTAATTTATATTGCCTGAAATACGTTTAAAGCCTTTTTTGTCCCTAATTATAATTTTTTACAGTAATAAAGCTTTCAAGAATCCTACAACTTGAAAAAAAAATGCTCTTAGCAACTGTTAAATCTTAATGCAACAAAATTAGAATCATCTTATAATTTTATAAGATGATTTTTTATTTAATAGCGTAAAAAAACAGAAATAGTTTCTGTTTAATTTTAAAAACTAACCTTCTTTAATTATGCACGACGATCATTATAAACCAAAAAAATTAGCTGAATAGAAACTGGAAATAGTTTGTTTCAACCGGATGTTTAGGCCTTCTGATAGTTTTTGCATTATTTATTTGAGAAATATTCTTTGGCGTTACTTCATGATGAACAATTCTGATATTTATAAAAAATCAATTACAGCGATTCAAACAATAAAATAGTATTGAAAGGCAAGAAAACCGAATAAAAAATGACGAATAGTTTCTGAAAATATCAGTAAAACTAATAAAACTGGAGAATGTGATGTATTAATTTAGCTAAAAGATCCTAAAGAAAAAAGGAACTGTGTTTGTAGTTGCTACCAAAAGAGGAAAATGGAAATACGATCAAATATCGCTTTATCATTGAAAAAGCCGAGGAAAAAATAAATGCACTTCAGAAAAATAATCGATTTAAAAGATGACGGTACTAAAAAAATCATTCGGGTAGAATTCTTTGATGCAGCCAATCATCCCATAATTGAATTAAAGCCAGTTTACATCTCAAGCAAAACATATTCGAACTATGTTATCAGAATACATTATCAGTAATTTTGAAATGCTAAGTCATTAATTGTTCAAATGTTAAGTTTAAAACAAAATGTTACTTCTGCTTAAATAAAATTGTGGCTTTATTTTTGGATAAGTAGTATTTTTGAAACTTATATAAAACCCAACTCATGAAAAAGATTTTAATTCTGTCTCTTGTATTATCTCTAAGTTCCTATGCCCAGGTAAAAGAAACTTTAGCTCAAAAATTATCCAAATTATCCACCCAAATTTCAGGAGTTGGCGGCGTTGACATCGCATCAGGACTAAAAGAAGCTTTAAACAAAGGAATTACACAACAGGTGAGTAAATTAACAGCTGTTGATGGTTTTTATAAAAACGAAGCTGTAAAAATTTTAATGCCCGAGGAATTACAAAAAGTGGATGCTACTTTACGCAAAATCGGACTTTCATCTCTTGCTGACGATGGTATAAAAGTACTGAACCGCGCTGCCGAAGATGCAGTAAAAGAGGCAACTCCAATATTTGTTTCGGCGGTAAAAAACATGTCGTTTACAGATGCTAAAAATATCCTGTTAGGAAATGAAAGCGCAGCAACGACCTATTTGCAAGGCAATACTACTACAGCTTTGTACGCAAAATTTAATCCGGTAATTAAAAGCTCATTCGAAAAAGTAGGTGCCGATGTGGTCTGGAAAAACATTATTAATAAATACAACGCAATTCCGCTGGTTCGAAAAGTAAACCCTGATTTGACTGATTATACAACAAATAAGGCTTTGGCAGGTGTTTTTAAAATGATTGCTGTTGAAGAAAAAGATATTCGTACTAATATCAATGCAAGAACTACACCTTTACTACAAAAAGTGTTTGCTATGCAGGACAAAAAATAATTTTTTAACCGCAAAGTACACAAAGTTTTACGCATAGAACGCTAATTATTTTTGTTTGCGAACATAGCGCAAATCATAGTGAACTTTGCGGTTAAGTCTAAATCAAAAACTAAACCTTAAAATGCAAAAAATAACCATTCTGATTCACTGCAAAGACCAAAAAGGAATTATCGCCGCAGTGACTACTTTTATTGCAAAAGTAGAAGGAAATATTACTTACATTGATCAGCATGTTGATGTAGAACAAAATGTGTTTTTTATGCGATTAGAATGCGAATTTATCAATCATACTATTAGCATCGAATCTGTAAAAGAAGACTTTACAAAAACCATTGCCGCCGATTTTAATATGTCGTGGGATTTATACAATCAGGAACAGAAACCTAAAATGGCATTGTTTGTATCTAAATACGACCATTGCTTATTTGATATTTTAGGACGTTACAGCGCAGGCGAATTAAATGTAGAGATTCCGGTTATTATCAGTAATCATAACGACTTAAGATCGATTGCAGAGCGATTTGATATTCCGTTTCATTGTGTGCCTTTTACAAAAGACAATAAAGAAGAAGGCGAAGCCAAGCAAATTGAGTTGCTAAAAAGATACCAGATTAATTTTATTGTTCTGGCGCGCTATATGCAAATTATTACCCCAAATTTGATTCAGCTTTACGAGAATAGAATTATCAATATTCACCATTCGTTTCTACCTGCTTTTCCGGGTGCAAAACCATATCATTCGGCTTTTAAACGCGGGGTAAAAATTATTGGTGCAACAAGTCATTATGTAACCGAAGAATTAGACGAAGGGCCAATTATTGAACAGGATATCGCCCGGGTTTCGCACATACATTCGGTTGAAGATTTTATCATGAAAGGCCGCGATTTAGAGCGTATTGTTCTGGCAAGAGCCATAAAATTACATGCAGAACGTAAAACAATGGTGTATAGTAATAAGACCGTTGTTTTTTCTTAGGTTCAAAGAGGCAGAGATTCAAAACTCCCGAAGCTTTTTCGTGCATTCTTCGTTCCGGAATTACTTCACGATCGAAATGTACCATTTTTTGAGAAGCCAAAAATCCTGCAATAAAACGGGACCTCGGGAACCAGTTGTTTGAACATTTTGATTGTCCGGATCGTGAGTAACTGTGGCAGTTGTTAATTTTTTGTTTGAATCCATAATATTGATTTTTAACACCTTAACAAACACACAGAGATATCTTTACGATATTCATAAGCAAAATTGATTATAATTATATTTTAATAACCAAAAATTATTTAACACAACAGAAAGCTCAGAAACCATTCTTAAAAAATCTTAACTTATGTCCAACAAAGTAATAACAAAACCTTAACAGCAAAACATTCATATATATTGGATCTTTGTAGTGTAATAAACTGGTTATTTATTATTTTGGTTTTGGTTAGTTAAATGATGCCGGCGTCTTCGAGATGCCGGCATTCTTTTTTTGTGCTATTTTGTTTTAGGTTTTCTTTGTTTCAGGTTTCAGGTTTACTTTACATTGAGGGTAATTTAACCGCAAAGAGCACTGACATTTCTATATGTGAGCCTTTTTATAAAACGTAAAGTTCGCAAAGCTTTGTGTAAATAACTTTGCGAACTTTGCGCTTTCATATACATCCCAGCAACCTGAAACCTGAAACAAAAGAAAATTAATTTTTCAGTCTTTCGTGGAGTAATTTAAAATAAGAGAAAGCTTTTAGTAACCTGCTTCCGTGCCAGGAGAACATTTCACCATCAACAAAGATGGTTTTGGCATGATGCGTAAATCTTCCTATCTCAAAAGCATCTTCTTCTTTAAAAGGATAAGGTTCTGATGAAAGAAAAACAATATCAGGATCGCCTTCTATACGCATTTTTTTTAGCTCGACTTCTGGATAACGCCCTTTGTCTGCGTATATATTCTGAAAATGATTCAGCTTTAATAATTCATTTATATAAGTATCATTTCCAGCAACCATATAAGGATTTTTCCAGATAAAATAGGCTGCTTTTTTTACCGAAATACCAGCAATGTAATTTTTAAAATCGCTTAAAGCGAAAGTTAATTTGTCGTTCCACTTTTGGGCTTCGGTTCTGCAATTAAAAAGCTGTCCGAAATCTGAAATCATCTGAAAATTATCTTCTACCGTAATAATATTCGTTACCCAAACCGGACAAATAGTACTTAACTGCTCGACAATTTCGGGTGTGTTTTCTTCTTTATTACAGATGATAATATCGGGTTGTAATAATTTTATCTTCTCAAAATGAATTTTCTTGGTTCCGCCAACTATCTTCTTCGTTGCTTTTAAGTGATACGGATGAACACAAAACTTTGTAATTCCGATGATTTTATCTTCTAAACCTAAATCATACAACAATTCTGTCTGAGAAGGTACTAGTGAAATAATCCGTTTGGGATTTGTTTCAAAAGAATGTAAAGTGCCAAGTTGATCAATTAGTTGTTTCAAGTTTCAGGTTTTTATTGTTTCAAATTATTGGATTGTGTGATTTAACCGCAAACTTTTTTGCTACGAATTGCACAAATTTTCACTAATTAAAATATAAATTGCGAGCTAATTCGTCGCGAAATTTTTTAAACTTTAAATCTGAAACTTCAAACTAATTATTTGCTCCATTTCCTGTTGTACTTTCAAAGCTTCTTGTCTTGCTTTTTCTGCAAAGTCAGTTCCTTTTGAAGCGTAGATAATTGCTCTGGCTGAGTTTACTAATAAACCTATCTTGTCATTCATTCCGTATTTGCAAACTTCAGACAAACTTCCGCCCTGAGCCCCAATTCCCGGAACTAATAAAAAACTGTCCGGAACAATTTTTCTGATTTCGGCAAAGTATTCAGCTTTTGTCGCACCCACCACGTACATTAAGTTATGGCTGTTTTTCCATGTTTTAGATGTTTCTAAAACCTGTTTGTATAATTCTGTTCCATTGGTATTTAAGGTCTGAAAATCAAAAGCACCTTCGTTAGAAGTCAGCGCTAACATGATGGTATGTTTGTTTTCGAAAGCCAAAAATGGTTCAACCGAATCTTTTCCCATATAAGGTGCAACCGTTACACTGTCAAAATTCAGATCTTCAAAAAAAGCTTTGGCATACATGCTCGAAGTATTCCCAATATCGCCGCGTTTGGCATCTGCAATCGTGAATATTTCAGGAAACTTGTCGTTGATATAATTAATTGTTTTTTGCAAAGACATCCATCCTTTTATGCCGTAAGCTTCAAAAAAAGCCGTGTTAGGTTTATATCCTACTGCCAGATCGTGTGTGGCATCGATAATCGCTTTATTAAATTCGAAAATAGGATCTTCGGTTTCTAATAAATGAGGTGGAATTTTTGTTAAATCCGGATCCAGCCCAACGCATAAAAATGATTTTTTAAGAAGAATTTGTTCGTGTAGTTGTTGTGTTGTCATTCTTGATTTTTTAGTTCTCTAGTACATCAGAAGCAGTTCTGTTTTAGAAGTACGCAAAAATAAAAAAAGCCATTCAATTACGAATGGCTTTTTGGTTTTATATTCAATTTAAGCTTATAAATTGCCTAAATAAACAATTTCTGTTCTTCTGTTCTCTGCTCTTCCCGCAGCAGTTTTATTAGATTTTACCGGTTTTGTAGCTCCATAACCTTTAGAAGTTAAGTTTGCGGGATTTACTCCTTTTTCAATTAAAAGGTCCATAATGACTTTGGCTCTGGCTTCAGATAATTTTTGGTTTGCTTTTGCATTTCCAACATTATCTGTGTGTCCGTTAATAGCGAATTTAGCATTTGGATAGTTTTTCAAAATCTCTTTTATAGCGTCTAATCTTCCGGATGTTTCTCCTTTTCTGGCATCGTTTAAAGTAGCTTTACCTGTTGTAAAAAAGATTGATTTTGCTTCTACTCTCAATTGTTCGAGTGTCGCTTTTGAAACTTTAGGGCAACCTTTATTATCAGCAGGGCCATAAATCAATGGACAATCATCTATATTGTCCGGAACCCCGTCTTTATCAGCGTCTAAAACAGGACAGCCTTTATTCTCAGCTAAACCGGCAACTGTTGGGCAGGCATCATCTTTATCCAAAACCCCGTCTCCGTCTGTATCAGGCCAAGGACAACCTTTATTTTCTACCGGACCGGCAATTGCAGGACAAGCATCTACATTATCTAATAAGGTATCTCCATCAGAATCTTTCCAAGGACATCCTTTGTTTTCTACAGGACCAGCAACATCCGGACAAGCATCATCTTTATCAAAAACTTTGTCTCCATCTGTATCCGGCCAAGGACAACCTTTATTTTCTGCCGGACCAGCTACTTTTCTACAAGCATCTTCTTTGTCGATTGTTCCGTCTTCATCTCTGTCTTTAAATTTCTTTTCGTAAACCGGAATTTTTATCCCAAGATGAAAATCAACAGCTTTTGATTCTTTCGAAACTAAATTGGTCAGCACAGAACCAGAACCAATAAAGAAAGCTCCAACTCGTAATCCTGAACCAACCTGCATTTTGCTGTACTCCATATACGTTACAGGTATATAAAAACTAAACCATCTGCTTTCATAACGAGGTGTCAATGTTATACGGTCTGCAATTCCGTAACCATTTAACTTATTAGCCGAAACCATACTGATATCTCCGTTAAGATTCAGATAGAATTTATTGTAAATATTCCAGTCTGCATCAGCGTGAATTGCTGTAGGCAAATTGGTTTTCATACCTTTAGTCGAAGATGTTTTTGTATAATGCTCGTTAAGGAAATCATAGAAATTATCAGCATCATTAATCATTTCCTGCGTAATAACACCATTTACATTATAAGTATCCTGTCTTGCATTTTTATAATTGATTGATCCTATATCAGTAACAGACAATCCAAAGCGTACTTTATATTTATTTAAATCACGAAAGTTGTTATCCGCTTTTTTAGCTTTGCTCAAATCATATTTTTCATAATCGGGTCTCCATTCGTAAACAAGTCCCAAATCAAAACCAAATCCTCTTGCGTTCGAGTCAAATTCATAATCTTTCTTTGCCTCAAAATCCTGACTCGTTCCAACCATAAGCTGTCCGTTTGAAACAAGTGTTCCTTTATCCGGATTTACAGTATTTTCATTGTACTTAACATTTACATCATTTGCTTTAATATATCCGTTTACACCACCCTGAAGGTATTTTGCAGTTAAACCTCCTTTAAGAAAGTGCTGGTTTTGCTGGTACAAAACTGCGGCGTATGAAAGTCCAAGCTCAGCCCAGGTATTCGAAGCACCATTAGCATTTCCCGCATTAAAATTAAAATCGCTTGCTTTATCCAGACCTTCTTTAACCTGATCTACAAGACTTCCGTTGATGTTTTTAAGATTCGTAACAGATCTTGCTCTTGTAAATACAGCAATGGTGTGTTTTGGGGCAATATTAAACATAAAAGACGGTCCCATGATGTCAAAATTAACAATACCATTATTTTTGTTTTTTGGCGTCATTACAGACTGACTGTCAAAATCATATCCCTTTTTATAAGTATCGAACAAATTCACACCGTACAAATCATTTCCTGCTGTACCGCTGATAGAGAATAAATTGATATCGGTTTTAAAACGGGAATCGGCAATCGAAGCCGGGTTAAAAAGTACACTTTGAACTCCTGCATAATTATCATGAGTATATCCCAGATACGATTGTGCTTTGGCTGAAAACGTAATGACAATAAGTAATAAACTGAGTAAAGTTTTTTTCATTTAAAATTTGGTTTTATTAGGTAAATTCGGCGGCAAAACTACACTTTTAGATTCACATCTATGTTACCAAAACATTGAATTCATGTAACATCTTCAATAAATTATGTAAGAAAAACAGAAGGCTTATTTTATATTTTTGGTAAACAACCCTAAATCAAATCATTATGAGTCTGCATATTGGTATTACACCACAAAATTTAAAAAAAAGTGCTACGATATTAGCCACTATTTTATCAAACGAAATGACACTTTATGTTAAAACCAGAAAATTTCACTGGAATATTTCAGGAAACAGCTTCATGGAATTACATAAATTATTTGAAGATCAGTACCGCATTTTAGAAGCCAATATTGATGAAGTTGCTGAACGAATCAGTCAGCTTGGCGAAAAAACAATTGGAACCATGAAGGAATTTATCGAAAATTCTACCCTAAAAGAATCTCCAAAAGAATATGCTTCGCAAAAACACATGCTGGAAGAACTTTTAGACAATCACGAACAGATGGCTACAGAATTAAGAGGTTTTATTCCGGCTTTTGAAAATGAAAACCATGATATTGGTTCAGCTGATTTTGTAACGGGTTTACTTCAGGAACACGAAAAAATGGCTTGGGTTTTACGCCGCTATCAGGCATAAAAAATAAAAAATGTGAATTATGAAACGCTTTGCAAAATTCATATAACAAAGAAACTGTAAAGAATCTGCAATTTTACAATACTATTAATTTATAAAAATTACGATCATGAATACTACAGAAATAAAAGGAAACTGGAATGAATTGAAAGGGAAATTGAAACAGAAATATGCAACCCTGACAGATGATGATTTGATGTTTGCTGAAGGAAAAGAAGACGAAATGTACGGAAGACTTCAACAAAAACTAGGAAAAACGAAAGAAGAATTTCATCAAATCCTATCAGATTTGTAAAACCTTCTGGTTCAATCAGAAATACCGTCTAGTACCACTTATTAGACGGTATTTTTTTGAATTTTTTATTTAAACAAATTAATGATCTGTACCGCTTAGGAGCATTAAACTCTATAACCAAAAATAAATTAATTATCTTTAACCAAATTTCTATAAAATGAAACTATTTATAAAGTTCGACATAAACACCATTTGCTCGCTTTTTTTAAAACATAACCTGGATCAGCATAATGTAAATTTTACGACTCTGGGGTTTGGCGAAATTGAGATTGATGACAATCTCGATGCTGATGCGCTCGAAGCTTTAAAAAATAAATTGAGTCCGTGTGGTTTTGAAGTTGTTGAAAATCAGAAAAGTGTTTTAGTACAAAAAATAAAAGACGCTATTATTGAACTTGTTTTTATGGAAGACAGCAATAATTACAAAAGTTCTGTGTTTTTAGCAGAGAAACTAAACCATAGTTACGGTTATTTATCTAATGTTTTCTCAGAAGTAACGTATTCTTCTATAGAAAACTTTATCATTTTACAGAAAATTGAAAGAGCAAAACAATTAATTATTATTAATGAAATGAGCCTGACCGAAATTGCCTTTTTATTAAACTATTCGAGTGTTGCCCATTTGAGTACGCAGTTTAAAAATACAACGGGAATTACGCCATCTGCATTTCAGAGAATAATTAAGAAACGTAGAGAGAATTTAAAATAAAACCCAAATACCACACTAAAATGCAAAAAAACGCATTATATATTTTACTGGCAGATGATGATGAAGATGATCGCCTTTTTTTTAAAGATGCTTTTGAAGAAATAAAAATTCAGACTAAAGTAGATTTTGTGCACGACGGAATGCAATTAATGGATCATTTAATGAATCCGGACAATAAATTACCGGATATTTTGTTTCTGGATTTAAATATGCCAAAAAAAACAGGAAAAGAATGTTTGATCGAAATTAAAAAAACAGAGCATTTAAAAAATATTATCATTGCCATTTACTCCACATCATCTTCTGAAGAAGATATAGAAGATACTTTTATTCAGGGAGCTAACATCTATATAAAAAAACCAAGCGATTTTAATACGCTTAAAAAAATAATTAATGAAGTTGTGACGGTAAACTGGCACTACCATACTTCGGGGTTAAATCGTGATAATTTCTTACTGCGACTAAAATAAGAGAATACCAATGAAATGGATACCAAATTTTAATTCTTCAAACTCTTTGAGAGTTATTTTTGTGATCGCAGTTTTCATTCTGTTATTTCTTTCTTCGATTTCATACAAACACAATCAGGAACTCAACGAATCGAGTAAACTGGTCATGCATACGTACGAAATCAACATACAGTTAGAAAGATTAATGTCAGCGATTAAAGATGCCGAAACAGGTCAGCGTGGTTATATAATAACCCGAAATGGCCGTTTTTTAACGCCATATATTTACTCTCGCGATAAAGTAAATACGTCATTAATAACCTTAAAAAAACTAACTGCTGACAACCCAAAACAGCAGCAAAATCTTCAAAAGTTATTCAAACTCATTATTCAGCGTTTTGTTTCTTTTGAAAATTGCTTAAAATACAGCGATCCCAAAACATATGATAAACGAAAGCTCGACAATCATATGTTTGGTGGTCGAATCCTCATGGAAAACATTCGTTTTCAGGTAGATGAAATGAATGACATCGAGAAAGATTATCTGGCCAAAAGACTTAAAATTTATGCTGCCGAGATTTCTTTAAGCCCTTTATTTTCTATTTCCTTATTTCTGGTGGCTTTATGTTTCATCTTATTAGCTTACAGACAAATAAGCCGCGATTTTGAACGTTTAAAAATTTACAATAAAAAGCTGCTCATTTCCAGTGGATTAATGGCTGAATCTGAAAGTATAGGAAAATTTAGTACCTGGCAATGGGATCTTGATTCTAACAAGATAGACTATTCAGACAATCAATATCGTTTACTAGGTTTTGAACCCAATGCGTTTGTTCCTGAAAAAGAAACTTTTCTGGAATTTGTTCATCCTGATGACAAGGCGACTGTTGCAAAATCGATGGAAGGAATTGTCGAGAAAAAACAACTGCCCTTTGTATACTACAAAATTACACGTCCGGATTATGAAATCAGATATTTTAAATCTACCGGAAAACTCTTAACAGACCAACAGGGAAGCAAAATCTTACTCGGAATTAATTTTGATATTACCGATGAGCATCTGTTAAATATAGAACTTCAGGAACGCAACCGGGAACTTGAAAAAAGCAATAAAGAGCTGGCTTCGTTTAACCACGTTGCGAGTCACGATTTACAGGAACCATTAAGAAAAATTCAGACTTTTATCTCAAGGGTTTCGGAGGCAGATAAAGCCGTAATGTCTCAAAGTGCAAGGGATTATCTTTCTAAAATCGAAATCTCGGCAAAAAGAATGCGTGTTTTAATTGATGATTTGCTTTTATTTTCCAGAACAAACACTACCAAAAAAGAGTTTATAAAATTAAGTTTAAATGATCTGCTTGAAAACGCAGAATCAGAACTGGCTGAAGTTATCGAAGAAAAAAAAGCGGTGATTACAGTATCAAAATTGCCAAAGTTAGCCGTAATTCCGTATCAGATCGAACAGCTTTTTATTAACCTGATTGGAAATTCTTTAAAATACAGCCGACAGGATGTTGCTCCTGAAATTAAAATCGAAAGCGAAAAAGTTAACTCAGGCGATTATCCTGATTTACTGGAACTGAATATCAAGAAATTCCATAAAATTACGTTTACAGATAACGGAATGGGATTTGACCCTCAGTTTAAGGAAACCATATTTGTTTTATTTCAGCGTTTGCATTCGAAAACAGATTATCCGGGAACAGGAATTGGACTCGCTATTTGCAAAAAAATCGTCGAAAACCACAAAGGACATATTATTGCCGACAGTACTCCGGGTCAAGGATCTGTTTTTACTGTCTTTCTTCCGGATTAACAATTTTGAGTCGGAGTTTACAATAAACTAAATACAAACACTTACATAAAAAGAAACTATAGTAACTCTGTAGTTTCTTTTTTTTTGCTAAAAACTCATCTCAACAAACACCCTGATATTAAAGCATAAGCGCCCTAAAATAAATCGATTATGGGAATTATATAAAGTTTGGTTTTTATGCTGTAAAGCAAAATGTTTGTTTCGTTAGCATCTTTGTAATGTAATACTTTATGAAGTAATAATGAAAGCAGCGCCACTTATAAAAGCGACAATTTTTAGAGTAATTTTTTTATTGATAATTATATTTTGTGTTTCATCATGCAAGAAAAATAATCCCATAGAAAACACATTAAAAAGTGAAACTTTTAGTAAAACAGAAAAAGAAGAAATAGAAGCCTTTTTTTTTATTGCCATGGCAAATACGAGTAAAACAATTATTTCAAAAAGTCAAATTGCACAACAAAAAAGTTCAGATTTTGCGATACAGGAGTTGAGCAAAAAAATAGAAACCGATCAGAATCAATTGTTGCAGGATGTATCAAAAATGGCCAATAGTAAGCTCATTATTATTACAGAAATAAATGCAACACACAAAAGAGATTTATACGATCTGATTGATGCCGGCAGTACCGATTTTAATAAAACGTATCTGGATTCGATGATAATATCTTTAAAAGAACAAATTGGATTGTTTGAATCGATTTCTAAAGAAACAAATGACCAGACAATATTAAAATTAGTATTACAATATTTACCTGAACAATATCAGATTTTGCGCGAAATGCAAAAAATCAATAGTGAGACGAATTAAAGCCTTTATATCTATTATTAACTAAATTTTTTAACTATGAAAATGCAATCAAATTTTTTATCCGCCTTAACACTTTTTTTAACCGCTTCATTTGGAATGCTACACGCTCAGGACAATAATGTAGATACCGAATTTGGTGTAAAAGGAGGATTCAATATGTCGAATTTATATTCTGGCGATGCTAATGACAAAAATATATTATACGGTTTTAATGCCGGAGTTTATGCCACATTACCTATTTCAGATTTTATCGCCATTCAGCCGGAGATTTTGTTTACTACAAAAGGTTCAAAATTAGAATATAACAACGCTTTTGCTTCCGGAAATGCAAAATTTAAATTAAACTATATCGAAGTACCATTATTAGTAAGAGTAAACGTTACCAAAAATTTTAATGTTCATGCCGGTGGTTACGCGTCGTATCTGGTAAGTTCTAAAGTTACAGGCGAAGGAGACGTTACTTTTGAACAAGCAATCAGCACAGACGATTTAAACAAGTTTGATGCCGGTATAGCAGCAGGTATTGGAGTTGATTTTAGTCCAATTAGTATCGGATTACGTTACAACTACGGATTAACCACTATTGGAAAAGAAAGAACAATTGCCGGAACAAGCTATACATTTCCAGATTCAAAAAACAGCAACCTGACTTTATACCTTTCGTATAAATTAAATTAAAAAACCAATTTATTAACCCCTTAATACAAAAACCATGTCTAATCTATTATATACCATAGCAGTAATTCTGGTGATCCTCTGGGCGTTTGGGTTCTTTGTTTACAGCCTCGGAAGTATCATTCATATACTACTGGTTATTGCCATCATTGCAATACTATTCAGACTTATTAAAGGTCGCGAAGTTTAAAAATCAAACATTATTAAATAATTATATTAATCACTAAATCAAATATTATGAAAACGAGTAACACCATTTTAGGAATTGTTGGAGCTGCAGCTGCAGGAGCATTATTAGGAGTTTTGTTTGCACCGGATAAAGGATCAAACACTAGAAAAAAAATCAAAGATAAATCGAAAGATTACGGAGATAATATAAAAACAAAACTAGACGGTATTGTAAGCACAATCAGTTCAAACGGTAAAGAGATTCTTGAAGAAGGAAAAGCAAAATTCAATCAGGCAAAAGAAGACTTCAATACTATTAAAGATGAAGCAAAAAGTGTAAAATCGAACTACTAAAAAGTGAAATTTTTAAACCATAAATACCCTATATCATGGAATCAAATGCAACAACAAACGAGAACCTGAATCTTTACGAAAAAGCTGAGAATTATACTAAAACAAGTTTAGAATTAATTAAACTTAAAACAGTATCATCAGCAGCCGATGTTCTGTCAACACTAACATCAAGGATAGCGGTTGGAGCTGTTGTTGCATTTTTTACCCTGTTCCTTAATATAGGGATTAGTTTATGGCTCGGAAAATTACTTGGAGAGTATTATTACGGTTTTTTTATCATAGCCCTGTTTTATCTTATTGTGGCAATTGTTATGCATACCATGCAGCACAAGATTATCAAAACACCCATTGGAAACATGATTATTTCCAGCATTTTAAAAGAAACTAAAAAAAATACTAATCCTGATTTAAATTAATCAATACACTAAAAAAGACTGTTATGGAAACTATTTATACTTTTGATTTTTTAAGTCAGAAAATTCGGGAATTAGAAATTCGACAGGAGGCAGAATGGTGCTCTATTAAAGACGAAATCGATGAAATCAAAGAGAATTTAAAACCACTCAACCTCATCAAAAATACAGTCGAAGAAATCAACGAAACTGTAGGCTTTAAAAGCAACATGGCGCAATCTGCCATAAGCATCGGAATTGGCTATCTCGCAAAACGATTTGTAGTAGGCAAAAGCACCTCGATGTTCAAAGGAATTTTGGGTTCTGCATTACAGCTTGCCGTTACCAATTTAGTTTCAAAAAAATCAAGCGAAACCTCACATGGGGAATCCTATCAAAGAGAACCATCAAGAGAGTAATTGTCCAACCTTAATTTAATATATTATGGAAAAGTTAAGCGAAATAGTATTAAAAAATGGAGTGTACATGTACTCAAATCTATATAAATGTTTTGAATTTACAAGAGTATTTCTAGGTATCTAACCCGCTTTATACGTTTTACAATCAAACGGTTAAACGGTTAATATCCTTCACTATATTTAAAGGTTCAAGCGCATTGTTACAAAGAGGCAAAGGCTACTTTGCATGACTTAAACAAAGCATCGTCTGAATTAAAAAAGAGACTGTATCATATATGAAACAGTCTCTTTTTGTTTAAGTTACTAAGTAAATAAGATCCTAAGTTTAAATTTATCTAAAAAAGCGAGACCGTATCATATATGAAACGGTCTCGCTTTTTTTATCTCAAAGGCATTCACATAAAACAAAATACTTTACAGCTTTACCCTTTACCTCTGAATCTTTTTTTAAAAAACTTCCGACGCCTCTTTCAGTTTCTCCATATTGTTAACCAATTGTAACTCGGCAACAATTTTCTGAATGTCACCATTCATGATATTTCCTAGATCGTAAAGCGTTAAACCAACACGGTGATCAGTTACACGACCCTGAGCGTAGTTGTACGTACGAATTTTAGCAGAACGGTCACCAGAACTAACCTGAGAAGTACGTTTTGTAGCATCTTCGGCCTCTTTCTTAGCCAATTCCTGTTCGTACAAACGAGAACGTAAAACATTCAGCGCTTTATCTTTATTTTTATGCTGCGATTTCTGATCCTGACATTGTGCCACCAATCCGGTTGGAATGTGCGTTAAACGTACCGCAGATTTCGTCGTATTTACAGATTGCCCTCCAGGTCCAGACGAACAGAAGAAATCCACACGAACGTCGTTCATATCAATTTGTACGTCAAACTCTTCCGCTTCCGGTAAAACCATTACAGTAGCTGCAGATGTATGCACACGACCTTGAGTTTCTGTCTGAGGAACACGTTGTACACGGTGAACACCAGCTTCAAACTTCAAAGTTCCGTAAACATCTTCTCCAGATACTTCAAAAATAACCTCTTTGAAACCTCCCGAAGTTCCTTCGTTCATATCTACAACCGAAGTTCTCCAACCTTGATTCTCACAATATTTAGTATACATTCTGAATAAATCTCCTGCAAAAATACTCGCTTCATCACCACCCGTTCCGGCACGAATCTCGACCATTACATTTTTAGCATCTTCAGGATCTTTAGGAATCAACATAAACTTGATTTCTTCCTCAAGTTCAGGCAATCTTTCTTTTGCTTCATCTAGTTGCATTTTGGCCATTTCGACCATATCTGCATCACTTCCGTCAGCAATAATTTCGTTTGCCTCATCTATATTAGCCATCAAAAGCACATATTCATCACGCTTTTCAGCCAATGCTTTCAAGTTTTTGTACTCTTGATTCAATTGCACATAACGTTTCTGATCAGAAATAACATCCGGCTGGATAATCAAATCCGAAATCTCGTCAAAACGTTGTTTTACTATTTGAAGTCTATCTAACATTTTCTAATTCCTTTTATTGGAGTGCAAATTTACGAAATTTTTGTTTAAAATTCTATCATTAACTTTTTGTGTTTTTTGAGGGTGAATTTTGGCGGAATTATGATAGTTTTTTGGAGCTGTTTCCTGCTATCCGCTTGTATCTTTTCTTGGCTAAAGGAGCCAGAAAAAGGATACCGCTTTTATCAGGGCTAGGGGTTTTAGGTTTTTTATGGATTTCCGTAAAATTGTTGAAGTGAAGGGATTTATTTTTGAGGAAAATTATTTTAAATAAAATCAGGTGTTTTTACTTAGAGATTATTTTAAATTAAAGACGATGTTTGTTTTTATAAACTCAATTATTGAAAGTGTAATTTATATAATCATAAAAATTTAAGAACTAAATAATCCAGATTACGTAGATATATCTTCATTTTAGACTATGTGGATTTGCAATCCACACTATTAGAGATTACGGTTTCTCGTAAAAATTTAAAACTAAAAAGGTATTAGTTTTAAAAATTATTAACTAAAAAAACAATTTTCTTATAAATAAAAAAATATGGATTTAACTTTACAAGATTTATGCAATTCGCTTGATAATTTAGCTGAGACAATTTTAACATCATCGTCCAGTGATGTATCCTTTACAGAACAGTTTGGATGGAATTGCCCTCCTTTAAATAGAACAGATATTGCTGCTTTTTCTAGCGACATTTCTAGTAAGATTAAAAATATAAATCTTGATAAAATAGATGACGCTCTAATAAAAAGAATTCAATTAATTCCCGAAAAAATCGAACTTTTTAAAACACATACTTTGCCACATTTCTTTAATTCAAACTGTGTAAATGCTTCGACAACATATATGTCTTTGATTCAATGGATAAACATTTCCATAGAGCCGATTTTTAGTTGGCAAGTTTTGCAAGACAATAAAGCTTTACCAATACAACTTACCAAAAAACTTCGTTCAATACAAGTTGAACTTGAAAATATTGTTCCAGAAAAATTAAAAATTGAATCTAAAATTAAAACAATTCAAGAAGCTACAGAAGCTGCTGAATCTCTACCAACTGATCTAGAAAACTTAAAAGAAGCTAGAAAAAAAGTTGACGCTTTTTCAAGTGATTCGGCTAAATTATTTGGTAAAATAGAAACATATCATAAAGACGTTCAAGAATTGTCAAAAAATATATTAGACAAAAAGAATGAAACTGATTTATTAGTTGAACAATGTGAAGAAGCATATAGAATTACAACAACAAAAGGCTTGGCAGCTTCTTTTGAACAGAGAGCTAACAAACTTGCTAATACTATGTGGATTTGGGTTATTGGATTAGCCTTGACTTTAGTAATAGGTAGCTTAATAGGAGCTTCTAGATTTGAAATTTTAACCAAAGAATTAAAAGATTCTAATCCTAATTGGGGAATAATTGGGATAGATATTGCATTATCAATAATTGGCTTAGCTGCACCAATTTGGTTTGCTTGGATTGCTACAAAACAAATAAATCAAAGATTTCGATTGGCGGAAGATTATGCTTTTAAATCTTCTGTGGCAAAAGCTTATGAAGGGTATCGTAAAGAGGCATCAAGAATTGATGAAGCATTTTTGAAGCTAGACTTTTTAGTTCTGCGCTAGCAAGGCTTGAAGAAGCTCCCCTACGATTAGTTGAAAATGAAAATCACGGTAGTCCTTGGCAAGAATTATTGAGTTCTCCTGCATTCCTCAAAGCAATGGATGTTGTTCCTGAACTAAAAGATAAATTTATAGTAATTGCGAAAGAAGGTTCTGAAAAAATTGGCGACATACTAAAAACAAAAGTAAAAGAACAATAACCTTAGTAACTAGGATTGTAAAAATATATAATTTAGTTTCAAATTTTAAATCACCCCTTGGCGCGAGCATCTCGCTCGCGAACTCAAGCCATGCTAATAGCAAAACATGAAATACTTTGTGAGAACGAGCGACACGCATGCCATCAGTGGCTCGAGAGATAATGAACATTATTTTTTGGACAGAATCACAATTAAGTAAAATCCATGAATTATTTACAATGTTGAAAGAAGTTAAATAAATTTAAAAAAGCTTACTTATGAAATATTTTCTATTTATAATTTTTATTGGAATCTATTCAAATGCACAAGATTGCCCTACAAGAATTGGGGACTTTGAGATAAATTCGACAACTACTTCCGATTTAGAATGGATATTGCCATCATATTCATCATATATGTCGATAATTGAAAGTTTAGATGAATATCAAAATCTTACAGTTAATTATGAGGATCTCAATGAAGAATATGCAGGAGATCAATCTGCTTATCGAATAAAACCAGACTACAAAAATGTGAAAAGTTGGTACAATCTCGAAGTTGCCTCCGTAAATGATTCTACTGAAGTAATATTTATTCCAAGCTACGAAACTAATAATATTGCTATTAAAAACGTTTTACTTAAATTCTACAATGATAAGTTATATTTTATAAGAGCAAGCCTAAATAAAAGTTATACAAACATTATTCTTGAAAAATACAAAGGAAAAGGGCATAAATCAGAAGAAAAGAAAACTCCGAATGCTTGTAAAAATGTAAAACTTAAAAAATATTTAAACACATTTTCTCAATATTTTTTTGCTTCTGAGGAAAATAAAATTAGAGCAATGTTAACTTTTGATTTTAAAATTAATAAATATTGTGAAACTGTAATCAATGACAGAATAGAAATATTTGATTTTGACATTTATATTAGAGAAAATAAAAAAATTAATTTTAATATGGAAAACATGCAGATGTTGGAAGATGATAGAAAGAAAATTGAAAAAGAGCAGAAGCTTAAAAGATTCTAAATTACTCCTATATCTAGATCCTGCAAATATCTTAATGTTCGATAGCGGGAATCTACAATCCCTGCCAACAATAGTGAGACACAATAATAATAATAATAATAATAATAATAATAATAATAATAATAATGTCCGATGGGATGGGCAAAAAGTTGGCAGACCCACAGCCAAATTGAATCGCGTCTAAATAATGACATAACTACTCTAAAAACAATACTATTTTTATGAATACATTTTTATTTGCTTGGAATCCCAAACAATGGAATTGGGAAAATTTTGAACAAAGCATAGAAGAACTTGAAAAAACGGGAAGAGTTATGCAACAATGGAGTTGCGCAAGTCATAAATCAATAAGAGTTGGCGATAGAGCATTTTTAATACAATTAGGCAGAGGAAAGCGTGGAATAATTGGCGCAGGATTTGTTGCTACTGCTCCATTTCTTGCAAAACATTGGGATGGTACTGAAAGAATGGTTCCACGGGTTATTATCGATTTTGAAGCTCTTTTAAATTCGGATAAAGAACCTATATTGCAAATAGATTTATTAAAAAAAGATAAATTAATTATTCAAAATTGGTCTCCTCAGGCTTCTGGTATTTCAATTAAAAGTGAAATTACTGAAGAGCTTGAATCCATTTGGTTTAATTTTTTAAATACACAAAAAATTAGGCATAATCCTTTCAAAAATTCTAATGATGAAAATCAGAAAACATACACAGAGGGAACACCTAATCAAGTTTATTTAACTAAATATGAAAGAAATCCATATGCCAGAAAAAAATGTATTGAGTATTTTGGATTATCCTGTTCTGTCTGTGAACTAAATTTCGAAAAAACATATGGAGAAATTGGTAAAAATTTTATTCACGTTCATCATATTAATCAAATCTCAAATATTGGAAAATCATATGAAATTAATCCTACAAAAGATTTAATTCCTGTATGTCCAAATTGTCATTCAATGATTCATAAAAGAAGGATCCCCTACAGTATTAGTGAAATAAGAGAAATATATTTAAAAAATAATATCCATGTATAAATTCTCAGCTCCTCAAAGTGTTCAACTTAAAACCTACGCAAACATCTCCAACTTTGCGTAGTTTTTTAATACATTAAAAACCTTAAACAAGTATTTTCTGAATTAATTTATATATTTGATAATTACCAAAATCTATTCTTTGATTATTTTCTAACACTACTATTAATGAAAGAACTTATTAAAATCGGCCGTTGCTTTTATGGTATCGGTGTTGTTGCTTTGGGGATTCATCAAATTATTATCAAAAATTTTCGTTCAGAGATTTTATCTCCGTTTCCGGCTTGGGTTCATGATAATATTATCTTCCCCATTCTTACCGGAATAGCTTTGATATTTGCAGGAATTATCATTTCGGGATTATTTAAAATTAAATCTATAGACACAAAAAAAGTATGTCTTTATTTAGGTTTTGGTTTTCTTGCTGCAATCATCATTTCTCATTTGCCTTATATTATAATGCTTAGCGCAGATAAAACTCCGGATTTTCAAGTTTGGATAGATGCTCTCGAAGAATTAACCTATAGCGGTGGGGCGTTTGTAATGGCGGGATCATTTATAGACAACAGTTCTGCTGGAGGCGAAAAGAATTTCACTTTATTATTAGAAAAACTTATTCCGTGTGGACGCGTTTTTTATTCAATTCTTATGATATTATTTGGATTGAGTCATTTTACCTTAGCCAACTTTATCGCTACAATGGTACCAAAATGTTTACCAGCGCCAATGTTTTGGACTTATTTTTTTGGCGTTGCCCTTGTCATTGCCGGCATTTCGATTATTTTCAAAATACTAATAAAACCAATTGCGCTTCTTTTAGCACTTACGCTTTTACTGTTTTTTCTATTCTTTCATATTCCTGATGCCATTGCAAACCCATCAGCAGGCGGCGGAAACGAAATTGTTCGTGCATTTGTTGCCTTACTTTTCTGCGGTATTACATTAGTAATCGCATTAACAAACGATCGAAAAAAACAGCTTAGTTAAAATAATAAAGATTGTTTGTTATGGAAATTAAGCAACCACACATTCGATATTCTTTTTTTCCATTATCTGCATATCGATTATTTTTTGAGCGACAGTTCCTCTTTCAAATAAGCGAATAAATTTGAAAACGGCACTAACAAAATATCCCGGGTTTGAAACCAATCGGGCGATTTCGGTTATTCTTTTATCTCTTAGCCGCGTGCAGGCTTCTCTATCATTTTCAGGAACTGCTACAAATTCGTTGGCAAATTTCCAGGCACCATCTCTTGCAGTTTCCATGCTAAAATCGATAAAGAAAGTGTCTATTTTACCTGTAAATTTTAATATCCACGTAAGTGTTGGCCAGATCTTGATTAGGCATTTTTCGACACCGCCTACCAAATTGCTGAGAATGAAGTTTATTTTATCAAAATCGGCTTTTAAGTCCGTTATGTCTTCGACTGTACTGACCTGAGCCGAAGCTATTCCTAAGTCAAGATTAATGTGAGCATTGATTCCGAGTAGTAAATGCTGTAAAACTATGGGCCAAAACTTTTCGGCTTGTTCAAAGGCAAATCCCCAACATTCGGATGGTTTTTCTTTGGCCTGATATTGATAATAAGCTTTTAAATACCGATTGGCAAAAATAACATCCAGCTTTTCCATTCGTTCTCCGTTTTGAAAAGAACCATCTTGAATGCCTTCTTTTACTTTTACAGTCACTTCACGATATAGAATAGCAAATAAACCTATATTACTTTGGTCTATTTTTGATTTTTCTATTATTTGATCCAATAACAAAATTACCTCGTCTATAGTTGCCGCTTGTTTCATACTCATTTATAATTAGTTACAGTTAAATTTAGGAAGAACGAATATAATTATTTTAATTTTTTAACGTGTATTTTTTGAAGCAATTATCTTATTATTTTTTTCGTTTTTAATGCAAAAAAACATCCCAAAAGAAAACTCTTTTGGGATGTTACTATACTTAAACCGAAAACATTAAAAATATTAAGCCTCTAGTTCTACTTTTAGAATTTCTAATTTCAGATTTCCTTTTTTAGCCGGCCATTCGATAAGATCTCCTACTTTGTAACCAACCATTGCTATACCTTCATCAGAAAGAACCGAAACTTTATTTTTACTGGGTTTAGATTTTTCGGGACCAACCAGAAGAATGGTTTTCTCTTCGTTATTGATGTGGTTTTTATAAGTTATTTTTCGGTTTATAGAAACAATATCTTCAGGCAGATTTTTTCTCAATACCTGAGAAGCATGTTTTAACTCGCTTAGTAACAGCTCTTCTTCCTGTGGTGTAACTTTTTTTCTTCTTACGTGATCTTTAATTAAATCGTATGTTCCTGTGGTTAAAATAATATTTTGTGACATAACTTTCTTGTTTGCTTCATTTCGCATAGATCATGACATACAACTCTTCACTGAACAGCATGCTGCTTTCAGTGATATCATATTCTAAAAAACTGAAGATTAAATAAAAAACTAATAAATAATGAAGGTTCCCTGCCTAGAGTTGCGACAGGGCACAATGAATAAACTCTTTTGAGTTTTTTAAGAAAGTATCATCATGCAAATATAATAATGTGTACATCAAGCACATCAAACAGCTATTTACTAAATAAAAATTTGCAGTTCCCATTATTATAACATTTCTATTGTTGCAAGATACGTTAATTTTCCTGCAAAAAAAAATGTATGAATAGAAGTTACAAATTCAGACTATGGATTCAAAGTTTGTATTTCAGACTCTAAATAAACTTTATGCAAATCATCTGTATTTCCATGATTTTTTAGCTTTTTTCATTCAAAACGAAATTAAAAATAATAGATCAATTTATATTATGACAATTTCTTTCAAAATAAGGCTTACGGCTTTACGTAAGGAATTTGATTTTAAACCGGTTACTTTTGAAAAAACTTTTTTAAGGTTCTTTTAAACCAACAAAAAACCAAACCTATGAAAATAATAATCAAAGCCGTACTTTTAATTTTTACCCTGACCCTATCTGCACAATCAGCACCATTTGCGGGCGATTATACCCGTTCAGTAGGTGAAGAAGGAAAACATATCATCGAATATAAATTAACCTTAAATGAGGACGGAACATTTGTATTTCATTCGTATTCAAAAATACAAGGCGCAACCCCACCCGAAGCAAATAAATACGGAAAAGGAAAATGGGTTGTAAAAGACAATATGATTACTTTTTCTTCTAATAAAAAAGAAGATTTTGACGAAAAATATACCTTAGATTTTAATAATTCAACAGCAAGATTTGTAACCAAAAACCCAAGAGATAAAAGCGATAAAGTGGTAAAAACAAAACTTCAGTTTTTAGAATCCGGAATTTTATGGATTAAAAGAATCGATATTTTTAAGGCATAAATACTCATAAAAACGATCTAATAGCGAAATAGGATCACTTTGTTCCTCACAAGCTAAAACAAAAAATGCTTCACTTCAAAAGAATCAAAACTACACCATAAAATCTTAAAATCTCAAAACAATACACCATTTTATCGGCTTTATACCTAAATATAGGAGACTCGTGACATTTTACCAGAAGTCACTTTCTTAATTACTTACTTTCAGTTCTTGAAAGGAGATAACTACAAAAATTAACTAAAGCCCCCTATTATGAAAACTACAAAAATGGTATTGCTTTTTATCACACTCATCTCATTCTGTGCCTGCAAAAAGGACTCAAAGGGAGAAAAAGATAATTATACAACTGTAAACAAAAGTGCAGCTGATGCTGAGTGTGCGGCTCCGGCTAGTTGGTTTAAGATTGTAAACAACACTCGCCAGACTCCACCTCCAAATGAAGGCCCAACAAGCGTATTTGCTAACAATGCAACAGTAACAAATTGTGACTTTCATCAATGGTCCTGGCAAAAATTTCTTTGGCTCACCAATGAAGTCAACGGAAAACCATTTTTTATGACTAATCTGATTCAGGTCAATGCGGCAGGTCAGAAATTAGACCCAAGTAATGGAATTGTTTTAACGGATACTGCTCAGGCAAGTTCTTCATCTGATATTTTAAAAACGCCTAATTATCCATCGGGTGTTCCTAAATCGACTACAGTTTATTATTCTATATTTATGGACCAACTTCTGTACGGAACAATGATAAAATATGGTCCAATAGCAAAAAAGACCCCTTCACAATTGAAAGGTATAACTTTTCCTGTAGGGGCATTAGAACTTAAAACCTCCTGGATAGATGCAAGCGTTCTTAAAGATCCTTCTTCTTATTTTACTACTCAGGGAGTAATAAATGGGGTAAAAACAAAAGTAGCACTTTTGGGAATGCACGTAGTTGGAGTTGTTCAGAATCACCCCGAATTTGTATGGGCCACTTTTGAACATGAAAATCTTGCACCTGCTTACGATTGGTCAAAAGCTACGCCTACAACTGATGCACCTGTGACCAGTACAGTCGATTATCCTTTTTTTAATAAAAGCAGCACTGCAACGGTTAAAAATATAACTTCGAAAAATGGAATTTATACAGATGTCTTTTCTGTTTACAAATATGGCGTTCCTGTTGAAAAAGCAATGAAAGGTTCTCATAATGTTCAGCTTTATATGCAAACAAGCCAAAACGGCTCGCAGAACTTCAATAATATTCGTACTATTAATCAAAGTGTTAAAACACAGCTAAAAGGGATCTGGAACAATTATTTTTACAACGGTTCACTATGGATCAATACCGCAGGATACAATAGTACTCCGGCTCAAGCGGCCTTATTAGACTCGTTAAGTTTAGATCTTTCAAATTCTGCACCTGGAAAATTAACCAGAGGCTCCACTGCAGCCTACAATATTACTATGGAAACCTATGTTCAGGTAGGATTTGGAAAACCATCATCAATACACGCAAATTCAGTGAGCAAACTTGTTAATTGCTTCTCTTGCCATAATACATCTAATGATGGAAATGACTCTCCTCTTTATATAAGCCATGTTTTTACTGGATATGTGGAAAGTCTGCAAGGATTAAACAGAACACAAATCAAAGAAGCACATGTTAATGAAATTATGAAACAATACACTTTGCGTCTAAAATTAAGAAAAACAAAATAACAAGTCACTTTACTTTTAAAGTAAAACTCAAATTTATAAATACAAAAAACCACAAGCTTCTGTTTGTGGTTTTATACTTTATTCTCGTACCATAAGATTAAAACATCAAAAAAAATTCAGGCAAATTCATTCCATTTTTTTAAATTACTCTGCATACGCATACATCTGCGCAAAACAAAAATCTTTGCAACTTTCTAACTTTACAACTTTGCCCCTTTAAATTTCAATACCACTTTTTAAATTCCTAATTTCGCTTTCGAATAAGAAAGAGAAAAATGAAGGTCTGTATTGCTGAGAAACCAAGTGTAGCACGTGAAATCGCATCCGTTTTGGGCGCCAATACCAAACACGACGGCTATTACGAAGGCAATGGTTATGCTGTAACCTACACTTTTGGACATTTATGCACCTTAAAAGAGCCCAACGATTACAAACCACACTGGAAAAGCTGGGATTTGAACAATCTGCCTATGCTTCCTGAAAAATTCGAAACCAAAGTGGTACAGAATTCAGGAATTCAAAAACAATTTAAAATCGTAAAAAGTTTATTCGATAAAGCCGAAGTTGTTATTAACTGCGGGGATGCCGGGCAGGAAGGAGAACTCATCCAGCGCTGGGTTATGAACGAAGCAAATTACAAAGGCGAAGTACAGCGTTTATGGATTTCGTCTTTAACAACCGAAGCCATAAAAGAAGGTTTTGAAAACTTAAAACCCTCTGCAAATTACGATAATTTATTCTACGCCGGATTTTCAAGAGCGATTGGCGACTGGTTATTAGGTATGAATGCCACACGTTTGTACACCGTAAAACATGGGGGCTATAAACAAGTATTGTCTATTGGACGTGTACAAACCCCAACATTGGCTATGGTTGTCGATCGTTGGAAAGAAATAGAAAATTTTAAACCTCAACCCTACTGGGAATTGCAAACTTTATACAGAGAAACCCTTTTTAGTTATGAAGAAGGACGTTTCCTGAAAAAAGAAGATGGAGAACTTTTAGCCGAAAAAGTCAAAGAAAGCGAATTTGAAATTGTTTCTGTCGACAAAAAGAACGGAAACGAATACGCTCCAAAACTGTTTGATTTAACAGGTTTACAGGTTTATTGCAATACCAAATTTGGTTTTTCGGCTGATGAAACACTTAAAATCGTTCAGACTTTATACGAACAAAAAGTAGTTACCTATCCCAGAGTCGATACTACATTTTTACCAAATGATATCTACCCAAAAGTACCGGGAATTCTGCAAAAACTAACACATTATGCCGAATTAACGCAACCGCTTTTAGGAAAAAAAATAAAAAAATCACCTAAGGTTTTCAACGACAAAAAAGTTACAGATCACCATGCCATTATTCCAACCGGAATAGAAATTAACTTACAGTTCAATCAGCAGCAGGTTTATGACATCATTGTAAAACGTTTTATTGCGGTATTTTATGATGATTGTCTTGTTGCCAATACCACCGTAATTGGAAAAGCAGCCGATGTAACTTTTAAAGCCACCGGAAAAGAAATCTTAAAAAAAGGATTTCGTGTAGTATTCGAAGATCCAAATGCCAAAGAAAAAGAAGCCGATTTGCTACCTAGTTTTGTTGTGGGCGAAAAAGGTCCGCATGAACCTTCTTTCCTGCAAAAAGAAACCAAACCACCCAATCAGTTTACCGAGGCAACTTTACTGCGTGCTATGGAAACCGCAGGTAAACAAGTAGACGACGAGGATTTACGGGAACTAATGAAAGAAAACGGAATTGGTCGTCCGTCAACACGAGCGAACATTATCGAAACGCTTTTTAAACGTCAGTACATTGTTCGAAACAAAAAGCAGGTTTTACCAACACCAACAGGAATTCAGCTGATTGATACGATTCAGAATGAACTGATCAAATCGGCAGAGCTTACGGGTTCGTGGGAAAAGCAGCTAAAAGATATCGAAAAAGGAACTTTTACTGCCGGAGCGTTTATTAAAAACATGAAGCGAATGGTCGAGGCTTTGGTTACCGAAGTAAGAAGCGAAACCAAACACGCCAATATTTCGCATGCCGCAATGGTTCAGAAACCTGTTGTAAAAGCAGAGAAAAAGAAAGCCGCAGGAATTTTGGCAGAAACTTGTCCGAAATGCCAGAAAGGAAATCTTATAAAAGGAAAATCTGCCTTTGGATGCAGCGAATA
>Ga0194135_10000027_pt1 | contig 86159 bp, 78 predicted proteins | sample LitLau_LLRF_2013_FD_134024 | JGI IMG/M metagenome (GOLD analysis project Ga0194135, IMG submission 134024) | Freshwater sediment microbial communities in response to fracking from North America - Little Laurel Run_MetaG_LLRF_2013 (version 2) | ecosystem: Environmental > Aquatic > Freshwater >...
AGAGTTACCTTTTTCGATCTCGATATTCTTCTTGATGGTGGTGGTGGTGGTGGTGGTGGGAATAACTTGAGTGGGACAGTGGGAGGAGGTGCAGCAGAAGAAGCAGCGAAGAAAGGCATTTGTAAACAAATGTTAACAATGTGATATGAAGTGGCAATTATTTAAATCATTATTAGACTGTAAGCAGCAGCTGAAAGCGAAAGTGCAGCTCTCCGATAATTTCACGTGTAAGATTTTAAAGTGTGCCTTAGTAGTAATAATTATTGTACAAGTGGGGGTTGATCATTTTAAGTTTCGTTGTAGTCTTAAGAGTGGGTGTAGGTTAGACATTGAAATAGGATGGACCCATCCTTGTGGAAGTCTCGAGCGGTTATAATACATCGAGACGACAATGGATATGGTCTTACAGTTTTTGGGGACAATCCCGTGTCAGTGCAAACTATAAAGAAAGGAGGTGCTGCGGAATTAGCGGGGATTCGAGAGGGGGACATAATAGTGAAGGTCAATGGGACTATGGTAGAGCATATGACCCATACTGAAGTTGTGAACCTTATCAAATCTGCGGGACCTTATGTGACTTTAACAGTGAGACCTCCAGAGTGTAATATGATAAATATGCCAGGCGCTGGATTTCTTGGGGGAAACGGAGGGAGGTCTTACAGCCACGCTCCGTTAAATGAGCGGGTAACAGCACCACTTCCTGTTAACCAAGATGTTCAGATGCAAATGCAAGATTCGAAGCTCAGAACTTTGTCTCAAATGCGGGACAAGGCTGCAAAAGACGTGGAAAAGTTATGGGCAAAGTACAAATCCAGCCAAGACCCGAAAGATTTGGACAACTATGAAAAAGCTCAACAAGGGCTGAAAACAATAGAGAGCCAAATCAAATCCACTAGAAATCCGTCCAATCCACAACTTCATTCGCCAGTTCCTTACAATCAAATGTCTCCAGTTCATCAGTCCGTCCCTTTTCAGCCTTACCAGAGTACTGGATACTCTCAACAGTCTCATCCGTCCGTTGGAATGCCTCCTATGCGAAACAGAAACCCTTTAAGTGTTCCTGGAGTTGCAGCGCCTACTTACCAGAATGTTGGAAGTCCTATCACATGGATTGACAACGATATGCCCCCACCGTTACCTCCTCGATTAAACCCGCATCAATCTCCATCACCGGAATATTCACTAGGCCCCACGATGTCCGGTTATCCTTCACCACCCCCATCTGCTACCTCTGCCTCTACAGTTACTACCTCTTTTCATAATCACACCCACACTCCGATAAGTCTTGGCCGTAAAAATTCTCAGACAAATCCTTCACATTCTAATAATGCTGATGTAATCAACAAATCTAATCTTAACTCCTCAACATCGACTGGGTCCGCACCGCAACTGCAAACTCACCATCGTACCAAGTCTAGCCCGGATCCTGTGTCAATGCAAAAAGTTTTAAATGCTGAAGGATCTAGAAGATCAGATTCCTTCAATGACTTGAGTAAAAATAGTAATTCAAGGGCACGAGCTTCAGGTGCATGGGACTCAGTAGACTCGAACTACTTAAGCCCTCCTGGGAGTCCACCTCCTCCTTATGGACGGTATGCTGCAACTATTAACTGTAGTGATAATGAAAATAACCTTATCGGATCCGATAGTCACATGAATAACGTAAGTGTCCACAATTTGTGTTCTAACGTGAATATCCGAAGCAAAAATCATATAGTTTTACTTGTAGGTTTTAAGATCAAAATCTTCAGCTGAAAAATCTGATTTCGGTCCTACCCGATCGAGTCTGTTCACGGGAGTTGACATTATTACAATGGAGGAAGATGACGGATTATTTTCGAACGACAATGTTACTCTACCTGTAAGTTGCAGTGCTATATGCTCTGTGGTATATTACTTGTGCCATTAAATTACGATTTTAATCCTGTTGCAGAGTATATCGGGATTTCATGGACCTTACAGTAGTCTTTCTCGACTTTTAGAATACAATGCGCATTTAGCAGTTTTTATTAACTATGTGATAGACAATAGAAGAGACCCAAATAGCCTGGTAACATTGTAAAATTTGAATAATTGGTTTAGTTTAGACTAACAGATTTTGCATTGCATCGTTTGTTTGTTGGCTTGCAGTTGTTTTACTTGATCACCGGGTTCGACATTGAAGAAGGATCCCTGAAAGAAATTAAACGATGGGGTTACGAAATTCATTCGACATTTACTGCTCCAGGAGCTGTAAGTTCGACAAGCATTTCGTGAAAATTTTGTAAAACTCCAAGCACAATGATTTCAAAATTATATTTCTAATTCCAGCCACTTATAGTGCCAAACGTAGATGAAAGTATTGCAGCTGAAATTGATGATGCACTACTTCATGAAATTGACAAGGAAGAAATAATGAGACGGGTAATAAGCTTTAATATTAAGCACTACTCACTACATTATGTTAATTGCCTTATGACTTGCGTTGTCTGTCTCCAGGTTTTTAGAAAGGCGAGAAATAAAGCAAAAGAAGAAGTGAACAAGCAGTTAGAAGATTTTTGCACTAAACGAACTGCAGGATTGGGCAGCATGTACGGTCCTCCTGACAATCAGTTGGAAGAAAGTCTACATAACAAAACCAAAGAACTGCAGATAGTAGAAACCTATTTGGTTCCTCGAGTCGAACAGTTTAAGTATGTACTGCCATACCTTCTAGCTTCTTTCTAAACATAAAATTGTCTCAAGCTAGTGACTTGCTCCACATGATTATAAATCTAATATTCGCATTTGATTGTTGAAAATCAAAACATCTTTCAAAAATTATTGCTAAAAAGAGGTTTAACTATTTGTAACGTTTTTGTAGTATGGAGGTGGAAAAAAACAACGACAGTCGTACATTTGCAGTGATGATAGCAGTGGCTTCTGTGATTTTGAAATTGTTTGGCTTGAGAAACCATCCCAGTTTGAATCTCATCGTCGAAAAACATGGAATGTTCGTTTCAAAGGAAAAATCCATGAAGTCCAGGTTTATGAGTAAAAACAAAAAAGTAAGTAAAAATGTAATCAATAAAAATAAACATCATCAAGCTTATCAAATATTTCGGTTTTGAATTTTACAGTTGACACATAATGGTCATCATTTCGTGCCAGTTAGTTTTACATCCTATACAGAATGCAACATTTGCTGTAAATTGCTGTGGGGTATTGGACCACAAGGACAGCAGTGTGTTGGTATGCGATTGCACATGATTTTTATTAATATCTTGTGTATAATTCCGTAAAGCAATGTCTTAGTACTAACAATTTTTTAACATTAGATTGCAACTTGAATGTACACCGCAGTCAAGACAGTTATCGAAGTCACAACTGCTTGAATGAAATCCACGATGCATGTTTAGGAACAAGTCAAAAGAAAGACAAGGCGAATGATAAGTTGCGTAGGCTAAGAGATAGAATCAGACCTGAGAAGGATGCAAAGAAGAGAGCTAGCAATTTAAGTAAGTTATTTGACTTGGGAGCTTCAACTTCTCATAATAATAATATGGTTTAAACCTGCTATTTCCTTATTTTTAGTACGGAGACTGCCTGACGAAGTGAATTGGGGATCCTTTGGAGAGTCTGACACAGGTAAATGTTTTTATTTGAATGAATTGAAAGTCGAATTTAGCTTACAAACCATTGCTCATGGGTCTCTGTTAAATAACTCATGTAAGAGGTTTATAACTATTTCGGTTACTGAATTGGAATGGACTTTGTAATAGCATTGCAATGTTGTTGTGTTACAATGAATGGTCACATGGTTTTGATTTCCTAACGCATAAAATAGGTTCATATATAGTATTAAATTGATTGCTAAATTACACTATTTCTGGTGGGATTGTGAGTTATAAGGCGATGCAGTTGATCAGTATGTCAGACAACTTAATTTTCTTCCGTGCTCCTTGAAACTTATCTGTTTGACTAGTAAATCTATTAGTAGTTTTTAACGGGAAGGATGTTGGAAATGTAGGTAGCTTCAGTATATAAAGACTAAAAACTGTAGTTATATGTGTATATGCTGTGAATTTCGTATCCCGTAAGTAAATTTCCGAGGGAATGATGCCCCTGCACAATACCGGCAGTGTGAGCTCCAGAATAGCAAGATCGAAATAGAGAGTGGGCGCGTGTGCATTTTACAGCATTCATATAATATGTTGACTCTTCTAAGGGATGTACACAATTTTAGCTGGGGGAAAGTTTCAGGAGAGAACTGGCAAGAAAGTAGCAGCTGGCTTACACAGTTGTCTACTTGATTCGGCATTCAGATGTAATAGAAATGAAAGTGATGTTCTTGTGGGTTTAGAGAAAAGTTTGCAAGATGGGCATTTGCTTCAAAGAGGAAGTGACATAAAAGTAGCATTGCGTGATGTCTTTGAAACATAAAATAGTCCTTTTTCACATAAACAATATAAAATAGTTTTTGTCTGAAATTTTTTTAGTAAGTATCGTTGCTGCATGTATGTGAGGTTTTACTATCTATATTTAATTGCTTATGCCCAGTATTATCATCCTGTCCTTTCCATTAGAGCGATTATTCCCGATCAAATGAATGCCAAAATCTCACTTGTCGTGTTCATCGCCAAGCTCTGTTGCAATCAGGACTACTTTGCACTGCTGTGCAGTGTATAGGGTATACACACTGGAGTTTCTGTGCGGGTCGTGCTGAATTTGTAACTGCTATTGTCTAAAAAGTGCACTCCTGAGAGTTGATTTGTGGAGAAAGCTTCCTATTGCCGAGAGCAGGAAGAGAGGAGAGAGGAGACAAGTTTGACTCTGAGATACAGAAAGAGAACAGCCAACCAGTCGGTGTTACTAGTAGTAGAAAGTCGGTGTGATCCTTCTCTTGCGGTGTTGTGTAAGATTTTATACTACTAAAACTTAAGGCTCTGTGAGTGTGGAAACACATGATAGCCGGTATACATACACCATTGCTTATGGCTGTAGATTCTTTAATAAACTTCCATTGGCACTAATTGGTATGTTCATCGTTTCAAACTATAAGCTTATGCATCTGGTCACGAATAAGTGTGTGATAGATTTAAGTTCTATATTGATCGGAACATATTCGAATTTTGCAGTACTTACATTCATAAATAAAAGTGAACTCAAATAATTGACAATCCGTAGTACATATGCGGTTCCCTGGTATGACGCAGATTTAAATCTAAGATTCACGAACCTGACTGAATCTGATTATAATACCAACAAGACAATCAAAATATACTTGTGCTGTCAACCATTTCTTTATACGCGAACTAAGACGACTTTAAGCTCCGCTTTAAGTGACTGAGAAGACAGAATGTCTTTTTTCTTATTATCTGTAAATGGGAAAAGTGAATATTGTTTTGAAGCTAAATCGTATCCAATCTGAATCGGTTTATAGTTTAAAATATTTTTGTATTTGTAAAGACGTCATAAAAGTTATAATATTACTTCTATACAGTACCAAACTGGATTTGTGTGCCACGATTTTGGCAGATTGTGTGGATAGATCAGACCGCATTTGCATCTGCTTGAATACACAAATTCATGGACATGCAACATCAAGAAAAGAATGTTAGTCGGGCAGTGGAGTGAAGGGAGTTGTGCATAATTAGAAGTATTACATTATACTTGAAAGTGACTTCATTTCAATACACAAATTCAGTTTGTCAAGGAGAAATGTCTAATGCTATTGTGTACTGAAATAGAATGAATAATAGGATTGTAATGGTTCAGAGTGTGTTAGACCCAGCAGTCCGTGTTGTGTTTTCTGTTTAGCAGAGGTGTGCGAGTCAACAGTAGTTGAAGTAGTGTAGTTATTGCCATTATTATTTGCAACTCTGTGATTCTGTTCATTAGTCGGATTAAAACGTGTTTTAGTAACTTGGCTGAAAGTCAAGGCGTCTGAAAAGATCTTGATGTTTGCGTGACTGTGCTCTGAAAATTACTGGGACTGCATACCTTTAAATTATTCCGTATTTAGTACAAATATATATGAAGTTCAACGAAGTTAAAGAATCATTATAAAATGTTATAATAATGATACAGCATCACACTAAACGGCGGAATCATTGAAAGATAGAATAGAACACATTTGATTTTAATACAGTTTGTAATTTATTCCTTGGTTTACGGCGTGGTCATTCAGATTGCTTTCCCTCACGTGTATTCATGTGAGGAACTTTCTCATGTTAATGTTAGATTACCGTGCTGGACTTCACCACTTTACCACTTATTTTTCCTACAAGTACGAACATACACAGAGAGAAAACTAATTTCGGAAAGGATTTGAAGTGCTTCTGTTAACACAAAATGATGACGATCCAAATATAATACGAAGCGGAGCTGATTTGATCTTTAGGAATTCGGTTACCCGGGTGGACCTATTGATTGTATTGGATCGAATAGAAGTTCTTCCCATTGCTTTTCATGCTTTAGTTTTCGTTTAGTGAGTTTTGAACTCAAGTGTGCTCGGGTATAAAGGCTTCCATCGGTTGTTCCGAATGTCATGTCTTACATTATAATTTCGTCTTTCGTCTACCCAACTACATGAAGTTCATCTTGGTTGGATTATAACAACTCAATGAACAGGAACAGGGAATGAAAACGATGCATCAGTTTACGATGCGATGCCTATAGTTTGGTCACCTTGAAATTGTTCATAGTAACTTTATCGTCAGCCACGTAACTTTTGGCCGGTGAACTTACCTCTCTCGACTGTTCTACTTCGAAATTCGAAAATCAGTTGTTGAGAGTCAATCCATTTTGTTGACTCATTTTGCTGTTTGTTATGTCGTTATCTGCATACCACACGGCTTTGTTATGTCCTGTTTCGGTTGACAGCTTTTGTGAACTCAAACTGTTATAAAGTCTCAAAGTTGCGAGTGAATTAGTGGGATAAATACTATATAAGTGAAGTGATCGACAATTTTACATTTGAAACACCACGCAGGCAGCATTTTTGAAATGTAAATTCCATTTGCATTTTTGTGATAACTTAAAAGTGAAAGAGTAGCCGTGATTTTCAATCGCTTACATTTCATTACTTTCCAACGAGTACTTTATGATGATTATAACCTAGAACCTGGATAAACAATGTGTTGTGTCACTTATTGTTAGTAGACTATAGTGGTCCCTCTTCAGTCCATATTTTCCAAACTGACAAAGAATAGAATTCTATTGGGCATTCTTGAACGCTAATACGTGTATTTGTCAATTCCCCTTCAATTTAAACTATAAAACATTATAATGCAGAAGATAATTCGATCAGTAATATAACATTGGTAGTTCAAATTGTTAGAAGTTATGAAAACTGATTTCCATTTCGGATACTAAATCAGATCTAAAACCAAAACGAGCATTGTTGTTTTCAAAAACAATAAGAGCGTTGGATGGAAACTCAGATACCAGAAGTCTATATGGACCATCCTACTAATGATGGACGTAACACGGGGTCTCTCAAACGAAGCAGTAGTTTTAAAAAATTGTTGAAACTACCCTTATGGGGTAATAGTAGTAATAGTTCGAATTCCGTCTGTAGTTGCAGCACTGGTTCTAGTCAGTCAACTTCTGCATCTTCGACAGGTAAGGTACATACAGCAATTTTGCAGTATGTGTTGTATTGGAATCGTATGTAGAGTTGTGATTTGCATCTTATCAATAACATTATTTTAAAGTTTCAAAGAAACTTGTTTATCAAGTTTATCTAAAAAGCTGCAACAATTGCTACACGAAGCAAGAATAATGAACTTATTGTCATCAGCAAATACTTGCAACTTTAAATCTACCTGTACATCCGCTTCCTAGAATGAAACATAATTTGATAATTTCTAAGTTTGATCGAAATTTTAAAATACATTTTTCTTTTCTAATAACCAAAATAAGAAGTAATGAGAAGAACATATGATGAGAACGGAAGGTCGGGTTTTTGTTAAAGGTGGAAAGGTTTACTAATATTTACCAGTGTCAAGAGTGGTTAAGCTCTGAACCAGCTAACTGATAAGTGAGTGAATAGAATATTAGTCTAAGCTAGTCTTAGTAAACCCCGGGTTCCATTTTTTGTTAAGAATCTGTGAGCCCTTGAGAAGTCAGACTCTCTGGATTTCATGTAAAATTCATGGCTGCAGGCATATTAATACTTACATGAAGTAGAACCTTGAAGATTATTTCTGAGTAGTGAATATATTCTTGTGTTGAATCTTTCTAACATTAAGAAACCAGCAGATTGATCTTATGCCTCATTCACCACCACCGTATATTTTTATTTTTCTATATGGATGGATATGTTTACTGAACTTATGTTACGTGCTTGGATTGGAGTTATAGATTTGGGGTACTTGTATTAAAGTACTTATTTTTTCTTTCCGAGAGGACTCAGCTTTATATACCTCTCGTATGTGTTGGATCCAGTCCTAGTCTGGACTACAAGTATTGAACAGTCACAAGGGTACTTCGTATTGTACACCCATGCCACTATGTTATCTTGCAGGTTGTTCTTGCTCTATCATCTATTTCTAATGAACAGTTTCCTTTTTACCCAGACTCCGGGTTTCCTCCTACAGATATCATAGCTCTTCATCGCAACTGAAATGAAATAGAGGGTGAAGGACTTATAGTAGTGCTCGAAGGGATAGTAGTGTATATTCAGGGCTGACATTTGAATCCAACGACCTCCGCCAGCTGCCATAATACGATAGACGTTGGTGTATTTAGGTAGCTAAGTAAGCAGAGTGTTAGACAAGAGTAAATTGATAAAGTTACTATTAATATTACTATCGACTCAAGTTGTGCTAATTTACTAAACTCTAGTTCTGCTAATTTAATATTGATCATATTCTACTATACTATCGTGTAGCATTGGTTTAACAAATATTTATTTACTTAACATTCGGTTATTATTGAAATCCAAAATCCAGACCAGTAATATTTATCGACATGAAATATTCTCAGCAATGATTGTACTGTCAGGATGTTTGACATAGCAGGTGACTTAGAAATCTGCATGTTTGGTCGGTGTTCACTAGTATAAAGTTCTTCCCTGAGAGTGACAACACAATCTCGTTCGCGTTCTTGTTAATTTCCACCATTTGCGACGATTCACTTCGATTAATGTGTATGACGTGACTTGAGAATTATGTATGATTCTTGCGAGTTTTAAGTTTGACAGTAGAGGATGCAACTGTAACTAAACACAAAAACATCTTCTGTAAAGTACTGACTGTGTGTACGAATGGACATAGTGAACAAGCTGTTTAAGTTTGAGTACTCGAATATATATTTTTTGTTATTTGTAGAAATGACAGGAAATTGTGGGTTCCATTGTATTATTGTATTCTCATTTGGTTTCCGTGATAAAGTTCCTGTGCATATCTTTTCTCAGAATGAGATGTTTGCTGCTGATTAGCCATAATTTTGGCACAATCTGTTGCAGTCAAAGATGACTATACAGTCTCATGAAAGTGCCACAGCACATGACCACACACCTTTGTTTGACATGACTTTAATGTAGCAAACACCCAATATCAAAACTTCTTTTAGTTGTAAATGTGTGTGTCTGGTGAATGAAAGTCACACTGCAAATACTACAATCTACTACAACAACTAAGATCTATGCCTACAGATAAAGACAGTTCAGCTGCTCTAGAACGGAATGTGTAACCAGAGTTGTGTGATGATTAATGATATTTCGATGAACATAATACGTGTTGAACTATTTCTTGTGGATGAACATTATCACGGCGTTCTACTAACAAGAAGTTGAAATTTGCATTCCTTTATTTTACAGAAGAACCACGTCATCATGCATGTTATTTTATTGCGTATACATGTTTCTCGAAGCCGGCTCGAGTTTTCAAGAACTTAGTTCAAAAAGCTTCTTATCGAAGAAGTGTGAAACCTAAAACCATCAGAAATTCACTGCCCATAATAGGCTTGAAAAAACTTTTAGTTTAAAGATCATATAATAATGCATTTATCGTCCAACCACTACGTACATGCTCAATTGTATGTTTTTAGGATCAACTACTAATTGCCACTAGCTCTCAGTTGTGTTAAAGGCATTACTCACTGCAGTTGTTCAGTTAAATTCAAATTTTGAGCTCTGAATTTTAAATGCAGCGAGATACAATTTTTCTTTGTTGTATCAGTATCTTACGAATAAGATTGGATAGGTTTTTGGTTTTTATTGCACGCGTCATTACTTACTAACTTTTATCAGAGCAGTTGTCGGAAGTTAAAGTGACAGTATTAACATTGTAGACCTAAGGCATCCTTCAATGGATTTTCCTATTTATGTAGTTTTTTGTTTAGATTTAAAAATATGGTTCGCAGTAAGTTTAACAAGATTCTTAAGAATATGTATGAGTAGTGTATGTATATTATATGCCTCATGTGGTAACCTTGCATGTACAAGATAAAATCGTGCTTCCTTCCGTTTATATTGGAGTTCTTTCTTACTTTTAGTGATGAACCAAAATGTTTATGTAACAATAATAAGTAATAAGAAGTTGATTTAGTTAAGTAACTATACGACGGGGTGTACTAGATGTGGAGTATAAATATTGTGCATAGAAAATTTACGGTATATGGAATAGTTCCACTTTCATATAATATACAACAGTACAAACTTAAACTGTCATGTCATTTATCCGGTTGGGCTATTAATGTCAGTTACGTTACATAAAGCAAGTGTGGTAGATATGTGAAGGAAGCAACTCAGTGAATAGTGGATATCGTACAGATGAGTGTTGAACTTTATTGTGAAAAGTGTGAAGTATTTACTTGACAGTAAAGCTTTGGGCATTGCCTGTGGCCTGGTGTGTGATCATTTTGCTTGAAGGAAAAGAATATTTTTTTGTCTGTACGGGCTTCTTAAGAAGGGTGTCGAGGGATCTTGTGCATTATTTTATGATTTCGTTTCACATTGAGATTGAATAACACTAACTGCTAGTCTTTACAGTTTACAGTGACTGAACTTACTCAGGTTTATAAAAATATCTTGAAGAACTTCTTTCATTTCACCGTCTCAGTCATCAAAAATACTAAATACTAATAGTTTTAGCTCAGAAGTTAATGTGTAATCTTCAACGACACAACTATTGAAACTTTCCTTACTTGTAAATTAGTTACTCCGAAAATTATGAGTATTATAGTGACAAAAATTTGGTTTAGAGTTAGCAGTGTTATACGTCGTGCGGTATATTTAAAATTGGAAAAAAGTTAAATCCGTGATGTTTCAGTGTGAAGTATACCTTGATACCAGTTATTTTTATTCAGTCATACATATATTGTAACATCACTGGAAAAATTGATACCATGAATAACCTAAAGACGCGAATCAAGCGTAGGAGAGACTCGCCAAAGAAAAGTCATGCCGAGCCGTCTTCAACTTCTGTTGAAGCAGACTGGCAGTTTGTAAATTTCAATCCGATTTTTTATGGTGCCAATAGAAGGGGCTCGTTAGCAGCTCCAGATGAATTAAATAGTGGTCCCATTGCTGTTACAGGAAATTTAAGTAATTCTGAAGTATCAGGAAATAATAGACATTCAATATCCTCCCAGCATTCATCTGGTGGACTTTCAGTGGAAACATCGGAGGACTTTTACGAATTTCCAACTAGTACAAAATTTAATGTGTGCACAACTACTTTATCTTCAAATGATACATCTACTACTCCTGCACAAACAACAACAAGTGATACAAATCCAAAAAGTGCTTGTGAAAAGGGTGGAAGTAACAGTACAAGCTTAAACCCAAACATAGATAAAATCTTGAATACCCATTTGTCTGAAGATACTAATACAACTAGTGACATGGAAAGAGAAGAAATACAAATTCAGAGACGAACAAAAGACTTAAGAGATTTGCTCCTCGAAACACAAATAAAAAACAAACACCAAAGACGAAGCCTTAATTCGGCATTCGACCTATGTATCTCAATTGAATTACCAGAACATACAGGTCAGAGTGCGGAAGATGAAAACAAAGAAAAATCTAGTCATCATGAAATTCAAAGGATCAAGAAGGGACACTCTAAGAGCAATCCTAATCCTAACAGTTATAATGGTAGGCCTCATAGTGGCATAGGAGTGTTATCTTTGATTGCTTCTGGAGTACCACCCCCGCCTCCCCCACCAAGGCCACCAGGACTTATGAAGTCAAATTCAGTTTTGTCTTCGTCTTCATCGTCCTCAATAACTTCTAGTTCTGCTTCATTCACTTCGTGTGGAGGTGATTGCAACAGTAATCCTGTTTCCCGAAGCTCAAGTAGAGGAAAAGAAAGCACATCTCGATCTACTTTCTATATAGCTCCTGCTTTACCTCCTAAAGGAAGTGGTGGTAATAACATAACACTGTTAAAAGGACCTCCACCTCCACCACCACCGCCATATCCTTCAGGAGGGTTCAGTCGACCAAACTCTTGGGAGATAGATTTCGGAGTAACATCAGGGAAAACTTCAAGAAGATTGCCATTCTTGCAGGACGTCGTTGATCATCACAAGAAGAAAAAGAGGTCTTCGTTTTATCATTATGGAAGAAAGAAGGACAAGTTGAACATAAGCGGGGGGTGTGGTAATGATAATCCAAATGAACATCTCCAACCTCCCCTGCTTAAACCGAAAAAATGTGGAGCTCAGATCCCTGTAAAACCGTCTTCATTGCCTATGGCTATGGCTTTAAGTAATATCCCTTCCCCATTAACCTTGATGACATCAGCAAATGCACACAATAATGGAATCCACCATCATCCAAATGTGTCCAAGAACAATGCAACTGTGGGGAATCTTTGCCTGAATTTGAGTAGAATAAGTACGTGAATAATTTGACAATGCGGCAAGGCAGCATAAATTCCGGTCTTGCATTCAGGATAACTTACCTAACTTCATTCATTCAGATTCCTTAATAATTCTTTTCAAATGTTTTAAAGTAGTGAGTCATATGAGGATGTGATCAACCATTTTATATTGTACCTTAACCTTTCTATTCTGTGAAAGGATGCGACACACCTTTATTTTATTATTTTACAGATGAGATTAAGCAAACAGTTACTTTTTAAATATTCGTTATTACTTGAACTTAAAATAAGTGTCCATAGTTGTGCTTTTCAAGGTTACAAATGTTCTAATTAGACATGGGCATATTGCAGATATCTTGTAATTGATATTGCATGTTATAAGAGATTTGTGAGCTATTGTACTGACACATCTTCAACTTCTGCAATGACTATTTAGCCATTTGAATTTTAAGTTAAAGAAACAACCTTTTGTGTGAAGATACATTAAAGGTGGTTTTAGTTCACTTGAGTTGGTATTATTATGATACATGAGGATTGTAAGAAATGCAAGATTTGATCCAATTAGCATAAGCCAGGGCCATTTGAGGTTGGAGGTTTTACCAATGATGAATGGTCGATCTTAGCTGGCGCAGTTATGAAAATTCTTCATTTAAGTAACCCAAGAATCAGCACCATAATTTACTATAAATGAGAAGAGTTAGCAGCAATTTGTAAGCTGAACATTCTGAAAAGTTTGGGGAATCCCGAGGTGGGATGGATTTGCTATATAATAGCCCAATAAAAAATAAAAAGGTGAAAGATAGAATTGATCGGAAACTCCGCAGACAATGAGAACACTATACTTAACTGTACTTTGTCAACTAACAAATGGAAAATGTTTGTCTCGTCTTTCACCGCTTTTGACACCCCCAACCAATGGCCCTAGGTTGTAGAAAACCCTTAAGAAAAACTTTGACTTCTAACTGGCATTTTGCCTTTGAAGTCAACTAAGGTCACAGTAAAAAATTCGCATCCCCTCTTGACCCCCATCCCCAAACGACGGTTTTTATGCCTAGAAAACCTCTAGATAAGATTTTTTACAACCAATACTTCCTACAAAAGTAACCTTACCCACTTCCTTTTCTGCTACTCCAACTCGCCTTTGCGTCGCCTTCGTCTCTTTCTCACGAGGCAATGAGAGACTTTTGGTCGAGGTATTGACGTTCGACTCCTAATCTTGTTCCTTAGAAATCAGCATCAGTTTCATCTCCATCGCTGGTCTCTTTTTATAATTGAGACTTGAATGCTTCATTAAAACGTTCATTCTTAAACCATGTATTTGTTAAGACTACAACTACGACACATTAGCCCCCCTAAATGAAACCCTTACCTGAAATCTCACCCAATTAAATGTCTGCGTCTGGTTAATTTCAATGCCATAACTTTATATTAGTCAATATATATGAAACTAGATTTTTTGAATGCAGAAATCTTAAAATATGGATTATAATGTGAGCGTTTATATGATTTGAAATGTATTAAAGTATTAATAACACTAAAACTCCGAAGAAATTATGATCAATGTCTGGTGTAGACAATATATATTGCATTACAATAGTGCGTTAAGTAATCTGAATTTTGCTTATGTATTAATGCTCTTAATTTGATTTTGCAGGTGAAAGACAAGTGGGAAACAGTGGATCAAGTTCAAATAATCTGAAGGGTGATCGACGACCTGATACCTTGAGTGAAGAGCGCCTTACTAGCGATGGCCATACTTTTGAAGATGAAGATATGGACCGGTAAGAAAATTAATTTATTGTATTGTGTCGTACTTTTCGTGTTCTTGATATTTCGGGAAATAGACAAAAGATAATGAAATCAACGTATGAACGATATAACTTAGGGGAGCGTCACAAGTTTGGGTTTAGGGAACCTATCGTCGCTCCTTCTGCCCTCAGTAAACTGTGACGAGTTAGACTTGAAACCCGTTAACATTCCCGACGGTTTTGGTTATCTACGCGGCCTTAACTTCTGAAAATTTGCAACCATGATAGGGTGTTTTGTTAGTATGCAAGTTGATGCATGCATTATGATTTGATGTGGTTTAAGGTTTAAAGAAGTTAGCACGTTCAAGATTTTGTAGGTGTATAAAAATTCTTAGAAGATACACTTAAAAATTGTAAGTTTTAGCTCCATGAGCATTATATTAATCATGAATTTTGGAATGTTCGCTGCAGTTGAATGCAGCAGCAGTATTGCTTTGCGAATGAACGTCACTACATACAGCAACTAAAATTAATTATATAGATGGGAGTTGTTGGTCATATCGGTAACTTGAGGCTAACCCAAATTATCAAAACCATACATTTCTTTGTAGCATATAACTGGGAAAACTGAAATGTCTGCACACTCGCCAGTGCCAGTTCCGGTTTTTGTGTCCATACTTAATACTGCAGAGTTACCAACCATCGCCCAGAAAAGGCTGACAACATTGCAGCATTCGAGCTAGAATGTTGAGTATTCTATTGATATTATTATTTACTATCATATATTACCTAATATGGATTAGTTTACAGTGAGATGTTTAATGTTTCATTGGAATGAATTTAGTGTGGTTGTCACATTTGGAAAAAGTTTGGCATAGTTTTTTAAAATGTGATTGCGTTAGGGACCACTGTAATGAAGTCTAAAGTGTGTGCGGTTTAATATCTGCTAATAAATAAGTCACTCATTGGAATCGGTGTGGTATTTGGCACTCGGCCTGATTAAATTTAAGTGTGGTATAATTTGAACTGAAATCAATTCTAAAATGTGGAAGGCTTCTGTAGCTCCTACTGGAGAAATTCTTCGAGCCGATAACTATGTTTGTAAACACCATGCTACGTGTTTGAAATACGGACTGGATTGTAACAGTACACTTCGAGATTCATATTCATCATTATACTCTGTCATATTACGACAGAAATTACTTGGAAAAAGCTTGCAGAAGTAATACTTTGATTTCTATTAAGCAACTCCAAATTAATTTTTAAAAATTATTTTATCTTCAGTGTCCACGAGGAGCCGAGAAAAACTACATCAGCAGTGGGCAGATCCGAGAGCTGTAAAGAACGAGTACATAGGGTAGGTGTTTATTTTTATACTGATTGTGAGATGTTCCAGATCACCAACATTTAACTGAACTAACCAGCTGTTTTTAATTGCAGAAGCAAACACGAGAGCGCCGGAAACATAGTGATCCTAACCTTACTTCTAAGTCAAGGTAATCTTTTTCGCTCTATATTTGCATTATTATACCTTATTGATGTCTGGCTGAATCCAGTAATGATAGATTTATTTTCTAATGCTTTGTTGACAAGATATTTTTTAAATGTTCATATTTTCATTCAATTAAAACTAACATGTAAAAATATACGTGCAGTATTGCTAATATGTTAGAATTAATTGGGAAGTACTGCCAAAAAAGTCGTAGAAGTTTATAAATACGAAAATTACCTTGTTGTTGGTAGTTTAAGTTTTATGGATCTCTGTAAAGAGAAAGCTGTCCGTGTTTAACTACATAACTGAGTGTATATGTTATCTCCAGTATAGAGCACACCTAACTTGCTGATCTTTCTGATGATAGTGGGTTCGAATATCAAGCTATATCTCTATGAAAGGCTCCTCAAGAGCCAAGGATTCTGACATGTCTACAGTCAGCTCTGTACAGCATAATGGCTCGTATTAGCACATTTTACTGCTTTGTTTGGCATTGGACTTCCTGGTGCCAGTGAAGAAAGCAAGCAAGTCGTATTATTATACGGAAAGGGTAATGATGTGATGTGGGCTTAATACCTGACATTTATGTTTCTGAATCTGAGGGAAAGTTCATGTGTATACCTATAAGGGGATAGTGTAGTATAGTTTGTATAATCTATCTCATCTTCCAGATAGATTGTGTAAATTTGAAGTCTTTGCTAGTAAGAAAGGCAGTATGGTCCGAACAATTTGTTACAATAGAACCGTTTGTTTTCGTAACTGACTTTTCTAATGGAAATCGACCAACAAATCCATCTAATCAGGTCAGGTAGTGTAGTGTAGGTGTAACAGTTACTTTCTTTTGACAGATGTGGATTTAACAACCTAGCTTTCACTAACTTTGTGGGAGAGTATTATGTCTCTGTGCATCACTGACAACTTACTACAAATTGGAAATGGATACTAGGACAAAATTCATGAGAAATCTTTGAATAGTAAACTATCTTCACGGTAGGGATATCAGTGATTGGCTTTTATTACATGCAGAAAGTCGTTTCCCGTTATGAATAACTGCTATCTTGTAAACTACCGTAGGCGGAGTTTACTTTAGGAGGTCATTTTGGGTTTAAGAGCAAAGTTAATATTTGACTTGCTGGAAGAGATGTGAGAAGTTCAGGGTATTTACCTAAGGTTTGCCGTTTATTGCGGAACAAGTCAGGATTCTCTTTTTGATGAAGGGTTTGGGTGGTTAATTGATAAATTGATCTTTTATCTTGTTTTTTGGTGACGAAAAAAGAAGAAACATTCTATGCTGTGACCAGCAATCATTCTCTTCGTATATTATTATATGCAAAATAATAATCATCTGGTTTTCAGCTCGTGAGAAATATTGGATACCACACATTTTTATTTTGATGCACTACATACACACATTTTCAGTTTACTGCCGATGAAAGAGAAGCGACCTAAAAAGATTACACTCCAAGCAGTTTAGTTAGTGAGTTTGCGGTGTTCTAATTTTTTTGCTCATCAGCTCGTCTTTGGGACCTGCAAATCTTAACCATTATAGGTTCTTGGATTAGCTCGCAAAAGTACAAATGATCATAGTATATGCTGTATGAACGATCTTCTTCAAGGTTTTCGTTTGATTTGAGAGAATATGAGTTTTTGGAGCAAGTGCAAGTTGGACAGAGGCGCCAGGTTGCCCGTATCCGGCAAGTTCTTTCTCATGGTCGTGGTAACCTACTGAACTTCCATAGAGTCATCAACTTCATATTTGGTATTAGTTTCGGATTTAGATATGCGCTAGTGCATATCTCATACCAGACTTATTTCTCATGGCTTCAATACAGCATTGCGAGACTGTATATTTTGGAAAGCATCATAAACAGATTCTGGAGTTTCCTCATACAACTGCGACAAGGGTTTTTTGGGTCAGGCGTCTGAGAATCGTAATGATTATTTTGCTGAGAATAATAGTTGTACTTTCTGAGCTTCTGTGTGTTCTTCAGGTGCAGAAACTTTCTCATCGAGAGATTCTTTGCAGAGAAAGTTAGCTATGAAATATGTCGTGTCAAAAAAGAGTGAGAGTGACAACGACAAAGATTATAATATAGCCTTATGGATTAGTTCGTTGATTCCCAAGTGTTGTATGTGATTTAGATCGGATTAACTTGGACAACAAATGAATATATTTGTTAGGGTAAAATACAGTTCTGTAGGTATTTTCAGTGACTTTCTCTCATATGACAATCAATGGCACATGACAATGGAAGGTTTTTGATGTTGTGTATAATTAGCTACTCTTATTTTGTGCTTAGTACTTAATTCGGTGCTTTCAGATGATGCTTTGTATCCACTTAAGTTTACGTTGTCGGATTGTATGCAATAATAGAACAAAAAGTACGTATGGCAGATGTCGGCGAATATCCATGTTGTTGTGAATATATATTGCCTCGTATATAGTTAAACCTCTAGATATAGTTTTTGGCGAGAAACATTCGGAAAGGTTTATTTGAAGGTTAGATGAATTTATTGAGCAATACGGAAAGCCATGCATATGGATAGAACCAGGAATTAATGTCTAATTAAATCCTGTCGCCAACTAGGAGACGAAAGGATTTGTCCTTCTTCTGAATAATGAAAAATAAGTGAATATTCAGGTATCTTCTATACTCATAGTGCCGGAAAAAAGCACAAGCAGTGTGATCTACTGTTAATCTACAGTCTGAATATAAAGTAAATGATGCAAGGCTTTAACTTTCACGAATTCGTGTTTTAAATGACTCGCCTGCCAAAATTTCGTAACCAAGATGTTTTGAGCAAGTCAGTGCTAGTGAATATAAAGCATTGACGTTTTTACCATGTTCACAAGTTATTTGTGGACTTCCAACGGCGGGTGTTTAGGAATCAGCATATCAAGTATTTGTGACGGTTCTTAGGATAAGAAAGAGGCACTCATTTTGCGTGGATGCTATAGAATCTAGACAGAAATGGCTGAGTGATGGAAATATCTGATGATATTTATGAGCAGTGTACAATGTAACTTGTTTTCACTCGCTGACGTGTGTGTGGTAACCAGTAGTAAGTGATAAATAGGCAGTTCTGATTTCCCTGTACAGTTTACTGAGTAACTGATCGTGAGTATACTCAAAATCAGTGCACGCCTACGTGAGAATTCGTGAAAATATGCGTATGCCATTTAGTCGATTCATATTATTTCATATTCACCTCAATGTTTTCAATATGAACTTCGATCAATATGATGCGATATTTTTCGAAAAGTTAGTCATTGCATTAATTACTCTAAAAGAACCTATTATTAAATACGAGGACTTGCGCTGTATTCAGCGTACCATATACGTGAAGGGATATAATATAAGTAGGGGCTTTGTTAAGATTACTGCAGAATTATTGATACAAATGTCACATAAGCTGCAGGACAAAATGATTTATACTGACGCTAGAAGAAAAGCTGTGTTGCGTTGTTTCTACATTGGCTAATCCAGATGCCTGTGTATGACGTTGAGTGAGATCACAAGCTGTAAAATCAAGCTGACTTTCTTCATGTGCGGATAGTCTGCTTAGTCTGCTATCTTTTCATAGAAGAGAGAAAACAGGGTTGACACTCATGGAACTTCAGAAGTTACAACGGTAAAACAGAATAAAAGGCGTATTGTCTGTATTTCTTTTATATTTAGTATGTAGTATCGCTTGGTCTCAGTCTCTGAATGAAGTCAAAGCCATAACAAGGCTCCTCATAAATCTTGGACTTGGCTTTCGTCACATCCACAGCAGTTACTTCGTCATCTGATAAAGTTTCGGAATTTAGCCTATTGGTTCGGCCAACTGACGGAGAGTGGATTAGCCAGAAAAAAGATAACTCTTTTATAACGTAATTTATCTGGAAGAGAAACAGTTGCTTAAAGTAAATCCCAATTAGTGTTTTAAGGATAATACGATATCTATCTAGTATTTGGGGTATAATACAGATTCTAATGGAAATAACCTTTCCGTTTTATACTATCTCTATATCTATCAAATAGGAGCACAAAAATCGCGTAGTTTGTGGGAATTCCCTTCCTTCTGTGTTATTCAAAGATTAACGCGTCGGGTTTCGCAAATACAGTCTCCGTTGTCGTCATTCATAATAGCATGAAGTGGCGAAGAAGAAGTTTGTTGGTTAGTGTTTGGTTTAGACTTACTCCCGAAACCGGGTAAGTTCTGAATGAATAGTGTATGAACTCGTGCAATACTACGAAGATTACTTCTTCAAACAAGCTTCATGATTTGAGGACTTACACACGAACTTTCAGCACAATTGCTCATCTTGACTTGCATTCTCTTGGTGATCGAGTGTCCCTGCTGCTCTCCCAGCATTTTTTGTGCTTGTTCTCCCAAGAGAGTTTTCTCCTTTCAGAAGGTTTCATGAACAGTTTTCGTGTGGAGTTGGTTGGTGGTTGGCTGTGGTAATGTGGACGGTTTCAGGGTGTGCCAGTTTTACCCGATTCGGGTTAAAGAGATGCCTATCTGTTCTATGATTTCTTTGAATTTTTCTTCCATGAATAACACCTATCAAAGATTTGGTGTCCTTTTGTGAAAAAACTTGGTAAAGTTTGTGAAAAACATTTAACTACGAGTGAAAGTGATACCATTTTCGGTGCTACGAGGAAAGTTGTTGTTTGAGTCATTACAATCGAGTGTACTCCTCTGAGTGGGATAATAATCATAGAAGATATAATGTTAACAGTGGTAATCTGGAAAGGTTCCTGCTATCAGTTTTTCCTGAATGTTTTCGCTTTCTCTTAAAGACTGGCGTATCGCAATGCCAGGTAACTACTTGTAGTTCCAAAATATGTGAAAACAAGAAATAGAAAATGAATTTCAGCCTTCAATTCAAAACTACCAATATCTGAAGAGATTTTTTTGAAATTTGACCACTTAATTATGTTTATAAATAACTTGAATGGGCTGGAATGTAAAAATGGACGCTAGTAAAGTCACTGAACTGGATGCGTTTTGTGGAAATGACCGCAGGTGCTATTCTGAAGGGTACGGGTATGAAACCAATACATAATAATAATAATAATAATACTAATAATAGTAATAAATCCCTCTCTAGCTTAAATCTCCAATCTCCTAATCAATATTTTTGTCATATTTGTACCTGTGTCAATGTTTTCGTACTATCCACGTATACGTGATTCACAAAGATTTCCTTGCCATTAACAGAGACAGATGGGAAGTAATCTAGGTTAATTAAATGCGGAATAAATCAAAGGGTAATAACCCTCTCGTTTAATGCTTACCTTGCTAGCACTCCGATTCCAAAGATGAGCAGCTTCGGATGTAAGATAACACTTCCAAGTTCCAAGTCAATTCAGATTTGCGCATGAAACATAAGGGTTATTTGCCATTTACGGTTCGTTGAGAAGAAGCAAGGTATCCTTTCTTCCATCGTTGGCATTGATGACAATCTTTGGCTTCTATTTTAAGTTTATGTCAGATGGTGGGTCTGTTTCTTCTTCTTTCTACCTTACAACACCGTCAGAACATAAAGTACATCGTCAGATATCCTGTCATTCGTTATATGGTGCTGCTTTGTTTTTCAAGCAGCTGAGTATGATCTTGAAGCATTAAGTTATTGAAGAAAGAGATCCAAATATATGATGGTAGTTATGATGCCTAATGGTTTAAATAAATTATTAGTAGTAATGCTGCACAGCTTTTTACTCCTTTTAACAGTAACTAAATTTTCACCCCTAAGGTTTTTTTAGTTTGTAATAGAAGAGCATGCTCGTTTGCATATCGATTTTAACTGATTGTAGCAGTGAGAAAATTTTTAATCCAATTGCAAATATTAGGCACACCCTGATTACTCCTCATCCCCTTTATAACTTTGCAATTGTATGAGGGTCTCGAAAAATTAAGACCACAAACACTCTCAGGGAGGGCACTTATCAGGGAAACACGGGATCTAGATGTCTAAATGTCATTAAATATGTATGTAATAGGTTGTTCCCTTGTTACGTAAAACACAATGTTTTGTCAGTTACACAGCAGTTTACTTTGTCCCCAGTTTCTACAACTCACGAGTCTATTGTGGTGGATTACTCATTTGACTGGTTTGAGGTTTTTTGCTCATTCTGTTCAATTCTTCCATTTTAAAGTTGCTTGTGCCCGTAAGTAAATCAGCTAAGTAAAATAGTTTGACGTAGGAGGAAGGAGGTGTGAAATGCTACTAAATTGTGTTTAAAAGTATTTAGTGTGTCGATGTGTCACGGGAAGAAAGCTAAATGCATCGTAATTTAATCGATGGCATTTATCTATCGAAGTATATAAGACGCTGAATTCAAATAGTTCTGTGAAATCAATCAAAACAGAGAAAGAATGAACTGGCAGTGTAAGATTTTTAAACGTAGGTTGTTGAGTTGGCAGCGATTTTTTTCTAATTCGTGAGTGAAATGTGGAAGCGCTCATTCATCGCGTCAAATGGGTCCTTCTTGGGTTCTAAACGCAGTTTATCTGCATTGTCGTTGCCGTCATTGAGTTCTTTCCCTTCGTCGCAGTCGTTGAAACTCGCTGATTCAACATGGTGGATTAATCTGGCTGGAGACCTGACTAGCAAAGGCAGCAATAAACTACATAGTAGTTTCGCCAGCTGGTAGGATGATGATTAATGATTACTCTTAAAAATTATTTTACGATATTCCTGCTCATATTTGCTCAATTTATTTGAGAAAAGCTAATTTATATGCTTAAATAAGAGATTTGACACTTTCGACAGTAGTTTTACTACAGATGTTCGAATAGCTTTCAACTTCTGATCATTGCCAGTTAAAAAACAATTGTCTGACCGTTGTTGTCAGTACTTATAAATATAAAACAATAGTTTAAATGTAACGCATTAGGGATGACAGCTACAGATTTTATCTTTTCGGACTCGAATATGAAATTGACGTAATTTTTAAAAACTATTACTTTACAGACAGAACCATAGCCTATTGCTCAGACAGTCTTCGTTCTTCTTGAAGAGTTCATTTTAGGCTTGCCCAACAAAATATTCATAAAACATTTTTTTAAAATACAATAAGGGCTCTGTTTGACCTTTGAGGGTCCTTCATTTGAACATTAAAGAAATATGGTTAAAATGTGGAAGTGGTATCTGATGTATTGCAAAAGAAAAAATTGATTTTCGCTGTATTCAATCATCATCAATGATCACATACAAAGGGTCCTTGTTAGGTTATGTAAAACTGCGTTTCGAAATATTGATAGGTTCAAGATCGCACAAGATAATTGACTCCAACTGAACAAGCTAGGCTACACCAACATGCAACAGACACAACTTCCTTTCACATAATGTATTTTCAATCCATAACAAATAACGATTCGATGCCATGTGTTGAATTCGATTAAAATAGAGGTCCATTCCTGTGTTATATGGCTTAATAGAGGTAGAACAAAGTAGATAGTAAGTACTTAAAAGATGCAATAAGTCGAACATTAACAAATCAAACTGGAGCCAGCTGTTCTATTTCTATTCTTCCAGTTTTCTTGAGCAGCCTTCAAGCTTTTTCGGCCACAGACGGTTTGCCCCAGAATTTTATGAACTGGAAAAAATAAAAGATTGATAGTAATAGTAAAAGTTTACACAGTCTTAGATGAAAACGCGACTCTTTTCTTAAATGTATGAAGTTCGACTTCAGGCACAATTGGCATCATCTGAAACAATATCTGGTGTTTTTTGAACTAGCATTTAGCAATGCGGATTGCTTTACTTACATTCTTCTATTTCCATTGTTCTTTCATGCTTTCTGTTGGTACTCAGTCGTCTCGCATCTGTGTGTATGTACCTGATCGATCGTGATAAAATCCGTAGTACTTGAACATTGGTTTTTGTCTTGAAGGCTTGCGTAGCGTGACTTGTAAGAAGCTATATAATCAATGAATCTTTGCATACCGGAGACAGAATATATCTAACAATGTTGACACTTTTAAGTCAAGTATTTTGAAATCAGCTAGCCAGAGTTTAGTAGAACTTCTCGAAATCCTGTTAAAAAGCACTAAAAATTCTGAACTGCCTTAAAAAAGGATCAGCTCACTGATGTGATGATACTACGTAAGGCATCTTGTTGTAGCCTGAAATGCACTTGAGATGGTGTTTACATTTCAAGTAATTTCCGTTTTTGCCTAACTTACGTCTGTTTTGATTTGAGACTTCAAGACTTGAAAATTTCGCCTTTCAACATGACATGTGCTTCACATACGGTTAACTCCTACATGAGCAAAAATAGATTTTGTATTGAACCTGAAATTCGGGTCCTGTTTATCGCGACGAGATTTCGTTGTTTAGTTGCAAATTAAATTATTCTGTTATGAAAGGTCTTGACGATGAGTCATCTCTAATTCTGATGCAACAATTCATCTGATGATGAGGGTTATCAATGTTCATTTAAACTTACCCGTATTTTGCGTGGTAAGCTCTAGCAAGCAGCGGATTATGCAATAATATTAAAGGGTAACGCATTTATGCTCCTAGAGTTAATCAGCGAAGTTTAACTGAGATAAGCATCTACCGCATTTAGGGAAAAAGAAAGAAAGCTGAGGCCTTGCAAGCTGCATGTACTATACTTTAGTTCATGTAGACAAAGAAACACTACCACTACCAAGACTATGTGTCTGACTCAAATTCACCCGTACTATTTCAGAAAGATGTTAAGTTCGGGGAAAAATGTGACACACACGGTCTGTCGAAAACTTTGGGTGTCGGAAGCCTGGATATTACTATTGATTTTTTTTTCAACCAGAACAATTAGGTACAAGAATGTGTAATATTTACAAGTAGATGCTCACAATCCGCGCACACTGAAAAAGTTTATCCAGAACAGAGTACTGTCCGGAGTCTAGATATATAGTATCTACTTACTGCTTGCCAGTATATGAGAACTAAAGAATAAATAAAAAAGCTGTGTAACATATCACTGTTACTGTAAGATTCGCAGGACGTGTTTTTTAACTGGAATAACTATTTATATGATAAAAATACAAGTCAACTGATATTGTAAAGCCAAAAAGGTTTGTTGGTACATTAGCCGTAATCACACAATAAGCAAGTGGAATTGTACCAACAATATAAAAGCAACAATGCAAAGCAATATGATTACATTTCATCGACAATTTGAGTCGATGAAAACGGAAAAATAATCATTGATGAACCGCGAGCATTTTATCTAACACAGAATTCTACAAAGTAAAGTATTAATCTATTGTATTATCTTTTCTACTAAAATTATTTAAAATCGAATATCGAATCGCGAAGAAATTACTGCAAGAACAAGCGAAAAACCCGATAATCCTAAATTCCCAAACAAGAAAAAAACAAGTGATTTCTGTTCAATTTTATTTCTGTTTCTACTACTTCGTTTATTGTATTTTGACAGCGCGTGAAAATAGTAAGAATGGGGTCGTCCATATGCATACTTAATATTGTAAAAAGTATTCATGCACGGTGTTAAATTGAAAATTAAGGATAGATTTCTATAGGAGTCTAAGTAAAAAAATAATGGGATGGTTTTAAATGATTTTCTTTGAATACAAGTTGGCAGCAGTTCGGTTTTCAGTTGTGAAGTAAGCTGTGTTGTTTTAACCAACTGCAACTAAACAACTTAAATTCCTAGTTAACGTGTTTGACAGACAGTGAGCTGATAGAATACTTGTACCGGCCTACTATAATAAAGATTTGGAAATTTTGACTGATGGAGGGTAAATCTTTTGTTGCGTGTTAAACTTTTAAACACTAGCGCATTGATGAAGTCTGTAAAATCCATAAGTTTAAAAGCCAGATTGAAAACTCAAATAAGTTATGTTGACATATGATGGTTTTCAATTGGTTCATACGGCTCGTTTTTGCAGAATTTATATTTCACTATTTCAGACTCAAAAATATGACAGTATACCGATGATAGCTCCATTTTATCCCCTTGCATAGTATTGCGTACTGCTGCTTTTACTTGCCATGTGGTTCAAAGACGCACACTTACCTAGTATTCCTATAAAGTTTTCAAGTGCAAATGTTAAATCTTCAGACTACTGACAAACTGGCTGATAGCATATGTATACACTTCTTTCTCATTCATATTCTTTTGTCAAAGCTCTGCTTACTCCGTCTCTGTCTTTCAGAGATGGTAGAAATAGGAACGCTTGCCAAAAATTTTAAAACATTTGGTTAGTTGATCGTATCGTGGTAGCTAGTGGCCTCGAGTAAGCAGAAAGTTCATGGTCTGCGTTGCTCTCCGTCGTCGTAGATCACCAAAATATCGTATCGACTTGTTGTTTCGGATCGTTGATACAAGTAGCAAGGCTTCAGAGGTTTCTGTTTTCTATAATCCACAAAATCATAATGCCCATTTGTGAAGAGGTGTGTGAGTAATAAGTCTCGTTCGGTCTAGTGCTCGTATCGTTTTAATTCACACTGATATTATGCTCATTACATTGCTCAGTTCTGATTCTTCCGATCGAACTCCCTGAAAATTTATACGGAGTGAAGTGTGTGAGGTGAGACATTTAGTAATTAATAATCTGGTGCTTGGTGCTTTTCTTGCTGGGATGGGCCAATATGTGGCATGATTCCTTTCAGTCTTTGTACATTATGTAATGTTGAAAGCATAAATATTTTTAGTCAAAATTCAGTTTGATGCTAAATCACGCACATTGCATACATTAGAATCGTGAATTCTATTAAATTGCCAGTTGAAAGTTAGAACTAAACCAAAAGCAAAGAACACGATCTGAGGTAGTGAATGACTGCATGTAAGTCGGTGTCGTGTGCGTTCGAGAGAAAAGAATTTTCTAACAATTTTTGAAGCTTTTGGTGGTATTGTTCTCCACCCAAATATTGAAAGATAAAACTGATTCTCCGTGAACGTGACTGAGGACAAAGAAAGTAGGTTAAAGAGTGGTAGGATATGATACTCCGGGTCATTATCGTTGCTGGTGAATTATGATAATTACGTAAGATAAAAGAGAATTTTGTTGTCAAAATCATTCTAAATGGGAATGGAAGTAGAACTTTCTTGCAGACATTTGTCATTAATCTAATGAAATGGTTATCTTTATTGCAAGTCGAACTGTCGAAGTATTGATTAGAGGTCCGTTGCTCATATATAAAAGAATTTGCGGTAGTAATAAATGTAAGATAGCGATGTATGAAATTACACACTGCAGCTTGCTCATATATTCCTACACTTGAGAGTTAATTTGTTTTAAAAGTACAAAATAGCAAATCTTTTTTCTCGTGTATTGGAATTCTCCCATAAAGTAGATTTAATCCCATATTGGGTAAAGGTATTGTCGTATCAGCCTAACACTTGCATATAATAAGTTACAAGTTAGCCAACGTTTAATGTTAACATTTTTGCTTTTGTAAATTCTAGTGATGTCGATCTCGATAACCAACGTCAGCTTTCAGATGCAAACAACTCGGGAAGTTCTTCCAATTCAAGTTTATCTGCAAGGTATCTTACGTGAGTATACATTTAAAATCATTTAAAAAAAGTTTACATAATTAAGACACTAAGGTATCTTTTGCTGATCCACAGGAGCCTTGAAAGCCCGAGTACTTCTTTAGAACTAGTGGCTCCTTCAAATAATTCGTCTTCCTCATTACCTGGCCGTAATTCAGAAACCCCAGAAACGACGGTTGGTCATTCCGGTGCATTGTCCGATTCCTTTAAAACCTCACCAGGATGGGATGGGGATAGTGATATTGAAATCGAACAGGATCCACCGGACTGGACGAAAAATGTTCCTGAAGAAAACCTTAATCGATTGGATCGACTTGAAAAGAAAAGACAGGAGGTTCTAAATGGTACTGTTTGCATAAGCTACCATAAATAGTTTTACACAGAATCTCGATTATTCATTCGTGAACTAATATTCTTACTAATTTTCTTTGTTTAGAGCTGTTCCATACAGAGAGGTCTCATGTTCGTAATTTGAAAGTTGTGGATGAATTGTTTTATCGACCTATTCGACAGCATCATTATCTACCTTCAGAGCTTACACAAATGCTGTTCGCTAACTTGGAAGAAATGTTGGAAATTCACGGCAGATTCAACTCTTCGTTGAAAAAGTTGCGTAAAGAAAGTCCACTTGTCGGTGAAATCGGCCACGTCCTGTTGGAAATGGTATTTCTTTTAAAAATTTGATCGTTATATTCATGTATACAATTTGTGGGGTTGATGTTGGTAGTTTGATGGAGAAGAAGGTGAAAACTTTAAACGAGCCGCAGCAACTTTTTGTGCAAAACAGCAAATTGGGCTAGAAATATTAAGAGACAGACGAAGAAAAGATCTGAAATTTCATACATTCCTTCAAGAGGCAGAGTCACATCCAGTTTGCCGACGACTTGGAATCAAAGACATGATTCCTATGGCTATGCAGCGACTTACTAAGTATCCTTTACTTTTCGAGAATTTGTGCAATTGCACAGCTGCAGACAGTGAAGAGTACAAAAATATTCAGAGGGCTGTTGATTTGAGTAAAGAGATTCTGTGTCACGTCAATTCTGCCAAAAAAGAGGCTGAAGATCTTGAAAGACTGATAGAGATACAACGGAAACTTGATAAATCTGCATTTGACAAAGATAAAGACACCGAGATCAAGGTAGTTTGAAATAAACCATCGGCTTCTGCTCCCTATTGGGTTTTAAATTTACATTTTTCGTCTCAAATTGTTATTCAACAGAATCTGGATTTCCCAAAACACCGATTAATTTATGAAGGCCCTCTTTATTGGAAACTAACAAAATCTTCTCGCCAAAAATCTGAGCAAATTGAAGTCCAGGCAGTGCTGCTTGATGATATGATTGTAATTTTATTGAAACAGGATGATCGGTATGTGCTGAAGGCTCATAATATGGGTATAGCCAAAAATGCTGCAAACCCTGTGAAACCAATAATTAAATTGAGCAACCTACATCATAGACCAGTAGCCACAGGTATGAAGAATTCCGTAACGTTGTACCTTGATAAATGTGCGGATAAAATAAACAAAGCTTAATTTATAGATAAACGGGCTTTCTTTCTCATCTCAACAACTACATCGAACATGTACGAATTAGTGTGCTCTACTCCCGAAGAACGAAACTTGTAAGTTGTTTTTCATGTAATTTGAATTTATTTATTAATTGTTAAACAAAGCTAAGCTGTTTCCGGTTTTATGTAGTTGTGTGCTAACTACCTTAGTAAAGCATCATTAATGCTCGTCGGGTTTAACCAAATTAGGGAAAGTTTACTATTTTAGACTAGTGACACTGATGACTAAGGCTAGTTTGACGTCAATCTTTTTTGAAAGTATAGACACAACGGCTTGGACAGAGTTCATTTCTATCGTTTGTGGGATTGTAAATTGATATTTCCATTGAGAACTTTGCTAATACATGCTAATAGATCCGCTTGTAAAAATACTTCATTGGCTATTTCCGTGCCAAAAAGACATTGACGTGGCAGTCAGAATGGCAATGAAGGTGTCATTTCACTCAACCTTCCTATTTCCTTGTTTTTAGCTTAAACTATTTAGTTCCGTTATTACTTTTTTTTGACTAATTGGTTCCTTTCTGTGTGAGATTGGGCGCAGTATTGTTAAGAACGAACTCGTTCCAAAACGGATACTCTCCACCAATGCGAATCGAATTTTGACGACGGTTGAAGATTTTAGACATTGAACATCAAACACATATCGCTTGGCTTCAAGTCTTTAAACTACTGCACGTGTGTTAATATACCTGTTCTGAAGATCGAGGTTATTGGTCAATGTAATAATTGTTTGTTAAGTATTTAATGAGTGTTTAATGTGTACAGAAGAGGATACTATACGGACCTTAAGATTGAGGTAGTAACGCGTAAGCGCGTTATTGATATTTGCGCTATCATGACATAGGGCCAGACATATTCATTAAACGGGCAAACATTAGAAGAATGTGATGGCGCACTATATTGCTGTTCAATGTATGGTTATTTTCTTCATATTTGTCGAACCTTTCTTTGCATCTGAATTCCTGCCAGGTTCAATATTATTCATCATAACGTTAGCTGTACCTACAGACAGACATGATTATATAGGCTGAGTATCGTCGTGTGGTACATACCACAAGCGCCATCACTGTGTATACTGTATGTCTTGGCAGGGTTTTCGAAAAGGAGCTTTTGGCAGTTTGGCTTATTTTCAAGAAATAATGTGACTGGTGTTTCCCTTTTCATTGCATGAACTGAATGCTCTCTCCGTATGCATCATCGTCTCCGGGGAAGTTACGATGATGATATGCCAAACTGTAGAAAGAAATGGTGATGTGGAGAAGTGATCGGAATCTTTTGTATTAACCAGAGGCTGAGTAAGATGCGGATAGAGTTAGCAGAATGAGTGAAAGATAACAAGAACCAAGAGAGTTAGATAAATATTCTTGGTATCCCGGAAAGCTCCACAACAAAGTTCTCATTTATACCTTAGTTGCGAAGAAAGAATTTCTTTGGATTATCTGACACTTAGAGAGGCTTCATTTTAGTGTACCACGGCATCTAGATCTTGGCCTCAATTTTCTGTACATCTTTCTTTATAGTCTTACTTTTTTGGTGAATCGTGAAGTTTCTCAAGGCGTAAAGAAATTGCAGCGGATTTGTAGCCTGCTCTTCCATAGCATTAATGGGGCATTCATTTGAATTTTGTTTATGTGTCTTGGATAGTTCATGTTTCTTCTAAAAATGTATATTTAGTTGTAACACGTCAACTGACTAGTGTATTATCTCAGTCAACCCCTTACTGTCGAAAGACAGATATTCAGGAATCCAAATTCCAAATAATGGCCAATAATCCATTAAAAAATGTCATTAATGGAGTACAAAATCAAGCTACGAGGTAATAAGTCAATTTTAGTGAACAATGAATGGTGTAGATTTAAAAAGTTTTACAAGAAGTGGTTAGTCTACTTTAACATAAATAAGAATTTCATTGTCTTATTCACTTGATTCGTTAAAAGATATTTGGCACCTTCTTCTGTCTGCAGTAATGCAAAAGCTGTATTCTTTGACCAAAATGTGCTGTGTCTCTCGAGTTAAAATGTTCACATAACAAGTTTCAGGTTTGAATTTCAAGCATATGTATAATTTTTTTCTAGATGGTTTCATCACATAACAAAAGCAGCGGATGATTATAAGAATCGTCAGGAGTCTCGTCGATCTGAATTACATCCAACCTCCAACATTCCACCGTCTATTAATGCAGAATCTGATGATAAGAATAAAGAGTAAGTGATTTTTATTTTTTCATTTTATTTCCAAGTGTTGATGCACAGATTTAATTGGAATTCTCTATAAGTCTGTTAATTCTCTATAAGCTTCATTTTGCATTATATAGAGTATTTTATTGCAAATATGGCGTATCATAAATCGTAGTTTGCAGTTTGTATTGATAATGTTCGTGATGGTGATTCTCGTGTATGAAAAGTCATATTACCCAAATCGACGACTAGATTTTGAAGAAACTTGCTTGTAATTGTTTGCTGTAGATTGGATTCTTATGTATCCTTCAAACTTTTTAAGTATTTTTGGAGGAAATTAAAACTACTGTGATATTGTTTAGTTTGTAAGTAGTTTAGTGTTAGTATTCCATACAGTATTACTTTTTGGTGAAATATAATGATATCTTTTCGAATATAGTATACAAGTTCAATACAGAAGACATAAATAGTATACAAGTGTTAGAAGGATAGTCAATCATAAAGATTAAAACCATTTCTTTTCTAGTTCTGTCGAAGGAACGGAAGGACTGACAAATGTAGGGGATTCAACTGCGGAACAGTCAAATGAATCACCCAGCAGGCATTTACAAGATCATCAGGGTTCGCCCAAAAATATTCAAAAGGAACCTAGTCCAGCGCCAGACTGCACAAGCTCGGAACTACCATCAGCACTGTCACCAGATAAATCAGGTACAAACTAAATTTTCTTCCTTGAAAGATTTGCTTGGGAACATGGCCTTGGACTTGGGAGAACTTGAATGCTTAAAATGGGGCTATCAAATATTACGGCTGTACATAAAATTGGCTTAGGTGATGGGAAGCTCTTGGTTGGGTCTAAAGTCGGTCGCTCCGTTTCCGCATCTCCAAGTGCACCAAGAAGAATAAAGCAAGGAGAATTCCTCAAAGTAACTGAGAGCTCACCACTTGTTGAACCTTCTGAGGTCGTAGTAGTCACTCGCGATGTACAATTCGCCCAATCTGTCCTGTCTCCTTACGGTATCAACTCATCTCTATGATTATGCTTCGTAGCCTAGAAGACCTGCTCAATTGTGGCTTTAAAAATATGATGGGCTTGCGTTTGCTGATATTGTCTCATTTGTTTTTCATCAGAGGAGCTCAAACGGGCTGATTTGGCGGTGCAAAACGCACTCGAAGAAAAGATGCGTCTAGCTGCAAAACATTTCAACATTCCGGTTGAGAACCAATTGTCATCTGGGAACTTGGGATCCACTGACATTACTGCTGACCCTGTACCAAAAGATGCGAAAGAAATGATCGCTGCATGCATGATTAATGGTACAAGCTCTTCATTTTTGTGTTTTTTGCCTTTTTCTAAAGTTGCTCTTAAATTTTATAGTTGACAAACTTGTCGGCATTGTAAATACACAGAAGGTTACAAAAGAGAATATGGATGCCCTGAAAGAGCAGCAAAAAGTGCATAGCAATCTGAATGCTCTACTTACCCAGATTATGGTAAGGATTCGTACACTTATTATAGTGAAAGGTGTTAAAATTGCTTTTTTGAACTGATTGTAAATTTTCATTAGGGTGAGTATGAGCGGAAAGAAGAAGAGTTGGAACTTAGACGCCAGGAACTCCATCGTATTCGTGAGCAGAATCATGGATATCAAGAGCGACTTCAGCTGAAAACTACCAAGCGAGTTCCTTCGCCGACTTCAGGTGGTCTCAGTAGTCCAACATTAAGTCCTCCACATTCCCGACCAAACAGTTATCTCTCGTCTTCGTCTGATCCACATCATGAAGAAGAGCAAGGTATGTGCCTGATTTTAGTGGAAGTCAGATTGTAAGTTTCTTGTTCGTAGCATGAACCTTTGTGATATAGTTTTTCTTGACTCTTTAACTTTTTAATGCATTCGTTTGGATTTGTAATTTTTGATTGGTCCTGTGTCTTACGTCGCAGTGTAAGTTTTGTTGTGTATGTTAGCTGAAGTAGAAAACCAGCATCAGTCAGCAGATAGTAGCAATAGTAGGAATTACGACAGTAGATGAGACTTGTAGGTCATGCTGCATGAGAGTTTGCAATGGAATCAATTCTAAAGCGGAGATTCCAATGTGTTTGAATCTGTATAGAAGTTGTGATGAAAACTCCCTTGAAGCTGCAATTATCCGATCCTGTAGCTACCTCCAGTTCTAATCTAACGAATTTTTCTCCTGCCGTGAAAGATAACACCAGCAAGCTCCATGACTCGTCCATCTTTGCAGAACGCTTAGAGAGTCAACTCCCATCCAGTGATTTGGCACAAGATGTGAGTCTTTTGTTTGTTTGTGCTATAATTGTTCTGTGAAATTTTCAAACACTCTTTCGTCAGGTTTGGGTTATAAATGTTAAAATATTAATTCTGAAGTTTTAATGAATATTATATGTAATTATGTAGTTTTCTTATTCTACTTTTTTAAATCTTCTTAATTGTTTGGATTCGCAGGAGTTTGCTGACGCAGCAGGAAATGTGAAGTTTGCATCAACTGATGATCTCACAAATGGTGTGGAGACAAATAGAGATTCAACCGAGACCGAAGTAGTTATGAGCACTACTGATTCGTCATCCAATTCTAGCTCAGAAACAATAATTATAGACACTAGCATAAGTGAAATTCAAGAAATTGGGAAGGAGAGCAACGGAAAAGTTGTACCTGAACTTGGTGAAGGCACTATCAATGGTCACACATCCGAAAGAGAGTCAACAATTTCTTCTGGAGATGAGAACTGTAACCAAGAGGTATCCTCTTCCACCATCGCTGTCGTTGTTGATTCCTCCTGCACAAAAAATCCTGAGAATATCGTAATCGCACCGGAAGATCTTACTGTTAACAAACAAAGCAACAACGGAAACGAGAACTCATAAAAGTATGTTTATGGTAAAGGAATAGTCTTTAGTGTTAATTAGATTTGTATTTTCATCATCTTTGATGGTAGTTGTCGACCAGCAGTATTTTAGAAATGTATTTAAAAGTCGTTGATTATTTGTAACGCAAAACTATTTGTATGACTTAACAATTACTTCGGACTAGTTAAGGTACTGCTTGACTTATCAGATTGACGTGAGCTGGTGTTTATGTACGTTTGATAGTTATTAAAGTGAGCAATATCCATTTTGTTCACGAAAAGATTAAAAAGGAGTCCACGTGGCTGGAACAAACAACCTGTTTCCTATTTTGTGACGTAATTTAGGAAACTAGCAATGACTTAACTCCTAGTCTAGTTTCGTATTTTCCACTGTGAGACAATTTAAATATAGACTTAAATGTGCCCTTGTTAACGGAAGAATTTGAAATCTCCTAAAGGTTTGCCAAGATGTTGTTGATACGCTGATCGATCATACAATATGAAACTTTCCATTTTGTCGTAAACATTTGCGTAAGTGGTTGGTACATTGTAGTTAAGTAAACGATGTGGGTGTACAAAGACTCTTAGTCGACATAACCGCACCTTGAAGGCCCTCGTTCTTGTGTCGCCTCTGTATTTTATGGTTAGATTTTTGATGTACCATCATTAATAGCTAATCTAAAATGACGACTCTTCTCTAATAATATTATTGTAACCCGAAGGCCTAAATTCCTTAGAAAAACAATCTACTGCTATAATCTGGGCGTTCAAAGAGCTTGCCAAGTGTGTTAGAGGAAGTAAAAGTAAGTTCTTGACTTCCAATTTACCACACCATAATAGTGCAATTAACAGTAACAAAATTGGATGTTGGCAAATCGCTTCATTACTCTTCAGACAAAAAGCTCATAGGGCAGAAATGTAACGTGCAAAAGATTAAGACGAGTCAAATTAGTCACAATTACTCTTGAAGACGCAGTTACTTGATACAAAACGATGATACAATCAACCAAAATCGCACAAGTTATAAAACTCTCGAAGCTTCCACTTCAAACAGTATATATTGCACGATTTAGCACTTAGACGACTTCCATAACTGTGTGCAAAATTACAACTCGTACTCTCACCTTTTCTGAGATTACGCAGTAGACAAATGATACCTCATAATTAAAGTAGTAATAAGTGTAGGATAACTTGCTGAATTCTTAGTGTGCAGAAAGTATTCCTCTGCCTTCCTGCGTAGAAACTTTATCGATACAAACTTGCTGTAACTTGCGGTTTCTTCTCGTGTAATCTGTCGACTCCGTAAAATCTCCAAAAGCTAGCCTTACGACTATTTAGATAGATTGGGAGTAAATTATCGTGTACTTTGCGAATCGAAACATGAATCGATCTTTGGGCAAGTATTATTCTTTGAATTTGTAAAGTCTTAGTGTGTACTAAAAGGAGAAGACTAAATTAATTAAGATACAATCTTTGTATAATACACAATCTCTCGTCCGTTTACTCGAAGTCCCTTATCGTGAATACATACCTTAATAATTGTAATAACCTATCGTAAATGTGCAAGTGCTTTATTTTTATGAAAGAAACCACAGTTAGGTATGAGAAGTTTATTGTGAATATTTGATGTATAAATGTACAATCGGGTTGTTTAATTACGAACATTCACTCACTAAGTATTTGATTTGCATGCAGAGCCCACATTTAAATATTTAAAGAATCAGTCGAATGGTATTATAGTTTAATTACAGGTACATTGCAAAAAGTACGAAATGGCTACTGTATTATTACTTGTCTGGAGCAAAGCCGTTCTCCTCTGCATTATTACTTGGCTTTATCATCACATTGACATTGTCAGAGTGCAAAGTCTACATGGAAGCCACACTTAAGCTTGTGTTGAGAGACGCTCCTGAATGGTGAAGCTAATACATTAATTAGTACTGTTACAGCGATATCTACATATATACCTACCAAATACTTCTCTGTTGGGTATTGCGTACTGTAATTGATGCCACCAATCACTTTGCTGAGGAAATAAATTTATTTAAATGCTGAAAACTTGCGTATTTTTTTTTCTATGCAACACATTTCTAACAAAAAAATGGATAAATCATATATTTTATTTCCACGCGTCCAACTAGACTTAAGTTTTGCAACGATGAAGAACTTGGTGCTCTTGAGATGATCCAAGACACCTGTTATTAAGTTCTTAGTTCCTTCGTGGCCCAGTCTGAATGACGAATAAACAGTTTCCTAATTTCGTCATAGAATACCAAATATAACGCGAATGGTATTGGAGGAATCCACAATTCAGGTCTGCGTATTGAAAGTCAATTAAGTTTTAAATCACCCGTCAATTGGCTAATCGAATCTCACCGGAGATATTGAAAGTTCAAAGCCCCATTCAAGAAAGGAGTGTAAACGAAAAAACATGCGAGTCCAATTTCAATTATGATTGCGATGTTCATCCTCCAATTTCTATAAGATGTTAAATATTCATTGACGATCCATCGAAGGTTTTAAATTACCAATATACCTCATGCCTTTCTGGAAAACACTCATTCGCTTAGTTTTGCAAGCAATGACATTCCCGATTTGTGTGATCACTATCGAAATGAAGAAAGCAGTTTGTGCCAAGATCTTCAGATCACGACGAGACGCATAACTCTTTAATAAATTATGATGAAATATGTCTGCGGTCATTTTAAGATTGTTCCTGTATGCTTATTGGGCATCAAAACAAATACACTCACCCACTCTTGTCCATACGAATCTTCCAAATCAGTCAGGGAAAGTCTCTCCCATTTGTCTCCAATGAAGAGCAAATCCCAAGGTGCCCAGCCATGTACCCAGTAGCATACGACCCAGGAGAAGAACCCGGAAGTCACTTGAATCACTGATATTTGCATGTACGAATATCTCAGAAGTCTAAAGAGATCAAAGAGTTTATTTAAGGAAAGTGTTAAGTTGTGCACAATCAACAACTCTTACTGCGGTGTGACCAAATTGTCAGTTTTAGGGTTTCTAGGTTTGAGACGCATGATGTCTGCCTCTGCAGTCTCATGAGCGATACTGATTGCCGGAAATACGTCAGTTCCAAGGACACTTAATAGCATAGCAATAGTTCCCATTGGAAGTGGAAGTCTCCCTATAATAAAAACCATCACAGAATACATCTCCGCAATGTTGTCTGCCAAGTTGTACTGGATTAGTTTCTTCAAGTTATCAAAGATGAGACGCCCTTCTTCTACTCCGGTGGCAATCGTCTGAAGTATTCAACCAATGCAACAGACCAATTAAATATTATTGAAATAATACCAGAGAGCAGATTTGTACTTGACATACCGCAAAGTTATCGTCCATGAGGATCATATCGGCAGTTTCTTTGCTCACTTCAGACCCAGAAATTCCCATCGCCACTCCAATGTCTGCTTTCTTTAAAGCAGGCGAGTCATTCACGCCGTCTCCTGTTGCAGCAACAATGTGACCTAAACTTTGCAAGGCTTGCACTATGTCGTATTTCTGTTCTGGAGAGGTCCTAGCAAATACGATTTCTTCATGATTGCTCAGGACGTTCTGTAATTCCTTCTCAGAGAGCATTTTAAGCTCTGTTCCAGATATCACTGCTGATTTTGCCTCTTCTGGGTCGATTTGTGCCACTGTACAGCATCTTTCAATTGCCAATTCTTCTATTGTTCTGCTTCCTATAACGCGAAATCACGATTGCTGTGTAAACTCGACAGACTTTGGATGCAAATCAGCCACCTCATAAGAAATTGATCTGTTACGCTCAGGTAACCCTTACCTTCGGAAATGATGCCAACAGAACGAGCAATAGCCGTAGCGGTTACTAGAAATACAAGACGAAGACTAAAAAGAGTCTGCAGCGAATTGCAACAACGAAAGGTTACTAAATACTTACCAGGATGGTCACCAGTGACCATTATTACTTTGATGCCCGCACTTCTGCATTTCGCAACAGCATCAGGCACACCTGTTTGATTTACTTATCGATAAATTTTGCTTGCATTCATTCACACCATCTATCATAAATAACCTTACTGGCTTTCGGAGGGTCGATCATAGAGATGAGTCCTACAAACCGAAATCCAACGTTGAGAAACTCCGTGTTGTCTGGATCGAATTCATATCCAACAGGGAACTCGTCAATAGGAAGACGACAGTCGCAGAATCCTTATCATTTAACAATATAGACATTCATGAATTCAATTCAACACTCATCACGTCATCACGATTTCTTAGTTCAATGCTATCATCACTCGATGTTCAATCCACACGTAGCAGTACAGTTAATTACTGCGCAAAGTTAAAAGCCAGCGAACTCACCAAGCACTCTCTCGCCATACGAGCCAAGTCTGTGATAAACCAGATTGAACGCCAACCTCCATTCGTCATCAATCTCATACTCGATATCTTTGATGAGGATGCTGGAACACATGCTAATGACTTTCTCAGGGGCCCCCTGTAATCCAATTAACGAGTCTACTCATTAGACTTATATTTAAGCCCAAGGTGTAATTAAGAAGAGCGATAGAGTATCATATTCCACTGTTTACCTTCATCACGAGAAGATATCGGGGATCATTTGGGTCTCTCATGTCATGAATGGAAACGTGAAACTTGTTCGTGGAATTAAACGGAATTTCACACAGTTTTGGAAACTTGGCTCGATATTTCATCACATTCCCCAATTGATTTTCCATGCACTTCAAAATAGCTGACTCTGAAGCGTCTCCTTCTATTGTCCTGTGGACATATGGTATATCCTTATATAGTCAATACCAAAATTATGAAATTTTAAATTTAGAATAAGATATAGTGTGGCTACCTCTTCAGGATAGGCAGATTTTCCTGACCAGGCTTAAACAACGCTCTCGAGCAAAGACAGGCGACATTTGCCAACGCCATGAAACCCGGATCGTCATTGTTAAAACATTTTCCAGAATAAAACTCACTTGTGTCCGCCTGAGCGATTTCATTGTTGAACCATAAGTGAGCTACACTCATCTTATTCTGCGTCAATGTTCCTGTTTTATCGGAACAAATGACAGAAGTACTTCCTAATGCCTCTACAGCCTGCAAATGCTTCACTAAGCAGTTCTTCTTGGCCATTTTCTTAGCCGTCACTGCAAGAATCATAGTGAATGTAACTGCTAATCCCTCCGGAACATTCGCCACTATGATTCCAATGACAAAGAAGATAGCATCAGTCCACCGATAGTGCATAAGAAGGGAAAGTCCGAAAAACATTCCTCCAAATACCAACGACCGTACTGTCATGATGATTATGAAGCGATTCATTTCAATCCCTATGGGACTAAGCCCTGCGTCCACAGTCGAGGCTAAGTTAGCAAGCCGTCCCATTAGCGTGTTGCTTCCAACACGAACCACAACTGCCTTCGCAACTCCTTCAAGCGCATTCGTAGAGAAGAAAGCCATGTTTTTAGTCTCCAAAGGATTGTTACTTGTGCAATCAGGAGATCTCTTGCAAGGCTCGGACTCTCCCGTTAAACTCGAGTTATCCACTTTGAAATCCTGAGATTCTAGTATTCGTATATCTGCTGGGACAAGATCGCCATACTTGACTTCCACGATGTCTCCTACAACTAAGTCGGTGACGTTGATCTCCATTCGGAATCTGTTTCGAATGACGTACGTAGACCGAGGAACCATGTTCTTGAAGGATTCCATGATTCTGTCTGACTTGAATTCCTGGTAGAAAGAAAAGGCTCCTGATATGTGGACCACAATTACCAAAGCACATCCGAGGTAGAGCTGAAATTGGTAGGTACAAAGTATAAGCTAGACATAAATGAGGGGATATTTCATTCAGTTAATGCACACACGTTATCAGGAGCGATTTCATTTGGGGTAATGAGATATTGAGCTCCGTAACAAATTAAGCAGAGCACTGCACATCCCCAAAGCAGAGCATTGAGACCTCCAAACACAGCCAGAAAGAATTTCCATAGGTTTGAAGGTTTCTTCGGGGGATTAAGTTCGTTGCTGCCGTAAACTTCTCTGTTCTTCACTACCTGGGATTCTTGAAGTCCCTGCGAGTATTTGAATTGGAACGGATAGGTTTATTAGTCTCTGGTCTCACAATTATAATATCAGTTACAGTTGTTGTTGTTTTCGAATGATTTTAATCATACCTTCTTTAAATTAGTACCATACCGAACTACCAATTCATCAAGAGTAATTAAATGATCATCAATCTCATAACTGTTACCACCAAGTAGATAATTATCTCGTTTACGACTACTGTGTCCCATTTCATGGCCCTGGAAGTTTAAGATTGATTACAAAATTCTGCCCAGTCGGTAAAATAAGAGATCAATGTCCATCTAACCTGAAACTCAGCTTCAAATCCCAAATTATCTAGCCCTCCCATCTTATCCTGTGAAATCAGAATTTCATAACTTTATTATATACAATGATTCTTGCTTTAGATTACGAATATGATTTGAAGACTACCTTATCCTTGACTTTTCTCGTACGACTCATAATATATTAATTTCCAGAGTTGTCAACTCCGTGGACTCCAAACGTTGCTCAACTAAGCTTGTCTATTGACTGCTGTAAACTGGACAAACACAAACTCACAATTGAAGGCGAATTAGCTGCCTTGTCATTTAAACCGAACAGAATTGGATTAGCTCATTAGGAAGTCCCTCTTCCTAATGACTTCTTATCTTGCCACATATACATATTATGCACCTTATGCCTTAATCTTAATAATTGACGTGTTATAGATTCTGTACATAAATGCAATTACAAATCATGCTATAGTGGTGAGAACTGGAGAACTCATAATATAATGACAGATGACGTAAAATTTCTACCAGAATCCAGTAATGAAGAATCCAGTTTGTCTGATCCTAAATGAAATGTACGTCTAGCTAACTAGCTACCTGTTCAATCTACAGCGCAAACCTTTTATGAATTTTTGGTGATCAGGAATTTTTATTTTTAACATACATTAGCCATAGGCTGGGTTAATAAAAGGGATTTGGGTTAATAAAACGACCAAAATTTCGATCCACTTTAAACCATGAAAATAGTCTCACGGCAGACATGAGCATGCATGCATACAATCATGAGCGTTCTCCTTTGTTGCAATCCAATAAGCCATTTCAAGTTGCCCCTGATCAAGCCGGGAAAGTTTAATTTCTCGTGTGCACGTGCAGTCGTGCAGTCCTTGATTCACGCATCAATAATAAAAATACCTCAACGCCAACTTTGAGTTTGACTTATTAGGTCAGGATTTTCGAAATTTTAGTCAAAATTGAAGAAAAATGGGGAAAAAGTAAGTTCAATTTTCAGATTCGCTCCGATAAATCGGAACTATTTATATGGCTGTGAAATGTACTCATTCGAAGCGACACTATTGTTTGGGTATCATCAATCATAATCATACGCTTGAAATTTAGTGATCTAGAATCCTTGTGTGTTGTGTGTTTTTGAAGGAAGTCGGGGTTCAAAAAGCCAAATAAGAAGGGAGTGGACAGTCTGAGGGATGCGGCGTCCTCTTCGGATGACGAAGCGATTGAGCAACATTTGCAGTCAGTCTTGGAAGATGAAATAGATCAGTACAATGCGTTTAAAGAAAAGTCTTTGGCTGATAAGGCGAAGCCTGGAAAGAAAAGGAAAGCTCGTCCGGACGAAGATGAAGAGGAACAGGTTGGCAGGATGTCATAATATTTCATTGTTGAGGCCTGTACGATTATTATTACTTCGATTCAAAGGACAAATTCAATAAGTAGTTATTTTATTTATTTGGCAGGAAGTTTATGATTTGGGGTTGACTTCATCTGAGGAAGAAGAAGATGGAGCAGAACAGGAAGATTTTATGAAAGGGAGTGGTGACGAGGAAGATAAGAATATTGATTTAGATGACAGTGAAGATGATGATGACGAAGACGATGAGGAAATTATGGGAAAGAGGGACCAGGATTATGGAATTCCGGACAGCAGGGCATGGGGCAAGAAAGCGAAGGTTTTTCATAACACGGATTATGTTGACCAGGATTTTGGAGGTTTCGAAGGGAGTGATGCGGAAATGGCTGAGCTGGAAGAAGCTGAAGCTAAAGAAATTCAGAAGCGTTTGACTGCTGAATTAGATGAAGAGGACTTTCTCGGGCTTATTCCTCTCCCAGTTGACAAGCCGCAGAAGATTTCTAAAACGAAAGAAGTTCTTAAAGTTGATTATGATAATATGTCGATTGCCGAAAAACGGAAATTGGTTCAACGAGAGTGTCCTGAGTTGATTCACATGGTAGACGAGTACAAAGGTAGTAAATTAGACTTCTGTAGACTAGCTGCATATTGAGTTATGCATGTATTGTTAAGATGGTATTAATGTGAGTGATTTTGATTTGGTGGCTTTAGAAAAACTACAGGAGGCTAAAGGCCTTAGAGCAGCAATGACTAGTGAGACGGATCAATTCCTACGAAAATTTTTCCAAAGCAAGTATCACTCCATTCTTAAGTAAGGAAATAACAGTCTTTGGAATAACAAACTATTCTTCTACAAGGGCAATATTTTAAACTTTTAATTTATTGTAGTTACTGCATCAACATTTCTTACTATCTGTACCTGCGAGCTACCAGTCCTACTAACTGCAAGGGACATCCAGTTATCAAAAGAATAGTTCAGTTTCGCCGGCTTCTTGACGAACTGTCGCAATTTAACATTTTAAAGTATAAGTCATCGCATGAACGGACTCCACGACTCAAACCTAAAAAGAAACTCAAGAAAAAGTCTCTTCCGAATAAACTTTCCAAGCAACTAAATGATGATACACCAATGGGACAAGCTCTTTCAATGGATGAATCAAAAGAATTGGAAGACGATGCAGATGATCCCACTCTTGACAAGCGAGGTATTACTTATCAAATCGCTAAGAACAAAGGTCTTACGCCGAAGAGAAAAAGAGAGCAACGGAATCCTAGAGTTAAGCACAGAGAGAAGTTCAGGAAAGCTGTCATTAGGAGAAAAGGACAGGTATATTTCTAAACATTTATTGCTGGAGAACACTTGGTTCATAAGCGTTGCCGTCATTATTAATCACTCTTAAATTCTGCAGGTACGAACTCCTCGAACTGAACTTCAACGATACAGTGGAGAAATGACTGGAATCAAAACACATTTAACAAAGAGTATCAAATTGAAATAAATCAAGTCTAGGTTCTTAGACATCTTTCGAATATCGTGCTGAACGAGAAGTGTCCAAGCTTCCTGAAGTTAAGAATTATTACAATTAAATAAAGTTTTGTTCAAAACCTTATTCATAGATACTAAACAATATATCTGTAATTAAATGTCCAATTTTGTTTATTCAAACGTTTCTTATCGTCATCAGACAGTAATTTTGCAAATGACAAAAAACACAAAAGAGAATTAACAAGCATTGCCATATGAAATTCCTCCAAGCAGACACAAGATAATTTTTTACTGACCCCATACTCAATTAAAGACTAACAAGTCGCATGCTTATATTCTTCATGCCCGTACATTAATCATCTATATTCCGAATTACACTATACATTTTCTTAATCTTGAAATAGACTGTCCGGAATATATGTGTCAGGTATATTTTTTTGCAATTCAGGCAACCATTGTTTTTTGCTGTTACCAAAAACTTGAATCTTGGCTATAGTGTGAGCTGAAAGTATAGGCTTCAAAAAGTTGAAGGCCATCGTGAAGAGCCAAGGAGCTGAAAGTTGTATACAAACACATTTCAGAAAATTATACTACCAGTTTACCAAGAAACCGGTTTCTCCTCAAAATATGCTATAATGGACATAACTCCAGCCCAGTTCAGCACGATTGAATGCTTTCACATTGCTGCTTTACTTTTTGTTTCTCTTACCGTTAACAATTGTAACTCTTTTGAGAGCCTCCGGATAATTCATCTCCATCATCTGTAATCCAGCAAATATCGTCCTCATGGCTGAAATAGAAGCGAATTGATACAAAATCAATCTTTGCATTCAAATACGTTCCTTTTTGGTCGAAGAAACTCCTCACTTTCAAGATGTGTCACTTGGTACATGCTTAGACCTTCCAAGTCAATTAGAAGATAAGCCGGCTTGTATCCAACTTCTTTAAAAATTACGTAAGCTGACTCCATCAATTGATGACCATATTTCAGGCATTCGTCTCGCAACCCTTCCTCCACTAACTGACGACCTGTCCAGGAACCGATGGGTGCAAAAATTACTAATCAACCAAAGCAATACAACTCATTAGCTCGCTCATTATTACACCCAGAAACTTAATTTGCATGGTGAATGAAGTGCATTATTACTTGGTGCACCGGCACAATCTCTCCCACTCAAATCAAAAAACAAGCCTTGTTTGATTTTCTCTGGAACGTTGTATTCCAAGATAGTGGAATTCCCATTTTCTTTCTTCCACTTAATTGACTATTTTTAAAAGGAAAGGGAATTTTTATTGTGCCTTATTATTAGTCAGGTAGGTTAATTTTGTGTGGTGATGAGTTTAGTAAGTCACAATGCCCCAGGAATGGTATAACATTATGGGAATTGATTACAAAATCTCATTTTTCCTTCTTACCTTTCTCAACATATCTTCAGCTTTGTCCAAGTTATACTCTCGTGCTGTAAATTAGAATCCACCTTTTATGCTTCGTGATTAAAATTTTTGTGCGATTCGTTTCCGAGAATTCGTAATGATTTACCTCGTAGAAACCGGAGAAGGGATTCCTCCTCCTCTTGCAGATCTTTTGTGCGTTCCTTAAACTACATGAGGTTTTTAATCCAATTAATAACACAATAACCTATAGAGTTTCTTAACTTCCGAATTCCGAAATGCTACAAAAATGAGAACCAAAACATGTTCGGACCAACCTGTTCTAAAAGTTCCCTTTCGTCCTCATTTTCAACTTTAATTACTTCAGTCAAGAGTAACGAAGTAATGTTGAGATTGGAATTTGAGTCCATCCTAAAATTCGCAGATACACACGCAGTCACAGTCCCTTATAAGCAATTCAGTATAGAACGTGTTAGCTCTTTCCAGGTGACAATTATTATTTATGACAGAAAAATGTCATTCTTAGAAATAGTTGAACGAGTCAGAGTGGAGATTTCCTGATAGGAAGAGCACCAGAACACAAATGAGGATTTCTGGTTAAAGGGATCCACATTCATTCATTCTTGAACAGTTCTTATATACATATTGATTAGTGTAAGTTGTATAAGGGAATAAAAAGTGCATCGTGTTCCTTAACTAGTTTTTCACGTTTAATCTGAATACACTAACGTACATGGATACGAGAACTGCAGAGAGTCCCATGTAACTTCTCATCAATAGAAGGGACTCTATGTAGGTTGTATTTATTTCTTCTTCTCCCATGCACTGAACACTATTATTTTATTGTAGATATGAAGAAGTTGTTTCAATAAGAGACATTTGGATTCTTTACAGAGAGTCATTGGGTCACAGAAAATGTTTCATTAGTTTACACACACACTACAACAGACCCATTAATTAATAAATATCATGCATCTCCCATGCATTGTGTTTGAAAATATTTTACTGTTTTGTATCTTAATCCTTAAACTAAATATTTTGCTCGTAGTTTTACTGTCTGCTGTCTGACCTTATGAATTTTATGATTACTTTTACAAATTCAAGAAAAAATAAGACTAGACATACTTCCAGTACAAATTGTTGAGATATTTGAGGAAAAACGGTTAAAAACAAAAGCGTAAACTTTTTCGACGTCTACCAACTTTTAACTTTGCTGTTTGGTGTAAGGATGCTCTCTAGAAGAATATTATTTAATTACGCGTTGCATAATCGCTAGAACTTCTTGCGATGCAATCGAAAATTGTACTTGACTTGGCAGGTTGGCCAACGTGAGATGAAATTATTAAGAGGTGGTGGTAACCCCTTTATTGAGTTTACAGCGTTGAAGCAATAACACATTTTGCTAAATCAAGCGTTCACATTATTGTAGAGAGGGCGATTGTTGCAAATGATAGGGTCAGGATATAAACTCCATTAAGAATAGTGTGAATCCATGCAAAACTTGCGTGCGTGATGGTCTGAAATCTGTATAGTATTATATTGCTTGCGAGATTGCGTGTAGAAGATGAGTTTTTATTTTCATGCAGATTCATGAGGAATGAAGGATTTGACGCAGGACTTAGCTGGAACTTGTTTCAGAATTCTCAGTTCCACAACCTCCGTTCCTCGGAGGTTTTGTCGTGGCAGTTCTTGGATTCTTGAAATTCAAATTTAAAAAGTTATGGCTCACTTAATTCGATATACTTAGAATCAGGGCTAAATGGACGCATAACGTAAATCTAAGAATAGGAATGAAATTGAAGGAAAGTGCATTAATTTTGATTTACAATTAGGTTAGAAACAATGATATTAACTTAATTCACAATTCTAAGATTTTATGATTATGTTATCAACAGTTCCATAAAATCCTGAGCATAAAATCTGTTTCTGTGTTTATGTTTCAATGCAGTAAAGCTGCCTTTGAGTTACGATGAAGATACTTTGTCATAATGGCTAGAATCTTGTTTCACCTATCCCCAAGTTGTTATACATATATATCTCCAATCTGCTTCAATAGATGATTAAGTGGATTGAAAACAAGTTATTTTTACAGACGGTAGACCATAAAACTCAAGAATTACAGTTTGATTTAAAAACCCGTCTATGGATCTCATGATGATTATTTAAACTTCCCGTATTGATTTTTTAATCAATAGTTTCATTTAAATCTTATTACTAGTTCTAATATTAATAATACTATCTTTAGATAATAAATTATGTTTTCAGTGTACACATCAGGAATAATCTAAAGAGAATTTTCGACTTCGTCAGCACTCAATGATTCCGATTACATCTTAATTAGTTTTGGCTTTGTAGACTCTTTCTGCTAAGAAGTTGATTCTCAATCCCTTTCGATTGGTGTAGATGCAGGAAATGTAGGAAGTAGGACTACTGCTTACTTATCGGCAGCAAACAAGAAGTGTATACATAATATAGAAGTGTAAATAGTAGTCGTTATATAATTTATCTAAAATCTAAACATGTATGTATACTATTTGCTTTATTTCATAAATAGTAATTTTTATAAACTGCGCTGTTAGTCTCTGTACGCTTCCGGAACAGAGGACATGGGCATGTATTCCAAAAGCTGTGGAAGCCATTTAGTCTTGTCAGAATCGAATACTTTCAGCTTATTCAAAGTTCTTCTTGAGAAGATAGGCTTAAAGAAGTTGTAAGCCATGGGAAAAATCCACGGAGCTGTGTAAGTAAACATGTATATGTATATGTGGATTAAGAGTTCATAAGGATTTGAGACTTAAGCTATAAAATTTCTTTTAAACTGATGATTCTTAAATTCATGTATTACCATTAATGACTATACAAGTTTTCAAAATCTCAGGGTAGTTTGCTTCTAACTCCTTCAAACTTGAGTAGAGCAGATGCATGGCTGGAAATAAGAGTAAGCCATATTATAAAATAAAATTATGATAATGAATCAATGAAACCCTTCAGCAGAGTTAAAAGGTTACAGCAGGTCACTTATCGCCTCTTACTTTCCAAGTTGGCTACTTTATCATAAGTTAACCCTTCCAGTCCCATCACGACAAAGACCTGAGACACCCCAGCACTCTTAGCTGCCTCTCGAACCGTCTCGAAAAGAAATAATCTGAATTTGATGCACTCGTCTTTCATTCCCTTGTCGAAGACAGGCTTAGGATTCCAGCGGCCTATGGGCACCCAAACGACTGAAAGAAAGGGATGAATCAAATCACTCTTTAAATATAATTCACTCCATATTAATTGCCGGTCATGGCGTCATTAAGTAAATGTCAAATTACCAGGTCTGCCTTCATTGTCACATTGGCCAATGTTGAAGATGAAATTATCTTTGATTACAGGGGGAGCAGTGTAGTCCAGATAGGAAATAACATCGTTGTCTTTTCTCCAGCTTACAGACTAATCCATGTACAGAATGGCAGAATTAATATACATATTAATAATTAATATGCATTGATATGCATGTACTCTGATGCATGATAATTAGTACAGTGTGTCTTGATAAATCAAATTAGACTTGTATTACCTTTCTTAACATATCCTCAGCTTTGACTAAGTCATGTTCTCGAGCTGAAAATTGACATTTATAATAATAAAAATACTTCCAAGGATATTTCAAAGTCGTGTGAGCCAATACCACGCGTTTCTGTACAATAATCTAAAAGCATTAGTCTAAATATTATAAATTTTACATTGCTATTAGTACGAAAGATTCAATTGGTTCTCATGTTTCATCTTTTATTAGATTGAATCTACCCGTTTCCTTGAAACACGACCCTGAATTTCAATTTCATACCTCTTAAAAATCTTATCAGAGTTTCTTCATCCGGATTTAGATCTGTGGTGTTGTTCCGTAGCTGAAATTTAAAAAATTTACACTGATAAAAACTAAGAACTAAACTAGATAATATGAATTTGAATTAGAACTGTCTCATTTTTACCTGTTCAACAGCTTGTTGTTCATTTTCACTTTCAATAACAAACTTCATTTTGACTATAAAGTAACAGTACGCGATGATACTCCTTAGTCCGTGTTGCACAATAAACTGCTGGCACTAATAAACTAAACTTCTAATACCAACATAAGAATAATTACTAATTACAAATGGATTTACGCTTCTGGTACAAGTTGCAAGTTGAGCAAGAAAGATATATGCAGGCAATGTGGGGCACTTAAAGGGTCTTATGTCAGATTATCTTTTGGCTTCACTTGGCTTTGTTCGTACTGCACGTACCACACCAAGAGACTAATAAGAGTGGATAACAAATATCGTCTAAGCACCTTAAGGGTCTAGAACCTTTAGATGACTGTGCAAAATCTTCCAAGTGAGTCAAATCTTAAATTTAATCAAACTCAAGGAGGCTCATGCAAGTAGCAGTAGTAGCTACAATCAAAGTACGGCTCGCTTACCACACAAGCTAATTTACCTCTGGGGCCCTGGCCAACTTTGGTTTTTAGTGGAAAACAATAAGACCTACACAAAAATACAGTAGAGGAAATTGATTTCCTTGATATTCCTAGTATTATGGATGCACTGCTACATAAAAATGTATATCAGCCAAACAACTATAACCAACTGCTATATAAACTGAACCGCAATCTACAAATATTGATGAGTGTATGACTTACAATTAATAATGAGCAGAATGGTCTTGAAATTGCAAACTAAAACTCTATACTGCACTCACGGCTTGTGCGAAATGTCAAGTACTAACAACTTTTAGGACACATGTAGCTGAATAAGCGTGTGTTGTAGAAATGCGTTGGACTTTAGGAAATAAAGCAATTTTGGATTAGAAAGGTTATTGTAGCCCATTCTGCCTTTTTACACAGATTGTGCAGTAGTACTACACTTGTACAAAATGAAATTCTGCATACATGTGGTGAGGTTACTTGGATTGGAATTAAAACATTCGTTTGCATTAAGGTGGCTATATGAAAACAGGTGGGGTGTACCATATGAGACTTTATTGTGACTGCAGCAGCAGTGACTTCAAGTATGTTACACACTTACACTTGCATGTAAACAATATGCAAGATCTTGCTCATAAAAGTAAATCGTTGAAGGGTCAAACAGTTAGATGAGATGCTTGACAAGAGATAGGAGGACTTGTGGATCGAATAATAGGTTCCCTTGGATGATCTCTTACACTTGTAGACTACACGAGAGTAACGACCATGAAGATGATGTCTGCAAGTGGAAGGAATACAGGGAATTCCGCGTTGTAAGTATAGTCATTCGAATAAAATTAGTCGGTCAAGATATTCAACTTTGTTTCATTGGAGGAAGTAGCCCGTCCTTAACACAATTAGTGTTCCGTCTTTTACTCACTTGATAATTGGTATTTTCGTGGAAATTGATACTCGTCAGTTTTTAAGGAATATCGCTTCTCTGTACCAGATGAAAATAAATATCAAATGCATTTATTCCAAATTTGTTGCAAAACGTGTATGTCTATGTCTGTTCTGTCAACTGTTGTAGGGCCTCACAGAGATTGCAGAAGCTATTTCATACGAATTTCTGTGTGTGTATCTGTATATATTGAGCTTTTCTGAAATCTTTTTGAACATATCGCGATTCGGCCACCTGAAAAATTATTACTGTCAATGGTTCAACATATTTTGGTTACACCAATTTTTTAAACTATGTGACATGTGTAATTGTTAATTTAACAAAAATTCCAAAATTGCGCTGCATTACTTCATTTCAAAAGTTTCAAAATCAACGTTGTAAATTATTGTAATCCATTTTTTCCTGTGTTTTATTCTTCTGTCTTAATAAGTCACTCAGACAATGTCATGACTTTATATAAGTCCCCAATTAAGAAGCATTCTAATGTGGAGTAAACAATAATTTGCTAAAAACGAGAACAAGATTTTTACGAATTAGCTTCTCTCTTATTGTGTAGCATGCTTTGTCTCAAGGTGCAAAATGAATTTTGTTATTCTTTAAGCAAACGTATAATAATGAGTTCATGGCAAAAGGACGCGAGTCTTCGTAAATATTATTATTCGTATATACCTCTTGCACACTATGATTCAGCAATACTGATGATTTTCATGATTTCATGACATTTTAAAGCACACACACTATAAACCCAAAAAAAAACTCAGTCTTGACTTTTTTTACACCTGTCAGAGACTACAACTGATCACATGAGCTGCATAAAAGGCAGTGCTAATACATACTATTATGACTTCGATGTAAATTAATGGCATATTGAAACTATACGGCCAATTACTATTTATGCCACTTTAAGTCTTATATCTACAAAACGATAACGACAAAACCATTATAAATGTCAGTTCAACTCACGTAATTGTAATTACCTTAAGTTTATGAAAAATGAATTTATTTCTGGTAGAAATACATCTGAGCAAGCACAAAAATCACATCATGTAAATATTATAGTTATAAATGAATATGTTGAGAAATGTCACAAGAGATTTTTATTTAACTCATTTATTCATTGAAACTGAACTATACTATATAATATGCACTTAAGTGCTTTCTATGTATTCCTTGGGAATACTGTCTTCTGGAATACACTCCAGCAAAGCTGGCAGCCATTTCCTTTTGTCGGAGTCAAAGATGTGAATTTTCTCTGTCGTCTTTTTGGACAGGATGGGCTTAATAAATGTCATCACATAAGGGAAGTACCATGGGGCTATAAGTCCGAAATAATATTTGACTTATGCTACTTTAACTAAACTTTAAACCGATTATGTATTTAGAATGACTTACTGTTTATGACAAACATTCTACGAATTATCTCCGGATAGTAGAGAGCCAGATCTTTTAGCGAGTCCATAAGAATTTGCATGGCTAAAAGTCACAATAAAATGAGATTGCTAATTCTTGTTTAGTAGAGTGAGCAGTGCCATGAAAAGAACACTCGAATCTTAATCTTACATTCAACATGCGCTACTTTCCAATAGGTCAACCCTTCAATTCCGAATATTACAACACATTGGTGAGCATTGCTGTCTCTAACGTAATGCATGATGGTCTCAAGAATGTAGTAACGCATTTTTGCTATGTCTTCTTTGTAACCTTTTTCTACCCACCCTCGAGCGTTCCATCGACCTAAAGGCATCCAAATGACTGAAACCGCGTATAAATATCAGCTTCTTGTCAATCATATCCCTTTACATGCTGTGATATATATACTTTCCCTGATTTAAATGGACTTTACCTGGTCTCCCTTCTTTATCATAGCCACTGCATCCGAACACTAAATCATCTTCGACACACTTGGTCGGCTTCCAATTTAAGTATGTCGATATTTGCAAATCTTCTCTCCATTTCAGGCACTGTCAGGGAGTCAATCACTCATTAGATTTCAATAACTCTCTCTTTAGTTACAGTGTATCGTATTAGCGTTGACACCTTACCTTACGATACATTGATTCAGCCTTGTCCAAGTTTAAATCTCTTGCTGAGGAACAGATTAGTAAAATCAAAAATTGCAACATGTTTTAAGTAGCGGTAGTATTTACTTTTATGATCTTTAGTTAATGTTTACGTACCTCTTAAGAACCGTAAGCAAGTCACATCGCATGGAGCGACTTTCAGGTCTTGGAATCGCTTCCGGAACTAAATTACATTTAAAGTGGCGTTAAAAGTAAAGTAATAATGAATTAGCTAACGCTATTTCCAAACCTGGTCCATTGCATTCAGCTCGTGTGTTCCTTCCGGTTGAATCATTTTGCACCACTTGCTGATTTGCCTTCGACTAAATCTTCTTTGAGCCTATTACGATATTCAAAAGTTTCTAGAATTAAAGTACAAGAGGACTTCTCGTCTCTTGAGAATATATTTGAATGGCATGCACATTTAAAAATCATGGCCGATTAGAAACTCTTCACTTTAAACAACTTACCTTGCTGTAATAATCTGAACTAATACGAGAGAGTCTTTGGTCGTACGAATAAACAGTGTATGTACCTCACTTCTTTAACTTTAACTGGTTTTGTTTTCAATCAGACCAGATGATGCAGATGGAAAATGATGATCACCTTCTCGAATAGAAATTTGTTAGCCTTGCCTTACATATTATTATTGCAGATTCAAAAACAAATAATAACCAGCAAAACTCATTATATGAAGTTTATGCAGTGTAAGTTTGTTGGCTTACCAGGAGAGATAATTATGCATAGGAGAGCGTTGATTCCGACCAAAATAGCCGTTACACAGACTGGACGGCAGACAATGTAAACGATTTTGAGGTTTGATGTTCTTTTCTTTAGGAAATGAATGAAATGCAATCACTGTAGACTTTTGAACTATGCAAACTCTTTAAAGTGACTACTGCTACTTTTAACTCATTATTTTTAATTCAATTCTCAAGATTACTCTTCTAAAGGGGACTGCATTAGATAAGAAGGGTCATATCTCGATTTCACACTTACTTTTAGTAGATTCCTATTAGGGATAGGGTCATTCTGTAAGGTTACTGAAGAGAGTTGTTGTAAGAACTGATTGAGATCCCGTTATACTGTCACAAACACTGCTGCCTCAACAAAATCTTCATCTCATAAGCTTTCATACCCTTGAACTGCTTTCTTACTGCTTGTCTTGTGGCCAAAGACTTTGTAATCAATTTAGGTAACATTGTAAACGCTATGTGCGATGTCGTTCACTATAATATCCGTGCTTGATGATATTAATATTGTGTGACTTTATCATGAGTGTGAAACTTTCATGCGTGGACACAGACTGAGAGTGAGTAGAAGCGTGCTAGCAGGCTATCCCAGCCTTGACCGTGAATGTATGCAAGAAAATACGCGTCTTCCCTTATCGCAGAATAAAAACAAGTTTAATTGATGACAAAACATTGCAAACTTTTCTTCATTTTATCATTTATGCTACAATGAATAGATAATGTGGGCAACACTGCAACTAGGAAGATTAGTATGTGTCTGTATTTTATGTTTTAAGTTGAACCTTCGAAAAATATGTACAGAGATGCATTAGAGTACTCGGCAAATTCCTCGCAAAACGGTTAGAAAATGTTCAAAAATTAGTTCCAAAACGTAAATCTTATTTACACGAATTATTTTCACAATCTTCACAATGAGCATACATTAGAAGCTTTAATAATTAATACTGGCAACAGGCGTGAAATTTGAGACTTGTAAAATTGTCTCCTGAACAAAACTTTACTTACATATTGTACTAAAAGTTAGTAAGATAAGATATCATGTATTGTACCACCACTTTCGGTAAAAGTATAGGAAAGAATCAAGAATTTGGTACAGACGTGCTTCAGAAAATAAGTGGAATATTTGTGGTCAATGGTGAGATGAAGTGATGACCATTTCGTCTATTGTGCTCTCATCAATTATCATAGTCTTCGGAATCCTGAAAGCCAACGCAATTTCCGAATCTGTTTCGATAGGTGCTTGGTGGACACGGAACGTCAGGAATATTGTACTGGGAGTTCAAATAGTTACACTATTATTAGAAAATGACTGTATATGACATTAATGAGAGTTTTGAATCAGCTTACTGCTGTAGCAAATCTTTTGTTCGCTCTATATCTTCCTGAATCGGACGTTCGAATATTATTCCAATGATAATTATCTCGAGTGTATCTTGCTTCTGTGATCGAAGACTCCGATAAAACCCACAGAATAATACATAGACTAACAAAAAGTCTCACTGATAACTGCGTCAACGAACTCTTCATCGTGATGATTTTAAGGAGCCTATAATAGTAGTATTGTGTTCTTCCTTTCGCTATGCTGGAACTGTTTTGAGCTATTTTGAGTCAGATTTACTGGTTTAAATGTTCGATTACTTACGCAATTGGTGAGCAATAATAATGATTAATGATTATCGTTTTAATAGATTATGAGCTTTAATATGTGGTTTTCAATGACCGGAAATAAAGGTCGGTTTCACTTCGAGCAACCACAGCTCAGAAATTTATTATCGGATTTTTAGTTTCGGATTTCCAAGTAAATAAGTTTTTAATGAAGTATTTGAACTGTCAATTTGAACAGATTCAGTACAACTACAACTAGAAATGCATCCAATTACTCTTTTATATACAAGTGACTTCTTATAAATGAAATGTCGGACTTTTCGTATTCATGCAAATCGTAGATTTTATTACAACTACTAACTACTTTATATTGCGACACACGTTCCACGAATGAAATTGAAATTTGCATTTATAGTACTATGACTCACAGATATACGATTGTACAGAGAGCTCGTTACTCTCATACACTCATTTACGCGTTATAGGATAGATTGAAAATTATTATTAAGTGTGAATTCATGTATATAGTTGCCGGCTTGTCATGAACTAAATCTTTCAATAAATTACATAGTTAAGGCAGACCGCGTATCTTTGTGCCTAAACCTCTGAACGTTCGTGTGTAGTTTGGCTGTTCTATGAATGGATCTCTGCTGGATTATTCACAAAATAGATGAGTCACTCGAATAATTGATTTTAAACTGTAAATTTTGACATTCATAGTGTCTGCACTTTATTATCAATTATGGACTTGGAATTCGGACAATAGATTTCATAAACGATGAATTTGTCTTAAAGCCAAATTATTTATTTATTTAAATAAGATTTATTTTATTATTTAGCTACATTAAGATCTTGAAAATAGAATCATAATTTAATGTACACTCGTATATTGCTTGATATATGCGTTTATTCATCAAAGTTAATTCATCTTGTGCAATAACACTGCTCATACTGGGCTTTATGCAATAGTTAACCCTCTATTAAATGTCTGAATTAGATTTTTTTAAAGTAAGCTTATTCGTAAAAAATGATTACAACCACGTAAAAATTCGTGCAGTTAAAGGCTTGTGGTTTGGGGCGACGATAATGCTGAGGACTTTACTGTTTATTAATAAAACGAGCGTCGTCACTATTAATTTTTATCTGAAGATATAATTAGTGGTTGAACATTCGAGTGTATCGTTTAATCCCTCTATAGTTTATAATAAACTTGACAGAAATATATAGGGATATATATACATCCCTGTATATTTCTGCATACTATATCTTTTTTAACTGCATGATGTCTTTATATATTTCTGCATACTTTTACATGCATAGTTAAAGGTCCACTCTGGAGCTAATAAGGTTCCTTTCTGAAAATCCACGTGTCCAAATCCTTTCCCCCGAGCGCTTGAGTAACGTCCAAAGCTGCATAAAGACGATAGCCTGCAGCTCGAAAGTTGGAAATGATATGACACATTAAAAGTGTACGACTGACGCTTCTGCTTCCAAATTCTGTTTCCAGCCAAGGAGTTCCTTGAACTTTGATTTCAAACGATCCACAGTAGACTCTTTCTTGTTGGATCCCCTTAGACCATTTGGACAGAATGGCATCTTTCAACAGATCTCTCAAGGCAGTGGGGGCATTGTGCAATCTAATCAAATCATTTGCGTGGAGAGACATCGCGACAAAGTCAACATTTGCATCCGGAGGAGCACTTTCGAAAAATAGAACATCGCAATCTCCATCAATTCGACTTATGTCTGTTCCTTGTAACAAAGTGAATCCATTTTGAACTGCACAACTCAACATTTCGATTAGGAGTGTTCGAGATTTTACACAGTCTACCCCTGAGTCGTATGACGACCATGGGAAGCCCTCAAGCTTAAACTCATGAGACTGGTGATAGTAAGTTTTCTCCTTTTGAATGACACCCCATGATTTTTCTATCACACTTCGAAATTTGAGTTGTAATTCCAAAGGACATCCAATGAGTCGAATTCGATCGCAGCTGCAGAGACAAATGCTAAACACGCTTATGGTTTTCGACGAAGGCAATGGCAGAACAAATCCGTATGGAGGGGGTGGGTCATCTTCCGCAATTGTTTGTGCGGGTGATTCTTCCAAAGCTATAAATTTCAATTTCATGTAATGGAGTATATATAGGTACAGGTTTGAGAAATCTTCTTCGTAATATTGAAACGATTTCATACCTGGAGCATTAGGGCTTTCTTGAGGGCTCGTCTGATTCCCAGGCATTTTACAAAAAGTCTCGTTTCAAAACACTCGAGAAGTTCAAATGGCTATGAAACACGAAACAATTCAACCCAAAGGACTCACAGCGTCCACAGTTTTCTAAATAATAGTATACCTAAGAACAAATTTTATCCTACTGAACGAAAGAACTACTAAATATCCGTCCGCGTATACTCAAAGAGCGCATAGCAGTTACTTTAGACATGGAAAGTCCTTTGACAATTAGTTATTCCACGATATTTGCTTTAGGTCCAATTATAAACAAACATAGCTTGGCATTTGGCGTATGTATAGGTTCGTGTGAAGTTTTTATTCATGAACTTTGCTCTAAAACAACGCAAGCACATTTGTGACATGTGTCATATAAAAGATTAATAAGAAGTTCTTAAGTGTTAGACAAAACTATTTTTCTGCTACACATTAATAAAATAAATGTGAATGTATATAGTTTACAAACGACTTACTGTGAGCACTACTCATAAAGTATAAATGTCACAATGTATGTTTAGGCTTTAAGTAAAGTGATAATAGAATATTCGTTTAAGACTCCCAACTAACACACCTCTCAAAATAATAGTGTTGTAACTTCAGATTTATAATTAAAATGAAATATATTTGAAATCAAAATCAACCAGGAGGCGAATCCTCAGTGAAATAGTCGACATCTTGCTGCTTCACACAATTCCCGTTGATGTAGATTTGTCCTTTTGGACAGCCAAGATCAAAAACCTGTGGAATGAGGCGAGACATATATGATAATTATTACTATACAACTGGAAAATCAAAAGATGAATATATTCAACAACTTTCACGGACAATAATGTCAATCTTACATTGCGTTTCAGACGAATTTGAAGAGGAAATGCTGACACGTTAGTGTCATGAGCATTCCAAGTTACTGCCAACAGCAAAAGACACAAGAGGAACAACGGTTGTCTCATTTTTATCATAAGTAATGTTTCTAAAGATTTGCATTAATCCAATCTGATATGAATGCCTTTTGTCACTTCCTACACAATAACTGCGAACACTGCAACAAAACGAGACTCCAGAAATGTTCACGGGTGATGATGATGATGAGTCACTTTCAGTTTTCAGAAAAAACACAGTCCACTAGCCCACAAAAAGATGAATACTGCTTGTATTTATTTTTAACATGCCCTTCATTTTCAGTTGAAAAACTGGACCTAGTTTAATTATGAATGCTGTACTGTCACACTGCATGTGAATATTATTATATAGTCCTTGGCCGCGCTTATAAACATCAATGAATGAACTTTTGCAGATGAATCTTTCGCTCGGGCATCCTTGTTAGATAAACACGAACATGTATTCAGTCCTAGTTCTAATATACTTATTAACTTCGCATTAAATTAATTCACATCCCTGCGGCGAAGACCTCTTCTTCAAGCCAAGACGAGAAACGAGACTAAAAAGATCGAGTATAAGGTTACAATGCACGTACGCGACTCCAGTGCTCCAGATATTCGTGAATCGATCCTTCTTCTTCAACACCTCTGGCGTTCATATTTCAGCACAGGAGCAGTAATTAAAAGTCAATTTTGTGTAGCTGCTAATTATTAAGGCAGCGTTGTGTATAGCTGCTCATGCAAATTATTTCTTAGATCAGGAAAGATTGCAGTTTCTCGAAAGAAATACCTTTGTTTGCCACACATATGACAGAGCAGAGAATGTGTAAGGTTTGGCTGTGCCAAGCAGTTATTATATATCGTCCCCGTATGAATTTGTGTGAAGAAGTCTTATCACTTTCTGTGTCAAAACTACAATGAACTGAAATTCAATTTGATTCAGCGATTCAAGTCACAAATCGCAAACTAGTTATCAAATAAGTGTACATCCAAGCATATTACAGGGAATCCCTGCGTATAAGTAAAAAAAGTTGCTACTCGGAAAAAGTCATCGGATCAAGATAATATAATCCATAAATACTTTCGTTCTCAGCGAAGGTACTTGTTAATTTGCATAACGACTTGTAAAAATGTATCCACAAGTTGTAATAAACTGCACACACACACTAAGATGGCAGAGATGAGATGATACTATGGTCTCCGCTCTTTCAGAAAAGTAGATTCATTTTATCGCGTCTAAGCATCATCATCATCCACAACAATTAGACACACACACACAAGACTTGCCTGACTTGATTAGATCTTTTAGAATACTGGTGAGTTAGATTGATCGCATATTTACTGGAAGGTCTTTTGTTGCAAAAGTGAGGTTTTGATTATATGCCCTGCCTGCTTGGCGTCATGAAGCTGACGAGGTAACTACCTGCCACCTCGACGATGATTAAGTGTGGATCTGTATAGAAAAATATTGTTTTCAGGTTTTTTTATTATGGCTGGTCTGGGAGAGAACGAGGATGAAGAATGCCTTAATTATTATCAAAAATGTATACCTGCTGCTGTGATGCATTTATATAACTCCTCATAAACCAAAGAGTTGTAAAAGGTGCATAATTTGAGTTATTTTTTATTCGGAAGAATGCAAAATTTCATGTTGCAACGTAAATTTTAATCTGAAGATGCTATGCATAAGTAATCAAGAGTTGAAGTTGCTGAGTGCAGGTTATGAGACTTTTAGGGATTACTCGGCTAGATAAGGATAAGAAATGTTAAGGCGAAATATTAAAGACAGAGATTTCGTCGTGGTCAAACAGAACAACTGGTTTTCTGAATCGAAGTTTTATGACTTTTTAATGAATTAGCCTAGGCAAATAAAAACGATTCCTTCACAGCACTAAAGTGTGCAATACACGTTCAGTACTATGCATGCATCCATAATGCGAATGTCCTCGTCACAATGACAGTTGTTCTTTCTGAAAAAGACACGTTGACTTGGGAGGAATTTAATCCTTAGAAGAACATGAGTTGAAACTATTGACACACGAGTTGAGAGTTAAACTATTACACGTCCTTAACCAAGTTCAACTTAAGAATATCTTTAATTTTAACTTTACAAACATAACTACCAGTCCTCTCCTCAGAAAGATACTAGAATTTCTCGCTGTTGCTCGGAGCAGTCGCATGTAAAGTAAAGGCCCTTAGGCACCCCCATCAATTCCAGGGTACTTAGCAATCATGCAGGTCCTCTTAGAATCCTTCAGCTTCACCGGCGTCTATGCAAATAGTCTTTTGTCCTTTCGAAGAAGACCTCTGGAATTTTCTCCTTGCGAAAGCCTCAAAGTTCTTGAGATAAACTAAAACCTACGCAGCATACTTTGTGAATGAACTTTGCTAAACCAAAAAACCTGTGTGAGACGATTGGAGTAAAAAGAAACACTTTTCCAAATTTGTGCTTTGATGCTTGATTTATTTAAATTTATAACTCAAGTCAAGTTATTCTTAGAGATAAGTATTGGAAGCTCTTTTAGAGCAACACGATGATAATTTCATTATTGAAGTCTTGTTTCTATCGATGAAGTTTTACTGGTCAAAATAGGAGATGCATTTGGTGGGTAAGACATCTTCGGGCATCATTTCGAGCATTGCCTTTGTGTAGGTCTCCTTGTTGGAGTTGAAAATCATTATCTTCGACATCGTCGTTCCAGTAAACACAGGCTTCAAAAAGTTAAATATAGAGGAGAATATCCATGAAGCTACATTGTAAAGATATACAAGAAAGTTTTAGTAATTACACAATTTTTAGGCAAAATTAAGTATTATCTTCATCTCTTACTGTTAATCACCAAAGCCTTTTTAAGAATTTCAGGGTAGTGCTGCTCAAAGGTTTTGAATCCGGCGTAGAATAATTGCCCAGCTAGAGAAGATTGCAATGCAGCAAATTACTTGCTTTATGTTCTATGAGTAGTAGCTAATTCATAACATTATTACTTACATTCAACATGTGCGACTTTCGAAAGACTTGAGCCTGCTTGATCGCAAATGAAGACCATTTGGGTTGATGAGCTGTTACGAATATGATACATTATAGTTTCCAGCATATAGTACTGATATATTTCGCAGTCCGAGCGTAAACCTAGTTCCAGTTTCTCCTTCGTGTTCCACCGTCCCATAGGAGCATACAAAACTAATCAGAACACAGTTTATAAGTAAACAGCAACGGATGGAAACACGGAGCTTCAAGTCATTGCGTATACCGACCTGGGCTTCCTTCGAAGTCATGTCCAAGAAAGACCATTGGAAACTCTTCAATCCACTTGGGACTTGAAGGACGCCAGTGCAAATACTGGTCCACATTGTTCTCCAGTCTCCATTGTACGTTCTTTAGGCAAATAATGTTACCATAAAATCAGTAAAACTTCTCATCTACAGAATCTATATACAGTTTTAAAGGCGCGTTACCTTCCGGAGCATTTCCTCTGCTTTGTCCAAATCATGGTCTCTAGCTATGAAACCAAACTATGTATATAATTCCTTATCTCATCATCCACTAAGCAAAAATAGATTCTTACCTCGAAGGAATCGTATCATAGTATCATTGTCTTGATTCAAATCAGCAACACGAGTTTTGAACTGAGATTCAGAATCAAATACTTCAGTAAAAGTTGTTGTTTCCATATTTTACAACCTGCGCGTTAACTGCTTCACTCACGATCGCAAATATTAAATTACTTACTTTCATGAATGCCTCTCGTTCTTCTTCATCCCAGAATTTCGCTTTTTGTATCATTTTCTCCAGAGAAATCTCGGAATATCTAAATGTAACAAATTAGTTCACGCTCTCAGTTATTACACTCTAATCACTTTCATTCACGTTTCACGCTCACTATGAATGTCGATGAAAGTTAATCTCACGCACAGCGATAACGATATATATATATCCAGAATTCCTGAATTCAAAAGTCTCACAAGAAGATGAACTGCTTTGCTGCGATAGCTTATGGCTTCGTTGTTTATGGACAGACACTAAAAGATACGAGCTAAGTGCACGTTAATTTATTATACAATTTCAATTCATGCCAACTTTCCAGCTATTCCCATGATTATTTAGTTTGTGCAGAGACCAGCAGTATATTAAGAGAATATCTAGTTAACTAAAAGTAAGATTGTACCACATCGAACTTATCAGAGTAAAAAGGGTTGGTTATGTATTACATGAGGAGATGAGGACAGTTATATGGCATTTTGGTAAAAAAAAATGTTCATACAAACAAGGAACAGAGAAATATATACATTACATACTTATTGGTCTTCATAGATGAACCTTAAATTTTACATTATGTAGTAAGACATATGCGAATCAATTCCTTTCATTACGTAAACAGCCTCTCGTCAGTTTTGGTAAATCCTCCTGTGACCTCCACATTTCCGATGCACATTAACTTCCTGTCCTGCGAAATAGGTTCATGGAACGATATAATTGTAATCTTCTTCCGTTGTCGAGAATCCTACAAAGTTGCAGGTACGTTGAGGAGGAGGCCTTTCTATGAAGTTATACTACTTCGTAAGCCCTTGAGAACAACTCAAGGAGATCATGTCACCTAACTAACTGTTATGATTTTGTTAATTTGTTGCTCTCTCCATTGACAAAGCACATATTGGACATAATGCATATTTAATAGGAACTGTGTATGAACGAGAAGTTCTCCATGATTCGATCTGTTATGCATCAAGTCACACTGAATGTCTGTAATTTCGTCTACGGATTGATCATTTCCAAAACGACTTTGCGGATGTTCACCTTTAATAATTTTATTTTTATTACTCAAAATCAACAACATCATAACAATGTACAATTATTCACTACACTACAATATTGAGATCCTCGTAGAATGCAATATCTTAAAATATAATAATACTTAAGTACACACGTGTACAGATAAAGACCTAAGCTCCTTGTGTGTACAGTAACTACATATGTTACAAAACATATTTCAAAACAGTATCGACCATTCCAGAAATGCTCACTATGTTCAAGAGATTCAAAACTTGCTCATCAAACAGTTTTATATTAGATTTTATATTGTTCACAGAAAATAAGTGTATAATTTTGATTCGCGAATGCATCCCAGTAAACACTTTCCTTTTGACCCTAACCATCGGGTGTAGTACATAACGAGAATAAATAATTCAGCTCATCATCGATAAGGAGTTCATCGAGTTCATCACTCCTCCCACGTTCTCACAAAGTCCTTGTAGCCTCCCCCTCTTCTCCAGGATCATACTGGAGTGTCACTCCCATCCCTATTCCTGGAGAAGAAGTTAACCAACCCTTTCTCCACCTTTGGAAGACTTTGGATTTGGAGAAACTTCATTCATCATGTGGAAATATTTCCACCTACGGAAATTTTGAAAATTTCACTGCTAAGAGGGAATTGGGTAGGTTGGAATCATATACGAAGCTTCTGAATAGCGCTCATCCCACTCGTTAGTGTAGTATCTACCAAAATCATGGTATTAAATGCACAATATGAATTTAGTGCAAGAACAATAATGATATAGTTTCTTTCCATTGTAAAATCAAGTATATGCCAAGTAGATTTCTTTGTAGATTTCGTAGCTAGTGAAAAGCTGTCTAACAAGATTTGTTACAAATGAGTGACTGTAGGAGCAGAAGCAAAACCAAAATAGCAACTCTGCTAGAAGAATCGTTTCCTCTAGCGTAATTGCTAGCTGAATTCTTATAATAGTTGAGGAAGTTTTTATGCCATTTTTCACATGCTCAACTGGTTTAGCTAACTTTCTGAGTCTGTAAGTAAACGGCAAACGTGCTAACCGAAAAGCTTCTCATTTGCTAAATATGAAATGTGCAAAATTACTTATTGCGGTCTTCTAGCTCATTTTTTATTTTAGGCCATGTATAATAATAATAATAATAATAATAAATACTAGTAGTGGTCTTTCTTAACCTCAATGTATCTTATGCTTTTGGAAATATATAACACGGTCTCAGTTGGTCAATACCACTTTCATGTGTAACATCGCTTCGTAGAAGAATCTGTTCGAAATCATAAGACCAGTCTTGACTGAAACTCATACAAAATTGCAAAGGATTGAAACAATGATCGCGACCAAACAATTCAATCTTCAGCTTACTACAACATACTTGCAGTTCTACAGACGAGGATTAGTCTCTCGTGTAGATGATCCCTCTAAATCTCGTGTACACGTATAAAAGGCAGCAGGACATTGATCATTACACTTCTCATGTAGAATCCACACTGAGAGTACATAATCTGCATTATCAGCGTACTAACTGCTGCTGCATCTATTCTCTCGAGATCAAAAGAGACATATGTATGTATACGCACAGATTAGTCGAGAGGCTTTTATAGTACCTCCTTCACTTCACGTAGTTTATTTACCTTTGATTGTTGCAGACGCGATTCCGGTTTGGGTCATTGTTAGCTGACTTCAACAATGACTTGTTTCGCTTGCGTAGCACTTTTGCAGGATTGTGGTTACAAGGATAATCTAGAGATCAAAAAGCTTCCTTCGTAAGCTACCTGTTGCTGGTTGAGTTCAATACACAGTAATATACATATATGGATGATGGGTAGTTTACTACCATTTACTATTATTACTGTGTTAAACCTCTTCCACTACATCGCTTTTGTGCATCAAAAGAGAGATAGGACTAAAAATGCGTTTGCATGCAGAATGCGTTGCATGGGAAAAGCACTTCACATGCAAAATACTCTTATGAAACTATTTTTTTGTCTGATGATGACTTTGAGAACTTAGCAATAAGGTATTAATACAAGAAGTATTTATTTTGATCATTTGATAATAAAAAGCAAACTTGCTTTCATCAAAAAATGCTAGACACAAAGGCTTATTTGTTGTAAAACTCAAATACACTGCAATAAATTAATAAATACATTCACACCTCCCACACATCCATGAAATCATTTCGCTAAAATGACCACTCGTTATTTCTATTTCCACGTCGGTTATTATGGTTATGTTGCGGAGAACTTTGACGGGGGCGACCACCCCCATAGCCCCCTCCAGACGACGACCAACCTCCAGAACCTCCAGAACCAGAACCTCCTTTCTTCTGCGTCAACTTGTTGATCATATTATTCACAGCTATTATCTGAGCTCCTCGTTTTGTAGCTAGATGAATCCACATTTCGAAAAATTTAATTAAGTGCATACAATTTTAACATTGGACAAGGTGTCGACAACAGTCGATGCTTCATGAAATGCGTTACCATAATTCTGTCCAGAAATTCCAAAAGTATCCCAACAGCCGATTTCATTTTCTGGTAAGCTTGCTAGGGCTTGAGGAAAGACCATAATGATTCCATACTGTTCCCCCACCTCAAGATATCCACTGTTGACGAAATGCTTAGTACCATTGAATTGCCTGGGATATCAATTGTGGAATTGGGTAAGAATGAGAGAAAAAACTTCCCTGTGAAGACTGACAAATCTATTGTGTAATGAAATACCTTCCATTCAAACATCCGTGGAAGTAAAAGTGTAGCTTGCACTGTTTTTTACTCCCACAAGATGAGGGCACGAAATAGAAACCCACATTGTCCATGTGATGTTTTTCGGAAATGTCCTTCGTAAACGGAGTTTGATCGAAAGTCTTCAGCCTACTTGCGAGCTTGGGATCCAAATTTAACTTTTCGTCTACTTATCCAAAAATAAAACCAATAAAATGTGCACAAGAGTTTAAATCAATTAACTAGTTAACACAATTAAACCCCATTGTACCTTTGAAGTTGAGTTTATCACGCAGTAGGAAGCTTATTGCTTCGTGAGCTCCAGAAAAACCACATTGTCCTATAAAAGTTGTATCGTCTGCTGGCTCGGTACAAGGTTTCCCGTAGTTGTTATCTGTGGGCTGAAATAGATATTAATAATTAAAACAAACGCCACTACTTCCCAGTTCTATAGTTTTAATAGCTTTTTCCCCCATTCCCTTTCTAAAAATTGGATATAAGAACTTACCAACACCAATTGAGCATCTTGTACTCTGTTCATAATTTGTTTCGGATTCTTAATGTATGTTTCAAAGAGTCTTATGACACTCAGACTTTGATCTGTCATTTGAGCAAGTATACAATCATAAATTATTATCCTTTTCGACCAGGTGAAAACATGGAAGTAAGAAAGGCGACGTGTGTATATAGTACCTGGGGAGAAGAGAAAGTTCCGTAGAGCAGTATAAAGGTACAATTTTTTGGAATCCAAGTTTTTGGGGTCATCTATCAGCCTCTGAGCATGGTAGTTTCTTATTTCTTCGTGAACATTATCGACGCTATACAAAGCTGAAGCATTGAATAGCTTTGTGCACGCTCTATCATAATCGTCCACTTTCCCTGTTGGGCGACCACAGCGGTAGAATGCTGTAATGTAATACGCATTGCTATTATTAATATTAATAAGGTGATTTATTTTTAGACATGATGTCCTAAAGTGAACTTAAGCTATATATACTGTGGGAGAAAACTGCACTGCCGTAGATTTTTGCACTGTGTGCTATTTGCATCATTTGGGCGAAGGATCCTCCGGAAGAGAATCCAGAGAGAGTGATTGTGGCTGCGTCGACATTGAGAGTTGCTAGAAAAGTTGATATTAACCCATCGCTTGATATTATGAATTCATAAATACAAGCTTAATTTTATAATACTCCCACAGAACTTACGCAACTCTCCAGGCTTGTTTGAGCCAGAACCGGAATATTGACAAGTTGCAAAGTTTAGCAAACCAGATGAAACAACTAGGATGCTTATCAAGCTTGTCATTTCAAGATGATATATCAATTGCGTATCCGAATTGATGCGCTTACAGACTTACAGCAATTAAATTGTATGTTACCCAGACCAAAGGACAGGAAAACTGACTAGATTATCGTTTTTCTCGGACCTTTATATATATTTTGGGTGCGTGAGTGTGTGTAAATATTCTACTATCTGTGTCATCAATTATAATGTTGTTTGTGAAACCTGAAATCACATACATCGGCTGATATTATGCAGAGTTGATGTAAGAATCGTTACCTCAGACATACCTTCTAATAGGAGATTATCTCAGCCTTTCCTTACCACAGTGTCCTGTCCGGCAATTGACGTGTGGTTTATTTAGTTGTTCACTAGTTACAAGTGAGATCGAGTGTCGAGTCACGATAGAATTTAGCTTAAATTTCCAATATTGATGTTTGAGCACTTCAGAATTACTCATCCTCCTGTTTTTGCGAACTTTTTTGTCTTACAAACAACAAATCAAGAGTAAAAGTGCGTCATGAACTTGACAGTTAAATGAGAAATCCTGTCGCCTTGAGTTGTTGGATGATAATGAATCGCTTTCTATGAAACACTGTCTGCATTTACCAAGAAAGGAAACATTTATTCGCATAAGCTGCTTTCCACTGTTTGACACTTTGTTGATTTATTAACACTTAGCGCATGCAAAAGTAATTTATAAGTACTTGAAATGAATATAAAGCTATACTTAAACTTTTAACTAACGAGACAGAAGAAAGATCCACCCTGGTTATTCCGACCCTATAGTAGATGCACAATACGCCGTCGCATTGCCATCGCTCCGTTTTTAATTCACATTAGACATTGACTGCCCAAGGTTTCTTCTTAGAGGTGGCTTCCTGCTTAACCGAAGTAAACGGATTCATACAAGCCATCAGAATCCTCTCGGCAGTTGCTGGACAATCGAAACGGAACAGAGTTTGGTGTCCGTGTTCCTTTCTTGTAGCTTTGATTGCTTCTTTGATAGCAAAGTAAACTGAAGCTGATAAGAAAAGTGGAGGTTCCCCAACAGCCTGCATGTGTGTGATCGATTCAGTATAACCATGTTTAGTTCAACTACAACAAACGCTGGATTTTATTGAAAGCATATTTACCTTGGACGAGTAGACAGCCTTAGGATTGGAAGTGCCTCGAAGGAGAGAGACATAAAACTCTCGTGGGATATCTCCCATCGTGGGAATCTTGTACATTCCAGGACCCTTAGTGATCATGTGACCTGAGGGAGTGTAAAGAAGTTCCTCGAGAGTAAAGAGGCCGTATCCTTGTATAAATGCTCCCTCAATCTGTCCAATGTCTATGGCTGGATTCAAGCTTTCTCCGAGGTCAACAACTATGTCCGTTCGAAGTACAGAGTGATCTCCTGTGAGACAATCCACTTCAACTTCAGAACAAGCTGCTCCGAAAACTGAGTAGTTGTATGCATTCTTTCCATCTCTTTGAGATTGGGGTTTTTTGAAGTCGTAGGTTATATGACCAGTCCTGCGAGGGCCAATAATTTGCAATATATTATATCCTTAACTCGTTTGCTACTCATGTTGATACTGTATTTGTCAACTACTTACTCGTAGAATCCGATTGCAGAGAGGTTAACCAATTTGAAGTGAGCTGCAGCCACCCAGTCTTGCCAACTTCCCGAAGGATTCGATTTCTTGAACGGAGCCAACCGCTCATTCAGTGTTTCACAAGCACTCTATACATAATTGTTAAATAAAAATTGAGATTTTAACTTCAGAAATTAACTTAAATGTACAAGAACTCGCGTCATTTACCAGGACAGCCATTCCAACAAGATCTGAACCCAAACTGGCGCAAGTTGCAATGGCATTGGGAACTTTGTCCGAAGCAGTTTCTGAGAAGTAAATCTCTTCAGCAGGAATGTCTAATGCTCTGCTAGCTACTTGAATCATTTTCGTATGAAGCCCTTGGCCCATTTCAGTTCCTCCGTGGTTAAGTAGAACACTTCCATCCAAGTAGATCATAACTAGGGCTGCTCCTTGGTTAAGGAATGCTTCTGTGAAGCCAATGTCGTGTCTCATAGGCATCACAGCTATTCCTCGCTTCTTCCATTTGTTCTTCGAGTTGAATTCCTCAACAGACTTTCTCCTTTCTTCAAATCCCGAATTTCGCATCACCTCCTCCCAACATTTTTGTATAGTAACGTTTTCAGGCTTCCATCCAAATGGTGTCAAATCTCCTTCTTTCTTCAAATGCATCTCGCGAATCTAGCAAGCAATAAGCGCGATCAATCCGTTGTCCCTTGTTTGTAATGTATGCAAGATTAAAAGAATTCTTACCTGTTCCGTTGGTTTCCCAACCATTTCAGCCACCATGTCGAAAATATTCTCGCAGAAAATAGAAGCTTGAGGTCCCCCATAACCTCTGAAAGCTGTGTTGGATGGCAAATTGGTTTTGCATGCGAATCCTTCCAAGTCCCAATGAGGAATAGTATAAGCAGCATCCATAGAGAGGAGAACCCGGTCCATGACACTTGGCGAAGCTTCTGAAGAATTCCCCCCATTGCTGTAAATCTTGGCTTGAATCATTTTTATCGTTCCGTCATTCATGAATCCAACTTTGTATCTACACAAATGCGGATGACGCCCACCCGTTGCAAGCATATCATCCTGACGGTTCAGAACAGTTCGTACAGAAGTATTTAGCTTCTGAGCAGCTAGCGCAGTTGAAAGAGCGACGAGAATGTTTCTCGACTCTTTTCCACCAAAAGCACCACCCATTCGTCGACATCGGGCTCTAACTCGATTTGCCGGGACCCCAAGAACTTTAGCCACATGTCTTTGAATGTACGCAGGCCCTTGGGCAGATATGAGGATGTCCATTTCCATATCTTCAAGGGGAGTGGCTACACACACTTGAGGTTCCATGTAGAAATGTTCTTGTCCGCCAATTCTCATTTCGCCCTCGTAAACTTTGTCACACGTAGGAAATACTTCTTCAGCAGACTTTCCACACGTCAGAGTCTTGCGAACGTAGTAGGACTCCTTTTCAATTGCATCTTCAATTGTCACAATGGGCTGGAGGGGTTCATAATTCACTTTTACCAATTTTGACGCACTCTCAGCTATCTGAGGATCTTCAGCAACGAGAAATCCCACAACTTGGCCTTGACAGGTAACCTCCTTTGATGCAAATATCTCCTCATCGTCAATTACGAACCCTTGGACATTCTTCTCTGGAGGAATCGAACTGGCGTCCATGAAAGTCACAACTCCAGGTACTTTAAGAGCTTCAGTGGCATCGATTGAGAGAATCTTTCCTCGTGCTATACTGCTTAGAACTAAATAGCCATAAAGTTCCCCTTGCTGTGGAATAGAATCATCGGTGTAAATTGCCTCTCCGGTTGCATGCTTCAGGGCTGAGAGGTGTGCTATAGGTCTTCCTATTAGATCGTGAACTTTCTGGTCTTGTGGGACAATTTGATACAGCTGCACTCCAGCAGTTGGGCCTTGCGTACAGGGTTCTATTGCACTGAGGTCTCTCGGGTCCAGTGGCGAGTCACCACGCCAGTGATTATCGTCAATCCATTTGCTGACTTTTAGGAAGAATTTGAAGAAAAAGCTGAAATTGTTATGAACGATATTTGCTCTGGCTTAGCAAAAGTTTTCATCTGTTTCTAAATATGATTATTGCGTGGATACCTTGGAGGAAGGGACTCCCGATAAGCAGACATGCCCCCTGGAGCATCAATAGAAATCACAAATTCCTTTTGAAGAATGCCTACAACATCTTCTGTCAGTTTAGAATCCCATTTCCTGAAAAGAAAATTATTACTATCGTATATAAGCTCTCATTGTTCGTCGACTAATTTTGTACAGTTAGCTTACCTTCCAACTAGAAACTGAGAAGTGGTTTCCGCGAGTCGGGTTTTGGAATCCAACCCTCCAAAAGCTAAGCTGGCATTTGTAATGATTAGAGATTTAGTGTCGATTGTTACACTCATGCATGAGTTAACTATGGCTATGTCATCTTCTCGTCTTCTAGCTTGTTTAAACGCCCAAACAAACTCGTTCTATTAGAGTACACGTGTTTTAATAACCCTTGGAGCTGACTATATTTATCCAACTTACATCAAGACATAGATTAATGAAATAACTCAGCAAACAATTTACCTCTTTCGTAAGTGGAATTGCAATGCTCTCCAAAATCTCATCTGGTCGAACAACCGTTGTGCGATAGCTTACAAAAAAGTTTTTGTCGATTTTAACGGTTCTTGAGTTTCCTGCGTAGATTTGAGAGTATAGATTTGTTGCTTTGTAAAACAAATAGTTGTTTCAAAGATGTGACAGTGATATTACCTGCAGAAATTAACTTGGCAGTGCATCCCACAGCAAGGAAAATGGGATTCAAGTCAGAAATAGGACTGGCTGTGATTAAATTTCCTCCGATAGTCTGAGAAGTTTTATATGCATCACTCATTTATTATAATAGATACACATTTTGAGTTCATTACTGATTGTTAACTCACAGCCACATTTCTGACTTGTTGTCCACCAAACCATTTCAATATTTCTTGAATCGATTTTAAAACTGTTCCATCTCTGTTGCAAGTTTCTTAATGACAAAAATTCAAATTGAAAAAGCACATTATACAAGCTTAATGCAGTGGATTTGATACTATGTACTTACTAGTTTGAGAATTACAAAAGGACTCTAATGCAGCAAGAGTTACCTCGGACCCAATAATCACAGATGAATCATTCAACTGGATATTCTTCAGCTCTGGGATATCATTGATTTGAATGAATTTGGAGAAAACATGTCCCTTAAACTTAATATCAACGCCTGTGATAAGCAAAGACAAATATTTTAAGGCATTCACGGTTTTACAAAGCTGTACATCTGATTATTACCTATTTCTGTGTTTCCTCCTACTAGTTTTGATTGTGGATAAGTCTTCTTGAGCTCAAGCAGTTCCACCAGGTTCTTTGGTTTGAACCATATAACTTGATCGCCCTCAAATCGCATAGAATTCGATCTGAAGGAGTCATTAAGCTGTAACATATTCAGATGCAAACTTAAAACAAAACGAATATTCACATGAATGAACATTATTGCTATGCGTCATACTTGGAGTTCTGGAGGAAAGATGATTTCCATTGAAGGATCGTACGGGAGGAATTCAGACTCATCAAAAAGCACGTCTGCCACTTGTTCCGTGCCCGAAATGTCATATTCTTTGCAGCATTTACCATTCATTCCCATCCCGTTTCCATTCTGCATGCAACATCCATTCGAACCAGAAGAAGCCTCTTTGGTGCACAATGTTTTGAATCCTTCCAAGATCGGTCTGTAGCCAGTGCACCGACAGAGATTTCCTAAGAGGGAAAAATTCACATGAAAAATGTAACTTGATCCAGAGATTATATGGAAAGTGCATTTGAACTTCACACATATATATGTCTGGCTACAAGTAAAAGATGATATTATAGAAAACCTTGAAATGCTTCTTCCATTTGTTGTTCAGTGGGTTTGGGATTATTGCGGAGGAGAGCATAACAACTCATTACGAAGCCCGGAGTACAGAAGCCACACTGTGTACCATGACTTTTGGCTATTCTTTCCTATAAAATATTACATAACTCTTCATCTGTAATCGCTCTTGTCAACTCACATGTCATACATGTCAACCCGTTTCTTATATAAGAATATAATCAAGTTTGAGACTGATGCACACACGAAGGGTGTCACAATCAATTTTACGACTCGCATCGTCTCAATCTGAATCTATATATCCCGTTTGTGTGAATGGGTACACAGCATAAAGGTAAATAAGATTGACACAAAGACAAATGGGAGTTTTTATGCAAACGAGATTATCTTAATGTCTACATTATTCCTTATAATTGCTCACTTGTACAGGATGGAGACCATTCTTGACACTCCCAATCCCTTCAACTGTGATGATGGCCGTTCCATGGACTGAACAAAGCGGCGTGAGACATGCGTTTATGGCAGCGTTTCTTTTAAGAGCACAAATTAAATTAGTTTCACAAGAAGATAGAGAACCCAATGCTCTCGAGCCCATTGATTAAAGTCAAATCTTACGATATCTTTTTAGTCTGTGGGTCGTAACGAGATTGCATAACGGTACAAGCTCCACATCCACCTTCCCCGCACCCTTCTTTCGATCCCACGAGTCGTACTGCATAACCATAAATAAAGATCTCTCAAAATCATCTCCATCATATCTTGGAATCAAAATACCTACTTTAATACTTACGTTTGAATCTCAGGTAAAACAATAGTGTCCATTTTGGATTAGGTTGAGTCTCAACAACCTACAAATGACAATGCGGTGACGACAGTCTTATTATTACATAACAGCAAGTCTAATCAATCGGGTATATCGCCGGTTTTCGTGGGCATTGTGAGACAATGTGATAATAAATTACCTTGTTCCCGTTAACAAAAAAGACGAGAGTGTCTGAATCTCCAACACGTGTTTGGGGATGGTCCATGTTGGAAGAAATGATTGGCTAATATTCCTTGAATCTCAAATGTCGTGCAGTTTATCTTGAACTTTTTGAAGAGAGAATGCTGATGAGACTTTTGAGGCACGTTAATTGCAACTACCTTGAATCCGTGTCTGAGGAGAACTGACCAAAATGGAATATGAGAGATGATGAGACTGGAAGCACTTGCTGTGTTACTAAAAGAACGAGTTACTAGAACTAGAAGCAAGTTTAGAGCTTACATATGAATACCAATAAATATGTATGGGAAGTGATATAAAACACTATATATTCGAGATATACACATGAAACACATTAGCCAAACTAGAGTGTACAGACAAAATATCACTTCTTGGGTACATACGAGCTTAAATGCGTGACAAGGGAAGACCAATATTCTTATAAAAAAGCAGGGGTTACTTTTTACTTATTGTGCGAGAATTGAGGATAGTGTGGAAGCAACAATAAAGCTTTCGCTCAGCCTTGTTAAATATCCGAGCGTATTATATCTCTCTCTCCATGTGTTTGTTATGCAAGGACATCACATCATCATAATCGAGAAAGATTGGAAGATTGAATAACACAGAATTAAGTCTGCGGCTGTTCTACATCTCCAGTTCTATCACTCGATGCAATCATCTATGATGTGCTAATAATTTTGTTGAGATCATCTTAAATCACAGTCAACGACAAAGAGGTCATGTAATATGCATCGAGATCAAAGATTAAATTCACTTTTTCCTCTTTCAAATGATTTATAATGAGATCAATTTTATTCCGTTTCGACTTAGCATACATATTATAATAATACTTATACTAATACTAACACTAACAGAACACCGTACAAAAACTAAATATACACGTGTGGAGAATTTGTTCTACCACCGTTGTACAGAGTTGTACACTTTGATCAAAGCTATAAAATTAATACATATTCACTTATTCGATAGTACACCATAAATTGACAGTAATAATATGATTACAACATGCAATATAGAGTTTAAAATAGTCTCTCTGTATAAACGTTACTTTGTATAGTGTGTGCAGGAATGAAGGATTGTGCAGAGAAAGAAAAATATTCTACATCAATATAAAATTAAAGAGGAGATGGATCATATCGTCAATTCTAAAAAATGCGTCCTCCGTGAAAGATATTTTATAATAATGTCCTTCACTGGCATTTATATGCTAAATATATGAATTAAGTGTAACACACGAGCTGTAGACAAAAAACACTATTGAAAAGCATACTCGTGTAAAACGGTGTGCAAGTGCAAATAGTGCTTCGTCTTGTGATATGTTAAAATTCTTGCAAAATGTTGCGAAGAAAGAGGAACTCTCTCTCTTTCTGTACAAATTGCATCTAAGCAGTTACAATATATATATATAAGTTTGTTACATGAATTATGTATAAAAATGCGTGATGTATACAACAAATACAACAACAAGTAGTAAAGTAGTTTGTCATGCGGCTAAATATATATATACTTTGTTATGTACGTATCACATTTCCGTTTCCAAAGGCATACTCTTACTTCTATTACTTAGAGCTTTAAAGTCATCAGATGGATGGTGGTGAGTATGTTGGTTGTGGTGGGAGTGGTTTCCTGATGAACTAGGCCCACTCGAGGGAATGTACTGACTCTTTGCACTTCTCAGTGGGGGCATGTCGTCTACATTTGTTTCTAGATAAGTACTCACAGGTCTAATTGTCTCTTCTAGTTCATAATCTACTTCTAAGTCGTCTAAGCTCGTCTCTATAATTCGAGCCTTTCTACTTCCACTCTGATTCTTGTCGTCGCCCATCGTCGCCTGAGGGCTAGTTTCAGGTTGGGAAGTGAAAGACATAACTTCTGGACTTGCATTTCCTTCTTCTGTTTCTGTAGACGAGTCCAGAAGATTAGGTCTTGGCTTTAAGTTAGGCTTTGGCTTCTGCCTGCTCCTGTCTTCTCCTAGTAAGTCTTTGTGACTCATCTGAGAAGGAGTGACGCCTAATTCGTTGTTTGCATTGAACGCTGATGGAGGCAGTGATTGCCGGTGATCTGGAAATATATTGGGGACGTATTCTACGCCACCTGCACTACGATCCATCTCTACTAAAGGATCGTAGCTCTTGGAACTAAGCGGATATTGAGTCGAAGAAGAAGAAGGAGGGTGATGATGAACACTTAGTGGATGATGAAGGGATGTTGGCGTCATTGTGCGAGACCCTGGCTCAGTCAACGCTTCAGTCGATGTTGGAGCGAGGGCAAATGTCGTAGCTGTGGACGTTGTACGTGGAAATCCATTAGGTACATTGTTGTTTATGTTGTTCGTCTTTTTGTTGTAGTGAACTGCATGGCCATTTGTCTGGAGAGTTGGAGAGTCCCAGTATTCATTATTGGGATGGATGGAAGGCATACTTGGAGTCTCACGGAAGTTGTGATTCTGGTAAGACAAGTCTGCTGGCTTGTGGTTCACATCAGCGGTGACATTTATATTTCTTCCGTTGGAACGGGGTGCCTGAGGTGGAACAATTGGGAGTCCATGGATTCCATTCTCTGGCTTCGGTCTAGGTCGTCCCATTGGGTGACCTGAAAAGTTCCCTTCAAATACAGAACTGGTCGTGGAAATGGCAGTACGGGGAGTTTGAGCTTCGTAGTAGTCGTAAGATGTGTTGTCTCCTAAGGAGGTGAATGCTGAGGGATTTTTGTCTATTGAGTCGAAGCTGCCGTTCATTTTGTTGTAGTTGTTGAGATTAGCTGCAGACGCGGTTGTGGTGTTCAGTGACTTTTGCTAAAGAAGGACAATCAATTTCAGTTAAAGGAAATGTCATAAACAAAATGTTTGTACACAAATAAGATAAGACTTACCGAAGCGACAATTTCAGCCATTCGCCTTCGGTATCCAACTTCTGAAAGACTGGCCATGGATGTAAGAGATCGACTAGAACGGATGGAAGCTCTGATTGAATTTCTCCTTTCTAGACGTTCGGCTTTTCTTTGTTTGGATTTCGTGAACCAAAACACGATTATGAACACAATTAAAACAAATGCGATGAAGACAGATACCAAAGCCCCGACTGTTACTGAATCTGTCGTCCAAGCCAATGGATCTATTTTAATCTTGGGATCTAAAATAATAATAATGTTCAATTCAGTTTATTGTTAGTCACAAGTACACACACTGCAGTATATTTTGAGATTTTTAATCAGGCACTCACCAGTCTCACAAATGAAGGGGAGTCTGTAGTAACATTCTGTTTCCAGAACAGTATTGGTCGTAAAGACAGTGCACTTTCCAAAGCGATCTACATCTTGAACCCAAACTCTGTCGTAGTAATCGTAGTCTTCTTGAGAGTTTCGGAGAAAGTGAATGACTGAGTAGTAGTTAGACTCTACATATGGCATTGAAGCGTTTTCCTTGCGACAAAAATCTTTGGCTTCTTCGAAAGTCATGTACCCACCGACGTACATATAACAAGTGTCAGCAACTAGTGTGTATCCCGGAGGACATTTCCCACTCAACAGTGTCTTATTATCAGTTCTAAAGGGATCGAAAAGAACACGGAGGAGATCCACGTCATCATTCTCATCTTTGATTCTTCCCATAACGGCAATTAGTCCAGGGTAACCCCACCAATTGTGACGGGCATCGACTGCACTTGTCCAATCGTAGCTGGAGAAATCAAGACGAAGCATTATTATTATTGAGTCCTTGTGCACAAGACTATTATAATATTGCTTAAAGACATTGCGTGAAATTTCATGCAGTCTCTTTATTGAAGCATACCTTTGTAGAGCTCGAGGTCTACACAATGAGATCAGAAATGAAGTCCAAATTTGACAGCGAAAGGGTTTTTGGCATCATCAGAATACCACACAGTTCATGCAAATTGAGATGGTATCGAGAACAGAGACATATAGGAATAAGGGATGCAATACAAAAGAGAAAAGATTAGTTATCATGAAAGTGAGATTGATTAAAGTTAGTTGAACATTCTCATGCAATTAAATGATTGTCTCAGTAGACAGAGACTGTCTGTATGTATCTTACCTAGACTTGTTAACAGTGGCAAGTTCATACGAGTTTTCAGGGTTGACAAGAACATTGTCTACATACTGTTGTCCAGTACTGCCTGCGATTATCGTGGCTTTGTCCTCAATGTCAATCGCTACATTCCTACAGTATGAAATAAAACATGGTTTGAAATGCAGGCGTCTAATCTAATAATGATAAACTGGATAAAAACTCACATGAAGAAAGAATTGTGCGTGCATGACTGGTAAATTGGGAGTCGGACTTTTTCAAAGCCAGAGACTTCCATAATGTGTTTCCCTCGATTAGCGTGAAAATAGTTTTCACTCATGTTTGACACAACTTGGCTTAGGCTCACGACATCTTCAAAGTTTGCATCATTTCTCGTCACGATATTTCGATAAAACACAATTTCTTGGAATGGACTGCTTCGTTTGCCCTCTACATGGAGGATTTCTCGGTTGGTGTTGTTCTCAAATACATTGTTGTGTATGTATCCCTTCATTGCGGTTGGGGAACCACTGGAATCTGAAATTATCCTGAGACCTCCTTGGTTCCTTCGCACTATGTTATTCTGCAAGAGAAGATCACACACAAGTTACAATTAGCACTATGGTAGTAGTGTCATAATTGAAGGCTAATTGATACGCACTCTAAAGTAAATGTGCTGCATGTTCTGAACATCAAATTGTATAGGACTCAAACAACTAGTGAAGTTCCCGTAGAACTTCAGGCAGTTGTCTTCGATTCTGTTTCTTTCTAGAGTGACTGTCGGACTGATTTCTCCGGCCGACCCGTAGTACACAGCGCCAAGAGTGTTGTTCTGGAAAATCGTGTACGAGACATTGTGTTGCACGTTGCGATCTGGAACATGACACAATTGAATTAAAATATGGAAAAAAACCAAGTGATTGGTTTTTGATGTGCATACCGATTCCATGAGGGGAGACTGGCAATGTTAAAATCTCAGCTACAAAGCCATGATATTCCGTTGCTCCAGTTGCGTGGACTTTGATACTCATACTTGGCCAGCTTGTTTGGTGGAACTTGTTCAGAGAATTCGGGTCATCTGCCATTGTCAGAGTAGCAATTACTTCAGTTGTTATGTTGTAAATGTCTCCATCGATCAACTTGATGTAATCTGGGTCCCAAGGCTTTCCAGTGGAGTTGTACAAGTTGAATTGCAACAACCTTATTAAAAAGGGATTATAATTCTTTATAATTTAAATATTGGCTGGCTACCAAATTGTTGAATTATCATTACCTGAATCCAAGATTCTTGGCATTGTAAACACTCTTGAATATTTTGACACAATCAACAGGGAAGTTATCGTACTTGTAGTACAAAATAACTCTTTCTTCAACTACTATTTCTTTGTTCGTGTCACACACATCGACCATTCCGAATAAACCGTAGGGTATTTCAATTTTACGAAGGGGATAGAAGGAGCTCGAATCAGATTGCTGAGCTTCTCCAAGGAGAGACACGCCGCTGAATCCTAACCCCATGTTGTCCACAATACTGCGAATTAAAATGCAATGTTATGATTAATTGTGTTCTCTATAATAAAAACATAATAATAAGTTGCCAGTTTAGACTAATGTCTTTGCTTACTAGTTCTTCGACATCCGCATAGTTTTAGGAGCAGATATGATTGAAATAGCGTGTGAAGCTGACTTTGTAATATTCACGTATTGAATTAGGGGACTCTGCATAATACTTAATACAGCAGGGCTCTTCTCGTTGTGCAGGATTCCTGCTCCGTAGATCTCAACCCATTGAAGGATGCTTTCTTCCCGTTGATAACTATTGTGAGTTACAGCATCATGCATCCGGTCTTCAAAAAGGTGCTGCTCAAAGTCCGGGACAGAAAATCTATACAGGTTAACATTCAAAGAATTCATTTAGTTGCTTCATATTCTAACTCAAAAGTCTTGAAAAAAGTTCACAGTATAATCAGCCTACCTAATTCCTCCCCAATACTCCATAGTCTTGTTGAGATTTCTTGCTCCACAATGAATGAATATGAAGTCATTTTCCCAATGACACGGATAATCATAGCCATATAACTGTCCATTCATTCTCACAGGGCAATCGTCCAAAGTTTTCTCGTTTCCTGGAATTCACACTCGTCGTTTAAAATTGCTCTTTTTCGATACATACTCTTACTCTAAGTTGTGAAATAGCTACTCACCAACACATTGGAACGGTTCGGGCCATTTCCTAACTCTTGATACTGGAATATGATTGTACATATACTCCCATCGCTTTCCATAGTCAAAGAACACATTCAGAGTGTCAAATCCCAATTGCCTGCACACAACTTGGACATTTCGTTCTGTGAACCGATCATCACACATGGGAACCCATTGTAGCGTTGTTTTATTGAAATACTCCAGGAATCCCTGGTTAATTCCAACTTCACATTTTTCTTCAGCACAAAGTCTGACTCCTTTAGGTTCCTTCTCCATCTGCCTAGCACGCATTTTCTCTTGGAACTCAAGTTGCTCCATTTTCTGAATAGTAATAGGTTTCATCACAATCGGATTCTCCGGTTGTCCTTGTGCAATGAGAGGTCCTAAGGCGAGAATTCCAACACTCGGATAAAACTCCAACTCCACGCCAGGTCCAATTGTTAGCATAGCGTTTGGCATAATAGTCAAGTCAGATTTGACCACATAAGGTCTATTTCTCTTGTACAGTATTAAGGGGTGCAATAGCCTGCCGGATAAGTTATCAATAGTAACTTCATCTTCAGGTTCATATGAAACAGAAATTGGTGAGTCAAAGTCATCACGCTGTAGATAAGGCTTGTACAATGCCAAAGCGTAGCTGTTCCAATCATCAAAGTCGAAAATCCTTTCCCTGATCATCTTAGAATCCGCAGTCCCCCACCAATTAAGTTTAACATTGACCATATTGTCAATCTTGGCTGTTTTTGTTCCAGCGAGCAACTCGTAATCTAACTGATTGTCCCCAAACAGATTCTTCGTCACATTAATTTTTTGATGTCCTTTAAGTCCCAGGGCATAACTCATTGGCTGATACGTAGCGTTATTAATCACTTTCACTTCATTGATCATCCGAGGATTTACTCTGTTGAACTTTATCTGGTTCTCGTGGAAGTATGCGGACACAGCTCCAACTATTTCTGACTGAGAGTCCGTGTCGAAGACAGCCACAAATGAACCTTGGTTCCGGAAAAATCTGTTTTTATAGATGATCATTTCCTTTTCCATTCCAGTTACGCTGAAGAGACCTCCTTTGCAAATATTATCCTCAAAGAGACTGTTGATGACATGCAGTTTTGAGTAATGTCCGGCAATGTGAGTCTCAAAGTTTTCGTTATTCCTGAAAGTAACGTTCTCAAAATGTACAGAATGCGTGTGATTTTCGTCATACTGCCAAACATAAGGAAGAGAGATCTGAAAGCCTCCTTCTTTGTTGCGTTCGATTTGGTTTTCTCGCAGAATCCAATGGTAGAGATTGTTAGAACTCCGAAGATCCCTGAAGTACAAAACAGTTAATTAGATAATATCATATACTTGCTATACATTTGTGTACCTGTTCCTCATAGATAGGCTACCTAGCATACAAGGCATATAAATGACATTGTAACTCACTTGCTGTATTGAACAAATACTTTTCCATTATCTGAGATGGTAGTGTAGTTTATCATGAATGTGATTTCACTAATATTGGAAGAATAGATTTCGCGAAAGGGAGTATACGCGTGAAAAGCTTCTCCCCGATTGAAACTCAAGTCAGATCTCATAATTTCAATGGACTCATTTGCTTTCCTCAGGTACAAGTCTCCTTCCTCATTTTCATATCTGTTGTAATGAATGGCTGCAATGCCTCTCCCGTTGTATTGGACTTTAGAATCTAGGAGCTTCAGTTTGGGCAAAGGCCCTTCCAGGAGTCTCGATCTCGCATAACGACTTATGGGAGCTCGGATTGCTCGGACGAGTAGTATCATGTTGCCCTTTGGCTTCAATCCACTTCTGAACCAAATGGTGACTCCATACGAACTACTCACAGTGGGAAAAGATACTTGATCTCGTCTAACTGACCAAACTTCCAAGTCTTTAAAGTACTCGACTCCTTCTTTCGCTGGGACATCGTGTCTATCGTAAATGAGAATTTCTTCAGTGCTGTCGTTCCGTATGGGATTAAGAAGTTGCATGGAAATCACGAAATTTTGGTCATGAGCGATAATATTGTACACTTCATTGATTCCAGGTTCGGATTTTGTCACGAGGTACTTGAAGTTATGTTCGTCGAGCCAAAGATCTTTATTCACCATGGGCAAGTATTCTATCCGGTCTTTCTTCCCTACTGACACCCATCCGGCAATTTCTCTCTGGTGAGCTCGTAGTATGGCTGGATCATGAAGGATTCCTGCTCCTCGATTGTGTTCTATCGTTGTGTCTTTTACTTCAAGGCCGAGCTGTCGGAGTAAAATCCCATTTCCTAGATTTCTACTGAATTCAGACTTCTCAACGACATTCACTTGATCTGGAAAATAAAGGTCGGAGTAGATGATTCCCAACCCATCTCCTGTGTTATCCGACACTCGGATGTTCGAGAGGACATGATGACTGAAGTCCAATTGCACAGCTACACACACACACACACAATAGACAACATCAGCCGTTGAGGTGTAAACTAAAAGAGATTATCTCCCAAATAAATATGATTTAGTACCAGGCTTATGTTCATTCGTATGAGGATCAAGTAGTCCAGCTTTCTCCACCACCGCAAACTTCATCACGCTTTTCTCTGCTGTAATAGCCATGCGGATTCCAGCCCACGATGTGTCATAACACCGAATCCCTACCACATTATCGTGGGCACATGAATTCTCAATGTCTTCGCTTGCCTCAGAGTCACATTTGGTTATGTCATTATCCCATTCATTGCATTGTACGTTGCTGGAAAATAAGAAAAGTTTTAGATAAACGATAAAGACACTTGACTAGATAATGATGAACTTTACATATCAAAGTCGTTTTAAATTCAGATTTCCACGGAATAAAAACAGGCCGAGAAATACACGTCTCAGTAGTTGCAGAAAGAAGAAAAATATCAAATTACCTCATTAGAATTTGCTCTGAGAGACTTGCTTGTGGGATTTCAATCCTTTCAAGGAGCCAGTCGTGTACATTTAGAACAAGACCCATTTGACGACATGCAACAGCAGCGTCTTCCATGTCGAAGCCGTAATTACACACTGATCCCCAGGTGTTACCGATCCGCACCTTTAAGCATGACAAAAAGCATATATATAGATGGAAGAATGAATTCCCGTAATACAATTCTGCGTGTGTACTCTCTGTTGCGAAATAATTTTCAAACTCACTTGGAGCCGTCCTTCTTTCCTCGTTCGTCCTCCTTGAAGTCTCACGGGGGCATCTGTTGCGTTCATTCGTCCCGTGTCGAACAAAGTAAACTTGACATTCGATCCTTCGGAATGGTCATATCCCTCTGCGTGAAACTGACCACCTACCATTATCCCCACTGATGGAAGAAACTTGAGCGTTACTCCATATGCGATTTGCAACTGGCCTCCTGGTCGTATGCTTATGTCTCGTACAACTCTGGAGATAAATTCACAGTACGTATATAAACAAATGTGAAACTTAATTAACAACTGCAATCTCAGCATACAAATTAAAAAGACTCACTTGTACTCTCCATGGTTCAAACTCTCTCGTCCTGTTATTTCTCCGCCGATCATTCTATCCGGACTGTCAAACAGAGGCACGTAAGTCCTCAAAGTCATTGCAATCTCAGTGTTGGGATCCGTGGGTGAAAGAATATACGGGATGAAATTGATTCTCGCCAAGTTAAATCGATCCTTTCTATCGAAAACTCTATCATAAATGTTCTTTTCATCTTTGCTTCCCAGCCAGTTGTAAGTGCAGTTGAGCTCAAAACTTTGGTCTTGCATAGTACTTCCCAGTTCATACTTGGAGTCAGGATTTTGGATAATGTTTCTGAATACATCGACATTCGCAGAGGAAATGACGACAGGAGCTGCGACTCTACTGCGGGGATTCAGTTGGGAAGAGTAAGGCTCTGTGATCGTATTCCATCTCACAAAGTTCTGCGTGAAGATGAGTTTCTGCCGAGGCGAGTTGTGATTGAGACCAAGAGAAGCTACAAATTGCCCCGTGTTCTTCTCAAAAACATTGTTTGACACTTCCACATTCACAGGAAGTGACTCTAGCTCTTTGACATCGACACTTTGTATGACGAGACAACCTTTATTCTGTAAACTGAAGTAGTTGTGCTCAATCACTGCCTCAGCGTTTACCAGAGGATTCAATTTGATTCCAAAGTGATCGTTGTTAATGAATCGATTATGTCCTATTTGAAGTTTCATAGGGAAGCCATAATGCATGGAGGAAGGCTTTAAGCGAGACCAACATGACCACACTTCTATCCCAGGCTTCTTAGAGTCTTTGAGAACATTCCCAGAGATGTTCACCACAGCCGGACCACAAAAGTTACCCACAAACACACCAGTCTCAAGATTACGAGAGATTTCCGTGTATTCTACAACTGTTTCTTGCTCTGATGGTATTTTCACGGAAGTCTCGTTGAACCAAATCGCAATTCCTCTCCGGGTATTTGCTGCTATGAGACTTCTTGAGATATTTCGACATCCCCCACCGTAAGTTATGTTAAGACCATCACCCACGTTCGACATGATTTCAGATCGCGAGATATTAACGTGACCTGCACCTCCTACAACGTGAACTCCACTGATGTGAGTGTTCTCCTTCACAGAAGATCCTTGTAGGATGAATTGACTTCGAAAGTTTTCTACTGCGACGCCTCGGCCGTTGTTCATCGATATGGTTGAATCACTTATCCTCAGGTCGTAGTCTTTACCTATACAAGAATTGCGAAATCAAGTGAGTAATTATTTCACTCAGAGAATGGATTCAATTACCGAGTTTATTACTACATGTCGTCTCGGTTTTGTACACTTTAGTTAGTGCAGAGAAAAGATGCAAAGCAATGTCTACAACATCTAATTTAGATTTAGTAATCCACGGGGAAATTAAAAGAAGCTTTCCTCCCGACCCTCTCCCATATAGTAGTTAGATCAAGGGCGTATTGTATTATTGCTCAAGGTAATTGAAAGATTTTATGGGCTCATTGCATACACACCACACAAAGTACAGACTAAATCATCGAGAAAGCTAATTGAGAAAAACAATTTGAGGCTTACTTCTTCCAGCCACAAGATCCATGTACACTAAAATCTTGCTAAGAGGCTTCGCTTTGAACTCAACGTATATTGTATCCCTCGTAGACGTTACCGATTGTGGGAATGTCTCATTTTTGACGTGTATTGTGGCAAGAAGGTTCCCTCGAGAGTCAGAACCATCGTATACGAAAATCTCAGCGGAATCTTTCTCCGATTTGCTCATCATGTAAGGAAAGTGGAGGGTCAAGACGTAGCCAAATCTCACTTGGAATCGCTAAAAACATTAGTACACTTTTATAGACTGCTGATTTCTTGTTATATTTCAGGCTTGAAAAGTGATTATATATAATTAATTCTTTGTAAGATCGAAATTACCTTTCTGCATTCTTTATTCAAATTGGAAGTCTCACTTTGGTCCACACTCAATCTCATGGGGTAAATCTGGTTGATTGTTATTGGAACTGTACACAAGTCAAAGACATCGATTCCATCCAACTTTTGGTCTGGAATTGCATCGTGGAATAAATAGCGAATTCCATCGGCTCCGTTGGATTCTACGTGGCACTTGTCAATGTTATATCCACTCCAAGAACTATTTACGTACACTCCGAAACCTGAGAGAAATCAAAGGAATCCGAGATGAATTAATATATACCTGCTGACCATACGCTTTCTATTGTCTTTTGTCCGTTCCACCTATTGAACGAAACTCACTGTTGAGCTCCTAACTGATTCATAGAGCACGAGCACACACATATCTATATATGTATATATACTTCTTACATACGTTCTAACCTACTTGCTTGCTCTGCAATGAGATATGCATTTTAGTAGATCATCCTTTTATTTCGAATAAGTCTCGCAGTGAGTCTAATTCTGCCACAACAAAATATGTTTGACGACTGGAGAAGAAAGTGGAAAAGGCAGGGAAAGTAGTGAGTTAGTGAGAGAGCCTTGAACGAGATGTAAAGCATTTATTATAGATCAAAGAAGGCTGCGCTTGAATGGAGAAGGGTATATGTAATGTTGGGATTACCAGACAAGTCAAAATGATCTGACGAATAAAAAGCTTCTTTCTTTTGCTTTGCACTTCTCAAACTTGAGACACTTTCTCCTCGTCTTGCTTTCTCCTATCCATCCTCCTTTACCTCTTGATCCGAGACTCAGCTGCATAGTGAGACCCATCATAATCAGAGTTTTAAAGCATCGAAGAAGCAAAGAATAGTGTATGAATGATCTTTTCGCAAACACGAAGCTTGATTGTCTTATCGCCAGTGTCTCCGTTTCTTTTTATCGGATTTGAATTTCAATGTTCATCAATAGGCAACTCCTTATTAGTTTAAATCTATGAATATTACCTAATGCAATTTTTAGCTTTTAGTGTTAATATTATGTGCGAAATGATTCTTTCTTTCTTTTAAATTATTTTCATTTCATGATATAGCAAGTGAACTTGGAGAGAAAAAAAAGAAGTTTGAATATTCTACTCTGGGGGAAATGTCTTAACATGAGATGAGGACTCTAAAATGAGCATGATTCAACATTCGTCATTCGCCAAAGCCCTGTACAAAAGATATCCTTGGGTTTGTTTAACCTCAACAAACTCTTCCTGTCAATGGTTTATTCTTCAACTGGAAGTGAAAACAGTTCTGTCGCCTACTGAAATGATGAACAATAGATTTCTGTAGTTTCCAAATTCCTGGGGGTAAGTAGATGCGATTGAAAAGTTTATAGGATCTCATGGTTAGCGTCAAAATGTGGTTTTATGAGGTGAACATTTCTATTTCCTGCTTTGTTTTACTTGTTGTTCTACTAAACCAACTACAAAGGTTTCGGTTTAAATGCTTTCTTTTCTCTTGAGAAAACAATACCCAATACCCAATATCTGAAATGAATGACGATGTTTGCTTAAATTGAACTTAATCAAAACTAAAAAGGTTCCTACCGAACTGTCGCTGTGGTCTGATA